>Ga0081455_10001843_pt1 | contig 25512 bp, 19 predicted proteins | sample TabmetS3T2R1_FD_70207 | JGI IMG/M metagenome (GOLD analysis project Ga0081455, IMG submission 70207) | Tabebuia heterophylla rhizosphere microbial communities from the University of Puerto Rico - S3T2R1 | ecosystem: Host-associated > Plants > Roots > Rhizosphere ...
ACAACTTGTCCACATGCTGCGTTAGATGAGGATGATGCTCCCGAAGTCTCACCTGGTTGTTGTGCGGCCGCTGGTGTTGCCATACCTATTGTCAGTGTGCTGAATGCGATTAGCGTGACCAATACTGATGCTGCTATCATCTTCGATGATGAGATACTACGACTTCTACAACTACGTTTACCTTCTAGTTCCATTCTGAAATCAAAATATCTGTAGTATCTGTATTATATATATGGATGTATTCAATGTACTGAACCAATTAATGGATGGATTTAATCTTCTCTATTATTTCAAATTATTGAATGGAACTGACTGCTAGTATAATTAACAGATGAATTGAGCAGGACCGCATTTACCTCAAAATCAAAAGTTCTTCAGTCCTCTTGCAAAATATGAAGGGAAGGCATTAAGAATGGAACTACAGCGCTGTTATAGTATCATGACAGCCGTAATACCGCCTTCCCTTCGTCTTCAATATTAATGCGTGTGCCTATCTGCTTTATACCTTCCAGAATATTCGTATTAATACTAATCAAATTCAAAAGATTCTGAATAATCTTAAGTACCGTCTAACGAAATATTGCGATACCACTTCTATTCTGCAATAAGCAGATTACTTAATAATATAACGTATGAACCAAATGTTACCTGGACTACATCCATCAAATTGAGCTCTCAATTAGCTAATTTTCCAAAACAGGAGAGCATTCTGTCATACCTCTGCATAGACTTAAAACTAATGTAATGAGACCAAACAGTATCACACACTTGAGGTATCATAGTGGGGAGGTAACTTGGATTATGTCGAAACATGAATTATCAATAGTTTCAAAAGCCAGTGATGAAAACCAGAACAAATTTCTTAGGCACCTCCCGAAATGATAAAAACGTCTTCATCATGTCGAACGAGTGAATCAAAAAGTTCTAGATCGGTATTAAGTATGGCGGCCAAGACCTCATTTGAATATGCACTCAGGGATCCTGAAATCCCTATGTCTTCAGGTCGTTCGTGACCAAAGAATACTACAAAATGGGTTACTTTTTCTGTATCATAGTTTTCTATATGATGAAGATATCCGGGCGGTATAAACACAATTTCTCCTGCTCCTACTTCAAATGAATCAATAGTCCCGCCTGGGCTTAGAATTATCATTTTTGCTCTACCTTCAACCACATAATCTAGTTCGGCTGCGTTAGGATGCCAATGGGGTTCCCTTATCCCTCCAGCTCTAAGAAACAGAGAATAGCAGGCAAGTCCATTCAAGATGGGAAAATTACTGGCATTACCCAATGACACAGTACCGCCTGCGGTCTGAATCTGAGGTGGAACTCCATCGAGATTAAATTTGTGTCTATTTGGAATATTCCGACTAGGCTCATCTGTGGACCCCAACGACAGTTGTCGAACATCTCTTGATCCAATCAAGATATCCTCGGCTGATCCTCTATTTAACTGACTGAAAATATTTGAACCTGGGCTAAACGTTTCATCGAGGATCCGGCTAGGCATCGAGCCAAGAGAGCCGCTAATACCCAAATCTTCTGGCGTCTCGTGGTTGAATGCTAGGACGAATTTTACATCTTCCATTCCTATATTTTCAATATGGTGAATATATCCACGAGGCACAAATACTATCTCACCTCGTTCTACAGTAAAAGTGTCAAGGGAAGCATCGGGGCCAAATATTGTCACAAGCGCCCTCCCTCTGACACAAAAACTCAATTCTGCAGCATTAGGATGCCAATGGGGTTCACCAATGCCACCCCTTTCCAGACGTAACAAATACACCGCCATTCCCTTGAGCATTGGAAAGTTACTGGCATTGATTATTGTTCTGTTACCTCCTTTGCGAACAGCTTGAGGTTCTGTAGCATCGAGATCAAAGGTGTGAATTGAGCTTGAAGTCATCCTCAATTTTTGGCTTCATTCCATGCTATTTGAGTCTTTCTAGCATCATCTATGGAATTGTTACCCAACTTAATGACCGAGTTCCTTATCTAACGAAGTTCCATCTAGTATAATCGAGCGTCTGCCAAGTAGGAACGGTTCGAATCGAAAACTAATCTACAGCCGGGTTTTTTGATAAAGTCGTCATGCCGACTATATCTCAAACAAAGAACTGATTAAGAGTTGGATTGATTTCAATATTCTAAATTGTTAGGAAATAAAAAAACCTAGAATATGTAATCCTTGTCGTATTCATCCTTTACCATCATAGTTTTAGTTCTTTCTGGTCTTGCACTTAAGAAGCTCACCTGCAGCCCGTGGTTGCGGATTAGCCTTTTAATACTAAAATATTTTCCCACTTTTGATGGCGTTCGACGCTATGATGTAGAAATGAATCTTGATATATTTAGTTTAGATTGCCCAGACAGGTCATCTGACTTCTTAATGCTCTCAGTTATTTCAAAAAATTTCTGCGCATCTTCTACGATAAACAATTCCTAAACGTAATCTAATCGCCTAGAATCCAAGTTACTATAGATAGTCCACTTTAAAAGAGCTTCCACAATCTGTAACAACATGACTCTCAGCTCTTGCAGTGATAATAGAATTAGTTTCAAATATTCTCAACACCTTAGTCTTATCACCCCGCCGGTTGTAGCTGACGGTATCCTATTCAGATTTCTTTCTTGTTAATTTTGATGGTTGCCGATACTAGTGAATTATTGGAAGCAATGATTATATCTCCTGTATCTGACAAGAGTCTGCTGTAGAGTAGGCCTATTTCATATATGAGCCCAGTGTTTCCAAATACCGTTATATTGTCTCCAACCTTGAACGGCCTCGTGCTGGCTAAATATAACCCAGCTATGAGATTTCCGATAAGCGATTGCGAGGCAAATCCTATCACCAACCCTGTGATTGTAGTTATGGAAGCCGCAACAAGCGGGTCCTTACTCAGGTATGAAATTATGATCGCAGCGATTACGATAGCACTAGCAATTCTTATGAAAATTTTGATAGAATGTGCAGCATCTCCAAAGTAGGCAGAAGTCAGCCGGAATACCAGATTACTAACTATTTCCACAAAAAAGTAACCTATAATCAAAATCTCTGCAATTTTTATGTAAGTTATGGCCCATGAAGGTATTATCGGTGAAAGTACATACGCTGTAAGATACCATGAAAATAATATCACTCCCCCAATAATGATTAAATCTTTTAGAGCCTTCCTCTTCGCCTGTGCACTATCCGAATTATGTAAAATTTCATTATTACTTTCTGTTCGCTTATGTTGTACCATAATGCCCTTTCGAAGTACTGCCAGTTAAGTATATCCGCCAATCATAAGGACAATTGCATTTACGAGAACGTTCTGCAGAGCCCCATCTAGTTGATATCGCAGCCTTCTTTGTGATTTGGATGGACTCAAGTCCTTCATCGCACTCAAAAAAAAACTTGTTGAATTAAAGAAAATTTGGCAGCATTATATTAGTTTGAGCTCCATGGTTCTTCACCGTAACTACATAAAAGGCAATGAATTTGCTAATAAATTCTGTAAGTGCGTTAAATGACTTTCCTGAATAGCTTTTTTAATAGCCCATGCATTCTTTAGATGTCCTAGAGTTAATCACTAATGACCCAAAATGAAGAGACCCAAACGAAACCTAAAATAGAAATTCAGTACTCTGGTGACGATAGTTTCATGGCTGACAAGATACTCCTTGAGTTTAGTAGTGTTAGCATGATATTCTTGATCGAATATGATGATAAATCTGAAAAAATGGTCGCGCATTTTCTAAACCAAGAGCCGAAAATAGACGATAACATGCGAGAATCTGAACAATGGACTTTAGAAAAAGAGGATTTCCAATCTGGAAACACGAGATTCAAAATCGTGATAGGCCAGTCTATGTGGCGCTTTCAACGAATAAAAAAACAAATAGAAGTCACTGAAATAAGAGGTGTAATCCGGAAGATAAGTAGTGAGCGGATTGTTTACGAATATGCAGCTCCTCTGGATAAATTATCTAAAATAGAGATAATAAATTACCCAATCAGTTTAAAATAAGGTATCAGTCACTGGTGAAGTTTCATGTGCTTTTTGATATCGTGTAATCAACAACAAGAATTTATTTGAACTCCGTGATAGCATTTTCATTATGAATTCAAAATTGAAAGTATCGATTCATCTATTAAATCATGAAGCAGGTATCGAAGATCTTGTATAGCTATTAATTTCTCACGCTTATTGTCTGCCATGCGTTGTGAGAGCCCATGTCATAAACAATACTTATAGACATTCTTAAGGAAATATCCTGGTGTTTTAACAAATGCCATATATCCATTTCAATCCTAACTATCAAAATTTGTATATCTACTCTTCTGACTGTGTATATGATTCGGAAGGAAGTGTGGGAGACGGAATTAAATTGTTATTTTCAAACGTGTTGCTCTCCTCATCTTCATTCTTTATGGATTCCTCTTCAGAAGACGGATTGATAATTGTGTTTGTTTGAACTGAATTATCAGAGGCTCCATCATTTAGCAATATCGCCGAACCATTTACGTTTCGTATCGTATTATCAAACACTAAATTATTTGAGGACTTGCTTTTTAAGTAAATACCATTTCCGCAATTAGTGACTGTATTATTATAAATCTTATTATTGTGTGATTGTGATATAAAGATACACTGGTCTTCGTTATGAACATAATTGTTTCTCGCAATGGAATTGGTCATATTCCTACTAAACATTATTCCAGACCCAGCACTATTGGAAACAGTATTGTTTTCTATTAATACATTAAAACAGTTTAAAGAACAAATTATACCCATGGCCCCATGATCATGTACTGTATTGTTCCTAATTATCATATCATGAGTTCCTGTATGCGGATCAAATCCGTACATGAAATTATGATGAACATGATTATCTTCTAGAATCAGATTACCTATTCCTACTGAATAAAATCCAAATCGATTATGATGTATATGATTACCTTTTAAAATACTAGTACCTTGCTGCAGGCTTCCAGGTCGACTAGCAACAATATCGCCATCATCATTGTTACTATTTTCATCTCCACTATTTCCATAATAGCTGATTCCGGAACATCCTCCACCGCACTCGTACCCAAGATACGCAATTTCTGAGTTTGTTACGTTAGTTGTACCTGTTGCATCGTCTTCAACTCGTATGTACGGCCTTGGAGTGGCGTCTATACCTGTATGTTCATATTCCCTCCCTGGAAGTATATCGAATTCAAACCTTATGTATCCGCTTACATCGGGATCCCATGAGGAGATCTTAACCGAATCAATATTCAGGCTGCCGTGAACTCTTATAGAGTGAACAGATCCGTCTCCCTCTTCTCCTCCATTATCGTTGGCATCATCATCGCTGTTGCCTACATCGCTGTCATCATCATCATCACTACCTGTTTTGCCTGCAAGTATCTTTAACCACTTTGTATCCCCTTTGTCAATTGTAAGTTTCGCGTTAGGTTCAATGACAATTCCTGCATTAAGTAACCAAACACCATCTGAAGTCTCTTTGTTTAAGACGCTTGTATCGTTGATTTGATTGTAAATATCAGTGAGAGTCGAAGTTTTGCAAGTTATTGATATTGCTCTTTCTGTCCTATCATAACTAATGCAGGGGATACTCTCGGAAGAGGATAAGGTTGAATTAGAAGCTAAAGCGGGTTTACTCCACAATAACAATAATGTTAAGACCATGGCAAGTAGAATAATAATTGACATTGATGCTGTTAGGCTTTTAGAAGTGGACGTAATTCACATTAATAAGATACACATTTATGAGTTACAGAAGATTCAAACTTACATGCATGAATTTGATGCGTCTGATTTTAGAAATTTGAAATTCTTAGATGTTTGAACGACCTGTGTAATATAGTAGCGCACAATTAATTTCGTGCAAGGCAAACGTAGTAATCGTATCATATCTGCCACCAATGAACATTGTATTTGCAGAGCAGATAATACCACAATTATGCAAAGTATCATACCCACGATAGTTTGTCCTACCAGGCATCCTGTTGTAACTATCGTAGGGAAGAGTGGGCTGAATACTGGATCTGCTTTAAGTATGTAGTTTCCACTAATATTTCGGCATCACTAGAAAGTTAGATAATGTCGGCACGCCGGTCGATGTATCATCATCATCATCATCAAAAATAGTGAGAGAATCACATATATTCTATTTATGCATACACTTATGAAGGAGGAACGGATGTAGTGGGTGACATCCAGTCCAATTTTGGGATTGCCATTGCAAGCATGGTAATAGTCTGTATCGTTCTTACTGGATTCCCATTAGTTTGTATGTTGATAAATTCTGTTGGAAGGAGAAAGAAAACAAGACCTTTCACTCAAAAATAACTGCGGTTGATTGTTCAACAACTTCCTCATAAGAGGATATCAAAAGACCTAGTAATCAAGAATGGAACGATGAACCTAAACCTGTTTATCGCTGCTCTTGTCAATAGAAGATAAGGTATTAGTGATAAAAGTAAAGGCAATAATAATTACGGAACAGTGGCCTATATGCGCCTGGCACTAATTGAAGATTAAAATAGAGATTCGTTATGTGGCACTGTTGACCTACTAGAGCGTCGACTTTTTGGGCTTGTTACTATTCCAACGGAGGACTGCTTCAACAGTGTCACCGGGATCAGTATTGAAACATATTTTAGAAGATGGTGGTGCCTTCTGATGGATACCGTTGATTATTTTCTCAAACAAAACAGTATGATGTGGTAATATTCTAACGCCAGCACCAATCATGATGCAGTCGAATTTTTCTCGTGAAAGTGTGTCTGAAACAACACTTTCAGCAGTCTCTCCAAGGTCAACGAGACAGTATTGCACCTCGTATCCCACTTCCGTTAGTTTATTATTTGCTTCCTGTGCAGCCGCCTTCACCCGGTGGGCATCCCATCCAGTCGTAGTGGCTAGGTCGACATCAATAAATTTGGGGTCGATGCCTAAAAAGAGGACTTTTTTCTTTGCCATATTCAAATTGTATTCATTCATTTCGGCAAGTCTTGACATACGTTTTAAATAGATTTGGTATTATTTATCGCTGACGGCACTTATACTCCACATAGTGGATATCCAGTCAAATCATTTGTCAGCAATTTGTAGTATTATTTGTGTTAACGATAAATAACCTCATGCTAATTATAAATAGACTATCTAATTTCATATCAAATAAAAAGCAGGCGCGGGTGAACGAACCTTTGAAAGTAATATATGAACGTACCGCGCCTGCCTGCCTTATTGTGCAGTCTGATATTATTACTTCATATTCTTACATAAGTCTTTTGTGTGTTCACTTTTCTAATGGTTATATTCCGATATTTTGCTTGTCACTTCTTTGCGTTTGATACTCTATGAGTCATTGTGTATTCCCGTCCTCATAGGCAATAGGCAAGTATCTCAATGAAATGCATTGGGTCCATGAATCTATTCCTTATCTTGCTCAATATTATACATTAATGCCTATCGCAACCGAAAGTGTATCGCTTTACGAACTGTGCTTGAATTTGTAACTCTTTTATTGGATAGTGTATATTATATGCCCGGTTATTGGGATTATTCTGGCTAGATCAACCATGACCCGGCGGCAGGCTAAATTCCTGCCGTTTGTATTATTCTTACTCCTATGCTTTAGTATGTCAGTGTGTTCAATATTTCGTACCTGTTCCTGTCTTCGTGAAGAAATCTTGACATCAGCTAATGCAAAGTCGTTAATAGCACTCTTGTTCTCATTATATGAGTAAATTTTCAGTCATCAAAAAATATCTCTGTTTAGCCATTCATCTGATTGGATAAGGTCATCTGACAATCAAAGCATATCAATCTACTTACTAGTTTATCGACTTCTCGGCTTTTACTCATTAGGTTTCATAGTAAAACGTTATACGAAAATCCAGGTTGTCTTAATCGACAGTCATAAGAAGAGCACCCAATTTGCGGGGAAACATTCAGAAATTGGATTTGGCCAAGCTCACCCATTCCTCAGATGCTTGAGCTTACGAATAAATCAAAAGATATCCTATTCCTTGGTACAGGTCTAGCTTCTGTACAATATTAGCCTACTAATGCATGAAAAAGAAACTGTTCAAGTTATTTGGACTTCCTCCTCTTTTTAGCTTTACCATGAGGAGGTCTTTCGCTTTTATTAGACCTTAATTTAGAAGTAGTTTTACCATCTGGGACCTTAATTTTTCTAATCTTCATTGTTGATGCTGATGGTGTCCGTATTCTGCGAATGTCTTTCTGAATTCGCATCACTTGATAACGCAATTGAACTAGCTGCAGTCGAAATTGCTTTGTCAACTGCAAGTTGCTTTTTGCTGTTTTCTTCTCCACACGATCTAAGGATTCTATCGACTTTCTCATTTCATATATCTCAACTTCATTCCTTTTGGCTATCTGCAATAGCTGAGCTAACTTTGCGTTTGCTTGTTTCCTACGAGTCGTTTTTCGAAGGCGAAGGCTCTGCCGTCTTGATTCTATCTCAGTTTTTGGAAGCATTTCCTCAGTAGCTGTTGATTCAATGCTTGCCTCAAGTGGTATCATTTTTTCTACAGGAGTCATTTCTTGAGTAACAACATGTCCACCCATCAATTCGGCTGGAACTGGCGCTTCTTCTTTTGCTTCTGAATTGTGATGAATGTCAGACATATCCTGTGTTTATCATATGATCTCAAGAGATATAACTTGGATCATTTAAATTGATAATCCTTCAAATGGATAATCGATCTCAAACTTACGTTTAGGCCGCCATAAACTTGAAAAGGGCAGTAATTACTGAAAATAGCAGTCCCCAGTATTACAAGACTATTCCATCTCTAGAGGTTCCAGACCTTATCACCCATTTTCAGAGGTGATTCTCACATCCTTGGCAAGTTCGAAAGCATTGCCAGAGGGTTCATCATTTATTGTATACAAAAGCCTGTAGTCACCTGGAGGAAAAGGTTGTGACTGAGATAGCGTAATTACTAGATTTATTTCCTTATTTTGATGATGCGAAACTATCTGAGAAATTGGGAGATCCTCAAATCCCCCGAGGATATTTCCCTCAGTGTCAGCAATTACCACGTCAGCAGTAAAATTCATCAAATACAAAGTTTCATTATTTGACAATGTTGGTTCCACAGGTTCATGTGAAAATCCAACCGGTTCCACATACAGCACTATATCTTCTCCAGGAGAAAAGGTATTGGGTAGATGTTCTTCATATACACCATATCCTCCAATACTGTCTGGCACAACGAACAAATCCAGTGCCGAGGCAAAAGTACTGTTAGTCGACGCAAATTATTGCCTCGTCGAGTTGTTGCCATTAATGTTGGTCTGTGCGTGAGAGATATCAAAAGTAAAAGAGAAGATTGTAAGGGAAGCCGAGATGATGACAATGAACCCCATTAGGAGATGCTTGTTCACACTCAGTCTTACAAATCAAGTTATATAAAAGTCTCTTGTCCGTAGCTATCTTGTTTTTTCTTATCGGTTCAGTGCTTGTGCCATGATGTTACCAGATGGAACGCAATGATTCAGAATATGGTCAATACGCCAATACGCCTACAACCATGCAACATGACTTTTTGTGTATATCCGAAGGTCCAAACTGGATTGATTTTTTACGCTTACTTCCAACCTTACTGTCTTATTAATTTCGTCAATTGGACTGAATATGATGATGTACCTGATACAATCTTCTATAACTCTAATTATCTAGGATCTTAATTTGCAAACAATCGCAACAAACTAAAAGTGGCTTCATAGTTACAACAACTATTCAAAATAACTAAATTAGTAAAATCATTAAGCTGATTCCTATGCACTTCTCCTCCTCTAGAACATATTGGACTTAACAAAAGGAATGTTATTGTCCTCTCGCGTAGTAAATACTATAGGTGTATTAGAAAATCTGAAATCAGCCAGGTTGATTTTAATTGAATTTCAATTTACCAAGAACCTATCTTGAAGTAGGTTTCCTTAACATATTTTCCTTCAAATATCCAAAATAGAGAGACAAGATTTGTACGGTTAACTGAAGTGGTGCTAGCAGTAACATAAGCATCAATGAGTCCTAGCTAGTTTCTATTCTAATTGGAGCTTGGTAACGGCTAAGTATGGTTCATATTTCTTGTGCTCATTTGTTTAAATAGAAAAACAGGTTAAAATACCCAAGCAAACATCTAGCAGAGTTATGTCCGATACTTCTTCATCAAATGTTGAACTAGACGAAGAAAGCATGGCAAGAATTGTACAGAAGATTCTTGATAAAGACACTGAACAAGCTCTATCGGATTTGAGTGACCTGTGCAAAATTTGTCCTCCGGAAATCGTTGTAGGCACAATCAAAGGAAAAAGGAAAACTGTTTATGCTGTCTACGTTCAAAATGAAAATAGAATTTATGCTATGAATTCGGAAATTTTTTACAATCCCTTTGTTATACTTCACGAATTTTATCATCATCTGAGATCCAGAGGAGGTGTACATCGAGGGTCAGAAAAGAATGCTAATTTGTACGCAAAAAGATTCATTGATGCATATTCAAAAGTACTGACGAATAAATAAGATGGGTTTCCAGATTTAGGTAGATGTGATTCAGCCACAGTTTGTAACAGTCGAATTTGCTGAAATCGTGGATGACCGGACAAAATAGTGAGTATCGTCAATCAAATAAGCTTCATGATTAACTAGACTCATAGCTCAGTCATAATCGCTTACTTCAAAGTCCCAATCAAATACCAGGTAATACCCAATCAAATGATATTCTCGCCGCATAAGACTAGAAATGCTGGAATGACTGAAATCCTCTGCGACCAACTTTGAGTGACATTTTTAAACGTGCTAATAGAAATGAAATGTGGGCTTGACTATTTCAGATAACTGGAAAACACTCGAAAATAATCGAATCTTTGAGAATCGATGGTTAACCCTGTACCAAGACAAGGTTCAAGACTCAAGTAGTGGAAATACGATAGAATATACCTGGTACAAATCACCCGATGTAGTCGTAATCGTGCCTTTCCTTGATGAGCATACTTTGGTTATGATTAAACAATTCAGGTATCCTCTACAAAAGATTTTGCTAGAATTCCCCGCAGGCCACATAGACCCTGGAGAGAATATGCAAACAACTGCAAAGCGGGAACTGTTAGAAGAAACGGGATACTTTGCAGAGCTATTAGAGCACGTATATAGTTACCACCCTTCGGTAAGCAAATCAAGGCAAGTAGTCCATCTTTTCAAAGCAACCGACTTAACAAAGGACAAGCCAAGATACGAATCCACAGAGGTAATTACTGACATTGAAACAATACCCGTACGACGATTGAAGGATTTAATAAAGGACAAGAAAGTTGAAAATGCTGGCACACTCATAGCCTACCTTATTTGCTGCAATCTAAATGATTAGATACTCCATGTCACTAACAATGCGACGAGTACTACTACAGGATCTAAATTGTCCTATTCTTAAAAGTGAGCAGCGTGATTCTGAAATTAGGGATGCAGTTTATTCTACACACCTGTTCACGTATCCCAGAACAGGTGGTAAAAACGTGCTTAAAATATCAGGGTGAAGTGGCATTACCAGTGAGGGGAGGAGCTGGTTGATATGCATTTATCCGCTGCAGAGAAATAGCATGATTATCATCCAATGCCCCAACGCCCAGACTAAGATTTCTTATCGTGATGTCAAGGCTTTGCCTTTCTGTCGCATTTAACGAATATTCTCTAGCTATAACGTCTCTGACTTGTGTATCAGGATTCACGGTTTGATTTGTCTTTATTGGTACAGTGATACTGAGTGGTTTGGAAATTATTTCTGCAGGCAATTTTCCATCGATATCCTGTCTATCTATGGTGTACTCGACGAGTTGTAATACTATCTCTCTACTGGGTACCTCAAGAGCATTTACGGTGTAGACAGCATCGACACTCAATACGTTAGTACTCGGTTCACTTGTGGCTTCGCCTGAAGGTTGAGATACAACCACTCCAGTTGAGGAGGAGGATATTGCAGCTTGAATGGATGGGTCTAGATCAATGCTTATTGTGGAAACTCCCTCTATGAATCTATCAATACCGTCTGTGGCATTAGAGTAAAGCGGAAAAGAAGGAACAAAATCCTTGCAGCTTAGACTAATTGAATCCCCAGGCGCCAAGGTTTGCAACCTGTAATTTGTATCAGCGGTAAATGAGCTGGAATCAACGGAAGAGCCACTAGATTCTTTGCTTGGTTGAAGGGTCAAAGATGGAACCGCATTCCAAAGAAATGAGACTGGATATGGCTGCCTGTTGAAGATATTTATGTCCGAATTATAACGTCCTGGCCTAAGAGGACCGTCCTCTCCAACAATTGTGCCACAGAAATACCTGGCGTTATATTCTATACTTTCAGCTCCTGTGTCTAGACTAGCAGAAGTCGAAGATGTTATTGGATTTGTTTCATTGGCCAAAGTTGCAAATGCGTAGTTATCACTTTTCCCTTGATCGGTATAAAAATTACTGAAACTGAATGTGAAAATGACAAATGTATTCGGCAGTAAGATGATAATCACCAACATAATCTTCGATGCTGATTCTAGTGATATTGCTGCTCTTGCATTAGCAACCTTTGGCCAAATTCGACTCAACTTATAAACTCACAATTGTACTACAATAAGCAACTAAAAATCTTTCCAACCAATTGATATTTTATAGCAAGAAGTGATAGCATTTGGAAAGGATAGCAACTGTAGTCTTACTGGTTCGCCCTTCATTTAATGCCAGGTCACCGACTAACCTCAATTATTCTATTCCTCTGCGGTTTTTGCTAGCGCATTCTACCACTTCAACAAATAACTTAATTTTAGAAACCCAAAAGGAACAGAACTAATGAAGATTTTCAACTTCATGAATATTATTTCTCCCTGTGATCGGTTTGGGTTCAAAGGACTGGACAGTTCTGATTACCTTTTTTCTAATCATCAGATTCAGATACCTTTATTTGTTCCCAATAAGATGGATCACCTAAATTTCATATCTTTAAGAAAAAACAATCAGCGAGTTCTAGATCCTAATCAGTCTATCACCTCAGTTTTCGCTAATAGTGTCAACACTAATGTCTGCTTACTTCCTTAAGCCGCCTCCTCATAAGCCAAAAAATCGTCATTTTCGTTCTCCTGTCCTTTTTTTCTTATTTGATTAATTCTAGTTAAAGCTCTTTTCCTTCTTTCACTCGTACCGGTTTCACGAGTATTTGATGATATGATTTCGATTAGTTTGGCTTTTTGATCAACACCGTCAGTACTGGCTAGCTTTGGTCTCAAAAGCCTACCGAGTCTTTGGATATATTCTCTTCCACTCCCAGTCCCGCTAACTATAATGCCTAGTTTTGCATCGGGAACATCCACTCCTTCGTCCAATACTTTCGAAGTAACTATGGCCAAATAGCGGCCGTCTTTGAAACCTGATAGGACATCCTTTCTTTCTAATTTGTCCGTCCTATGAGTTATGGCAGGAATCAAAAATTCATTGGAGATTGAATATACTAGGCTGTTATGTTGAGTAAAAATAATAGTCTTCACACCGCTGTTCTCCGCGAGAATATTCCGCAATAGCTCTAACTTTGATTTACTATTCAAGGCAATATCCATTGCCCTATTTCTAGCAAGCAAGGCATCGCGAGCTATCTTGTTCTTTGTTGACATCATAATCAACCTTCTAAATGAGCCATGATAGTTCATTCGAATTCCCAGTTTCTTAAGGCAGAGCTGGTATGCACCAAAGTTCTTCTGATATTCGCTCTGCTCCTGACTGGTCAATTCGACATGCATTCTCTTGATTTCGTATGATGCGAGATGTTTACTCTTAGCAAGCTCTGTGGGGTGGATCTCGAATACTACACCACCCCCAACCAATTTTGGAAAGTCCAAATGTAATTTGTCTTCCCTTTCAATCGTTGCAGTAAGTCCTAACCTGTAGGGAGCTGCCAATTGTTCAGCAATTGATCTGTAGCCCGGCGCGGCAAGGTGATGGACTTCATCAAAGATTACAAAGAAGAACCTGTTGCCAAGACTTGGTGCCCTAATATATGCAGAGTCATACGTAGCTACAGTAATTGCCTCTATTTCTTCAGATCCGCCACCTAGATTTCCGATAGATGTATTTGTTATGTGGCTTGATAATACTTCAGTCCATTGATGCATCAAATCTAATGTAGGTACTACTATCAATACTGCAGAGTTTATAGTTTCTATAGATTTGATTCCCAATATCGTCTTACCCGCACCTGTTGGAAGCACAATACAGCCCCTCATACCCACTCTTGTCCACCTATTCAAGGCCTTTTGCTGATAATCCCTTAACGAAAGATCTTTTGTGGTGAAATGCGGAGAAGGTATTAATTCAAAAACATGGTCAGTATACTCTATATCACTTTCACGCAGATATTGGATGATATCGTGATAATTCAATGCCTGTGCTCTAAGACAATTGGTTCGAGGGTCTAATGTAGCGAATGGGATATGCATTAGTCCCTTTATTACAATCGTCCCTTTGTCATAAGATAGCCAAACCATATGATTACACCATTCTTTCAATTTTGAGTTAGACTAATAATGGTTAAGACATCCAAATGGCAAGACTAACAAACAATAATCTGATATTAGGTTCCTATCACTAGTGATATTCAAACGCTTTCGTGCTTGGGCCTGTTACTAATCATATCTTATGTTTAATGCAAGGACACTTAAATCATTCTAAGTAGTACGAGGGTCGAACTTCTTATATAATAAGTAGTCTTCTTATAAGAAAACGTTGCAATTATGGAGAGGTCACAGACGGTAGATAACTAGGGAAGAAATCCTAGCCAAAGACCCTAGTCATCTACTGTGGGTTCGCCGCGCCTCAAGATTGAACCTGCAGGTGGACAAGTCAACCTATTGTGCAACGGCACGTCTAAATGCGCAAAATCGACACTTAAATTTTCGTAGAACGATTGGAAATAAGGTCGGCAGCCGATGAACTCCATTTATGAAATTTCTAGAGGAAAGAGGCCAACCTATCGTCAGCATTCATTTACGAATTAGATGTCGCATAGATTATAAACTATAACTAAGCGTATGTTTCGACACCCATCAAATCAGACTGCAAGATGATGTAGAAAGAATCTTAATGAAATGACATCTACCTCTGATATAAACGTGGGCTATGAAGCGCGATTGATTCACAAGGTTCAAATGGAGTATCTGAATTTTAAGGCTGAAATATTCACTTAATTTTTAATGAATTCTTGTATTTGTTTATAAATTTCAAAAGAATTAACCGAACCGCATAAAGGTATAATAGGGACCTTCGAGAGAGGTGGTTATGAGACAAGAACACGTAACTTTACAAAACGTCCAAATCGAGCGGCTTTTTGAACTCATAAAGAAACATTTGCAGGAAATAAAGCTAGATATTATTCATGAAGAGACAGCTGAGAATTATTGGAACTTGAAGGCGCATAAAGGTAGCAAAGGTAGTATAGTCGTAGGTAATATTAGAGATGTAGAAATAATGATAAGCGGAGCCAAGGGTAGCTACGACCTAGTTTTGAGAACTGGTGCCTGGGGTAAAGACATAATTGTACCTACAGCAATATGGGGAGTCGCGACAGCAGGATTAGCTACTATTCCCGTAGCTCTGGCTGAAATTTATAGGGCACATGCATTCGAAAAGCACTTTTGGGATTTTATTAGAGAGAAAACCGCTGAAATTGGCGAAGGAGGAAAGGCAGAAATGTCCAGTCCAGTAACAGTGACGCCCTGAGTTGGAAAAATTGTAACGAGTAGCCGGCTAGGACTGGCTATCCCAACCCTCCTGTTTTTCTTTCATTTGTTTTTTATGGAGTGTAGTCACAGCTCTGAGTTTTGGACTAGTCTGAATTACAATCAGACCCGATTTGTAGTGTCCCATGCTCGCGCCAATCAAAGAATATTTAATCCAGTAAATGGCAATTTTGTCATGAATCTTGATTTCCCCTATACAAAACCAAATGATAAGTTGGGTGATTATTGAACAAATCTTCTTCAGGAAAACCATAAAAGCTCGAAGTTCACTATATTCATATTAGGTCAACCAAGATAATGAGTGAATTTGCATTCTTTCGGTTTGTGAGTCTCAATCTCCTAACACAAGAAGAAAAGGACAACAAGACAGAAATGATTTCTGTCACCGAAGAGGTATTGGATGCACAGGGAATTGAATGTGACGCAAAAATTGCGAAAGTCTCTGAGGAAACTATTCGCGAAATCCTTACTGAAGTAAGGAAGAGACGAAAAAAACGCGCAAGAATCACTGATGAATCAGATGAGGAACAAGAGGTCGCTATCACCAGGAAGACTTCTAATTAAACTCAAAGCTCAGTTGATATTAAACAGGAATCACAGCTGATTTCTTTCATGTTCAAGATCTTGTTCTTTTATGTAGGAATTGACTACTATTAATCCAAGTTATGAAATCATCTATGATGCAGAGTGCTCATCCTGAAGATAGCGACAGACATTAGGATCCTCTTGGTATTTGGTGGAACAAGATAGGGGCAGCTAATCCAAAAATATTAACATAAAAAAATTAGAAATGAGAAAAATAGTAGGGTTCCAGCAAAAATTGCCTCCGGAATTTGTAGAGTTATGTCAATCCTCAATTTGAATGTATAAATACGAAATCATTTCATTTGTCCGCAAGGACTGATTCTAGTGTAAGATACTCTTCTATTCTTGTCGGAATTGTCTTTTAGGTACTCCATATTATGGAGAGTCGTCATTGCAGACATAATTCTGATCATACTCCTATCAAAGAAAAAATAGATGGCTCCAGAACCAAAGGGACATCAATTTAATTATAAACCATAGAATTCTACAAGTCTGCTTAATATTAATTAGCCTCAAAAACAACCAGAGAGTGTAGTTCTTTTTTTGGCAAACATCAACACAATCAAAACCAGCTATGTAAGCAAGCCATTCATTGTTTCAGGTATGATCTTTCTGTTTATAGGTTCGTTCATTGGTGCAGTATGGATGATGACAATTTTTAACGCGGGCGTTCCATCATGGTTTGGTCAATTATTTCAACAACACAGAATACTTCAAATCGACGGATTTCTGACCTTACTCATAATGGGTGTAGGGTACATGATAGTTCCCAGGTTTAGAAACGTGCCACTCCCAACTGTAAAGTATGCATACCTTTCTTTTTTCCTTGTAATTATTTCTCTAGTCTCTCATGTAGTAACTCTGCTACAATTTTCGATATTAGGGGACAAGTTTTTTTTAATAATGATAGTGATTACAACCCTGAGAGTTTCGGGAATATCGATCTTTGTAACCATAGTTTTCTTGATGCTGAAAATTAAACCAAAACGTCTAAGACTATCTGACTATTTCATTGCATTATCTGTCGCGACATTGGTGACCATGAATATTGTCGAGCTTGCACAGATGCTTGACGTCATTTATTCGGTGGATGATCCCTTAGAACCAAGATTGACAATTGCTTACACGTTAAGTCACATCGAGTTATGGTTACTGTTTCCCATAATCATGGTATTTGGAATTGAATACAAGACCCTTCCATCATTTCTCGGATTCATTAGACCACGAAGTACAATCGGACTTTGTTCTTTTATCCTAATTTCAAGCTGTGTTATCACCGGTTCGCTTGGCATATTATTAGATGTAGAATTACTGATGCTTCAATTGGTCTTTAATATATTATTTCTCACGTCTGTTATTGCCTTTACCCTTTCAATTTACGCATTCGGTGGTTTCGATAATTCAGACATCATACGTCTTGTTCGAGGTGAAAAAAAGGTAAGATATAATCTTACGGTTCTGCACGTAAAGATATCATTTTCTCTGCTCCTTTTTGGCATTCTTACAGCCATACTTTATGGTATTACTTATGGAGAAGATCGTGAAGCATATCGATTTGCTCTATACGACCTTGCAATACACACAATTGCAATAGGGTTTATCGGGATTACTATTTCTTTATATCTTCCACTTATGCTTCCGCCAATCATCGGGAAAACGGTCCAATTTACTAACCTTGGCAAATTACCTCTACTACTAATTGTTTTATCATTAGGCCTACGTGCAATTGCAGACCTCATTCTTGCTCAGGGAGGTTCTGTTCCTGATTTTGTTTCCCAAATTTCGTCGCCGCTAGCGTACAAATTATTGTACCTTTCGTTTGGCCTTTCAGGCTGGCTTGTGGTAATCGCGCTGGTTGTGTTCGTCATTGCGTTGCACAAATCGATGAAATAATCAACCCCGTTGCGTTCCCTTTCATTTCGATTCTGCCTACCTCTTTAGTTCAGATCAGTATGTTAACCGCGACACGTTCCACCTCTATTGTTCTAACGCAAGTTGACAGAAGGTCAAGACTCTAGTAACTCTAGAATGACACGAAGCTCCTAAAGGGACCCTGACAGCAACAAGTTTATTATGAAATTTAAATATTTTGAATATTCAAAATTTGCGTTTTAATGCATTTGAATATGAAGAAGAATCGAATTGAATTGACATTCAGACACTGATTTAATGACATAAATGTCAACATATAAATAACAGAATGCGTTACTACCCTAAACATGCACAATCATCTTTGGATTTTCGCAATCATCATTTTGGCTACCACTGTGTTTCTGGGGTTAGCCTCACCAGAATCAATGGCCCAACGGTCGAATGAAACTTCAGGTAGCAGCACCAGCACTAATCCGTTACCCTCATCAATATCAACCTCCGAGGAATTGACATTGCCAGAGATTTTTAATAGGACTGAGAATTCTGTTGTACAAATAACTAGTACAAGTCCAGTTAGTAATAGCCTTGTAATAAAAAATGGAGAACAGATCCCCCAAGATGCTGTTGCATTAGCGTCAGGGTTTCTATATGATCAGGATGGACATATCATCACCAATGCTCATGTAATTTCCGATCCAAATAATGTCGAAGTTACTTTTGTAGATGGAGATTCCTATCCGGCCAAAGTAATTGGACAGGATCCGTATTCAGATATTGCCGTTTTACAAATAACTGATCATGGATTTCAGAAGCAAATTCCTCCGCTGAGAGCAGCAAATTCATCAGCCTTACAGGTAGGAGAACAAGTTATTGCAATTGGAAATCCATTTGGTCTCAGTGGAACTTTGACTTCTGGGGTAATAAGCCAGATGGGACGAGTAATACCAAACGACATCACAGGATATTCAATTTCAAACATACTTCAGACTGATGCAGCAATAAATCCAGGTAATTCAGGTGGACCACTGCTCAATTCTAAGGGAGAAATGGTGGGCATGAATACAGCGATTTTCTCAAATACGGGAGTTTATTCAGGAGTAGGATTTGCAATCCCGTCAAATATGGTTCAAAAAGTAGTATCATCACTATTGAAAAATGGTTCTTACGAGCATCCCTATATGGGTATCACTGGAATCACCCTGTCCCCTGAAATTTCAAATGCATCACATTTGAATGACACAAAGGGAATTCTAGTTGTGGACATCACAGCTGATAGCCCAGCTGATAAAGCTGGGTTACGAGGAGGGGATGTACTTACGTCAGTAGATGGACAGGACATCAGATTGGGAGGAGATATAATTACAGCAGTCGACAACCAAAGTGTTAGAGCGATGGAAGACCTCCTTTCCTATTTAGAAGAACAAAAGGCAGTTGGTGAAAATATTGAATTAACAATTATTAGAGATGGAAAGACCGAACCTATCGATTTGATGCTTTCTGCTCGACCTAGCCAAGGAACTGAAAACAAGTCCCAACTAAACCAGGGACCCGAGCAGCTAAAGGAGAGACCTGCTTTGGGAATAAACGGCATAAATATGGCACCAGAATTGGCCGAAAGAATGAATCTGACACAATCACAGAAGGGCTTCCTTGTAGAAGATATAATTTCGGGTGGGCCGGCAGACCTAGCCGGGATTAGAGGGGGGTACAAAGTTGCCAATATTAACGGCAGCGACATTAACCTTGGGGGTGATATAGTAGTAGGATTAGATGAAAAGGTTGTTAACACAATTCAGGATATCCAGTATTATTTGGATACAAAAAAAGTCGGGGACACCGTTCATCTTCAGGTAATCAGAGAAGGTCAAGAAGTCACCATTCCATTGAAATTGGGAAAGATCCAAAGTAATCAGACCCTTCTCGAGCAGGCACCTCTTCAACAGCTGCCACAATTACCGTTTTCACAGGAACAGCCATTCGGCGGTGATCTTTTCGGTGACATGTATAATCAATGCATCGAACAAGCTGGCAAGGAGGTATGTGACCAGTTATTTGGTAGATAGGGCATAAATAACTGATAACAACCCCTTCTTAAGAAATGAACAAATGCTAAATCTGTCTATATCTAGATTTCATAATTAAATAGTTGTCGTTCTGTGAGCTGCGCTCGACTTCCCAAGAATTAATGTGCCCTGCGGTGGAAGACCTCAGTAATACGTTGCAAAGCAGCTGATCCATCATACTTGTCTAGCTTAACATCTAGCAAACAAAGTTCTTGACCATAGATTTTTCCAGATTCAAGTATTGCTTGATCAAGATCCTCTTCCGATTCTATTACAAAACCCTTTCCATAGCGTATTAATTCGGGAATCCTGCTATAATCCCAAGATAGCACATCATTGAATGGTCCATCTATAATGGGCCGTTCTGTACCGTAGCCTTCATTGTTCAAAATCACGACGATCGGACTCAGGCCAAATCTGGCTATGGTAGACACTTCCATTCCCGTCATTTGAAATGCGCCGTCTCCCACTATTACGAGTGGTCTGAGTGTTGGATTAGCTAATTGGGCTCCAATCGCCGCAGGAACTGCGAAACCCATAGAAAGATAATATGCTGGACACAAAAACTCGGTTTGATTATGAATAGTTAAATCGAGTGATCCGAATAAGGAATCTCCCGTATCAGCTATAACCACTGTACTACTATTCACAGAGGAGTTTAGTCTTTCAAATAGATATCTTACCGTTATCTTTTTTCTTCGATCAACATCTTTTTCTAGGCTCCCTAATCTCTGGCTATTCGATCCCTGATCAGAATTCTTTTCAAGCTTTATTTGCTTAATAAGTTCAGCGTCTACCGCAGCATCAATGTATCTTGAATGGTCAGGCATTTCAATTATACCGTTCAAAAAGTCCTTCAAGTAAACATTCTCAAAATTATGGTGTTTAATGGACAATCTTTCCGATGTTGCATAAATAACCTTAGATTGGTCAATTGGCGTAGGAGTGATACTAAAATCAATATCAGTCAAAGGAGCTCCAAGCAATAGAAGACAATCGCTTGATTCGACATAATTTCTTACCAATTCATGACCCATTGCCCCTTCATAGACTCCCAAATAGAGAGGATTGTTCTCTGATATTACTGACTTGCTCAAAACTGTGGATACAACTGGAATTCCTGTTTTTTCAATTAGGCTCAAAATGATACGTTGTAGTCCAAACCGATGTATCTCCACTCCAGCTACTATTATCGGCTTTTTGGAGATCTTTATCATTTCCTTAGCTTCACTTATTGATTCCTTTAGGCTATCAAAATCAGATTCAAGTGGAATACTCTTTAATACTGGATTCATATTGCTTATCTGTCGATCTCGTGTATCTACTTGTTTATTCATTTCATCAAAAGGTATTGATGCGAGAACTTTGTCCCGAGGTAGTTCGATATATACTGGTCTTTTATAACGCAGAGCTGAGAGTAGGACCCGATTAATATCATGAGTTGCGTTACAAGGGTCAGAGATGACTGTAGAATCAACAGTTATATGTTTGAAGATTTCCAATTGCGTGTCAAATTCTCGTACTTTGTGGTGAAGAAGTGGGTTCTTTTTTCTCTCCGCTATTCCAGGTGATCCAGATATTATTACCAAGGGAGACTTTTCTGCAAATGCCTGAGCAGCAGAGTTGACTACTTTCAGCCCGCCAACACAGTAAGTTATGCATACAACTCCCAATCCATTAATTCTTGCATAAGCATCAGCCGCGAATCCTGCACCTTGTTCGTCGCAAGTGTTGACTACCATAAGTTTTTTTGATTCATTCAGATATTGATAGAATCCTAAAACGTAGTCTCCTGGGACACCAAATACGTGCCGAACCCCTAAGTCGTAGAGTTGTTGGACTAGGAAACTACTTACTGTATTTTGGTTTAATATTTCCTTCATTGGATTCTCGATTAGTTGAACACAAATGTTGTATAAATAAAGGTTGTTTGTACAATTTAGATACGTTGGCAGCTTAACTTCAATTGGAACATGCATTGATTGACACGTCACCTAAATCTCTCAACTCAAAAGCAACGCGTGTTAGCCCTTCATACTAGAGATAAGGATATGCATGGCCATTTTTATAGCGCTTTAGTTTAGTTCATGAATTTTATAAAACTTGATAAATTCTTGATTTATTTCGTTAAACTAATTGACCGTAAATATTTACAGGAAGGCCATCACGATTCAACTAGAAATTGGATCAGCGTTGAGGATCCATCACCAGAACCCAAGAAAAGAGAAACAAAACATGCCCAGCTTCACCGCTCCGAGTTAAGAACTCGCATTCCAATCGCACTCACCCAATCCAGGCTTACCATCAACCGTTCTTACTTCTGCCTTACACTCACCTGATGAAATCAGCTTCTTACAATCCTGGGTGCCATCACAATAACACGTGAATGTATTTGAAAAACAAGCGTATGGTAACGCAGGTTCGCCGGCGAGGTTATCAACCGTTTGCGTAACGGTTGACGGTATAGAACTCATATTAGATATTGGGCTCGAAGTAGCATTATCCAATGGAGGTTCACTTTTGGCAATGGTCTGAGTCGTGACATTTTCACTACCTTCACTTTGGTTTGAAACAGAGCTACCTGCTGGCGGAATTTGAGTTGAGGTGTCGTTACTTATCTCACCAAGCACACAAATATTGCCCTGCTTTACCCAGAACTGTCCTACGTCATTGCAATCAGAGACACATCTGCCGGATTGAGTATTCCGGTACATTGGAGGTGTTGCAGAACCACAGTTGTCCCACTCGCACTCGTTAGTGGAACCTACGCTATGTTGATTCGGAGGACATTCCCCTGAAGACATCCCTGCATTTGGTTCCTGTTGATTTTCCAGCCGATCCTCTTGACCTTTGACACTTAATGGTCCACCTTCTTGTTGTGCCAAGACCCTATTCAAGTAATGGGGACTAACTACCAGTCCTAAAGTGATGGAATATGTTAACAACGAAATCGACACACCGAAGATTAATAGTACGACTAAGTGAGATCCGCGAAACATATCAATAGCAAGAGCGTGAATAATAAAAACTTTCTGCGGAGACAATAACATTCGAATGTAATGTGGCAATTGCAAACGATTCAAATAATTTTGTTTTCATATAATCCTCATGCGAAATGAGGAGCAACATTAAAGCATCGACACCATTATAGCATTTGCAGTTAGACCCATCTGGAAGGTGACTGATTTTCCAAATATTTCTCCATGGAAGGACTTTTCAACAAAAATATGATCCTTTTCATTCATAATTTAAACACAAAGGAATGCGCTAGTTATCACCTAGCGCCTTCTTCGTTATCAAGAACTCCTCGTTCACTTAGGTGCAAAACAATCTATCCTCACTCACAATTCTATCCTCATTCATCATTTTCTGAACCATCATTTTCATTATTGTCGTCTCCGTTATTGTTGCCATTCCCGTCCTCATCTGATCCATCTTCTGAAACTTGTTCATCTCCATCGTCGTCACTATCTTCAACTGGCTCATCACTTACAGGAGGAGAAGGAGGAGGAGGAATTGCCTCCGGAGCGGCGAGCTGAACAGATGGAATAGAATCCCCAGATGCAGACATATCCAAATCTGCAGTGGGAAGTATCCTAAAGATCTTGCCTTGTCCCAAGGACACCACGTACATATATCCATCGTAAGGACTCACTTCGATATCTGATATGCCTGCAAATCCGGTCGCAAAGAGTATGCCTTGAGATGCTGATTCAGCGTCTGTATCTGCTACTCTGTCAATTAGAGGTTCAGGAAGCAAGAGTTCTGTCCTATCCTCACTTAGGCTGAAATGATAAATGTTACCCGCATGGACATCTCCGAGGAAAAGATCGTTTTGATACCCAGCCCCATATTTACTTGAATCTAGGAATTGGAGAGCAGTCGGACCGATTGTGTATAGGAATGTCAGCTTTGGAGACTGATATTGTCCTTTACCATCGAAAGCAACAAGTCCTTCAGGTTGAGCAGAAGCAATGGAGCTTTGTCCTTCTCTAGGGTCTCCTTCCCCACGTTGCCAAACTCCCTGTATCTGGTTCCAACCGCTATTAAAGCCTGGGTAAATTAGGTTTATCTCATCCCCATATCCTGGACCGTTCTCTGAATCCCAAAGGTTTCCTGTAACAGGATCAAAACCAATTCCGAAACTATTACGTATGCCGTACGCATAATACAAATTGAAAGGATAATCATCTCCCAAAATGTAACTTCCAGTACTCGGGTCTATAACTGGTTCACCATCCTGAGTAACCCTTAAAATACCGCCTGACCCATCAGCGGGAAGTTCATCATTGTTTTGGGTTTGAGTCGTTCCTCCTGTCACTTTGTCTGTATCTCCAATCGGGATATACAAGTTATTATCAGGTCCAATTGTTATTGCTCCGCCATTGTGTCGAGGACCAGGAACAGCAGGCAGATCCAGTAACAGTTTAGGATTTACCAATTTGGCCGACGATGTAGAACTCGCTAATGTCGCAGAATTGGAATCGGTATTGGGAACTCCAGTCGAGCCTCCTGTTTGCCCATCTACAAGTTCGTATCTATATAATCGATTTCCTATTGGGGCACCCCCATCACTACCCTGAGCTTCAGTATAGTATAAGAAGACGTATGTCTGTCCCGTCTCATTATTTTGTGAAATCGCTATTCCGCACATGCATCTTTCTACTTCTGTTGCCACGTTTACATCCAACAAAGGCTGAGGCTGTACCTCCCCGTCAATAACCCTCATGACAGTTCCCTTATCCTTTTCTAAAACTAATATGTCATTTTGTGATAGGAACGCCATGGTAGTAGGTAAGGATAGGCCTTCGGCTACTACTTCGGCAGTAAAACCTGGACGATTGAATACTGGATTACCAGCTTCATCAGAATATCTAAGGACAGGTCCATCAGCTTCCTGAGCAAAAACAGGCGCAGTATTCAACGACAATGAGTGTGATGAGGGAAATAGGTTATAGCCTTGCAAAGCGGTAAATGACAACGCGATCGCAATACTTAGTGCAAATATAGTTTGAATACGCAATGATAACTTGCCTACTCTTAAGCTATTACTACTACTAATCAAGTTAACAATTTTCTTCGTATTGTTCAGATCTTATAATGATTGCGGTAATTTGTTCCGTCTGGACACATGCTGTTGATAATAAATTCAAGAACTGGAAATATATCCCTTATCGGAGGGTGCA
>Ga0081455_10001844_pt1 | contig 25510 bp, 24 predicted proteins | sample TabmetS3T2R1_FD_70207 | JGI IMG/M metagenome (GOLD analysis project Ga0081455, IMG submission 70207) | Tabebuia heterophylla rhizosphere microbial communities from the University of Puerto Rico - S3T2R1 | ecosystem: Host-associated > Plants > Roots > Rhizosphere ...
GCGGTCCTGGCGGCCGTCGCGGTCGTGGCGGCCGGCGCGAGCCCGGCCGCGGCCGCCGACCCCATCCGCGTGGGCTACATCGGCCCGCTCACCGGCGTCTTCGCGCAGGCCGGCAAGGACATGCTCGACGGGCTCAGGCTCGCGTTCGAGCAGGCCAACTAATTCACAGTGGCCTCCCCGCCTTCCGAGCCTGTCCGCCCCAGCATCGCCAGTCAGGTGGTCATCCCCATCGCCACCGAACACGTTGTCATCGCCGGCGGCGCCGTTCAGAACGTCGTGGTCGCCAAAACCATAGACCTCGTCGTTGCCAGGTCCGGCGGTGAGATTGTCAATGTTGGGGCCACCGAGAAGTACCTCGCCGCCTGCTGGCGCGAATGTGGGTAAGAAGTTTTCGGATGTAAAACCGGCGGCGCTGGTGTTCTGGAACCGGAACAGGGTAGTGTAGCTGTCGCCGCCCCCGTTCTGGTCGACCTCGAGAAGGGTGTCAGCCCCGTCCTGCGGCAGCTGCAGGAAGCCCGTCCCGAACGGGTTGGACCCGTCATAGCCGACGAGACTGTTGAGGATGGCGCTCAGATCGAGCTTGTCGCCGCCGGCCCCGGACGCGAAGTCCGTGATCGTGCCAAAGAGCCCGATGGGGACTGTGCTTAGTCTAAATCGGATCGCATCCTGCCCATCGCCTAGTGTCGCGGTGACAGGGGAAACAACGGCCCCGTCTATCTGGAGAATATCCGCACCGGCCCCTGCATCAATCGTGTTGTTCGATGTCCCGTAGTAGACATACACAAAGTCGTCGCCGACTCCGCTCGATATCGTCTGATCGCTGCCCCTGGACGGTGATGACGTGCTGCTGCTGCGTCTCGAAGTCCAGGTTGGCGCCGGCCAGAAGTCGGATCTCGTTGCCCACGATCTCGAAGAAGCCCGATGGATCGGCAGTAATCTCGAATGTGAAGACGTCGCCAGAAGGGATATCCGAATCGACCGCCGCCAATTCTGCGATCAGCGCTCCTGCCGGAGCTCCCTCGCGAATGTTGCCGCCGGTAACCAAGATATCTGTGGGTGCCGCCATCGTACCCTCCTATACAGGACTGCTGATGCAATGCCAGCCGTCCGCAATGACTTTCCCTACCGCGTGAGTGAACCAGTCGCCGATGCGCACAAGCTCGAGGTGCCGCGAGATGCCAAACCAAGCGCGATTCGCCCTCCGCGGGAGATGTGGGACTTATTGCCGTCCGCCCAAGATGTCGCGAGACGAGGCGTGTGTCGATGGGTGGAATCGCCTAAAGCTCACTGCACCGCAGGCCGGCGCAACCCGAAAAGGGAGGCGGACACGCAATCGAACCAGGACGTCGCACGCTCGGGCCTGCGCGCAAGGCGGCTGCCTCTGCGCGCCACAGAGCGGGACGCCGGTGGCGCGGGAGCCGCGACGATCGTGCTGGGTTCGCCAAGCAGGGACTACCCCTGCATGCGTTGAACACATGTCGGCGGGAGGAGGGCGTCGACAGCGGCGATCAATCGCGGTCAGCACCGCAACAACCGGCCTCTTAGCGCGTCGTGAAGATGTCGTATCTGATGCGGTTCTTTTGCATCGTGACCATCTTGCCGACGGCCTGGATCTGGTTCAGCCACGCGTACTTCGCCGAGGCCGTGGTGAACCGCGGGACAATCACGAAATACCCATCGTTCTCTGAGATCACCTCGCCCTTGTTGAACCGGTCCAAGACCTCCTTGGACCAGACGATCACCCCCCCGTACTCAACGAAGACGAGTTGATCGTCGTCCGTCCGGATCGTCAGTCGAGCGTCTAGGCGGAGCGAGCCGTCGGGCATGATGTAGAGCCAATCGCCGGCGGGAAGCACCGCGTTGCCTCGAACCTTGGGGCCGCGGACGGTACCGCCAGCTGGAACATTGACGATCAATCGATGTCCAACCGGCTGACTCACCGGATCGAGGGGGATATCGAGACTCATCAAGTATTCGGTCTGAAGGCGGGTGGACGGGCTCGCTTCCTGCCCCCTAGCCGTGGCAACCGTAGCGAGCAAGACAGCAACGACCGATATCGCCAGAATTGGCATGTGGTCTCCTCCCCCGGTATCTGGTGATGAGGCGTTGGGTTCTCGAACCTGCACATACCACCCGCAACGGCTGTGCCGATCAGGACGTGAGCGATTTCGCGGAGTTGCTGGCACTTTAAATTGGTGGTGGCCAATTTAATGGTGGTTGGAGTAGTTTTCGGCTTCACGATGGATGCGTTAGCAGAGCTGATCGGCAACAGCCCCGAAATCGCAGCGGTTCGCGAACGGCTTGCCGCCCTGCTCGGGCGCAAATCGCGCCGGCTTCCCTCGATTCTCCTGGAAGGCGAGACCGGCACCGGCAAGGGGCTCCTCGCGCGCTGCATTCATCGAGCAAGTCTGCCCAGTGCGGCACCATTCATAGAGGTGAACTGTGCCGCGATTCCGGCGACGCTTCTCGAGGCGGAGCTGTTCGGCGTCGAGCGCGGTGCGTTCACCGATGCGCGCCACAGCAAGCCTGGCCTGTTCCAGGCCGCCCACCGTGGCACACTATTCCTCGATGAGGTCGCTCTGCTGGGCCAGGAGCTCCAGGCTAAGCTCCTCAAGGCCGTCGAGGACCGTGCCGTCCGGCGGCTCGGCAGTACACACAGCGAGCAGGTTGATATTTCGATCATCGCGGCGACCAACGGCGATCTCGCCGGCGCAGTGCGCCACGCGAGGTTTCGGGCCGATCTCTATCACCGACTGGCGGTGGTGAGGGTCACGCTACCGCCGCTCCGCCAACGCCTCAGTGATTTGCCGGCGCTCGCCGATCACCTGCTGACGCGCATCTGTGACGAGCATCGCCTTCCTCTGAGAAGGCTGGATGCAGAAGCGTGCGACCTTCTGATGCGCTATCCCTGGCCAGGGAACATTCGCGAGCTCGGGAACGTGCTCGAACGTGCTGCGCTCTTCTCCGAAAGCTTTGTCCTGACCCGCGACCTGTTGGAGTTGCCCCGCGCCGAGCCGCTCGGGGCTCCGAAGGGCCACATCACCGAACGCGGCGAGTCTTCCGATGCCGATGCCAAGCGGGTCGCAAAAGCCCTCGTCGACGCTGAGTGGAACGTGGCGCGTGCCGCGCAACGGCTGATGATCTCTCGGAACGCGCTGCGCTACCGCATTGAGAAGTACGGTCTCACGCCGCCCTCTACACCCCAGCGCGGTCGGCCGCGCGCAGACGGACGGCCGCGAAGCACACCGGTCCGGGACCCCGCGGCTCCGCCTAAGGGCGGTCACAAGCGCGTTCCATCGACCAGCCTACGCTCACACCCTCTGCCACAGCCGCTGTACTGGGACCGTCGGCACCTCACTGTGTTCCGCCTGGCGCTCGCCGGGCGGGAACCAGGCTGGCTTCCCGGGCGCGTGCTCGAAAGCGCCCTGGAGAAGGTCACCACGTTTGGCGGCCGGGTACAGGAATTCGAGCCGGACGGTGTCGTCGCCGTGTTCGGGCTCGAGTACCCAGAGGATGCGGCCCGCCGCGCCGCACACGCGGGGGAAGCGATCCAGCGGCTTGGTGCCGCTGCCGACGTGTCCACAACTATCGCCCTGCATACGGCACAGCTGCTCGTGACTCACGGCCAAGGCTGGACGGGATTCAGCCCTGACGAGAAGCGAGAGGCGTGGCGCATCGCGGAGAGGCTCGTCGCCGCGGCAGAGCCCGGCACGATCGTCGCGAGTCGCGAGACTGCGGCGTTTCTCGAGCGGACCTTCGCGCTGACACCGCTGACTCAGGAGTCGAGCGAGATCACGCCCGCTTTCACTTTGCGCCGCCGCGTCCATGCTGATCCGTCGTCGCATTCGTCGCAGTTTGTGGGCCGGCTCGTCGAGCTCTCCCGGTTGAGGAATCGTTTTGAGGCCAGCCTCACCGGCTGTAGCCAGGTCGTCACGATCGTCGGCGACGCTGGGATTGGCAAGACACGCCTCCTGTCCGAATTCCGACGTTCTCTTCAGGGGCAGCCCGTCACGTACCTCGAGGCGTCGTGTCCATCCCACGGAGCTACGACGCCATACCTGCCAGTCCTTGAACTCCTTCGCTTGGCGTGTCGGATCGCCGAGACGGATGATCTGGCAACATACCATCGCAAACTTCTCACTACGCTTGCGGATGTAGGCATGGACGTGGCTGAGAGCGCCCCGTATTTGCTGCACCTGCTCGGTCTCGGTACGGACTCGCCTGGTTTCGGCATGCTCCTTCCTGAAACCATCCAGCGCCGCACAATTGACGTGCTGATCGAGCTGTTTGCGCGCATTAGCAGGCGACGGGTCACGATCCTCGCCATCGAGGACGTCCACTGGGCCGACCAGACGTCCCAGCATGTGCTCATCGCTTTACGCGATGGGCTCCGGAGCGCTAGGGTACTCATGCTGCTCACGTCCCGGCATCCGGCCACGCTCGCCGAGACATCAACCGCCGAAACGACGACGCTCGTCCTCGAACCGCTTTCGAGAGCGGACAGTCTCAGCGTCGTGCGCTCTATGCTTGGGGACAGCCGGTCACGCGAGATGTTGGCGGAGGTGATCGCGTCGAAGGCCGAAGGCAATCCATTCTTCATCGAAGAACTCGGCCGGGCCGCGGCCGGATCCGAGAGCGGCTTGCGTGTTATTCCACCGACTATCAAGGGTGTCCTACTTGCTCGAATCGATCAATTGCCACACGACAGCAGGCGGATTCTGAAGGTTGCATCGGTTCTCGGTCAGGAGCTCGCGGGGGACCTCCTCCGCCGAGTTTATGAGCACGAGATGTCGGACAGTGCGCTGAACGAGCTAGTCCGGCGCGGCTTCCTCGTCGAGATCCCTGCCACCGGCGATAACATCTACCGCTTCAAGCACGCGCTCACTCAGGAAGTGATGTACGACACGCTGTCCTTGCCAGAACGTCAGCGCCTCCACTCTCGTGCCGCCGATGCGCTTGCTACCTTGCATGCCGACCGGCTTCACGACGTCGTGGAACTGCTGGCCCATCACCACCAGAACGGAATGCGACCGGACCAGGCCATCACGTACGCGATCCTTGCCAACAGGAAGGCCGCGAACGCGAACGCGATGCCAGAGGCCAAGGCCCACTTCGACGTGGCGATGGGGCTCCTCCGGCCCTTGTCCGACCCAGCCGCCCGTCGCCGCCGCGTCGAGCTACTCGTGAACCAAGGGACGGTGTTCCTCCTGCTCTTCAGGCTCCCCGAATATCACGACCTCTTGTCCAGACACCAGGAGGAGGCTCTCGAGCTCGGCGACCCTGCTCTGCTCGGGCGTTTCTATACGTGGCTGTCCCATTGCCAGTGGTGGTTCGGCGACTTCGAACGCTCGCTGCAAACCGCGGCCGAGGGCGCACGCTTTTCGACGATCGCCGGCGATGCAGAAGAGGCAGCGCACGCTCATACAGAGGCGGCTTGGGACAACCTTAACCTCGGCCGTCTCGAGGATGTCCTACGCGACCGGGACAGATGCGTCGAGGCGCTCGCTCAGCATTTCAACTTGCAATGGCATGTGTACGTTCATTCAGCAGCCGCCTGGGCGGGTGCTCACCTCGGTCGCTGGATCTCCGCAGAGGCGGACGCCCATGAGGCTCTGAGGCGGGCTCGCGAGTTCGGCGACCGCAGCATGATCTCGTTCGCATACTGGACGCTCAGCGTCGTGTGCACGGAAAGGCTGGATCTTGCGCAGGCCATCAAGTATGGCGAGATGGCCGTCGACTATGCACCGACCCCGGCCGACCGGGCATGGGCGCAGACGTTTCTCGCATGCGCATGGTGTCGCGCGGACCGGCCGCGCGAAGCGACCGAGGTTCTGGCCGGGCTCGTCGGGATGTATCGCGACAGCCGTTTCCTTCCCGGCGAGTTCGCCACCGTGTACCTTGCTGAGAGCTACTGGCGCGCGGGAGATCATGAGCGCGCCGAATACACACTCCGAGAAGTGATCGACGTTACTGAACGGCACGCTATGCAGTTCATCGCGGCCTCCGCTCGCCGATTGCTGGCAGAGGTACTGCTGACCTTGCCGAGCGCCGGAACAGTTCACGACCCCGCACGCCTCACGGAGGCACAATCGCATCTGAACAGCGCACGCCAGACGCTCGTGGCGCTCGGGGCCGAAGTGGAATTCGCGTCGGCGTGCGCTGCTTCAGGCAGAGCTTCCGAACTGGGAAACGAGGCTGCCGAGGCACGTAACTGGTATAGCCGAGCGCTCGAGCACTTCAACAGTCTCTCGATGCCCGCCGAGGTCGCGCGCCTACAGGGCATGCTTGACCTTCTGGACTCCAAGACCAAGGGAGAATGAAGTCGTAGTTGCCTTCTGGTGCGAATTTGACCGAGCGCGGCCCGTGTGTCGGCGGGTCGCCAGGTTCTCATCACGTCCGAATGCACAGTCAGGTGTTGACGATCGCTCGCACACTGCGCGATGGTGAAGGAGCCGCCGCCTTGCCCGCCAGGCAGCCGGAGTGGTGGCGGCGTTCCCGCCAGGCAATCGTCCGGGTGCCCGCGACGGCGAGTCGCCCGCGGAGGTAGTCGAAGAGAGCCAGGCGTCGGGTGACCGCCGGATCCATCTCGCGCTGCCGTGTGGTGAAGCTGACACGCAGCGTGCGGAGCAGGTGCGCGGGGCCGAGGCGGCTGGCGTCACCCGGCTCATGTTAACGGTGAGCCTGGTCGCCGGCCCGGCGCGCACCGTTGAGCTGTTCGGCCGGAGCGTGCTGCCGCGCCTCGCGCGCGGAGCATGACTCCCGCGCGCGTAGGGCGCGGGTGGTACAGTACCGCAATGCGCGTCGGACTCTCGATCGAACCGCCGCTGGCCTCGATTCCCGCGGTGCTCGCCGTGGAAGGCGTCGACGTCTACCAGACGGTGCTGCGCGATCCGGGCCGCTTCGGCAACTACGGCGTCCCCGAGCCGGCCGACCGCGCCGCGCTCGTCGAGGGGCTACGCGGGCGCCGCACCTGGGGCGTGGCGCACGGCTCGCTGCTGATCAACCTGGCCAGCCCCGAGGGCCGCATCCGCAATTCCTCGGTGTCGAGCCTGCTCGCGGATCTGAAGGTCGCCGCCGAGATCGGGCTCGACGCAGTGTGCTTTCACGTGGGCTATCTCAAGGGGCACGCGAGCGCGGAGGACGCGCTCACCCTGGCCACCCGCAAGCTGCGCGAGCTGATCGAGCGCATGCCGGCGGGCCCGCGTCTGCTGCTCGAGAACTCGTGCGAGGGCGGCGAGCTGGGGCAGTCCATCGCCGAGCTGGGCCGCCTGGTGCGCGACGTGGGCGCGCCCGCCGAGCGCTTCGGCCTGCTCATCGACACCTGCCATCTCCACGCGGCCGGCTTCGACCTGTCGGGCGAGGAGGCGGGCCAGCGCCTGGCCGACGCGCTCGCCGCGGAGGGCGTGCTGGAGCGCGTGGTCGCGTTTCACCTGAACGACTGTCAGCTGCCCTGCGGAGCGCATCGCGATCGGCACGCCACGCCCGGCACCGGCACCATCGGCATCGGGCTCGCGAGCGTGGCCCGCCATCCCGCGTTCGCCACGCTGCCCGGCGTGCTCGAGATCTCAGTGGAGGACGCGCGGCAGGGCCTGCGGTACCTGCGAGAGCACGGGGCGCTGGCCGGATAGCGGCGGCCCGGCGCGCAACGTCGGCCGGCCAGGCCTACTTCGGCATCGGGTTCACGAGGCTCGGCGCCTGCTGGTTGTAGGCCGGCTCGCGCCAGAGCAGCATGGCCTTGTAGGTGGTCGGCTGCGCCCCGTGCAACACGATGAGGTACACGGTGTCCGGCAGGCTCTGGTTGTCGTTCTCTCCGACCACGGCGCCCAGGCCTTCGCTCAGATCGAGGCTCTCCGAGACGTAGCGCTGCCAGACCGTGCCTCGGCTCTCGTAGGCCCAGAGGAAGGCCAGCGGATACTTCACCGCTGCGCTGCGCGTCCCCTTGGTCGGCACGTATGGCAGGAACTGACGGGGTGGGCCCTCGCCCTTGAGCACCGCGCGATAGAGCCGCTCGGGCCGGCCGCGCCCGCTCGGCAGCACCATCCACACGCTGCGCTCCCCGGGCTTGCCCTCCCAGCGCACCTCGTCCCACAGCGGGTGCCCGTCGCCGCCGGCGTGGATGTCGGCCAGCACGCGCGTGGTGCCGTAGGCGCGGGCGACACGCTCGCTGGCCCAGCGCAGCGTGCGATCGCCGAGCACGACCCCGCGCGGCATGGTCGCGTCGTCGAGGCTCTGCTGGAAGCGCTCGAGCCCGGGCCCGGAGGCGCCGTCGTACAGCTCCGCGGTGCGGGCGTAGGCGTAGAGGGCGTTCTCCCAGAGGTTGACCACTTCGAGGCGGTACTCGACCGCGCGGACCGGGCCGGCCGGAACGCCCGCCAGCACTCCGGCCAGCACGACGGCGATGAGCACTCGGCGTGTCGGCATGGCGCTCCCTGGATGGTACTCTCTTGAGCCGATGCCGCAACGGATTGTTCCCCGGCGCGCGGTGGCCGCGCTGTTCCTCCATCGTCAGCACCTCACCCGGCCGCGCGCCCACCGCCTCACCCCGGCTCGCCTGACGCGCTTCGCGGAGGACGTGGGCGGCATCCAGATGGACTCGATCAACGTGCTGGAGCGCGCGCACTACCTCACGGTCTGGAGCCGCTTCGGCCCCTACGACCGGGCGCGCCTGGATCGTCTCGTGTACGGGCGGCGCCTGCTGCTCGAATACTGGGCGCACGCCGCGTGTCTGGTGCCGGTCTCGATGCTGCCGTGGTGGAAGCGGGCGATGCTCGACTATCGCTTCCGCCACACCGGCTGGTCGGGCTGGCTCCGCACCAACCGGAAGCTGGTCGCGAGCGTGGTCGACGTGATCCGCGCCAACGGCCCCATGAGCCACGGCGAGCTCGAGGGCCGCCGGCCGGCGCGCAAGCAGAGCGGCTGGTGGAACTGGCGGCCCGTGCAGCACGCCCTGCACTACCTCTGGATGACGGGCGCACTCACGATCCACTCGCGTCGCCACTTCCAGAAACGCTTCGACCTGATGGAGCGCGCGGCGCCCGCCGCGTGGGCCGCGGAGGCGGTGTCGGCCGAGCAGTTCCATCGCTGGCACATCGAGCGCTCGCTGCACGCGATGGGCGCGGCGCCCGAGATCGACCTGACCCACTACCTCACGTATCCGCGCGGCGCGACGGTGGCGCGACGGGCCGCGCTGCGCGCGATGCTGGCCGACGGCCTAGTCGTGACGCTTCAGGTCGAGGGCTCGAAGACCCGATGGCTCTGCCTGGCGCGGGATCTGCCGCTGCTGGCGCGGGCGGCGCGACGGCCGGCCGCCTCGGACGGGACCACCCTGCTGGCGCCGTTCGACTCGCTCCTCTGGTACCGCGACCGCGTCTCCCGGCTGTTCGGCTTCGACTACCGCATCGAGGTCTACACGCCGGGCCACCAGCGCGTGCACGGCTACTACACGCTACCCATCCTGCACCACGGTCAGCTGATCGGCCGCCTCGACGCCAAGACCCAGCGCGCGGAGCGGCGGCTCGATGTGCGCCACGTTCACTTCGAGCCCTGGGCCGCCCGCGGCGCGCCTCGCGTCGCCGGCGAGGCGCCGATCGACCGGGACGCGATGCTGGCCGGCCTCGCCGAGACCCTCGCCTCCCTCGCCCGCTTTTTGGATGCCGAGCGCGTGCTGATCGAGCGCGTCACCCCGACCCGCCTCCGCGCCCCGCTGCGGGGTCAGGTCTTACATTGCGACATTTCGATCGCTCGATGACTCACCGGGGTCGGGAAAATGTCGCAATGTAAGACCTGACCCCAGGCTTTCGCTGAGGTCCCAGAGGCGGCGGGCGGCTGCGTCGTCCTGGGCGTGGCGAGTGGGGTGGGCCAGTCGGCGCTCGAAGAAGTAGCCGCCGCTGATGGTCGCGATCTCGGGTGACGAGGCCAGGTACACCAGCGTGTCCGAGCCCTTCTCGAGCGAGATGGCGCCGACGAGCTTGGCCGCGCGGACCACCCAGGCGAATAGGCCGCCGCTCTCGTCGCCGAAGCGGGTGGCCACGAAGCCGGGATGCAGGCTGTTGGCGGTCACGCCGGTGCCGGCCAGGCGCCGGGCCAGCTCCCGCGTGTAGAGGATGTTGCAGAGCTTCGAGCGCCCGTAGGCCTGGAGCCCCCGGTAGCCGCGGGTCATCTGCAAATCGTCGAAGTCGAGCGCATCCACGCGGCGATGCGCGCCCGACGCGGTGTTGATCACGCGCGCAGGTGCGGCCGCCTGCAGGCGCTCGCGCAGGCCGCGCGTCATCAGGACGTACGACATGTGGTTCAGGGCGAAGGTCTGCTCGAGCCCCTCCGGCGTCACCCGGCGGGCGTTGAACAGGGCGCCCGCGTTGTTGATCAGCACGTCGACGCGCGACTCGGCGGCCGCGATCTCCGCCGCCACCCGGTGCGTCTCCGCCATCGACGACAGATCCGCGTAGTGGGCGCGGTGGGCGAGCCCGGGCCCACGCGCGCGGAGACGCGCGAGCGTGGTCTCGGCCCGGGCGCGATCGCGCGCGACCGCCACGATGCGCGCGCCCATGCCGGCAAGCCGCTCCGCCGCCGCCTGACCGATGCCCGACGTCGCGCCGGTGATCACCACCACCTTGCCGTGCATGGCCCGCTCTTTACCGCCTCGCGTCGTCATGCGCAAGCGGTAAGATGACGCGCCGGCCATGTCCTTCCTCGATTCGCGCAGCCGCGCCACCCCTGGAGGCTTCGGCACTCCGCTCAAGCGCCAGGAGGACCCGCGACTGCTCACGGGGCGAGGACGCTTCAGCGACGACATGAACCTGCCGGGTCAGGCGCACGCCTACTTCGTGCGCTCGCCTCACGCCCACGCGCGAATCCGTGCGATCGAGGCGGCGCCCGCGCTGGCGATGCTCGGCGTGCTCGCGGTGCTCACCGGACGGGACGCCGCCGCCGACGGCCTCGCACCGATGCCGCATCGCCCGGTGCCGACGAATCCGAACGAGTTCCCGCTGGGCGGCCGCGAGGGCTCACCGATCTTCGTGTCGCCGTGTCCGGTGCTACCGACCGACCGGGTGCGCTTCGCGGGCGAGGCGGTCGCCATGGTGATCGCGGAGTCTTCGGCGGTCGCCGCCGATGCGGCCGAGCGCGTGATCGTCGACTACGAGCCGCTGCCATCCGTGACCGCCACCCGCGACGCGCTCCAGCCGAACGCGCCGCTGTTGTGGGATGACCTCGGCGGCAACGTCTGCGTCGACTCGGTGGCGGGTGACGCGCGCGCCGCCGACTCCGCCTTCGCGGCGGCGGCCCACGTGGTGCGCCTGGACACGTGGGTGCCGCGCATCACCGGCGTGCCGCTGGAGCCGCGCTGCGCGGTCGGCGCGTACGACACCGCCACCGGCCGCTACACGCTCTACGCCGGCTCCGGCGGCTCGGTGCGGGTGAAGGCGGACCTGGCCGAGATCCTCCACGTCCCGGACAGCGCGGTGCGGGTGGTGGCGCAGGACGTGGGCGGCAACTACGGCACCCGCAACAGCTCGTACCCCGAATTCGCGCTGGTGGCGTGGGCGGCCCGACGCCTGGGCCGCTCCGTGAAGTGGACGTGCCAGCGGCGCGAGGCGTTTCTCACCGACTACCAGGCGCGCGACCTGGTCTCCACCATGGAGCTGGCGCTGGACGCCGACGGCAACTTCCTGGCCCTGCGCGGCGTCAACGTGAGCAACGTCGGTGCCCACGCGGTGACCTTCGTGCCGCTGAACAAGGGCCGCGAGCTGTCCTCCAGCGTGTACCGGATCCCGGTGGCGGCGGTGCGCGGACGCGCGGTGCACAGCAATGTCTCGCCGCTCGCCGCCTATCGCAGCGCGGGCCGCCCGCAGGTGATGTTCGTCATCGAGCGCCTGATCGACCTGGCCGCGCGGCGCCACGGCTTCGACCGGGTGGCGCTGCGCCGGCGCAACCTGGTGCCGTCGGGCGCGATGCCCTACACCAACCCGTTCGGCATCGTGTACGACAGCGGCGACTATCCCGGAGCGCAGGACCGCGTGCTCGCGCTGGCCGACTGGGCCGGCTTCGAGGCGCGCCGGGCGGAAGCGCGGCGCCGCGGGCGGTATCGGGGCATCGGGCTCGCCAACTACATCGAGATCGCCACCGGTGCCCCGCGCGAGCGCGCGCACCTGACCGCGCGGCCCGACGGCTGGATCGACGCGGTCATCGGCACGCTCTCCGCCGGCCAGGGCCACGAAACCGCGTTCCCCCAGCTCGTGGCCGAATGGCTCGGCGTCGAGCCCGCGCGCGTGCGACTCATCGCCGGCGACACCGATCGGGTGGCGGTGGGCGGCGGTTCGCACTCCGGCCGCTCGATGCGCCTGGGCGGGGTGGTGATGGCGAAGGCGGCGGATCGGCTGGTGGCCAAGGGCGCGCGGCTGGCCGCCTGGCAGCTGGAGTCGGCGGTGGCCGACCTGGAGTTCAGGGATCGGCGCTTCGTGGTGCGCGGCACTGACCGCTCGGTGGACCTGTTCGAGGTGGCCGTCGCCGCGCTGCGGGACGACGCGCCCGCCGACCTGTGCGGCCCGCTGGACGGCGAGTGCGACGAGACGGACAGCACGCCGTCCTTCCCCTATGGCGCGGCGGTGTGCGAGGTCGAGGTCGACCCGGAGACCGGCGTGGTCGAGATCGTCCGCTACACCTCGGTCGACGACGTGGGCCGCGCCATCAACCCGCTGATCGTCCACGGCCAGACCCACGGGGGCATCGCGCAGGGCGTGGGCCAGGCGCTCTGCGAGCGGTGCGACTACGATCCCGAGTCGGGCCAGCTACGCTCCGCGACGTTCATGGAGTACGCGCTGCCGCGGGCCGACATGCTGCCGTCGCTGACCACCGAGATCAGCGAGGTCGAGTCGACCACGAACCCGCTCGGTCTCCGCGGGGGCGGCGAGGGCGGGACGACGCCGGCGCTCGGCGCCGTGGTCAACGCGGCGGTCGACGCGCTGGCGCACCTCGGCGTCGAGCACCTGGAGATGCCGCTCACCCCCGAGCGCGTGTGGCAGGCGATGCGGCAGGCGTGCGGGCGCGACGGCTAAGCGCCCCTCACCCTACCCTCTCCCCAGCGGAGAGAGGGTGGAACACGCAGCGCGGGCTCCCTCTCCCCTCCGGGGAGAGGGCCGGGGTGAGGAGTCGACGCCTCAGCCGCGCGCGGCCGCGTCGAGATCGACGTGATCGGGCCGCGTCGCGTAGGGATACGGGCCCTCGACGCGGCGCCCTTCCGCGAAGCGCCGCAGGCTGAACGCGTCGATATCGACGGTCTTCGCGCGCCCGTCGGTGATCAGCTCGGCCATGCACGCGCCAACCGCCGGCGCGATCTTGAAGCCCGAGCCGCTGAACGCGGTGGCCACGTAGAGCCCGTCGATCCCGTCGACCTGCCCGAGGATGGCGTGACGGTCCGGGCTGTAGCCATCGAAGGCGCGATAGCCGCGCGAGAGCGTCGCGCGCTCCATCGCCGGGATGCGATGGGTGAGCAGCCCGGCGCCGAGCGCCGCCGCGTGCGGCGGCAGCCCGCCCCCCAGCGTGTCCGGATCGATGTCCCACTCCTGGCACGGCACGCCGACGAGGGTGAGCCCGCCCGCCTCCGGGCGGAAGTAGTTGCCCTGCACGTTGTCGATCCAGACCATGTGCGGCTCGCGCAGCTCGGTGGGCCGGCTCACCGCCACCGTGTCGATCGCCTTGGGCCGCGCGGGGAGCGCCAGCCCGATCGCCTCCGCGAGTCGCCGCGACCACGCGCCCGCGGCCAGCACCACGCGGTCCGCCTCGATGCGCCCGGCGGAGGTGTCGACGCCGAGCACGCGGCTCTCGCGCCGCGCGACGCGCGTCACCTCTGTCCACTGCAGCACGCGCGCACCCCGGTCCACCGCGCGACGGCGGAAGCCTTCCACCGTCGCGGCGGGATCGGCGTAGCCGCTGTCCGGCTCGTACGCGGCGGCGCCGATGTCGTCCACGCGCGCGAAGGGCTGCAGTCGCATCAGGTCGTCGGGGGCGATCGCGGCGGTGTTCACGCCCAGGCCGCGCAGCATCTCCACGTTGCGCCGCAGGTGCTCGGCATGCTGCGGGCCGACCACGTTGACGAACCCGGTGCGGGTGAACACCGGCGGGCCGCCCATCACCTCCGCCCAGTCGCGGAAGACGGGGAAGCTGGCCCAGGCGAGGCGCGCGTCCCATTCGTTCGTGTAGTGCATGCGCACCAGCGCGCTGGACCGCCCCGACGCGCCGCTGGCGAGCGCGCCCTTCTCCACCAGCACGACGCGGACGCCGCGTGACGCCAGCGCGTACGCGATGCTGATGCCGTTGACGCCGCCGCCCACCACCACCACGTCCGCGGTCGGCGTCACGCCGGCCCCCTCACCCGGCCCTCTCCCCGAAGGGGTGAGGGCGTCCGCCAGGGGCGCGCTTTCCATGCTCCCTCTTCCCCCTGGGGAGAGGGCCGGGGTGACGGGCTCGATTCCCTCACCGCAGCAGCCCTCGCGCCGCGGCCAGGTTTGCGTCGGTCGGCCTCTTCACCACCAGCACCGCGTCGTCGAAGCCCAGGTCGCGCAGCCGCTGCAGCCGCTCGGAGGCCACCGACGGCGGGCAGCACAGGTGAAACGGCGCGTCGTCCGCGAGCGGGGCGGTGGGCGCGGTCAGATCGACCGCGATGTTGGTGACGATGGCCCGCTTGCCGCCCGCGGCGCGATAGCGGGCGATGCCGTCGACGAGCGCGTCGAGGCTGGTCTTGGCCCCCGAGGCGATCCAGCCGTCGAACTCCTTCGCCGCGCGCGGGATCCACCGCTCGCCCTTCCAGCTCCCGATGAGCACCGCCGGCCCGCCCTGCGCTGCCGGCCACGGGGAGAGATCGGCGGCGCCGACCTTCTCGCCACGCCAGAGCCGGCGCATCACCGCCAGCCCGTCCTCCAGCATCCGCATGCGCCGGGTGAAATCGAGCCCGAGCGCGTCAAAATCCCCCCGGGTCGATCCCGCGCCCACCCCGAGGAGGAGCCGCCCCCGGCTGATCAGGTGCACGGTGAGGATCCGGTGGGCCAGCTCGACCGGATTGCGCAGCGGCACCTGCAGCACGCCGGTGCCGATCTCGATGCGCGTCGTCACCGCGGCCGCCACCGCGGCGCCGATGAGCGGATCGGGCAGGATGAAGCCGCGCCCGATCGCGTCGAAGAACCACGCGCTGTCGAATGAGGCGCGCTCGATGCGCCGGGCGCTGTCGACCAGCGCCTCGCCGGTCAGCGGCGAGCCGTCGGGGCGCGCGCTCGGAACGCTGACCCCGAGCCTCACGCCCTCATCCCTGCATCCGATAGCCCCGCTCGTCGCTGGCCGCCCCGTCCTTGTAGGCGACGATGCGCTTCGGCGAGGCGTGCGTGCCGAGCAGCCGCAGCGTCTGGTCGCCCACCACCCGGAAGGCGTGCGGCGTATCGGGCGGCAGCGCGATGGTATCACCGCGGCGGAGCCGCACCGCGCGGTCCTTCTGGCCGTCGATCCACGCCTCCGCCTCGCCGTCCAGGATGTGGAGCACCTCGAGATACGGGTGGGAGTGCACCGGGGCCTCGTAGCCGGGCTGCGCGGTCTGGATGCCGGTGCGCAGCGGAGTCGTGCCCTCGGCGTCGCCGATGATCGGCTGGTAGTGGGACAGCGGACCGAAGCTCACTTGCTCGGTCTCCTCGAGTCGAACCACGCGCGGCTCACTCATGGCAGTCGCCTCCTCGGGCGGATTCTATCCCAGGACGTCAGGCCGCGCGCGCCGTCGCGGTGGCCTGCCGGAACACGCGCACGTAATTGCCCCCGAGCAGCTTCGAGGCCTCGGCCGGGCTGAAGCCCTGCCGGAGCAGCAGGTCGGCCACCGCGGGTAGATCGGCGTAGTCGTCCCAGACCTCCTTGACGCCGCCTTCCATGTCGGTGCCGATGCCGACGTGATCGATCCCGGCCGCATCCACCATGCGCGCGATGCCGCCGACCCAGTCGCGCGCGTCCACGAAGGAGTAGCCGCTCGGCCACACGCCGATCACGCCGCCGGCCTGCCCCACCAGCCGTGCGTGCTCCCCCGTGATCAGCCGGCTGTACGGGCCGGGCGGCGTGCGCGCGAGCGAGGTGTGCGAGAGCACGAAGGGCACGGTGCTCACCGCCGCGGTCTGCTCGACGAGCGCCCGCGTGCCGTGCGCCACGTCGATGACGATGCCCAGGCGGTTGCACTCGCGGACGACGTCGGCGCCGAGCGGGCTCAGCCCGCCCCACCGCGGCTCCTCGGTCTGCTGGTCCCCCAGGTCGCTCGGCATGTAGTGCACGAGCTGGAGGTGGCGGACGCCGCGGTCGTAGACCTCCTTCACCCGATCGAGCCGGCCATCCATGAAATGGCAGCCCTCGATGGTGCCGATGAGCGCGGGCCGCCCCGCCGCCTTGGCCGCCTCCAGATCGGCCGCGGTAAGCACGCGGGTCATTTCGTGGCGACTCACCATCGCGTCCATGAACGCGAGGCGCTGCTCGGTGAAGGCCTGCAGCTCGCCCGGCGCCGGCTCGCGGTACTGTCGGATGCGCCCGCCGCTCGCCGGCCGGCGGATGACCGGGCCGTCGGCCGAGTGGCACAGGCAGACCGCGGACAGCCGGCCGCGCCGCATGTGCTCGGCCAGGTCGAAGCGCGGAGCCCGCGCGTAGCCGGCCCCCGCCGCGTGCGTGTGGAAATCGACCGATGCGGTGTCGGCGAGCAGCGCGGGCACGCGCGGGTCCAGCTCCTCCGCCCGGCGGCTCCGCACCCCGCCGCAGCCCGCGAGCAGCGGCGCCCCCAGCGCGGCGGACAGCGCGCCGCCCAGCAGCCGTCGGCGGGTCAGCCCTGCCGCGTCCTTCATCGATCCGCCCATGGGATCGTCGCTCGCGCGGGCCTCACGCCATGTAGACGCCGCCGTTGACGTGGACCAGCTCGCCGGTCATCATGGCCGCGTCGTCGCTGGCCAGGAACACCGCGATGCGCGCGATCTCCTCCGGCTGCGCCATGCGGCCGAGCGGAATGTCGCGCGCCCGCGCGGCCAGCTGCTCCTCGGTGTTTCCGTAGCGCGGCTGCGCGGTGTCGGTGAGCCCGGGCGCGATCGCGTTGACCCGGATGCGGTGCGGCGCCAGGGCCAGCGCCATCGCGCGCGTCATTCCGAGCACGCCCGCCTTGCTGGCCGAGTAGTGCACGCCGCGAGCGTCGCCGCGGATGGCCGACGAGGAGAGGTTGACGATCGCGCCGGCCCGCCCGGCCGCGACCATGGCCCGCGCGGCGGCCTGCGCGCAGAGAAACCCGCCCTTGAGATTGACGCCGAGCACGAGGTCCCACTCGTCCTCGGTCAGCGCGAGGAACTCCGAGCGCGGGAACACCCCCGCGTTGTTCACCAGGATGTCGGGCGGGCCCAGCGCCTCGCCCGCCGCGGCCACGAAGGCCAGGACGTCGCGCTGGCGAGCGACGTCGCCCTGCACGGTGGTCGTCCGGCGTCCGAGGCCGCGCACCTCGTCGGCCGCCCGCCCGGCCGCGGCCGCGTCGTCCAGGAAATTGATCGCGACGTCGGCGCCCTCCCGCGCCATCGCCACTGCGATCGCGCGCCCGATGCCCTGCTGCGCGCCCGTGACGAGCGCAACCTTGCCTGCCAGCCGCATGTGAGCCCTCCCGATCTCGACAATCACGTGCCGCCCGCTATTATAGGTGGCCGGACCGCCATGCCCCGCAAACCCGCCGACGTGACGATCAGGACCTTCCGCGCCGGCGAGTTCATCTTCCGCGAGGGCGACCCGCCCCGCGACGAGGCCTACATGCTCCACCTCGGCCGGGTCGAGGTGCGCAAGCGGGTGGCCGATGAGGAGCGGGTGCTGCGCGTCATGAGGAAGGGCGAGCTGCTGGGGGAGCTGGGCCTCTTCGGCAAGTCGCCGCGCTCGGCGACCGCGGTGGCCCTCGAGCCGGTGACCCTGGTGGTGATCCCGGCCCGGAAGCTCGATCATCTCGTCCGAACCAACCCGGCGCTCGCGGTGGCGATCATCCGTGACCTCTCGCTGAAGCTGCTCGCCACCAACGAGCTGCTCGTCGCCGAGGGGCGTCGCCGCCAGACCCGGAGCGCGGGCTAGCCGGTCACTTCTCCAGGCGCACGTCTTCCAGCGGCGCCGACCACACTCATCTCGCGAGCAATCTCTGCCGGCACGACTCGAGGTTCAGGAGGAACACGTCCAGAGCGAATCGTCTCAGGCTCTCCGACACGTCCGCCTGGACGAACTCCTGCCGCTGCCAGAGCCGCCTCCACGCAAGGGGGAACGAATCGCGCTGGTTGACCATTCCGGCCAGATCGTCGTAGGCGAGGAACTTCACGGTTTGAACCCCGGCGATGAGGAGCCGCGCCAGGCACATCGGGCAGGGTTCGAGAGAGCACATCAGCGTGTAGCCGCGCATGTTCTCCGCGGCGGGATGCCGTTGCTCGAAGGCGGTCATCACCACCATCTCGGCATGCAGGTCGCTTCGAAAGTGGGGAAGGAAGACCATGTTGCGGCCTTGCTCGACCACCTGCCCCTGGGGGTCGACGAGCACCGCGCCCACGCCGTAGTTTCCCGTTCGCGCCGCCATCAGTGCCTCCGAGCACGCGAGGACGCCAAGACGTTGATCTCGATGTTGCGTGCGCTCGACCGACAATGCCGCGAACCGGGCGTCCAGGTCTTCGAGTGTCATGGGCCTCCCCGTTCTCCTATAGTCAACGGCGTCCCGATTCTTCCAGAGTAGCGCACGCGGCCGCGTCGGCGGTACCATCGCGGCCTATGAGCTTCGGCCTGTTCTACCTCATGCAGCGCGACGAGCAGTGGAGCGAGCAGGCGGTCTACGACTCCGACGTCCGCCAGATGCTGGCCGCCGAGGCGCTCGGCTACACCTCGGTGTGGATCGCCGAGCACCACTTCAACGACTACGGGCTCTGCCCGGCGCCCACCGTGCTCGCCGCCTACGTGGCCGCACGCACCACCACCCTGCGGGTGGGCATGGGGGTGAGCTTGCTGCCCCTGCACCATCCGGTGGACCTGGCCGAGCAGCTCGCGGTGCTGGACGTCGCGAGCGGGGGGCGGCTCGACGTGGGCATCGGGCGCGGCGGCACCCTGCAGGACTACCAGACGTTCCGGTCCGATCGCGACGACAGCCGTGCCCGGGTGGAGGAGGGCATCGCGCTGATGCAGCGCTGCTGGAGCGGCGCCCCGTTCGACTTCGCCGGTCGCTTCCACACCGCCGAGCGCCTGCACGTGCGGCCACGGCCGATCCAGCGCCCGCACCCGCCGCTCTACATCGCGGCCAACAGCGAGGACAGCGTGCTCTCCGCGGCGCGCCTCGGGCTGCCGGCCCTGTCGTCGTTCTTCGTGCCGGTGCCGGAGCTGCAGCGGCGGCACGCGGTCTATCGCGACAGCGCGCAGGCGGCGGGGCGGTCGGAGGGCGAGATCGAGGCGCTGGAGCGCCAGGGCTGGGGCATGCGCGTGGTGCACGTGGCGCCCACGCGCGAGGAGGCGCTGCAGGCCACCGAGGGCCCGTTCATGGGCTACCAGCGCAAGATGGCGATGCTGCGCTCCGACGCCACCGGCGGCAGCGTGCCCAGCTCCTTCGACCGCTCCCTGCTGAGGCTACGCTCTTTCCCCGAGTACCTCGCCGACGGCTGGGCGCTGATCGGCACCCCGGACGAGGTGCGCGAGGGCCTGCAGAGATTTCTCGACGCCACCGGCTACCGGCACGTGCTGCTGCTGATGGCGCTGCCGGGGCTGCCCACCGACCTGGCCCTGCGCTCGATGCGGATGTTCGCGGAGAAGGTCGCGCCCGCGATGCAGATCAGAGAGCCTTCAGGAACTCCAGCATCGCGGCGTTGACCTCGGCCGGCCGCTCCTGCTGCGTCCAGTGGCCGCACCCGGGCAGCATGACGGTCTTGCGGAGGTTCGGGACGAAGCGCGACAGGTTCGGGATCAGCTGGTCCATGCCCGGAAAGCGCACCACCAGGTCCTGGTCGCCCGCCACGTAGAGCGCCGGGACGGTCACCCGCGCGCCCGCGAACGGTGCGAGCAGCTCCCAGTTCCGGTCGATGTTGCGATACCAGTTGAGCCCGCCCCGGAAGCCGGCCCGCGTGAACTCCCCGGCGTAGAAATCCACATCGGCCTCGGACAGCCAGCGCGGGAGCGTTGCGGGATCGGCGCTGTGGGACAGAAAGCCACCGCTGCGCGGGACCATGCCGACCGCGGTCGGATCCCCAATGCCGGCTCGCGTCGCCGCGCCGTCGCCCGACCCGGAGTAGAGCAGCCGGCGAATCGTGCCGCGCACGTCGCGCCCGAGCTCGGCCTCGGCCACGCCCGGCGTCTGGAAGTAGAGCTGATAGAACATCGCCTCGTCGGTCTGCGGCATCACGCTGGTGGGGCGCGTGCTCCCGCGCGGCCGGAACGGCACGCTCAGCGCGATGATCGCGCGGAAGCGATCCGGACGCAGGAGGGCCGAGTGCCAGGCCACCGGCGCGCCCCAGTCGTGGCCCGCGACCACCGCGGTCTCGGCGCCGAGGGCGTCCAGGAGGCCCACCATGTCCCCGACCAGGTCGAGCATGCTGTAGCGCTCGATCTGGGCGGGCGCCTCGGTCTGGCCGTAGCCGCGCATGTCGGGCGCCACCGCGCGAAAGCCCGCGTCGGCCAGCGCGCGAATCTGATGACGCCACGAGTACCAGGATTCGGGGAAGCCGTGACACATCAGCACGAGCGGCCCCGTGCCCTGTTCGGCCACGTGCATGCGGATGCGGTTGGTCTCGACCACGCGGTGCTGGATCTCGGTCACGGCGGCCCCTATAGTAGTCGACCGATGAGCCTCTGCAAGCCGTCATCGCGCGCGTCGGGGCCGGACGCCGCGTGAGCGACACCATCGCCCTGATCGGCGTCGGGCTGCTGGGCTCGGCCCTCGCCGAGAGCCTGCTGAAGGCGGGCTTCACGGTGCGCGGGTTCGACGTGGCACCCGAGCGCATGCGCGAGCACGCCGAGCGCGGCGGCGTCCCCGCGCGCTCGCCGGCCGACGCCGCAGGCGGCGCCTCCGCGGTGATGACCTGCCTGATGACCGGCGACCTCGTCCGCGAGGTGCTGCTCGGTCCCGACGGCGCGCTCGCGACGGCCGAGCCGGGCGCGGTGGTGATCGACTGCAGCACGATCCACCCGGACGCCTCGGCGGCGCTCGCCGCCGAGCTCGATCGGCGCGGGATCCCCATGCTCGACGCGCCGGTGGGCGGGTCGACCGGCCAGGCGCGCCGGCGGGAGGCGCCGGTGATCGTGGGCGGAGATGCGGCGGTGTTCGCGCGCTGCCGCCCGATCCTCGACGCGCTCAGTGCGCGCGTGCACCACGTGGGAGCCAGCGGGGCCGGCGCGCGCGCCAAGCTGGTGATCAACCTGGTGCTCGGGCTCAACCGGCTGGCGCTGGCCGAGGGCCTGCTGTTCGGGCTGCGGCAGGGCCTCGACGGCAAGGCCCTGCTCGCGGTCCTCAAGGACAGCGGCGCCTATTCCCGGGCGATGGATTGGAAGGGCGAGCGCATGCTCGAAGGCCGCTTCGAGCCGGAGGGTCGGCTGGCGCAGCACCTGAAAGACGTCGAGCTGATGCTGGAAGTCGGCCACGCTGCCGGCGCGCCGCTCATGGCCACCGCGCTGCACCGGCAGCTGCTGCTCGCCGGCGTGGCCGCCGGCCGCGGCGACGCCGACAATTCCGCGATCATCGAGGTGCTGCGCTCGATCGTCGGAGCCACCCGCTGATCCGCCATCCGGTCGCGAGAAGGACTGCCTCTACATCCACGTCAACCAGCCGCCGTGCTCACTCACGGTGAGCCTGTTCGGAGCCGGGATCGGCGCGCGCAACGCGGATCGGACGTAGCCGCGCTCACGGGGCGCCCGGCGTCGCACCGGGCGCGCGGACCTCGATCGATGCGCCGAGACAGGTAACCTTCTTCCGGCCGCAGGCCCCGCAGATCGATGAATCCACGCGGGTCAGCCCGCTCCGGGCGTTGAAGATCTCGTCGATCGCCTCCGCGATCGCGGTCTTGGAGTAGCTGCGGTCGAGATGCTCTCGCGTCAGCTTGAGGAGGCAGCGAGCGCACAGAAACGTGCCCCGGCGCTCGCCGTGGAGAAGGCTCTCGACGACCCGCCGGACGAAATCGGCGACGGTGTAGACCGCGGTCTGTTCTTTCGGGATCAAGGCGTCACTTCTTCTTCACGGGCCGACTCTTCGGGCGCGGCCGATTCAAGAGGCGATCCCGGCCGGCCGCACAGAGCTCGGCCATGTGGTTGGCGAACCCGGTGATGCCGGTGACCAGCAGGGCGAACACTCCGGGCGGCTTGCTCATGATGCGGCTGCTCCCTGGGATTCGCGCACACGGACGCGTACCGGATAAAGAGACCGAGCCAGATGCCGGTGGGCCTCGGCGCCCGCGCGCCACCCTGGAGAGCCCAAAGGAAGGCATTCCCACGATAGCACGTCACCTTGTTTTCAACTCGATCTCGATGAAGGCGAAGTCGAACGCATTGGCGTTCTGGATGTCGTGCTCGACCCCGGCGTCGCGATAGTAGGGCTCGCCCGCCCGCATCGCACTGGCGCTCTCTCCGCCGGCGGTGATCGCGACGAGTGAGCCGGTGGTGAGCGGGACGATCACGTAGGCGTACTCGTGCCGGTGATGTCCGGTGTGGGCGCCGGGCGTGAAGCGCCACTCGGTCACCCGCACCCGCGCGTTGTCGACCTTCACGGTGGCCACCGCCTGTCGCTCGGTCATCGCGTTTCTCCCTTGGCTTCGAGCTCCGCCCAGCGGGCGTAGAGCCGGTCCACTTCCACCTGCGCCGCCTCCAGCGCCGCGTACCGGTCCTGCAGGGCGGCCGGATCGGACGCGATGCCCGGATCCTCGGCCGCCTGCCGGGAGCGCTCGACCGCCGCCTCCGCCTCCAGGATCGTCTCCTCCATCGCGTCCCACTCCCGCTGCTCCCGATACCCGAGCTTCTTCCGCCTCTCCCCTCTCTTTCCCTTCTCTCCTTCTCCCCTCCGGGGAGAGGGCAGGGTGAGGGGATCGACGGTGAGGGGCTCCCGGGTGAGGGGCTCGCGGCCGAGAGCCTCCCGCGCGGCCTCCCACTGCGCATAGTCCGCGAAGGTCTCCACCCCGCCTCGCCCGTCCAGCGCCACGATCACGGTCGCGATGCGATCGAGCATGAACCGGTCGTGCGTCACCAGCGCCAGCCCGCCCTCGAAGGCGGCCAGGCTTTCCTCCAGCACGTCGAGCGTGGGGATGTCGAGGTCATTGGTGGGCTCGTCGAGGATCAGCAGGTCCGCCGGCTCGAGCATGAGCCGCGCGATGTGGATCCGCGCCTGCTCGCCGCCCGACAGCCGCCCCACCGGCACCTCCAGATGCTCGGGCGGGAACAGGAACCGCTTGGCCCAGGCCGCCACGTGGAGGACCCGCCCCTGGAAGTGCACGCTGTCCCCCTCGGGAGCGAGCGCCCGGCGCAGGGGCTGATCGGGATCGATGTCCGCGCGCCGCTGCTCGAAGCGCACGATACGCAGGCCTTCGGCGCGCTCGATGTCACCCGCGTCCGGGTCGAGCGTGCCCGCGAGCAGGTCGAGCAGCGTGGTCTTCCCGCTGCCGTTCGGCCCGACGATGCCGAGGCGCGTGCCCGGCGTGATCCGCAGGTCGAGATCGCGAACGAGCACTCGGCCGCCGAGGGACTTCGTGAGCCCGCGCGCGGTGAGCAGCTTGCGCGAGCGCCGGCCGGAGGCCGTGAAGTCGATGTCGGCGACGCGGCTGGCGCCGCGGGCGCGGCTCTCGCGGAGCTCCTCGATCAGGCGGTCCGCCTCCTTGATACGCCCCTTCGCCTTGGTCGAGCGCGCCTTGGCCCCCTGGCGCAGCCACTCGATCTCCCGGCGCACCGCGTTGGCCAGCGAGTCCTCGTAGGAGGCCTGGCCGGCCAGGAACTCGTCACGACGGACGAGGAACTCGCGGTAGCCGCCGTCGGCTTCGAAGAGGCCGGCGGGATAGACGCGGTTGACCTCCAGCATGCGCGTCGCCACGTGCTCGAGGAAGTAGCGATCGTGGCTCACCACCAGGCAGGCGCGCGACCGGTCCTCCAGCAGCGACTCGAGCCAGAGAATGCCGTCCAGGTCGAGATGGTTGGTGGGCTCGTCCAGCAACAGGATGTCCGGCTCGGCGGCCAGCTCGCGCGCGATCGCGAGGCGCTTGCGCCAGCCGCCCGAGAGTGCGCCGACGTCCGCCCGGCCGTCCGCGAAGCCGGCGCGCCCGAGCGCGCGGGCCACGCGGGCGGGCCGGTCCGCCTCGTCCACCGCGGTGAGCGCGGCCGCGATCACGTCCTCGACGCTCCCGCCGCCCGGATGGGCCGGATCCTGCGGGACGTACCCGATGCGGATGCCGGTTCGGAGCGAGCGGCGCCCGCGGTCGGGCAGCTCGATGCCGGCCAGGATCTTCAGCAGGGTCGACTTGCCGGCGCCGTTGGGCCCGACCAGGCCCACCTGGTCCCCCTCGAAGAGCCCGAACGACAGCCCCTCGAAGAGGGACCGGGTGCCGTAGGCCTTGCCGACCGCCTCACAGCTCAGCAGCAGCGAACGGGTCACGCGACGTCACTTCTTGTTCTTCTTCGGCTTCTTCTTTTCCTTTTGCATGTTCCGGCCCTTGGCCACGTGCCTCACCTCCTTCTCGCAGCGCGTGAGGATCGCTGAGGGCTGATTATAGAATGCCGCGCGCGCCGTGTGTATACTTCGGGCGGTCCGAACCTTTACTGAGGAGGCATCCCATGGGCGCACGCGCCGAATCGCTGGCGAAGCAATACGAGGCCAAGGCCGCCGAGATGACCGCCACCATCACCAAGCTCTCCGACGCGGACTGGAAGAAGACGACCGCGGCCGAGAAGTGGCCCGTCGGAGTCACCGCCCACCACGTGGCGGGCGCGCACGAGCCGATCGCCGGCATCGCCAAGACCATCGCCTCCGGGCAGTCCATCCCCAACTTCACGGCCGCCAGGCTGGACGAGCTGAACGCCAAGCACGCCAAGGATTTCGCCGGCTGCACCAAGGCGGAGACTCTCGCGCTCCACGAGAAGGGCGTGGCCGCGGCCGCCGCGGTCGTGCGTGGCTTCTCGGACGCCGAGCTGGACCGGAGCGGGACGGTGCTCACCGGGATGCCGCCCATGACCACCCAGCAGGTCGTCGAGGACATCCTGACCAATCACATCAACGACCACATGGGCAGCATCCGGAAGACGGTCGGCGCCTAGCCGTGCCTCGGGTCCGCGAGATCGAGGACGACGGGGGCGATGCGACCCTCAAGGAGATCTTCGAGCGGGAGCGGGCGGCGTTCGGCGGGCTGCTGAACACCACCAAGGTGCTGGCCCACTGCCCGCCGGTGCTCCGCGCGGCGAAGCAGCTTGGGGCGTCGATCGAGAAGTCCGGTCGGCTCCCCAAGCCGCTCCTGCCCCTCATCTATCTGCGCGTCGCCCTGATCAACGGCTGTCCCTTCTG
>Ga0081455_10001845_pt1 | contig 25502 bp, 17 predicted proteins | sample TabmetS3T2R1_FD_70207 | JGI IMG/M metagenome (GOLD analysis project Ga0081455, IMG submission 70207) | Tabebuia heterophylla rhizosphere microbial communities from the University of Puerto Rico - S3T2R1 | ecosystem: Host-associated > Plants > Roots > Rhizosphere ...
GTCTCGCGGGTAACAGCGGCACGGCGCGTGATGCCGGGCTCGCGCGCCCCGCGCGCGGTCGCGTGAATTGGCCTGCGGCGCTCGGTGCTGCAGTGGCCGTGCAGGCCGCGGCGATCGCGGTGCTCGCCGTGGCGCTCGTTCGTCATCGGCAGGTGGAAGAGGCGCGCTTTCACACCGTGTCGGATGCCGATCCGACGCTGCGGCCGAGCAGCGGTCCGCTCGTGCGTATCGCCTTCGATGGCGCCGTGGACGAGAACGCCGCGCGCGCCATCGCCGCGCGCGCGGGCGTGCGGAGCATTCCCGCGGGGCCGAGCCCCGACAACGTCTACACGTTCGAGTTCCCGAAGAACGTTGCGGCCGGCGATGCCCTGGATCAAAAAGTAGACGAGCTGCGCCGCGAGGCGCACGTGCTGCTCGTGGAGCCCGTTGTCGTCACCTATCCGCGCGCGGAAGAGTGAGCGGCTCGTGGCCCGCCCGAGCGCTCGCCGTGTCGGTCTGAGTCTCGCCTTTCTCGCGATGACCATCGTCGTGCTCGCGCTCATTGCGGGCTGCATCGCGCGCGGGCCGCTGACTGCGGACGCGTCATCTCTCGCGGCCGGTCCGGCGGCGCATCCGGAGCTGCAGATCGTCGTTACGATTCGCGACAGTCGCGCGAATCTGCGCGCAGCGCCCGGCTCGACCGCGCGCGCGTACTCGTCACCCTCTTCGTATCAGGCGTCCGCCTACGCGCGACGCGTGATCGCCTCACTGGAGCACGACTATCCGCTCGACTGGGTCGCGGGCTGGCGCATCGATCTCCTGAACGTCCACTGCGTCGTGTTCATGGCTCACGATGCAACGGCGCGCGACGCCATGCTGGCGAAGCTGCGCACCGATTCGCGCGTCGAGTCCGCGCAGCCGATGAACATGTTCGCGACCAGCTCGCGCGCGGCGGAGTACAACGATCCGTACTTCTCGTTGCAGAAGGGCGTCGAGGAAATCCACGTTCCCGAAGCGCAGCGCTGGTCGAAGGGCCGCGGCGTGACGATCGCGGTGATCGACACCGGCGTCGATATTGCGCATCCGGAGCTTGCCGGGCGCGTGAAGCTGACGCGCAACTTCGTCGACAGCGACATGGAGCGCTTTCAGATGGATCGGCACGGCACGGCCGTCGCCGGTGTGATCGCGGCGCTGACCAACAACGGGCAAGGCATCGTCGGTGTCGCGCCGGCGTCCGATCTCATGGCGCTCAAAGCGTGCTGGCAGGAGCGCCTCGACGCGCCCGCCGTCTGCAACACGTTGACGCTCGCGGAAGCCCTTGCGTTCGCGATCGAGCGGCGCTCGCGAATCATCAATCTGAGTCTGACGGGCCCGAGCGATCCGCTGCTGACCCGCCTCGTCGGTCGCGCGCTGGATGAAGGCATCCTCGTGCTAGGCGCGTCGGTCGCACGCGTCGACGCTACGAAGATCGCCAACACATCATTCGACGCCGGCTTCCCTCTCAGCGTGCCCGGTGTCATCGCAGTAGCGGATGCCGACAGCGTCGCGCGCGCGACGTCTTCAGGTGGCACTGACAACAGCAACGACAAGACGAGGAGTGATCAAAGCCGTGCGCTCTTTGCCGGCGCGCCAGCGTCGAAATCCCTGGTCAGCGTTCCCCCCGGCCTCCCGCACCAACAAACCGCGCGCCCTCTCCTAGCCGCCCCCGGCAGAGAAGTGCTCACACTCGCGCCGGGCGGCAGATACGACTACGTCTCCGGCGCTTCCATCTCTACGGCAATGGTGAGCGGCGTAGTCGCTCTTCTTCTGGAGCGCGGCCAACATCTGCAAGCCGACGAAGTCCGCGCCGTACTCGAACGAACGGGCTACACCGGCACGAACGCGAGCCTCCGCATCGTCGATGCCTGCGACGCCGTCGCGTCCGTCATACGCGCCCAAGGTTGCCGCGAAATCCGCACGGCGGCCGACGTCGGCCGCAAGTAGTCGCGTCACTGTCCGATCGGCAGATCGAACATCAACTCGCGCACGTAGCGCACGGGCGGCGACCCGTACGACAGCACCGTGTCGTGATATCGCTTCAGCGTGAAGTCCTTGCCCCAGCGCTGCTTCGCCTCTTCGCGCAGCGCGAAGTGCTCCTGAGAGCCGACGAAGTAAGTCGGCAACTGCGCCACGCTCAATTGCGCGCGCACCCACTTCGCCGAGGCTTCGCGCTCTTCTTGAAAGGTGTCGTGCGTCATGAGATGCATCGCTTGCTCGCGCGTCCACCCATCGACGTGCACGCCCTGGTCGAGAATCGCGTTCGCGATGGTTCGCAGATACCACTTCAATTGCGTGAGCCGCATCAGCGGATCGCCGTTCATGTAGCCCTGTTCGACCATCAACCGTTCGCCGTACACCGCCCAACCTTCGATGAACGTTCCCGAGCCGAGGGCTGCGCGTAACGGCGACGCGTAGCGATTCGCGTGCGTGAGCTGCAGGTAGTGGCCCGGCATCGCCTCGTGAATGGTGAGATTGTTGATCGCGCGCGTGTTGTATTCGCGCAGGTACGAATCCACCTGTTTGCTCGTCCAGTCGTCGGGGATGGGCGAGACGGCATAGAAGGTCTTCATGCCCTTGTCGAGCGGCCCGGGCGCATCGCAGTAGGCGAGCGACACACCGCGGTTGAACTCGGGCATCGGAATGATCTCAATCGGGTCCTCGTACACCGTGACGAAGTCTTGTGCGCGCACGAACACGAGCGCGTCCTCATATGCCCGCCGTGCCGTCTCGAAAACTTGGTTACGCGGCGGGCGCTGCGCGTACGTGAGCTCGAGGGCCGAGGCGATTGCGGTCTGCTGCGCGTTCTCATCCGGTGCATCGGGCAACGGCGGTGCATTCGGCCGCCCGCGCAGCACGCGTCGCGCGATGTCGTACATCTCCGCACGCGTTTTCTTCAGCTCGCTCTCGGCGCGCGCGCGAATCTCCGCGCGGGACAGCGGCGAATCGAGCGCGAAGCGCAATTTCTTGTCGTAGAGCGGTGCACCGACCCGGAAGTCGCCCGTTGCCGCCGGCACCAACTTCTTTTCGAGCCAGATCTGATGCTGCGAGATTGCGTTGCGCGCCCGCTCGATCGCCGCCCGGAATTCGCTCTGTTCGTCGGCGGGCAGCACGGCGAGTTGCGGCACCACGAGCTCGTCGATCAGCGAGATCACACCGCCGTTTTGTTTCACGGCTGTTTCAGCGTAGACCTTGGGTACGCGTGTGAGCTCGAGCGACTCGCGCACCTGCGCGAGAAAGCGCGGCAACTGCACGAGACGTTTGCGAACGTTGCGCAAACGTTCCGGCAACGGCGCGAAATCCCGCGCGAGCAAGGTGTACACGCTGTTACCGGCGAGGTTCGTATACAGCAGCGGATTCCACGCCCAGCTCTGCAACTCCTCGATAGTGAAAATGTCGTAGTCCAGCTGGCTGGCGAGAAGCTGCGCATCGACTTGGTGCGCGCGCGAAAGTCGTGCCCGATCGAGCGCGCGCACGGCCTCGAGGATCTCTCTTTCGAGAGACACGCTCTGTGCGCGGGCATTCGCGCTCACATCGTCGAGCTCGCCGTCGAAGCGGTGATCGCCGAGCGCTGTCGCATTCACGGGCGCGAGCGCGACCACTTCGTCGAAGTAGCGACGCGAGAGCGTCTCGAACGCGGCATCGGCCGCGCTTGGGCCGGAAGGCGCGGCCACACGCGGCGGCGTCGGTGTACAGCCGACCAAAAGTGCAGCCAAACAGAGACAGGTGACGGAGCCGGGGAAGAAATGGAACAGGACGTTCGTTGTAATTTTCATCGAGCTCATCCGTGCGGAGTGGCGCGATCATGAAACAATTGCACACGCATTGGGAAGCATTGCCACGCCATGCAACCGTGGGAAACCTCGAAGGTGGCCGTTCGTTCAACCCTTCATCAAAGGGGCGGGCAAGCGAGGAGCGACCCATCGTCACACGATCGGCAATACCTGATGATGTTCGGGAGATCGTGGCGGCAAACGAGCGCATGGCGTTCCTGCTCGCGGTCTCGACCGAGCTCGCGCGCATCAACAGTCCGCAGGAAGTGGTGTGTACGGCGATGGCCCGGCTGCGTGAGCGGCTCGGCGCCGCGCGTGTGACGCTCGCCGAGCTGGACGATCAGCGCAACGAAGCCGTGCTCCTGCACGAATCCGGTGGTGAGGAGTCGCGCATCGAGATCGCGAGCGTGCCGCTCGAACCTTTCGCGAAGCTTGCGAGCGAGGCGCGCGAGGGCCCGATGACGGTGATTCGCGACACCTGCACCGACAAGGAGGTCGCGCATTTATATGACGACTGGTACTCACCGCGAGGCGTCGGCGCGCTCATCTCCGCGCCGTTGCTCGAGAACGACGCGCTCGTCGCGCTGCTGGCCGTGGTGAGCATCGAGCCGCGTGACTGGACCGCGTGGGAGATCGAGCTCGTGCGTAACGTTGCCGACATCGTGTGGCCCGCGCTCGAGAAGGCGCGCGCCGATCGACGCGTCACGCTGAACGAGGAGCGGCTGCGGCTTGCGCAGGGTGTCGCGCAGATCGGCACATGGGATTGGGATCCGGAGACGCGCCGCGGGTTCTTCTCACCGGAGACCAAGGACATCCTCGGTCTCACCGGCGATGAGAATGCGTTACCCGACGAATGGCAGCGCAACGTCGATCCACAGCACTTGCCGTCCGTGCTCGCGATGCTCGAAGAGTGCACGACGGTCGGCAAAGGCGAGATCGAATATCGGTATCGACATCCGGCACGCGGCGTCCGCTGGATTTATCACAAAGCGGGGCTCGTGCAGCACGCGGGTCATCGCCACGTCGTCGGCATCAGTTTGGATGTCACACCGCGCCGTCAGGCGGAGGAAGCGCTGAAGGAAGTGAATCAACGCAAGGATGAGTTCCTCGCGATGCTCGCGCACGAGCTGCGCAATCCGCTCGCACCGATCCGTAACGCCGCGCAGTTGCTGAGCGTCCATGGCGGCAAGCCCGAGATCGAGTGGGCGCGTGCGGTGATCGAGCGTCAAACCGGTCACCTCGTGCGACTGGTGGACGATCTGCTCGATGTCTCGCGCATGGTGCGTGGGCAAATCACGCTCCAGCGCACGCCGGTGTTACTCGCGGACATCGTCCAGACGGCGGTGGAGACGAGCCGTCCGCTCATTCGCCGTCGCAAGCATCACTTCGGTGTGCAGATTCCCGAGCAGTCGGTGACGATCGAAGGCGACCTCACGCGGCTCGCGCAGGTGATCTCGAATCTGCTCAACAACGCGGCGAAGTACACCGACGATGGCGGTCACATCCGCCTCGACGCCGAGCTCGACGGCGACAAAGTCGCGATCCGGGTGCGCGATACGGGTCTCGGCGTGGCGCCCAATCTCCTGCCGCACGTGTTCGATCTGTTCACGCAGGCCGATCGCACGCTCGACCGCGCCGAGGGCGGCCTCGGCATCGGCCTCACGCTCGTGAAGCGACTCGTCGAGATGCACGGTGGGCAAGTGGAAGCGCACAGCGAAGGGCTCGGGCGCGGCGCCGAGTTCGTCGTGCGCCTGCCCGTGCTGGCCACCGAGCTCGGGCGCGCGTCCGAGCGGGGACCGCGAGCGACCGAAGCTCGCCCCGGAACGGAGGGCAGAAGTTTGCGAATCCTCATCGTCGACGACAACGTCGATGCGGCGGACAGCATCGCGATGCTCCTCAGCATGGAAGGCCATCAGACCCGGACGGTGAATACGGCGCGCGCCGCGCTGCTCGCGGCGCCCGAATTCAAGCCGGAGGTCGTGCTCCTGGATATTGGATTGCCGGAGATGGACGGCTATGAAGTCGCGCGCCGTTTGCGCGCGCAGAATGGCTCACATCTGATGCGCCTCGTGGCCGTCACCGGTTACGGACAGCCGGCGGATCGCCGCCGCGCGCAAGCGGCCGGGTTCGACGAGCACATGGTGAAACCCGTCGAGCCGGCGACGTTGCAGGCGTTCCTGCGCTCGGTTCAGCCCGCGTAAGTGAGGGCGCCCGCCGCGGGCGCAGCGACGCGACGCGGCCGGCGGCAAGAGTGACGCCTTTTGCCGCCGGCGATCGCGTAGCGTCTCGAAAAAATTGCCGCGGCAATTTTCTCCAATGGAGGTGAGGGTCCAAGGGCCCTCCGCGGGGTACATCCGTGTGATGAGATGCGCGCGCCGTCCGTAGTACGCGCTGTCCGTAGACCCCCACCGCGGTATGAGTGCCCATCCGCGACGCATTGGTTCATGCCCGCGGTCCGCCGTGACTGGTAAGCTCATCGCACACATGGACCCACCGTTTTTCCGGCCGTTATGAGCACGGCGGGCCGCGCGGCTGCGCCTTCTTCCGGCATCCACCCCATCGCAGCGCTGAAATACCGTGACTACGCGGTGTTCGCGGCGGCTCGCTTCTTCACGACGCTGTCATGGCAGATCCTCGGCGCGGCGGTTGGCTGGCAGGTGTGGCAGCTGACACGCGATCCGCTATCGCTCGCGTTCGTTGGGTTGGTGCAGTTCCTTCCGTTCGTGCTGCTCGTGTTGGTCGGCGGTCAGATCGCAGATCGCACCGACCGCCGCCTCGTGTTGATCGCGGCGTACACCCTCGAGACGAGCTGCAGCGCTCTGCTGCTCTGGTTCACCTTGTCCGGTCTGAGCAGCGTGTGGCCGGTATTCCTCGCGATGACGCTCTTCGGGACCGGTCGCGCGTTCTGGATGCCCGCAGGCCAAGCGACGACGCCGCATCTCGTGCCGCCATCCGTGTTTCCCAGCGCGGTCGCGCTGAACTCGGGGTTGTTTCAGGTCGGTGTCATCGCGGGTCCCGCGATTGGCGGACTGCTGCTCGCGGCTGGCCCGCACGCCGGCTATGGCACATCGCTCGGCCTGCTCATATTGGCCATTGGCCTCATGGCGACGATGAAGCCCGTGCGCACCGCTGCGCCCGCGCGCAAGTTTCGTTTCGCCGACGTGCTCCAAGGCCTGCGTTTCGTCGTTCGACATCGCACCGTACTGGGTGCGATTTCGCTCGATCTCTTCGCGGTGCTGTTCGGTGGCGCGACCGCCATGATGCCGATCTACGCGAGCGACGTACTGGACGTGAGCCCCGTCGGCTATGGCGTGCTGCGCTCGGCGCCGGGCGTGGGCGCAGCGCTGGTGGCGGCAGTGCTCGCGTTCTCGCCGCTCGCGCGCCATGTGGGTCGCTGGATGTTCAGCGGCGTGGCGCTGTTCGGCTGCGCGACCATCGTGTTCGGTCTTTCGCGGATCTACTGGGTGTCGCTGCTCGCGCTGTTCTTGATCGGCCTCGGCGACATGATCAGCGTGTTCGTGCGCCAGATCCTCGTGCAGCTCGAAACGCCGGACGCGATCCGCGGCCGCGTGAGCGCGGTCAGCTCGATGTTCATCGGCGCATCGAACGAGCTCGGCGAGCTCGAATCGGGACTCGCGGCGCGCGCCTTCGGGCTCGTGCCCTCCGTCGTGATCGGCGGCATCGCGACGCTGCTGGTCGTGCTCGGTTATCTGAAATTCTTTCCCGAGCTGCGCCGCATGGATCGCTTCCCGAGCCCGCCCGAACGCTTTACCGGGTAGCTGTATGGGCGTACAGTCATCGCATGAACCGCGCAATCATCGGACGAAACACACTCAAGGGACGAGGCGCGCTCTCGAATCCAGCGGGGCGCTTCGACCGTACCGGTCTCGAAGCCTTTGACGATGGCTGGTACCGGGAAGAAGCACCGGACAGTGTCGCCACGAGCCTGCAGCCCGATCGCGCACGCGGTGTCATCACCACCAACGATTCACCGGACATCGGCTTCGAGTATTCGATCAATCCGTACCGGGGATGCGAACACGGATGCATTTACTGTTACGCGCGGCCGAGCCACGCCTACATGGGCCTCTCGTCCGGTCTCGATTTCGAAACGAAGCTCTTCTACAAGGCGGACGTGCGCACCGTGCTGGAAGCGGAGCTCGCGCGGCCGCGCTATGCGTGCAAGCCGATCATGCTCGGCTCCAACACCGATCCGTATCAGCCGGCCGAGCGCAAGCTCGAAGTCACGCGCACCATCTTGACGGTGCTGGCCGCGACTCGACACCCCGTGTCGATCGTGACCAAAGGTGTATTGATTGCAAGAGATATCGACATTCTTGCCGATATGGCGCGCGACAACCTCGCGAGCGTGGCCATCAGTTTAACCACGCTCGATGTCGAAACGAAGCGCACGCTCGAGCCGCGCGCCGCCTCGCCCGAGGCACGCCTGAAAGTCATCCGCGCGCTGGCCGCTGCCGGCGTGCCGGTGAGTGTGATGGTTGCACCCGTCGTGCCAGCGATTACGGATCACGAGACGGAGCGCATCCTCGAAGCCGCAGTAGAAGCGGGCGCGCGCTCGGCGGCGTACGTGCTGTTGCGCCTGCCGTACGAGGTGAAGGATCTCTTCAAAGAGTGGCTGGCACAGCATTATCCGCAGCGCGCGGAACATGTGATGTCGCTCGTGCGCGACGCGCGCAACGGCCGTGAGAACGATCCGAATTTCGGCAGTCGCATGCGCGGGACCGGACCGTATGCCGAGCTCATTCGCACGCGCTTCAAAGTCGCGTGTCGCAAGTTGGGGCTCGATTCCGTGCGCGACCGGTCACTCGATACCACACGCTTCCGACCGCCCGGGCCCGCGTCCTCGCAACTGCAGCTGGAGCTGTAACGCGCGCCCCTCGCAGAGTTCCCGCGTTCGGGAACCGGATATGCAACATGCGGTCATAAACCGAGGCGCGTCGGTGGCATACTCGACCGCAAAGGCCTCGCGACCACGGCTCTTCACGCTCCTCACAGGGATACGATCATGAATAGTCCAGTCGGGTCTCGCTCCATGGCATCGGTGTCGCTGGTTGCTCCGCTCGCGTGTGTGCCCGCGCTGCTGCTCGCGGGGTGCATGCAGTCTCGTGTCGAAGAGTCGCGCGAGATGCCCACTCACATCGAGAAGGGCGAGGCGGTCGTGATCCTGGCGAAGCCGCAAGTCGAAGGCGCGGGCGCGGAAGACGGCTTCATGGATTGCGTGAGCGATGAGCTGAAGGGCGGCAAGTCGAACATCAGCGTCCACGGCAACAATGAATTCGTCGACAAGATGTTTCCATGGTTCGAGCCCGGCACTGCGCCGGCGAAACCGGAAGCAGTGGCAGCGTTGCTGAGCAAGCCCGGTGTCGGCGAGAAGGTTGCCCAGACGGGCGTGCGTTATGTCGTCTGGCTCGACGGCAGCACACAGAAGACGGACGGCGGCGGCAGCATCGCGTGCGGAGCTGCGCCGGGTGCCGCAGGTTGTATCGGCTTCGGTTGGTGGGAAAAGGAATCCGCGTACGAAGCCACTGTATGGGATCTGAAGCAGGCGCGTTCCGCCGGTAGCGTCGGTACGAACGTGACGGGCACGTCGGCCATCATCGGCGCGGTCGTGCCGCTGCCGTTCATCGCGCGTGTGCAGAGCGCGGCGTGCGATCGGATGGCAGCGCAACTGCGCACCTTCTTCACGGAAGGCGATGCCGCGGGTGACGGTGCGGCTGCGCCGGTCGCGACTCCTGCCAAGGCCTCTTCATCAAAAGGCACTTCGCAATGAACATCTCAGCGCCGAACGTTTCAGCATCGCGCGCCGGCGCGCGCGTGACCCGTCTCGCGATGGTGGCGTCGCTCGTCAGCGCGCTGCTGATTGTCGGTGGCTGCAAGAATGATCAATCGGGCGGCAGCTCGCCCTCGTCCGGCTCGCCGAGCGGCTCCTCGGGCGGTGGCGCCAGTGGCGGCGGCTCCTCGGGCGGCTCGAGCGGCTCCAGCGGCGGATCGGCCGGGATGCCGGGCGGATCGACTGGTGGCGGCGGCGCAGGAATGCCCAGTGGCTCGAGCGGCGGCGGTGGCGCGGGAATGCCGAGCACCGGCGGCGGTGCGGGCGGCTCGCCGATGCCTTCGACAGGCGGCGCCGGGATGCCTTCGACGGGCGGCGGCAGTGAACCGTCGCTCCCCTCTTCGGGGACTCAGTCCGGCAAATCTGGCAGCGACTCGGGCAACGGTTCCAAGTCCGGCTCGTCCGGGGATTCCGGCAGCGGCGCGAATTCGGGTGGCGATTCGAAATATGGCTCCGCCGCCGGGACGTCGGGTGCCGGCGGCACCTCGGGCGGCAGCGGTAGCTCCGGCAGCATGACGCGCGGTGGCGATCCGTCCGGTGCCGCAGGCAGCGGTCCGGGCACGACCTCGGACGAGCGGCGGGCGGCCATCGATCGACGTCTCGATGCTTCTCTCGGCACGCTCAACAAGGAAGTGCGCAAGGAACAGGAAAAGAGTGCGCAAGAGCGCGACGCGCGTGCGGCGGCGAACGCGGGCAACTCGAGCTCCTCGGATACGGAGAGCTCCGAGAAGGACGGCGATACGTCCGGCTCGGCGAGCACCGAAGGGCCCAATGGCAAAGGTGACAAGGACAAGGGCAACGGCAACGGCAATCGGCCCGGCGATCTGAAGTCCGAGAAGGCGAGCAAGGCCGAGGGCAAGGAAGGCAGCTCCGGAGCCGCGGGCGGTAGCAGCGCCGGACAGCAGGGCAGCGGCGCCGGCGCCGCGGAAATCCCCGACGGGAGTGACGATGACGTCGTGGCCCGGCGCTTGCGCAAAGCGGCCGAGGCGGAAACGGATCCGGAGCTGAAAGAGAAGCTCTGGAAGGAATACATCGAATACAAGAAAGGCGCGGGTAAGTAGCGCGCCGGTAGCCGGCACCGAGGTGCCGGCCATGAAGGCCGTGGAGGCGCGCGGATTTGCGCCGGATGGTCGAGCGACGCAGGAAGAAGGTGACACATGTTCCGGCAAGCACTCATCGCGCTGTGCGGCGTGACACTCATCGGTTCACTCGGCGGCTGCATGGTCAACGAGACCAAGCCGCTGCCCAAGATCAACCCGGTACAAGCGAAGACGCAGATTCCCGAGGACGAGCTCCTCGACGTGGGCATCCACGAATTCGATGCCAACATTCCCGAGGCATCCACCAAGGATCCCGATGCGCTCGCCAAGCAGCGCATCTATCCGGACATCCGCAAGGCCGAGGCGCGTTTCATCCCCTCGCAATTGCGCTCGACGTTGGAATCGTCGGGTCAGTGGGGCGCCGTCCGGGTGGTCCCCTCGAACGTGCAATTCGTTGATGTAGCAGTGAATGGCAAGATTCTGGAGTCCACGGGCGCGAAGCTTGCTGTCGAGGTCTCGGTTGTGGACTCCACCGGCCGCGCTTGGATTACCAAGAAGCGGTACGAGAGCCCTGCCGACACCGGTTCGTATAAAACGGAAAATGCATTGAAGGCACGCGACCCGTTCCAAAACGTGTACTCGCAGATCGCCAACGACATGGTCATGGCGCGCGACCAGTTGCAGGCGCAGAACCGCCGCGACGTTCGCCGCGTGACGCAGCTGCGCTTCGCGCAGGATTTGGCACCGGCGGCGATGACGGGCTATCTGCAACAGGACCCGAAGGCGAAGACGCTGCAGGTGGCGCGCTTGCCGTCCAAAGACGACCCGTACACGACGCGTATCGAGCGCATTCGTGAGACCGACGCGGGCGTCGTCGACACGGTGAACGGCTACTACGCGAACTTCTCGGACGCGATGCGCGACTCGTACGGTAATTGGCGCCGGACGAGCTTCGATGAGATCGAGAAGGAGACCCGCGCGCGCAATCAGGCGCGCACGCGCACCTTCCTCGGCGCGGCCGCCGTGCTGGCGAGCGTGTTCGTGCCGGGACAGTGCAACTCCTACGATTACAACTGCCGCCGCATCGAGAGCGCGGCGCGCACGGCCGGCGCGATCGGCGGCACGGCCGCCGTGCTGTCGGGCTTGAAGAAATACTCCGACGCCAAAGTGCACGCACAAGCGTTGAAGGAGCTCTCGGAGACTTTCCAGAGCGAAGTGCAGCCCCAGGTCGTGGACGTGGAGGGGCGCACGTTGCGCCTCACCGGCACGGCCGACGAGCAATACCGCGAGTGGCAAAAGATCCTGCACGAGCTCTATCTCGAAGAAAACGGTGGCGCTGCGCCTGCCGCGACCCCGGCGACGGCGCCTGCGCCCACGACATCGACGACCTCGACGAGCCCGCCGCCGGCGCCCGTCAAAGTCGCCGTCGAGCAGCCCGCGTCCGCGCACCCGTGAGGCTATGACCGAGTACGAGTCCGCAAACGCCAAACGACGCGCCTCCACTCGCTACACGCTGATCGAAAAGCTCGGCGCGGGCGGGCAGGCCGAGGTATGGCGCGCCCGCGACGAGACGGGCGGAGTCGAGGTTGCCCTCAAGGTTCTCAATCCCTCGCTCGCGCACGATGAAGCGGCGTGGGCGGCGCTCGCGCGCGAGCACGCGATCGCGAGCCGCATGGATCATGCGGCGATTCTCAAGGTGTATCCGCCGTACCGCGAAGGCGACTTCGTGGCGCTGCCGATGGAATTGGCTGCGGGCGGCGATTTGCGGCGACTGCGTGGCAAGAGCTACCTCGATGTCATTCCCGTGCTCATCGACATCGCGCAGGGACTCGAGTACGCGCATGAGCACGGCGTCATCCATCGCGATCTGAAGCCGGGCAACGTGCTGTTCGATGCACGCGGCCGCGTGCGCATCGCGGACTTCGGCATCGCCGGCGCGCCGGGCGAAGTGAATCCCGCCGTCGTGCGGCCCGGGCTGTCGCCGTTCACTGCGAGCCCGGAACAGTTGCGCGGCGATCCGCCGGCGATTTCCGACGACATCTACGGGCTCGGTGCGCTCGCGTATGAGCTGCTATCGGGCTATCCGCCCTACTACCCGCGCTTCGAAGTGAAGCGTGCGCTCGAAGAGCCGGTACCGGAATTGAAGCCGGCGCAGATCATGCCGCATCAGCTGGCGAGCGCGATCATGCGCATGCTGGCGAAGCGCGCCGCGCTCCGTCATCGCACGATGCGCGAGGTCATCGACGATTTCGACGCGGCACTGAATGACACGCTGACGTTCGACTTCGATCGCACCGACCCGTCCGCGCCCCAAGATTCGATGACGGCGAGCATGCGGCGCGACGCGGCCGTGCTCGCTGCGGCCGAAGCCGCGCGGCGGCCGTCGGCGCCGCAGGCGACGGAGATCGATGAAGAATTGCGCGTAACCGGCGCGCTACCCAAGCGCTCCGCTGCGACACAGGCTGCGCCGGCCCACACATCAGCCGCTGCGACTGCGTCGGACGCCGCTGCAACGGCTCACGCGAAGCTCGCCGCTGACATCGCGGCGCGCGCGTCGCCGCCGCCGCGCACCGAACCGTTTCCGCGTGCGGAATCGCCGGTGCGCGCTGAGCGCGCCCCGCACGTCGAGCCGCAAGCCGCTCGCGCCCAGCGCGAGGCGCCCGGCCACATCGATCTCGACGCGACGGCGCAGATCGACACGTCGGGCTTCGACATGTCGCAGTTCGACATCGGGCACGACGAGGAAGTCGTTGCGGAACCGCGCGTCGCTACCGCGGCGAGCGCGGCACGTTCCGCCGATCCCATGGAAGTGGAAGGCGAGCGTATCGCCGCGGCGGCTGCGGCCGTGCGCGATGCCGCGCCTCATCTCGTCACTGCGCACGCGCCGCCCACGTATTGGGACGATGTTCGACTTCGCGTTGATCCATCGCCGCAGTATCACCACAAGCTGCGTCCGCCGCGCCGAAGCTGGCCGTGGGTGGTGCTGACGGCGCTCGTTGCAGCAGCCGGTGTCGTGTTCGTCGTGCTGCCGAAGTACGGTTCGCTCGAGGAGCTCACGAAGTCCGCGACCGCTGCCGCCGAGTCGAAGATGGGCGCCGCGCCCGCCGCGGAAGGCAAGCCGGCGACGTCCACGTTCCCCGATGCGAAGACCTCGAGCACCGGCGAGCGCAGTCCGACGCCGCGCAGTGCCGGTGCCCGCAATCCACCCGCTCAGGATTCACGCACGGCTTCCGCTGCAGGGACTGCTGATTTAGCGGCGGGCAGCGCCGCAGTGTCGGCGCCGCCGGCGCCGCGCTCCGGCACGGCGACTCCGGAGAAGCCGCCCGAACCTGCGATTACCCCGGAAGCCTACGAGAAGCTCCGCGCTAGTTTCGAACAACGCCTCGCCTCGCTCGAAAGCAAAGGCGCCGGTTCGTGGGGCGGCCCCGACTTCGCCATGGCGAAAACACGCGCCGCCGAGTCCGTGGGTGCGAACGATGCCGGCAGCCCGGATCTCGCCGCGAAGCGCCTGAACGACGCCCTACGGCTCCTGAGCGGGGTCGAACAGCGGGTGAGCACAACCCTTGCCTCGCAGCTTTCGACCGGTGAGAACGCTTTGGCGGCGGGCCAGGGCGAAGTGGCGAAGCAAGCCTTCGAATCCGCGAAGCGCATCGATCCGAACAATCGCCGCGCGCAGGACGGCCTGCAGCGCGTGCGCAATCTCGGCGGTCTGCTGCCGCTCCTGGCCGACGGCGAGAACGCCGAAGGCGCGAAGGATTATGCCCGCGCGGTGCAGGACTACAGTCAAGCGCTCTCGCTCGACCCGAACAATGCCAAGGCCAAAGCGGGACTCGCGCGCGCGCACGCGGCGTTCGGCGAGGACACGTACGCCAAGGCCGTCGGCTCCGGATTCGCCGCGCTCGGCGCGGGTCGCCTCGACGATGCCCGTACCGCATTCGAGAAGGCGCGCACGATCCGCCCGAACGGAACCGAAGCCGCTACGGGTCTCACGCGCGTCGGTGCAGCTCTGCGAGCGCGAGGGTTCGCGTCCACGCGCCAGCGCGCTACCGGTCTCGAAGCCGAAGAACGCTGGTCGGAAGCGGCTGCCGAGTACGACGCCGCGCTGAGAGTGGACCCTTCGCTGGTATTCGCTCAGCAGGGCAAGGCGCGCGCACTCACTCGTGCCGATCTCAGCGACAGTTTGCAGGCACTCATCGATCGGCCGGAGCGCCTCGCCTCGCCCGCCGTGCGTGCCGAAGCAGAGACCCTCATCAGGCGCGCCGCCGGACAGGATCCGTCCGGCCCGGTATTGCGCTCGCAGATCGCGCGGCTCCAGATCCTGCTGCCCGGCTTCGATACGCCGGTGAAGCTCGAGATGTTGTCGGATAATGCCACCCAAGTTCAGATTCAGCGGGTCGGCACTTTCGGCACCTTCAACAAGCGCGAGATCGAGCTGAAACCCGGCAAATACACGGTAGTCGGCACGCGTCCAGGGTTCCGCGACGTCCGTAGGGATGTCACGATTGCTCCGGGGGGCGACGTACAGACCATCAGCGTGAGCTGCGTCGAACCCATCTGACCGGCCAACGGTCCTAAGCAGGCCATGAATGAAGCTGCGGTGAAGCCGGGCGCGTCGTACGCGCACATCCGGGTCAAGGAACCTGCGGGCGAGCGCTCGCTCGGCGTGCGGCTGACGATCGGCGGCGAAGGCGCCGACATCGTCGTGCCGGGCACACCGGCGGGCCCCGTCCTCATCATCGAACGACGCGAAGCGGATTGGTGGGCCGCACCCGAGCCGGGTGCAGCCGTGCAATTCGATGGCCGGCCGCTCGCGCACATGCGCGAGCTCCACAAGGACGACGTGCTGTCGGTCGGCGACGCGCAAGTCATCGTCCTCGACGATTCGCGCACCCGCCTGCGGCTCGACGTCCAGCATCTCGTCGGCAATGCCACCATCGCGCCGGTCGTCGTCGTCGCGGCGGTCGATTTCGATGCGAGTGACGAGGACGTCGAGATTCACTCGACATCCGCGCTCGGCTCGCGCCCTGCGGCGGCCGTGCTCACGGCGGATCGGCCGCGCTCCGCGTACGTCGCTCGCAAGCCGCTCTCGAAAAAGTGGGTCGCGACGATCGCCGCAGTCGTCGTCCTGCTGCTTGCCGCCACGACGCTCATCTCGCTGCTGCGGCCGGTCGAGATCGACGTCCAACCGCGCGACTCGCGCATCAGTACCCCCGGCACGTTCATCGCGTTCCCGACCGGGGAGTTCTTGAACGTGCTGTCGGGCAAGCACGTCGTGCACGCCGAGTACGACGGCTACTACCCCGCGCAGGTCACCATCGATGTGAAGAGTGGCGCGAAGCCCGGCAGCGTCGCGCGCCTGCGGCTCGCCAAGTTGCCCGGCAAGCTGCGCATCGATACCAACGGTGTCGTCGCCTCCGTGTTCGTCGACGGCGTCGAAAGCGGCAAGGCACCGGGCGAGGTGCAGGCGCCGCCGGGCTCGCACACGATCACGCTGCGCGCCGCGCGCTACGTCGACTTCATCACCAATGTGAATGTCGAAGGTCTCGGCAAACGGCAGGACCTGGAGGCGACGCTGCAGCCATCGTGGGGCACGTTGAAGGTCATCGCCGTTCCGGCCGGCGCGAACGTCAACGTGGACGGCAAGGACAGCGGCGTTGCGCCCGCAACCATCGAAGCCGACTCGGGCGTGCGTCACGTGCAGATCAGCGCGCCCGGGCTGAAGACTTGGGAGAGCAGCGTCGTCGTGAAGGCCGGCGAAACGCTCGCGATCGGCCCCATCACGCTCGGCCAGCCGGATGCGCAGCTCACGCTGCGCTCCGATCCCAGCGGCGCGGAGATCACCGTCGCCGGCACGTATCGCGGCCGCACGCCCTTGAAGGTCGATTTGCCGGCGGGCATCGCGCACAACGTGGTCGCGACGCTGCCCGGCTACGCGAACTGGACGAAGTCGGTCTTCGCCGATCCCGGCAAGAAGATCGCGCTCGACGCGAAGCTGCAGGCGGTGCTCGCCGGCGTCTCCGTTCAAGGGGAGCCGAGCGATGCCGAGCTGCTGATCGACGGCAAGCCGCGCGGTCGCACGCCGCAGAAGTTCGAGTTGAGCGCGACCGAGCACAGCGTCGAAATCCGCAAGGAAGGTTACCTGCCGTTCACCGCTAGCGTGACTCCCGCGCTCGGCCTCGAACGCGCGGTCGAATACAAGCTGACGTCCGCGGATCGCGGCAAAGCGCTGCAAGAATCCGCGCCGACGATCAAGAGCAAGGCGACGGGATACGTGCTGCGCCTCGTGCCCGGCGGCACTTTCAAGATGGGCAGCGAGCGTCGCGAACAGGGTCGGCGGCCCAACGAGGGCTATCGCGAGGTGACGTTACAGCGCCCTTTCTACATGGGCGTCATGGAAGTGACGAACGCCGACTTCCGCAGCTTCAAGACCGATCACGTCTCGGGCTTCATCGGCAAGCGCTCGTTCGACCTCGATGCGCAGCCCGTGGTGCAGGTGACGTGGAACGATGCGGCGGCGTACTGCAACTGGCTGTCCGAGCGTGAGGGCCTCCCGCTTGCCTACGAGCAGGGCGGCGGCAAGTACGTGCTGAAGAAACCGGTGACGATCGGCTATCGGCTCCCGACCGAAGCGGAGTGGGAGTACGCGGCGCGTTATGTCGCGCCCGGCCAGACACGCAAGTTCCCTTGGGGCGATGTGCTGCCGGTCGTCGCGGACGTGGGAAACATTGCCGGCGAGGAGACGAAAGGCGTGCTCGAGGCCGGTCTAGAGGGGTATCGGGACGAGTATCCCGTCGTGGCGCCGGTCGGGAAATTTCAGCCGACGCCGCTCGGACTGCACGACATGGGCGGCAACGTGTCCGAGTGGGTGAACGACTACTATTTGTCGTTCGTCGATTCGAGCCCGGTGACGGACCCGCTCGGGCCGGATCAAGCCGCGCGGCACGTGGTGCGCGGCGCGAATTGGCGATCCGCGAATGTGGCCGAGCTGCGCTATGCGTATCGCGACTCGGCGGATGAGATGAGTCAGACCATCGGCTTTCGGGTGGCGCGCTACGCCGAATAGCCAGCGGAGAACGACATGATTCCCGACTACAGAAATCGCCGTGCCGTGCCCTCGCTCTGGGCGATTTTGTTTCTCGCGGGCTGCTGTGCGTTGTCGACGGTGATCGCGTTCCGCGCGCGCGCCGCCGCGGCGGACGCGCCCGTCGCAGCCGCGGCGCAAGACACCGCGAGCAAAGACACGGCCGAGAAGGCAGCCGACAAGCCGAGCAGCGACAAGCCGAGCGCCGAGAAGCCGAGCGCCGACAAGGGCAAGTCCGAAGGCGGCACGACGCGCCCGGCACCGTCGAAGGCCGAAGAGTCCGCCACCATCGAGGACGACCCCACGCTCGTGCCGGATTCAAAGGAATCCGCAGACAACAACGTCACGTTCCCGATCGACATCTGATTTCTGAAGGCGCGCACCGTGAAACCGCTGGCCATCGAGATCAACGATCGCAGCTTCAGCATCGCGCGCGACGGTGAAGTGCTCATCAGCGCGCCCAGCGCCGTGTTCGACGGGGGCGGCACGGAGCCGGCCGGGACGAATGCGTGGAGCGCGTTGCGCCGGCAGCCGACCACGACCTCGACGCGGCACGTGAACCAAGTCGTGACGCAGCCGCAGTCGTCGGCGCGCGCGGCCGCGCTCCTCTCGGCAGAACTGTCGCGGCATCTCACGAGGTCTCCCGCGCTCGAAGGCGAGCACGTTTGGCTCACCGCGCCCGTGCATGCCGATGCGAACGGCCTCGGGAGCGTGCTCGGTATCGCGCAGAGTCTCGGGCTCACGGTCGACGGCTTCATCGATTCCGCCGCAGTCACCGTTGCGTCAGTGCGCGCTGCACGCAGCGCGCTCGTCCTCGAAGTCGGTTTGCATCACGCTGCCGCAGCGGCGGTCGACAGCAGCGGCCAAGCCCGCCGACGGCGCGCAGTCGTCTCGGAGCAAGGCGGTCTCATCGAGCTGTATCAAGCGTGGCTCGCGTTCATCAGCACCGCAATGGTCAAGCGCACGCGCTTCGATCCCTTCACCAACGCGATCACCGAACAGCAGCTCTTCGATGCGCTACCCGCGCTGACGAGCGAAGCGGCCGAGGCGGGCAGCACCACGGCTGCGGTCACGAACGGCGAGAGCCGCTTCGAAGTGTCGTTGACGCGTGATCAGTTCGCGGAGGCGGCGCAGTCGATCTATCGCGAGCTGATCCGACTTCTGCATGCGCTGCGTCCCGCCGGCGCGGACGTCACACTCGTGATGCCGCAGGCCGTCGCAGGGCTGCCCGGATTTCGCGAACAGCTGCAGCAGCACTTCGTCAGCTGCGAGCTGATCACCGTAGCGGACGGCTTCGCGGCTGCCGCCACCTCCTTGCTCGATTTGCCCGAAGCGCAGAGCGGCGAGTCCGTGCGGCTCCTGCGCCGCTTGCCCTTGCACGAACAGACCCGACTTTCCGGCGTCACGCGCGAGACGCTCGGACGCGGCGGCGCCGGTGCGACGCCACCCTCGCATCTGTTGTTCGAAGGACGCGCGATTCCGCTCTCGATGAGCTCGCTCATCGTCGGCCGCTCGCCCGGCGCGGGTCAGGCGCTCGCGCTCCCGGACGGTCTCGCGGGCGTTTCGCGCCGGCACTGTACGTTCGTGCGCGACGGCAGTGAAGTCGTGCTCGTCGATCACAGCCATTACGGCACATTCGTGAACGGCGAGCGGGTCTCCGAGCGCGTGCGTATTCATGCGGGCGACAAAGTGCGGCTCGGCGAGCCCGGCGTCGAGCTCTCGCTGATCTCGATCGGCGAAGTCGCGTAGAGGTACCGGAGAAGAGGAGATATGGCTCGTCGTCGCCGCAGCGTAGAGGTCTTCAGCCTCTCCTTCCTGGACTGCATCTGCTGCGGCTTCGGCGCGGTCATTCTGTTCTACACCATCATCAGCGCGCAGAGCGGCTTGGATCGGGCGCGCAGCACGGAGGACATGCGCGCGCAGGTGGAGCAGCTCGAAGAGCAGGTGCTGGAGCGCACGCGCAATCTCGTCATCCTGCGCAACACGCTCGAGAAGACCAAGAGCGACACCGCGAGCGCATCGGAGCGCGCCAAGCAACTGCTCGCGGAGCTGAAGGCCAATCGCATTCAAATGTCTGCGTACGACGAGACGAGCCTCGCGCGGCGCGAGCGCATCGAGAAGCTCAAGGCGGACATCAGGGCGCTCGAAGAAGGCACGCGCCGCCTCGAGGCGGGCGCGATCGACAAGGCGCCGCGGGGGCAGGAGATCAAGGCGTTTCGCAATGTCGGCGGCGACCGGCGCTACATCACCGGCATCAAGGTGCGCGGCAAGCGCACGCTGATCCTGCTGGACCGCTCGGCGAGCATGCTCCACCAGGACCTCGTCAACGTGATCCTGTTGCGCAACCAGGACGAAGCGAAGAAACGCAACGCGTCCAAGTGGCGCCGCGCGATCGACACGGTGAACTGGATCATCGCGCAACTCCCGCCCGACGCGCAGTTCCAGGTCTACGGCTTCAACACCAAGGCCGACGCCGTGCTCACCGGCACCTCCGGGAAATGGCAGAACGCGAACGATCCGCTGCAGCGCTCGAAGGACATCGAGGCGCTCGCCGCAGTGGTTCCGGCCGAGGGCACGAGCTTGTTCAACGCGTTCGAAGCCGTGAAGACGCTGACGCCATTGCCGGATCAAATCATCCTCATCACCGATGGGCTGCCGACGCAGGGCAAGTCGGCCGGCTTTCGCAAGTACATCGATGCCGGCGCGCGGGCGCGTTTGTTCGACGACGCGGTCGGTCAGCTGCCCGACAAAGTGCCGGTCGATGTGATCCTGCTGCCGATGAAGGGTGATCTGCCGGCCGCGCATCGCTTTTGGCAGCTCACGCGCTTCACGAACGGCACGCTCATGATGCCGTCGAAGGACTGGCCGTGAAGCTGAAGCGCCATCAAGTCGAGGTGTTCAGTCTCTCGTTCCTCGACTGCATCTGCTGCGGTTTCGGCGCGATCATCCTGTTGCTGGTGCTGACGGAGTACGGCGATCCGATTCAGCTCAAGGAACAGAGCGAGCTGCTCGATTCGCAGATCCTGCAGCTGCGGGCGCAGCTGCACGACGTCGAAGGCGAAACGGATCTGCTGAATCGCGAGCTGCAAGGCAAGGAAGACCTGCTCGCGAAAGAGCGCATGCGCGCGCAGCAGCTCGCCGGCGATCTCACGAACGTCAGCGGCCAGTTCTCCGCGAGCAAGAAGGAAGCGTCGGTCACGAACATCGTGGAAGGCGAGCTCGTCTCGGCGTATCAGACGCTCACGGAGGAAATGAAGCGGCTCCTGGCCCAGCAGGCGAGCCGGCCCAAGAGCGAGGCCATCGGCGGCATTCCGATCGACAGCGAATACATCATTTTCATCGTCGACACCTCCGCCAGCATGACGAGCTTCCACTGGGAGCAGGCCCAGGCGACGGTGAAGGAGATCCTGTCGATCTACCCGAAGGTGAAGGGCATGCAGATCATGAGCGACCAGGGAAGCGTTCTGATCGGCGGCACCAAGGGCCAATGGCTCACGGACTCGACCGCGCAGCGCGATCAGATCGTGGCGCGCATGAAGGGCTGGCGGGCCTTCAGCAAATCGAGCCCGGTGGAAGGGATCGAGACGGCGATACGTCTGTATTGGTCGATGGACAAGCGGATCAGCCTGTATGTGCTCGGCGACGAGTTCACCGGCGACTCGATCCAACAGGCGTTGGACGAGGTGAGCACCATCAATCGACCGGACAAGAACGGCCGCCGCATCGTGCGCATCCACGCCATCGGATTTCCCGAAGGTCCAGGCATGACACCATTTACAAGCATCCGGTTTTCGGCATTAATGCGGTTGATGTGCGAGCAGAACAACGGCACGTTCGTCGGCATCACGCAGTAGTCGGTTCGCTCTCACATCGTTGGGCTTACACGGTCATGACACGAACGCCCGGCAATCTTGCAGTCCTAGCCACGAGCTTCGCGGCCGTGAGCGTTCTGCTCACCGGCTGCGGCGGCGTGCAGATCAAGCCGGATGCCACGCTCCCGCGACCGTTGGTCGCAACGCTACCGACACGCGTCGGGCTGGTCGTGCCCGGCGACATGCGCAACTTCACGCACTCCGAGACGCGTTGGGGCGTCGATTGGACCATCGCACTCGGCGACGGCCATCTGCATTTGATGCGCGACGTGTTCAAGGACACGTTCGATCAGGTGCAGGAGTTCAAGGACATCGAGGAAGCGAAAGCCGCGTCGGGCCTGAAGGCGATTTTCGAGCCCCGCATCGAGCAGTACTCTTTCGTGACGGCGCGCGAGACGGGCGGGCGCTATTACGCGGTCACCATCCGCTATCGGATCAAGCTCTATACGCCGACGGGTGAAGAGGCGGACGTGCTCACGCTCACCGGCTATGGCAACGCGCTCGCCAAGGGCATGTCGAGCGGCAAGCCGCTGCAGCAGGCGAGCCTCGCGGCCATGCGTGACGCGGCGGCGAAATTCCTCGTGCAGTTTCCCGAGCAGCCGGTGGGTGAGCGGCTGGCGAAGAACGAAGCGGTAATCGTCGAGGAGAAGGCGGTCACTGCCGATGCCGGCGGCATCGATACCGTGCCGATCGAAGAGCCCACCGTGGACACGGCGCCGGTGATTGCGCCGACGCCTACTGCGCCGCCGTCTGTGCCACCCGCCGCCTCGGCGCCAGCCCCCAAAGCGTCGTAGCAAGCAAAAGCGGTCGGACTACGACGTCTTGGCCGACTGCTGCTTCACTCGAATGAGCAGCTTCTCGCGCCACGTGACATCGGGCGTGTCGACCGGCTCGCCATTCTCGAACCGCGGCGAATAGCGCGCTTTCTTCATCGCCGACACGACCGACTTCTGCGTGTTTTCCGCCGCGTCGCCGCCGACGAGCGTGACGTTGTCGGTGCGCCCATCCTTGGTGACGGTGTACTTCACCTCGGCGTAGCGCTCTTCGGATTCGTCGGGATTCAAATGCGAGCGCCGGGACGACGACGGCGGCGGCCGATACGCCAACAGCCGCGGCTGCTCGAGCACCGCCGTGGCATTCGCTGCCGCCAGGTCTTTCCAGGCCTCGCGATACACGTCGACGCCTTTGGCCATGGCGCCGGCGCTGAAATACCAGTCGCCGAGCTCGACGAGCACTTCGCCGCGCTTCTTGTGATTCACGGGCGTGCTCTTGTCGAGCGCCGCCAGCGCGAGGCGCAAGGCCCGCTCGCCGTCCGGGTTCAGGCGCTGCCCTTCCGCGACCACGGGCAGGTCCGCGTTCGCACCGAACGGATCCGGCGCGGGCTGCACTTCCTCGGTGCCGTTCACGAATTCCAGCCGATAGGTGCGCGCAATGCCGACCAAGGGATCGACCGCCAACACGGTGCCGCGTCCCCCCGCCGTCTCGGCAATGGTGAGCGCGCGTGCATACAGCAACCGCGCCGTGGTGTACCGATTGATCTGCTCGAGCCAGCGCCCGTAGCGATCCAACGGCTTCAGCATCCGCGCGTCGCTCTTGCCGTACGCGCTCTCGGCCACGCGTAGCGCGTATTGCTGCTCCTTCTCCGCGTCCGCCGTCAGATCGAGCGCGACATAACTCGCGATCAGCGGGTCGAGGATCTCCAGTTGATCTACGTTGAACAGCCCGTCGAGATTGCGGCTGAGATCCACCGCGCGCTTGAGCGCGACCGACGCATCGACGTACTCCTTCTCGGCGAAGTGCGAGGCGCCGAGCCCATGCAGCGGCCGGAGCAACTGCCGGTCGGTGGTGCCGCCGGTCTGCTCGAGGATCTCCACGCTGCGCTGATAGTCCTTCTCCGCCGCCGCATAGTCCTTCATGCGGTAGTGCACGGTGCCCAGATTGGTGAGCGGGTTGGCGAGCTTGCGATCGCTGGCGCCGTATTGCTCTTCGGTCAGCGACACGACCTTCTCGGCGAGCGGCAGCGCCTCGGTGTAGCGCCTCGCGTCGAAGGCCGTGCGGAAGTCCTTGTAGACCTGCTGGCGATCCGCGTCAGTGACTTCCGCGGGCGCCTGGGCGCTCACCCAGACTGCGACCAGCGCGGCAAACCACTGGAGCGAATGCCTTTGCATATTGGTAATGATCCTAACGCTTCTCGAACAGGTAATGCGAGACGAACCATTCGCGTCCGCCGCGGAATCCCCAGAGCTCCGCGCAGGCCATGAAGAAGACCCGCCAGTACACCCACCATTTCGTGACCTGATCCGCCCCGTAGGTCGCAGCGAAGAGCGGCTCGATCGTGGCGCGGTGGGCGTCCATATTCTTCAGCCACGCCTCACTCGTGAGCTGATAGTGGCGCCCCGACACTTGCCAGTGGTCGAGGAGGCGCACGTCGCGCTGAAAATACAGCAGCAAATCATCGCTCGGCATGAGCCCGCCCGTGAAGAAATAGCGAGACATCCAGTCACTTTCGTCACGCACCTCAAAGGGGTAGGCGTACTCTTTGTGCGTGAAGATGTGTACGAACAACGTCGCCGCCGGCTTCATCCACGACGCCACACGGGCGAGCAGCAGCTCGTAATTGCGCATGTGCTCGAACATCTCGACCGATACGACGCGGTTGAAGGGTCTGTTCCCGGGGTTCTCGAGCCGGTTCATGTCGCAGGTGACGATCTCCAGATTGATTAGACCCCGCTCCTTGGCCTTCGAGTCGATGAACTGCTTCTGCGTACGCGAATTCGACACGGCGACGATCCGCGACTTCGGATAGTGCTTCGCCATCCAGAGCGACAGCGAGCCCCAGCCGCAGCCGAGCTCGAGGATGTCGTCGCCATCTGTCAAACGCGCGCGCTGGCAGGTGAGGGCGAGCATGCGCTCCTCGGCCGTCTGCAGCGTGTCCGTCGGCGCATCGTAGTAGCAGGACGAGTACTTCAGGTTCGGGCCGAGCACCTTCAGGTAGAGCTCGGTCGGCACCTCGTAGTGCTGCGAGTTCGCGTCGGCCGTGTTGATGGCGATGGGGCTCGCCTTCAGCCGCGCGACCAGGTCCATCAAATGGCGTTGCTGGCGCTCCGGATCGCCCTTGTCCTCTTCACGCAGCCGCGCTGCGAGCAACGAGCGAATACGCGAGCGGATCAGCCAGTCCGGCACGCGATCCTGTTCCAGCAGGCGCATCGAGAAACTGGCGGGCTCGTCGGCCATGACGGTAGCGTTCATCGGTCAAGTCCTCTTCGGAATCCAGGGAATGAAGCCGCTGGTGCGGGCCTGGTAGCGGCGGTAGCGCTCGCCTTTCGTGCGCAGCGCTTGCTCTTCGGTGGCTTTCAGGCCCGTCACGTTGATCAGGAAGTGGAGCATCAGCACCGGCATCGCCATCGCGATCCAGCCGTGCGGGGAGGCGAGCGCGAACACCGCGTACGCGATCCAGATGAGCCACTCGAAGAAGTAGTTTGGATGACGCGAGTAGCGCCATAAGCCGACGTCGCACACTCCGCCCTTGTTCGCGGGATCGCGCTTGAATGCGGCGAGCTGCGCGTCCGCGGCGCTCTCGCCGATGATGCCGACGATGAACAGCGCGATGCCCACCGTCTCGAGCGGATGGAAGCTCGGCGCACGATTGAACGAGGCGATGAGCAGCGGCAGCGTCAGGAACGCATTCAGCACCGCCTGAAACTCGAAGAAGCCGAGGAACTTCAGATTCAGGTTGCCGCTGCCGCCCCAATCCTTGCGCAACTGCTGATAACGCCCTTCCTCGGGCTCGCCGATGATGCGCTTCGAGAGATGCCACCCGAGCCGCAGCCCGTGCGCGGAGAACATCAGGGCGATCACGACACGCCGCTG
>Ga0081455_10001846_pt1 | contig 25502 bp, 24 predicted proteins | sample TabmetS3T2R1_FD_70207 | JGI IMG/M metagenome (GOLD analysis project Ga0081455, IMG submission 70207) | Tabebuia heterophylla rhizosphere microbial communities from the University of Puerto Rico - S3T2R1 | ecosystem: Host-associated > Plants > Roots > Rhizosphere ...
GAGGGCGCCGATCACGCCGGTCGTGTGGCGGGGGACGCCGGCGTCGTCCCGGTAGGACATCCGGTAGACGGTGAAGGTCGGCCGCCCCTCCCGCACGAGCACGCCGTCGGCCTGCCAGGTGGAGAACAGGCGGTTGGCCACTGCGTAGCGGTCCTCGCCGCCTTCGTCTACGGGCAGGTCGACTCGCACTGCGTTGTACGGGCTGCGGGCCGCGAGGCCGGCACGCTCGCGGTCGTCGATCACGTCGTACGGCGGGCTGATCACGTCGCCGAGGTTCACGCGCGCGAGGTCGTAGCGGATGCCGGGAAACGGCCGGAAGAGCGGCACCGGCCCATCCTGGCAGACCGCCCATGGGCGGGCCCCAAGAGGGTTGGCGGATGCGCCTCTAACCTCCCACCGATGACGTGGCTGCTCGACCTCGACGGCGTGGTGTGGCTCGCCGAGCGGCCGATCGACGGCGCCGCCGCCGCGGTCGCCCGGCTGCGGGCGGCCGGCGAACGCGTCGTCTTCGCCACCAACAACTCCTGGGCCCGCCTCGCCGACCAGGAGTCCAAGCTCGAACGGATGGGGATCCCCGCCGCGGGCGACGTGGTGACGTCCGCCATGGCGGCGGCCAACCTGGTGAACCCTGGCGAGCGAGTACTGGTGGCCGGCGGGCCGGGTGTGGTGGAGGCGGTGCACCGCCGGGGAGCGGAGCCCGTCCGGGAGGGCGACGCTGACGCCGTGATCGTGGGGTTCCACCGTGACTTCGACTACGAACGGCTCCGGCTGGCCATGACCGCCATCCTCCACGGCGCGCGCCTCATCGCCACCAATGACGACGCCACATACCCGACGCCCGACGGGCCCATCCCGGGGGGAGGGTCGCTGGCGGCGGCGGTGGCGTACGCATCCGGCGTCAGCGCGACGGTGGCCGGCAAGCCCCACGACCCGATGGCCGACCTCGTCCGCGCCATCGCGGGCGACAACGGAACCGTCGTGGGCGATCGGCCGGAGACCGACGGCGCATTCGCCGCCGCCCTCGGCTACCGCTTCGCACTGGTGCTCACGGGGGTGACGAGAGAGTCCGACCTGCCCGTGGAGCCCGAGCCAGCGATCGTGGCTCCGAGCCTCGCGGACCTGGTGGATCAGTAGCGACCGCCGAAGCGGCGGTAGTCGTCGCCCCAGGGATCCGGATAGCGAGTGGTAGGCGGCCGGGCGCGATCACCGAAGCCGCGCAGCAGCAGGCCGACCAGCACACCAAAGGTGAACCCACCGACGTGCGCGACCCAGGCGACGCCCTCGTTGGGATCCGTGAAGAACTGCAGCACGAACCAGGCACCGAGCACGATCTTCGCGGGCACGTCGACCAGGATGATGATGACGATCGTGCGTACCCGTGCGTTGGGGAACCAGATCAGGTACGCGCCCATCACGGCAGCGATCGCCCCCGATGCCCCGATGGAGGGAACGGTCGAATCCCGGTTGACGGCGACGTGTGCCAGCGTCGCAACGAAACCACCCGCCAGGTAGAAGGCGGCGTAGCCGAGCCTGCCCAGCCGGTCCTCGACGTTGTTGCCGAAGATCCACAGGAACAGCATGTTGCCGCCGAGGTGCAGCAGGCTGCCGTGGAGGAACATCGAGGTGACGATGGCGAGCCAGACGTTCTTGCCGGGATCGAACGGCGGGGACTGTCCCCGGTCGACGTTGCAGGCGTTGCTGTCGCCCAGGTTGAAGGTGGCCCCCACCTCGGCCCTCGTCAGCGGGCGATTCTCCAGTATCTCGCAGGGGATCGCGGCGTAGCGCAGGTCGAACCGGATGTCGTCGGTGGTGTCCTCGAACGGGGATGGCTGCCAGAAGAAGTACGCCACCACACAGGCGGCGATGATCAGCAACGTGACGACGGGCCGCCGCGAGACCGGGTTGTCGTCGTAGAGGGGCAGCACTGCCGCGACCGTATCCGGCCCCGACCGGCCGGAATCGAGCGTTCCCGGGAACCGTCCGTGCGCCTGGCCAGGCGCGGTCGTATCGTTCCCCCCATGCCAGAGAACGATCTCCTCAAGCGTCTCCTCGACGCGGGCATGACCTTCGCGGCCATGACCCAGGCTCGGGCGGAGGATCTGGTCCGCGACCTCGTGCGTGCCGGCGAGGTGCAGGCGGAACAGGCCCAGACTGTGATCGACGAACTGGTCGACCGCAGCCGCCGCAACAGTGAGCGACTCATCGATGCCGTCCGTACCGAGATCCGCCAGCAGATGGCCAGCCTCGGCCTCGCGACCAAGAGCGACGTCGAGAGGCTGGAGCGACGGATCGCCGACGCCTCGCCGGCGCGGGGCTCCCGCAAGGCGACGTCGAGGAAGGCACCGGCCCGCAAGGCGACGACGACGAAGGCTGCGAAGGCCGGCGCCCGCAAGGCCGGCGCCCGCAAGGCCGGCGCCCGCAAGGCCGGCGCCCGGAAGGCCGGCGCCCGGAAGGCCGGCGCCAAGAAGGCCGGCGCCAAGAAGGCGACCAAGGCGACCAAGTCCGCGAAGGCGTCACGCACGACCAAGGCGACCCGCACGCGGTCGACCCGCTGAGCCCGAGGAGGGACCGCCACGGCCCCGGTCCGGCGCAGGCTCGACGCCGAGCTGGTCCGTCGGCGGCTGGCGACGAGCCGGGCGCAGGCACGCGAGGCCATCGACGCCGGTCGGGTCACCGTCGGCGGCGCTCCGGCGCTCAAGGCGGCGCGGCAGGTGGCGCCTCACGAGGCCGTCGTGGTGCGCGGCGTCGGGCCGCGCTTCGTGGGCCGCGGCGGCGAGAAGCTGGCCGCCGCTCTCGACCGCTTCGCCGTGCCCGTGCAGGGGTCGCGGGCGCTCGACGCCGGTGCCTCGACCGGCGGTTTCACCGACTGCCTGCTCCAGTACGGCGCTCGCTGCGTGGTGGCGGTCGACGTGGGCTACGGGCAGCTGCACGAGCGCCTGCGGGCCGACCCCCGGGTGGAGTCGGTCGAGCGCACCAACGTCCGTGATCTGGTGCTCGGGGATCTGGGCCGACCGTTCGACGTGGTGGTGGCCGACCTGTCGTTCATCTCGCTGCGTACGGTCCTGTCCCCGCTGCTCGGCCAGGCGGCGCCCGGCGCCCACGTCGTGCTGCTCGTCAAGCCGCAGTTCGAGGCCGGTCGCGACGAGGCCGCCCGGGGCCGCGGCGTCATCCGTGACCCGGCCGTCTGGCGACGGGTGCTCGACGAGGTGCTGATCGCGCTCCAGGCCACCGGAGCCGCGATCATGGGGGCGATGGTGTCACCGCTCACCGGCGCCGACGGCAATGTGGAGTTCCTCGTGCATGCACGCGCCGCGACGGCCGCCGACGACGATCGCGGGAGCGCATACGCGGCGACCGCGGTGGACGAGGCGTTGGCGGACGAAGCCCGGCGCGGCCCGGCGTGAGGGTGTAGTGCCGCCGTGGCCACCGTCGGGATCATCGTCCATCACGAGCGCGAGCAGGCCGCCGAACTGGCGCGTGACGCCGCCGCGTGGCTGCGCGAGCGGGGACACGAAGTCCGCCTGCCGCTGCACGATGCCGCCTTCGCACGGCTGACCGACGTCGGCACGGCCGAGGCCGACTTCGCTCGGGGGCTCGACGTCGCGGTCAGCTTGGGCGGCGACGGAACCATGCTCCGCACGGTCGACCTGGTGGCCGCGGAAGATGTGCCGGTCATCGGGGTCAACGTGGGGCAACTGGGGTACCTCACCGAGGTGGAACCGGCCGGCATGCGCCTGGCGCTCAAGAGGTTCCTCGCCGGTTCGTACGACGTCGAGGAACGGATGCTGCTGGCGGTGACGGTCGAGGCCGCCGGATTCGAGGCCAATGTGCACCTCGCCCTCAACGAGGCGGTGCTGGAGAAGACGCCGATGGGTCACACCGTCCGGCTGGGCGTCAGCGTCGACGGTGAGACCTTCACCCCGTACGCTGCTGACGGCCTGATCGTCGCCACCCCCACGGGGTCGACGGCCTACGCCTTCTCGGCTCGGGGACCAATCGTCGAGCCGACCCATCGCTGCTTGCTGATGACACCTGTCTCACCGCACATGCTCTTCGACCGTTCCCTCGTTCTGCCACCCGCCGCGACGGTGCGCATCGAGGTGCTGGACGACCGCGCGGCCACCCTGTCGGTCGACGGCTCCAACCTCGGCACCCTGCGTCCGGGTGACGCCGTCCGGGCCACCGGCGCCCGCGAGTCGGCGCGGTTCGTCACGTTCGGGCCCCGGGATTTCCTGCACATCCTCAAGACCAAGTTCGGTCTGAGCGACCGCTAGGTGACCGGGTGATCCTCGAACTGTCCGTCCGCGATCTCGGGGTCATCGCCGAGCTGCGCCTGCTCCTCGGCCCGGGAATGACGGCGCTCACCGGCGAGACCGGGGCCGGCAAGACCCTGGTCGTCGACGCCATCGAGCTCTTGGTCGGGGGGCGGGCCGACCCGATGCTGGTGCGGTCCGGGGCCGACGAGGCATGGGTCGAGGGCCGATTCGTCCGGCCCGGTGGCACACGGAGCGATGGCGACCGTGGCCGCGACGAAGGTGGCGACGCGGGAGACGAGATCGTGCTGGCGCGGGTCATCCCGCGGTCGGGGCGGAGTCGGTCATACATCGACGGGCGGCTGGCGACCGCCGGCGAGCTCGCCCACGTTGGCGCCGAGCTCGTGGATCTGCACGGCCAGCACGCTCACCAGTCGTTGCTGCACGCGGCGGCGCAGCGCGAGGCGCTCGACCGGTTCGGGCACGTCGACCTCGGGCCCCTGCAGGCCGCCCGCAGGGAGATCGCCGCCGTTCTCGATGAGCTCGGACGGATGGGCGGCGACGAGCGGGCGCGGGCCCGCGAGCTGGACCTCCTGCGCTACCAGGTGGCCGACATCGACGCTGCGGCCATCACCGGCCCGGACGAGGACGACGAGCTGGGGCGCCTGGAGGACGAGCTCGCCGATGCCACCGCGCACCGTGAGGCGGCAACCGGTGCGGTCATGCTGCTGAGTGGCGACGGCACCGGTAGCGAGCCCGAGGCCGCTGCGTCGGCCACCGATGCCGTCGGCTCGGCGCTGGCGCTCGTGGCCGGGCGGGCACCCTTCGGCGAGGCCGAGACAAGGCTGCGGACGTTGGCTGCCGAGCTGAGCGACGTGGCGGGCGAGCTGCGGGTCGCCGCTGAGGCGATCGACGAGGACCCGGAACGCCTCGCCCAGGTCCGTGAACGCCGGCAGCTCCTGCACGACCTGCGGCGCAAGTACGGCGAGACGCTGGCCGACGTGCTGGCGGAGGGTGACCGGCTCCGGGTCAGGTTGAACGAGCTCGAGGACCACGACCGCCGCGCGGCCGAGCTCGACGCCCGCCTCGCGGCCGCCCGCGGCGCCGAGGCGGAGGCGGCGGTGAAGGTGGCGGCCGCCCGCCGGGACGCGGCGCCCCTGCTGGCGGCCGAGGTGCAGTCCCACCTCGCCGAGTTGGCCCTCCCCAAGGCGCAGGTGGAGGTGGTCGTCAGCGGCGAGGACCCAGCCGATCACGTCGAGCTGCGGCTGGCGGCCAACCCGGGCACGCCGCCCCTCCCGCTGGCCAAGGTCGCCTCGGGTGGCGAGCTGGCGCGGACCATGCTCGCGTTGCGCCTCGTGCTCACCGCTGCCCCACCGACGCTCGTGTTCGACGAGGTCGACGCCGGGATCGGCGGCGCCGCCGCGGTGGCCGTCGGTCGGTCGCTGGCCCGGCTGGCCGATCAACCGCACCAGGTTTTCGTCGTTACCCACCTACCACAGGTCGCGGCCTTCGCCGACGCCCAGGTACGGGTGGCGAAGCAGAGCGACGAGGCGACCACCGTGGCGCAGGCGAGCGTGCTCGACGATCGCGAGCGGGTCGTCGAGCTGTCGCGCATGCTCTCGGGCCAGGTCGACAGCGACGCCGCCCGGGTCCACGCCGCGGAGCTGCTGACCACCGCGGCCGCGGAGCGGGGAGGCTGACGTGCGAGCGAAGCGAGCACGGCTGGCCGACGGAGCGAGCGCCAGCTCGCCCGGCGGCGATGGGTGTGGGGCGCAGCCCCACGGGAGGCACTGACGTGGCGCTCGCAGATGGGGACAGCGTCGAGGGCGCCGTCGACGACACGGCCGATTCGGGCGACGGCGTCGACGGTGCCGATGGAACCGACCGGCGCGTGACTGCGGCGCGTGCGGTCGGCGAGCGTTGGACCGGCGCCCGTGCGACCGGGGCGCGTGCGGCCGGCGCCCTCAGCCACCGGGCCTCGCGGCGCCGCCGCCGAAACGCGCGCCGTCGCGAGGCCGCCGACGGCGGCCGCGCCGTGAGCGGCGTCGCCCGGGTGGACCGGCGCACCAAGCGGCTGGTCAAGCGGCTCCGGCCCGGGGACGTGGCGGTCATCGACCATCCCGACCTCGACCGGGTGGCGGCGGAAACGCTGGTCGACGCGGCGCCCGTCGCGGTCGTCAACGCGTCGCCGTCGATCACGGGCCGCTATCCCAACGTGGGGCCGCGGTTGCTGTGCCGTGCGGGCATCCCGCTGGTCGACGACGCCGGGGGCGAGGTCATGGACGCCGTGGTCGAGGGTGCGCCGGTCACAGTCGACGGCGACAGGGTGGTCGTTGGCGGCACCGTGGTGGCACAGGGAACGCGCCAGTCGATCGAGCGCATCGACGCCGCCATCGACGACGCCCGCAGCAACCTGGGTCCCGAGCTCGAACGGTTCGCGGTCAACACGGCCGACTACGTGCGCCAGGAGATCGACCTGCTGATCGACGAGCTCGACGTGCCCGAGCTCGACTTCCGCATAAAGGGCCGGCACGTGCTCATCGTCGTGCGGGGCATCGACTACAAGGAGGACCTCCGCCTGCTCCGCCAGTCCGGCTATCTCCGGGAGCTGCGGCCGGTGCTCATCGGCGTCGACGGGGGCGCGGACGCGCTGCTCGAGATCGGGGCGGTGCCCGACCTGATCATCGGCGACTTCGACTCCGTTTCCGAGGACGCCATGCGCAGCGGCGCCCAGCTCATCGTCCACGGCTACACCGACGGTCGGGCACCCGGGGGCAAGCGGCTCGATGACCTCGGGTTGCCCTACAGCGTGTTCTCGGCCCCGGGAACGAGCGAGGACGTGGCGATGCTCCTGGCGTACCAGGAGGGTGCGGAGCTCATGGTGGCGGTCGGCGCCCACAGCAGCATGCTCGAGTTCCTCGACAAGGGCCGGGCAGGGATGGCCTCGACGTTCCTCGTGCGCATGAAGGTGGGGTCGACCCTGGTCGACGCCAAGGGCGTGAGTCGCCTGTATCGGCACTCGGTCCGCACGTGGGACCTGGTGTGGATGCTTGCGGCCGCCGTCTTCACGCTGGTGGTGGCGCTCATGCTGTCCGAACCGGTCCGGCTGTGGCTCCGCGCCTTCTGGCGCTCGCTCATCTCCGGTTGATGATCAACTTCCGTTACCACCTCGTCTCGCTCACCGCCGTGTTCCTCGCCCTCGGCGTCGGGCTCCTCCTGGGGACCACCTTCCTCGACGACGCGTTGGAAAACCAGCTCCGGAGCGACCTCGAGGAGCTCGAGCACGACCTCGATCGCGCGGGCGAGCGCAACGCCGAGCTCCGCCAGCAGCTCGACGCGTTCGAGGAGGAGGCGGGGGGCCTCGACGAGCAGCTCGGGGCGCGCCTGTTCGACGGGCAGCTCCTCGGGCAACCGGTGCTGGTCGTGGCGCCGCGCGGGATCGACGAGGGGCTCGTGGAGCGGGTCACCACCGCCCTCGACCAGGCGGATGCCGACGTGATGGGCACGTGGTGGCTCACCGACCGGCTGTTGCTCGACGACGACGACGAGGTCGCGCAGCTGGCCGAGGCCCTCGACCTCAGCACCGACGACGCCGGCCGGCTCCGCAACAACCTGGCCACGCAGCTGGCCGACGTGCTCTACGGCGCCATCGATCTGCCGGCCACCTCGGACGCGGCGGGCGCCGGCGCCGGCGTGGGCACGGGCCAGGCCCAGCCGGCTGCGCCGGCGGAGCCGGAGCTGCTGGCGCGGCTCCGCGAGGCCGAGTTCATCGACTACGACGTCCCCGACGGCGAGGGCGACGTCGTTCGCCTGCCGGCCTCGGGCCTGCGGATCGTGGTGGTGTCGGGCCCGGATGCGTCGGTGCCGCTGGGCGACGCCCTGATGCCGGTGCTGTCCGACCTCACGTCAGACGACCAGCCGGCCCCGGTGGTCGCCGTCGAGCCATCGCGCGTTCCGGACGAACAGGTCGATGGCGACGACCCCCCCGAACGGCTCGTCGATGTGATCCGCGACGACGGTGACCTGTCCCAGTACGTCTCGACGGTCGACGACCTCGACCGGGTGTCGGGCAGGGTCGCGACGGTGCTCGCCCTGGTCGACGCGCAACCGGGGGCGCCGCGGATCGGGCACTACGGCACCGAGGACGGGACCGAGCTGCTACCGCCGGTGGAGGATCCGGAGACCGGCTCGTGAGCACAGCGTCACGCACCGCTCGGGCGGCAGCGGGGATGGGTGCGGTCACGGCGGTGTCCCGGGGCCTCGGGTTCGTGCGCGTCCTGGTGGTGACCGCCGTTCTGGGCACGACGTCGCTCGGCGACGCGTTCCAGTCCGCCAACTCGGTGTCGAACGTGCTGTTCGAGCTGTTGGCGGCCGGTGCGCTGTCGGCCGTGCTCGTCCCCACGTTCGTGCAGCAGCTCGATCGCGACGACGAGCCGGGCGCCGAACGGGTGGCCGGTGGCGTGCTCGGCGTGGCCCTCGCCGTGCTCGGACCGATCGTCGTGATCGGTGTGGTCTTCGCCCCCCTGCTGGCCCGGGCGCTGACGATCGGCGTCGCCAGCGACGTGGCGGCGGCCCAACAGGACCTGGTCACGTTCCTGCTGCGGTTCTTCGTTCCCCAGGTCCTGCTCTACGCCGCCGGCACGATCATCACGGCCGTGCTCTACGCCAAGCGACGCTTCGCCATCACGGCGGCGGCACCCATCGGCAACACCGTGGTCATGGTCCTGTGCCTGGCCTTGTTCCGCGTGGTCGCCGGGCCCGATCCCGGGCTCGACCTGACGACCACCGAGAAGCTCCTGCTGGTGGCCGCCGGAACGGGAGGCGTGCTGGCGTTCGTGGGCGTGCTGCTGGGCGCCGGAGCCGCCTCCGGCTTCCGGCTACGGCCGCGCTGGCCCCGGCGCGACCCGCAGGTGGGAGCCGTGCTCCGCCACTCGGGCTGGGGCGTGGTGCTGCACACCGGCGCCGGCGTGCTGCTGGGCGCCGCCATCGTCACCGCCGCCGGGGTCGTGGGCGGCGTGGTCGCCTACCAGGTCGGCTGGGTGATCTTCCTGGCGCCGTACGCCATCCTGGCCCAGCCCATCCACACGGCGATCCTTCCCGAGATGGTGACCGAAGCGCGCGACGCCGGCCGCCGCCAGGTCGCAGCGTCCCTGCGATGGGCGCTGGAACGCATGGCGCTGCTGGTCCTGCCGGCGACGGCGGCGATGATCGCCCTTGCCTCGCCGGCCCTTCGGGTCGTGGAGTTCGGCCAGACAGATGGCCAGCTCCTGGCGGCCGCCGTGGCCGGCCTCGCGGTCGGGCTGTATGCCTACAGCGCCTTCCTGCTCCTGGCCCGGGGCTACTACGCGCTGGGTGACAGCCGCACGCCGGGCGTCGTCTCGCTGGCGAGCGCCGGCGTCGGGGTCGTGGTGATGGTCGTGAGCGCCGTCCTGGTCGACGGGACCGCTCGCATCGTGCTGCTCGGGCTGGGCCACTCGATCGCCTACACAGTGGGTGCCGCCGTCCTGGCGCTGGGGCTGACCCGCCGCACTGCGGCCTCGCTGCGCCCGGCCGCCCTGGGGCGCGTGGCGTTCGTGTCGGCCCTCGTGGGCATCGGCGGGTGGGCGGCCAGCGAGGCCGTGCTCGGCGACGATCCCGGGCGCCTGGCGTCGCTCGCCACCGTGATGGCGATCGCCGCCATCGGTGCCGTCGTCGTGGTGGCCGGCTACCGGTTGCTGGGAGTCCCGGCTGCGCTGAGCAAGCGGCGGCCAGCCGACGTGTCCGCGCCCTCGGACCCCCTCGAGGAGTCACCGGCCCTCCCTCCGGAGGTGCTCACGTGAGGCGGGCGGCGGCCGCCGCCCTGGCGGCACTGCTCGGGCTCGGCCTCGCGGGCTGCGGGGACGGCGGAGGAGGTGCCGGCCCCGAGGCGGTGGACAGGGTCCTGATCGTCAGCCTCCCGGGCGTGGGCTGGTCCGACGTACGCGACGCGCACATGCCGAACCTCGCGACGTTCGTCGAGGACGCCGCCGTCGGTGACGTCTCGACCCGGATCGGGCGGCACGACGCCAGCACGACCGAGGCCTACCTGACGCTGAGCGCCGGGACCCGGGCCGTGGCGCCGCTGGTGGACACCGCGGTGGCGGTGGATCGCGACGAGACGTACGGCGGTGTCCCGACCGCCGAGATCCTCGAGCGGCGACTGGGCTACGTCCCCACCGGCATCGCGTACCTGGGGATGGGCGCGGCCGTCGACGCCAACGAGGACTCGCCGTTCGGGGCCGACGTCGGCACGCTCGGCGACGCGCTGTCGGATGCCGGAATCGATCGGGCGGTGATCGCCAACGCCGACGCCGCGGAGGGGTTCGTGAGCGACGAACCGCCCCCCGACGGCTCCTACGCACGCGGAGCCGCCACCGCCCTGATCGACCTGGATGGAATCGTGCCCAGCGGCACGGTCGGGCGGTCCCTCCTGGCGGACGACGCCGACGCGCCGTTCGGCCATCGCCTCGATCCCGAGCAGGTGCTGGCCGCGTTCGACGGCGCCTGGAGTGGCGGTGACCGGTTCTCGGACCATCGCGGCGTCGTGCTGGTCGAGGCGTCGGACCTCAGCCGTGCGGACGCGTACGCACCCCGCGCCAGCGCCGCCCAACGCCGCGCACTGCGGGCCCGTGCGCTCGCCGACGCCGACGAGCTCCTCGGTCGGCTCCTCGAGCGCGTGGACGGGGAGCGGGACGCCGTGCTCGTGCTGTCGCCCGTGGCGTCGGCCTCGTCACCGGGCCTGGGGATCGCCGCCCTGCGTGGCCCCGGGGTCGACCCGGCGCTGCTGCGTTCCGCCACCACGCGCCGGAACGGCTACGTGCAGCTCGCCGACGTGGCGCCGACCGTCTTGTCCCTGCTCGGCGAGGAGCCGCCGGACACGGTCGAGGGCCGCGCCTTCCAGGTGCGTGGCGCCTCGGGGGGCGACCGGATCGGGCGCCTGGCGAATGCGTCCGATGAGGCCGACTTCCGCGACAGCGTCCTCCCGGCGGTGGTGACGGTCATCGTGACCGCCCTGGTGGGCCTGGCCCTGGCGACGTGGCAGCGCCGGCGCCTCGGCCCGCGGCCGCGGAGCGTCCTGGCCGCCGCCGCGTTCGGCGTGCTCGCGGCCGTGCCCGCCACGTTCCTTGTGGGCCGAATCGACGTCGTGGGGACCAACACCCTGCGCTACATCGTCGCCCTCGTCGCCATCACCGCGCTGATCGCGGCCGCGGCGGCCTGGGTCGAGCGGCGCTGGCCCGGCCTCGGCGTGACCGTGGGCGTTGCCGTCATCGTGGGTGCGATCGGGATCGACGTGGCACTCGGCGCGCCCCTCCAGGTGAACACCGTGTTCGGCTACTCCGTGGCGGTGGCGGGCCGGTTCGTCGGCCTCGGCAACCTGGCCTTCGCCCTGTTCGGGTCGGCCGCGATCGTGCTGGCGGCGCTCATCGTCGACCGGACGGGGCGACGGGGCCTGGGCCTGGCGATCGGGCTGCTGGCCGTGGTCCTGCTGCTCGAGGGACTCCCCACGCTCGGCGCCGATGTGGGCGGCGTTGCATCCATGGTCCCCGCCTTCGGCGTCACCGCCCTGCTGCTGGCCGGCCGGCGGATCGGATGGCGGGAAGCACTGGCGCTGGCCCTGGCGACGGCCGTGGCGCTACTGGCCTTCGCCTTCATCGACGCGGCGCGCCCCGAGGACGTGCAGACCCACCTGGCGAGGCTGGCCGACCACGTGCTCGAGGGGCGCTGGACCACGTTCTTCAGGAGCCTCAGCCGCCGCTGGCAGGCGAGCCTTGGCGGTGCCGAGCTGGCGGCCTGGCTCACCGTCAGCGCCCTCGTCGTGGCCGCCGGGGTCTACGCCACGCTGGTGGCGCTTGGTCGGGTCGGGCCCCGCGTCGCAACCCGCGAGCGGCACGGCCCGACGGTGGCGGCCGCCGCCGGGCTGGCCGTGCTCGGGATCATCGGCCTGGTGGCCAACGACTCGTCGGTCGCCGTGCCGCTGACCATGTTCATCGTGATCGTGCCCGTGGTGGCGTTGCGCGCCGTCGGCGCCTCGGGGGTGACCCGATGACATCCATGCGGTGGCGACTGCCTCGGGTCGGCGTGCGTCGCAGACTCGCCTGCGCCCTGGTGTTGGCGGTAGTTGCGCTCGTGGCCTGCCTGCCCGCGGCGCCGGCCGGGGCGCAGGAACGCGACCGCCGGGTCCTGGTGATCTCGGTGCCGGGGCTCACGTGGGCCGAGGTCCGTGACCACGACCTCCCCAACATCGAGGCCTTCCTCGACGGTGCGGCGCTGGCCGCCATGGCGCCGCGCGGCGTGTCGGCCCGGGCGACGCCGGGGGCTGCGTACCTGACGATCTCGGCGGGAGCTCGAGCCACGTCCGATCCGTTGGTCGACGGCCAACAGCTCGCCGTCGACGAGCAGTCGGCCGGATCGACCGCGGGCGAGATCTTCGAGCGGAGGACCGGCACCGAGCCCGACGGCACGTACGTCTCGCTCGCCTGGCCGACGCTCGAGGGCGTGAACGCCGACGAGCCCTACGATGCCGAACTCGGGCTCCTGGCCGAGACGCTGGACGATGCCGGCCGCGGCGCGGTCGCCATCGGCAACGCCGACGGCACCGACACCGTCGGGCCCTCCTACGAGCGGCAGGTCGGCCTGGCGGCGGTGACGCCCGAGGGGGTCGTTCCTGCGGGGGAGCTGGGCGACGACCTGTTGGTCAGCGACCCGTCCCGACCCTTCGGCAAGCGGCTCGACAACGATCGGGTCATGGCCGCGTTCCAGGACGCGTGGCGGGCCCCCGGTAGCCACGACGGGGGAGTGGTGCTGGTCGAGGCGTCAGATCTCGCCCGCACGATGCGCTATCGGGACCGCGTCGACGCGGCACGCTACGAGCAGCTGCGCGCCCAGGCACTCGCCGACACCGACTCGCTCGTCGGCAGCCTCATGTCGTCGATCGACCGGGACCGGGACGCAGCGTTGATGGTCGGCCCCTACAACCTGCCCGGCGACCGTGACCTCACGGTGTCCGCGTTGCAGGTTCCGGGGGGCGGCGCCGGCTACCTGCGCTCCGCGTCCACGCAGCGGTCCGGCTTCCTCACGCTGGTCGACGTGGCTCCCACGGTGCTCGACGTGCTGGGGATCGCACGGCCCAACGGCATGGAGGGCCGGCCGGCCGAGGTCGTGAGGTCGGGGGCGTCGCTCGACCAGCGCGTCGACACCCTGGTCGCCAACAACGCCGCCTCCCGGTTCCGGGAGAAGCTGCTCTTCCCCACGACCCTGGTGGTCGTCGTGCTGATGACCGCAGTCTGCGCGGCGGCCGTGGTCGTGATCGCCCGCGGCGGCTGGCCCAAGGCGGGCCCGGTGGTCACGTTCGTGGCGCTCGCCGACCTGGCGATCCTCCCGTTGTCGTACCTGGCCCGGGGGTTCCCGCTGGAGGACCTCGGCATCGGCTTCTACTGGGCGTTCGTGCTGCTCGGCGCCATAGCCGCTGCCGGCGCGGCCACGCTGGCCGCACGTCGGGGAGACCGGCCTCGCCTGGCGCTGGTGACGGTGCTCGGCTTCGTCCTCCTGGTCCCGGTGCTCGACGTCATGACCGGGTCCAACCTGAGCCTGAGCGCGGCGTTCGGGTACTCGCCGACGGGCAACTCCCGCCTCTATGGCATCAGCAACTACTCGTTCGGCCAGGTTGCGGCCGCGTCCTGCCTGCTGGCGGCGTTTCTCGCCGGGCTGCGCCCGCCCCGCCGGCGCCGACTCCAGGCGGTGGCTCTCCTGGTGGGCCTGCTCGTGGTCATCGGCGTGCCGATCTGGGGCTCGGACGTGGGCGGCATCCTGGCCTTCACGCCGACGATCCTGGTGTTCGCGGCCCTCGTGTACGAGGGCCGGATCCGCTGGCGGAACCTGGTGATCGCCGGGCTGCTGACGTTGGCGGCCGTGGTCGGCTTCGGGTTGCTCGACCTCGCCCGGCCCGAGGGCGAGCGGGCCCACCTCGGCCGCCTGTTCGAGCGGGTCGGTGACGAGGGCGCACAGCCGCTCATCGACATCGTCGAACGCAAGCTGCTTGCCAACCTGCGGGTGACCACGTCGTCGTTCTGGGTCGCGGCGATTCCCGTCGCGATCGCGTTCATCCTCTTCCTGGCGCGCTATCCGGGGCGCCCCCTCGACGGGTTGCGCCGCAAGATCCCCACGTTGCAGGCGGGGCTGGTGGCCGCCTATGTGGCGGCGGTGTTGGGCAGCGCCGTGAACGACTCGGGGGCCATAGTCGGCGGGGTCACGCTGATGGTGCTGGCCACCGCCCTGGTCGTGCTGGTCATGGAGCCCGACCGCACCAGGGGCGTGCCCATGCCCGGCGACGGAGCCGCCGGACGGGTCGACGTGGAGCTGGAGCCCGAGCCGCCGCCGGAGCCGCCGCCTCGGCCCGAGTCCGAGCCCGAGCGCGAGCCGGTACCGCGGGCCGGGAGCCGGCGCAGTTGAGCGCGGCACCCGGCGACGTCGAACAGGACGCCGTGCCGCGCTCGGCGCGGTGGTTGGTGGGGGCGCTCCTGGTGCTTCTGGTGGTGCCGGGGCTCGTCGGCTTCGACCTGTGGCCGCTCACCGGTTGGCGGCTGTTCTCGCTGGCGCGCAACGAGACGCAGACGCTCTGGGTGCTGGAGGCGGTGGACGGGGACGGGTCGTCCCGGCTGGTCGACGTCGAGGAGCTGCCACTGCGCTACCGGCACGCCGAGTGGCCGATGGCGGACCTGCCCGGTGCCTCGACGGCACGTCGCCAGGCCGTGTGCGAGGCGTTGCTGGGCGCGGTCGTCGACGTCGAACCCTCGATCGCCGAGCTGCGGATCGCCCGCGACCGAGCGCGGCTCGAGGAGGGTGACGGTGCGTGGGCCGTGGTCGACGACCTCGAGGTGATCCACACCTGCCGGCCCGCCGACCTCGAGGCGGGCGAGGCGTGACGCGGCTGCGCCGCTGGGTCGACGAGGCCCTGTGGGGGCCGGAGACGGCGTCACGCCTCGTCGTCGTCTACGGCGGGCTGTCGGCGCTGATGGGCCTGCGCATCGCGCTCGGCTCGTACCGCCAGCTCGCAGACACGCCGCCGGCGCTGGTCGACCCGGTGCCGATCCTCGGCTGGCTCGACCGGATGCCGTCCGCCGAGGTGATCGTCGGCATCCAGGTGGTGGGCGTGCTGGCGGCGGTCGCCGCCGTGCTGAGGCGCAACCCCCGGGTCGCCTTCGCCGTCGCCTGGCTGTGCTACCTGGTGCTGGCCGGGCTGCGGGGCAGCCGGGGCAAGGTGCTGCACAACGATCTGTTGCTGCTGTGGGCATCGGCGCCCTTCCTGCTGGCGCCGGTGGCGGTCGACGTCCGCGACCGGATCGCCCGCTGCCGCTACGGCTGGCCGATCCGCGTGGCGATGGTGATCACGGCCCTCGTCTACTTCTTCGCCGGATACCACAAGCTGCGGCGGTCGGGGATCGACTGGGTCCTGGGGGACAACATGCGCTACGTCTTGCTCTGGGGGCCCAGCATCGGCGAGGCGCAGTGGGAGGGCCTGGCCCGCTGGGTGGGCGAGCACCTGTGGGCGGCCAAGGCGTCGGGCGCCTTCATCCTCGGCCTCGAGATCAGCTTCCCGGTGGTGCTGGTCGTGCGGCGCCTGCAGGCGTGGTACGCCTTGGCGGCCGTGTTCCTGCACGTGACCACCTGGTTCGTCCTGGGCCTCGACTATTGGGCGTGGGCGGCGACGGTCGCGCTGCTGTTCATCGACTGGCCGGCTGTCGCTCGCTGGGTCAGGCGATTCTCACGTGGCACGGTGGACGCCAGAGACGCCGCCACGGTCCCGGTGCCGGGGGCCTGAGGTGGTCGCGGGCGCGTTCGTGGTGGGCCTGTTCGCCGCTGCCGGGATGTGGGTCCTCGCGGCGGCGGCGTTCGGTGGCGCGGTGTTCCAGCGTGAGAACTTCCGGGGCCGGCTGTTGCCGACCGCCGTGGGCATCATCGTCGCCCTGGTGGTGCTGGCGACGGACGCCGTCGTCGCGGTGATCGTGGCGGCCGGCGCCGAGCCCGACGCCGGCGCCGTCGAGGGCCTGCGGCTCACGACGATCACAGCGCTCGGCTTCGGAATGCTGGGGCTGCTCGACGACCTCGGCGGCGCGGGGGAGAGTGGTGGCTTCGCGGCGCACCTGCACGCGCTGGGCGAGGGCCGGCTGACCACAGGGGCGATCAAGCTGTTCGGCGGGGCCGCCGTAGCGGTCGTGGTGGTGGCGACCCGGGAGCCCGACTCGATCGGCCGCGTCCTGGCCGACGGTGCGCTGGTGGCGCTCGCGGCGAATCTCGGCAACCTGTTCGACCGGGCGCCGGGGCGGACGATCAAGGTGACGCTCGTGGCGTTCCTGGTGCTCGTGCTGGCGGTCGGGGCGCAGCGCGAGCTGGCCGGTGTGGCGCTGGCGGTGGGGGCGGGGGCCGGCCTCCTGACGGCGGACCTGCGGGAGCGGCTCATGCTCGGCGACGCCGGCGCCAACGTCCTGGGGGCCGTGCTCGGGCTGGGCGTGGTCCTCACCTGCTCGCCCGGTGTGCGGACAGCCGTGCTGGTGCTGGTGGCCCTCCTCAACCTGGCCAGCGAGTGGGTGTCGTTCAGCCGGGTGATCGCCGCCGCCCCGCCGTTGCGGGCGGCCGACCGGTGGGGCCGCCTGCCCTGACCGAGATCCCGACCGGAGCGGTCCGGTCACCACGTCGTCCGGAGGTGATGGGTTCCGAACCGGCCCGCCCGAGTCCATGGGTCCCACGGCCGGAACTCATGACCTCAGCCTGACGGTGGCGGAACCCAGAGCCTCGGGCGGCACTGTGGACGGGCTGCGAGCGACAACTAATGCTACGTGGCGCCCTCGTCGAGGACGGCGCGGACCGTGCGGTCGAGGACCTTGTAGGTGACGCCGTCCTCGGTGAGGATGCAGGCCGCCACGCCCTTGTCGACGCGGGCCAGGGCCAGCACGATGTGCTCGCAGCCGATGTAGTTGTGCCCCAACCGCAGAGCCTCGCGTAGCGCGAGCTCCAGCGTCTTCTTCGCGCGCGGGGTGAAGGGGATGTGCCCCGTGACCGGCTCGGTGCCAGGCCCGACGAGCTCGTCGACCGCCTGCACGATCGAGGGCCGGTCGACGCCGAGCCGGGCCAGGGTGGACTCCGCCACGTTCCCGTCCTCGTTGGCGACCAGGCCGATCAGCAAGTGCTCGGTGCCGACCCACTCGTGGTTCCGTTCGCGGGCCGCGGCCTCGGCGGCGACCACCGCGGCCCGGGCCCGCGGCGTGAAGCGCTTGAACAGGCCCCCGGTCAGTCCCTCGACCAACCGAGCGATCAGGCCGCGGTGGCGCTGCTGGGCGGCCTGGCGGGTGACGCCGAGGGCTTCGCCGATCTGCGTCCACGAGCAACCCTGTTCCCGTGCCTCCTTAACGAAGTGGTCGAGGAGCTCGTCACCCAGCGCCTCGATCTGGTCCTTGACGGCGGCGGCCTCCGACACTCGGTCGAGGGCCCCCTCGGTCTCCTCCACTGCGGCGATGAGCTCCTCGAGGTTCACGCTGTCAATCTCACATTGACGATCGGGTGGTGTCAATCCGAGATTGACAACTACCGGTCCCCGGCACCGGCGAACCCTGGAGGTATGCTGAGGTCCCGTGACAAAGCACATCTTCGTCACGGGCGGTGTCGCCAGCTCCCTCGGCAAAGGCATCACCGGCTCGTCTCTGGGGCGCCTGCTCAAGTCGCGTGGCCTACGGGTCACGATGCAGAAGCTCGATCCGTACATCAACGTCGATCCGGGGACGATGAACCCGTTCGAGCACGGGGAGGTGTTCGTCACCGACGACGGCGGCGAGACCGACCTCGATCTCGGCCACTACGAGCGCTTCATCGACGAGCCGCTGTCGCGGGGCAGCAACGCCACCACCGGCTCGATCTACTCGGCGGTGCTGGCCGCCGAGCGGCGTGGGGACTATCTGGGGAAGACCGTGCAGGTGATCCCCCACATCACCGACGAGATCAAGCGCCGCATCAACCTGTTGGCCGGTGACGACGTCGACGTGGTGATCACCGAGATCGGCGGCACGGTCGGCGACATCGAGATCCTGCCGTTCCTCGAGGCCATCCGGCAGTTCCGCCTCGACGTCGGCCGCAACAACGTGGCCTTCGTGCACGTCACGCTGGTGCCGTTCATCGGGCCCTCGGGCGAGCAGAAGACCAAGCCCACGCAGCACTCGGTGACCGAGCTCCGGGCGCGGGGCATCCAGCCCGACGTCATCGTCTGCCGCAGCGAGCGGCCCCTGAGCGACGCACTCAAGCAGAAGATCTCCCGGCTGTGTGACGTGCCGCCCGAGGCGGTCGTCAACGCGGCCGACGCGGCCAACATCTACGAGGTGCCACTGGTCCTCCACGAGGAGGGCTTCGACGGCTACCTGTGTGACCTGCTCGGCTTCGACCAGCAGCCGGACCTCACGGAATGGGAGCGACTGGTCGAGCGGATCGAGGCCGCCACCGAGACCATCCGGGTGGGGATCATCGGCAAGTACGTGAGCCTGCCCGACGCCTACCTGTCGGTGGTCGAGGCGCTCAAGCACGGCGGTTTCCACCACGGGACGCAGATCGACGTCGACTGGATCCAGGCCGAGGAGGTGGAGGGGTTGCTGGCCGAGGGCCGGCTGCGCGATCTCGACGGGATCGTGATCCCGGGCGGGTTCGGCGAGCGGGGCAGCGAGGGCAAGATCATGGCCGCCGGCTACGCCCGCGAGCACGGGATCCCGTGCCTGGGGCTGTGCCTCGGCCTGCAGATGATGACGATCGAGTACGCCCGCAACGTGCTGGGCCTGACCGGCGCCAACTCAACCGAGTTCGACCCGGCCACGCCCCATCCGGTGATCGACCTCATGGACAGCCAGCGCGACGTCACCGACAAAGGGGGCACGATGCGCCTCGGTGCCTACGTCGCCGAGCTGGTGCCCGGATCGCAGGTGGCGCAGGCCTACGGCAAGACCGTGGTGTCGGAGCGGCATCGGCACCGCTACGAGTTCAACCCTCGCTACCGGGGCAAGTTCGAGGGGACCGACCTCGTGTTCTCGGGATCGTCACCCGACGGCCGCCTGGTCGAGTTCATCGAGCTGCGGGGCCACCCGTTCTGGGTCGGAACCCAGGCCCATCCCGAGCTGAAGAGCCGCCCCACGCGGCCGGCGCCCCTGTTCCGTGGGCTGGTCGGAGCGGCGCTCGACCGGGCCGAGGGCCGGCGTCCCCATCTGTTCCCGGTCGGCGAGCGCGACGCCCTGCGGTCAGCTGCGTCCTGACGCCTTGGGCCCATCGTGACGTTCCGGATCGTGGGGGAGCGGCCTGCGTGGCGGGGCCGCAGGATCAGCGTCGCCGTCCTCGAAGTCGACGGGCCGGACGGCGAGCGGTTCGAGCGCGAGATCGTCCATCACCCCGGCGCGGTGGCCATGGTGCCGCTCCACGAGGACGGCACGGTGACGCTCATCCACCAGTTCCGTGCCGCCGTGGACGACACCATGTGGGAGATACCGGCCGGCATGCGTGACGTGGCCGACGAGCTCCCCGAGGATACGGCCCAGCGCGAGCTCGCCGAGGAGGTCGGGCTTCGGGCCGGGCGGCTCGAGTACGTGGCGCGCTTCCACAACTCGGTCGGCTTCTCCGACGAGTCCGTGGTGATCTACCTGGCGACCGAGCTGAGCGAGGTGGAGGAGGATCGCCAGGAGGCCGAGGAAGAACACATGGATGTGGAACGCGTGCCGCTCACCACCGCCCTGGCGATGGTGGACGACGGCCGCATCACCGACGCCAAGACGGTGGTCGCGCTACTCACCCTGGCGCGTCGGGGGCTCTAGGGCCCGAATCGCAGGACAGGCCCCTAGCCGCAGCCGCACGCGCCCCCGCAGCAACCGCCGCCGGTCGCTGCCGGCGGGGCGCCCGGAGCGGCCGATGCCCGGCCGCCAACCGCCACCAGCGGTAACAGCTTCACCGTGTCGTCGTGGCCTCCGGGGCATGACGCAGGGGCGTCGGACTCCGCCATCGACCGGCGCAGCTCGAACGTGTCACCACAGGTGCGGCAGCGGAACTCGTACAGCGGCACGGGTGCAACGTTAGTGGACCCTCGCGGAAGTCATCGTGGCGTCTCGCCGGCCGGCGATCCATCCACGGAACTTCCGCGAGCGCCCACTAGTAGCGGCCGGCGCCGTACCGTTGCCTCACCCATGCCGGACGCCGCGATCGCCGCCGCCGCCGCCACCGCCACTGCCACCGCCGACGACGCCGAGCCGCTGCCGCTCGAGGTCGAGGAGTGGCTCTCGTGGCTGGCGACGGAGAAGGGCCGTGCGGCGTCCACGCTCGAGGCGTACCGGCGCGACGCGCGACGCTGGTGCGACTGGCTGCGCGCCCGGGGCCTGGCGCTGGAGACCGTGCGCGAGCCGGACGTCGAGGCGTATGTCGCGCACCTGCGCCACGCCGGGCTGGCGCCGGCCACGGTGGCGCGGGCGGTCGTGGCCGCCCGGTCGCTCCATCGATTCCTGGCCGAGGAGGGGCGGATCCCGAGCGATGCCGGCGCGGACGTCGAGGCGCCCCGCGTCCCCGCCGGGCTGCCCAAGGCACTGTCCGAGCCCGAGGTGGAGGCGCTCCTGGCCGCCGTCGTCGGCGACGACGCCGCCGCCAGGCGGGACCGTGCGATCCTCGAGGTGCTCTACGGGACCGGGCTGCGGATCTCGGAGCTGGTGGGCCTGCGACTGGGTGACGTCGACCTGGAGTCGGCGTTGCTGCGGGCGTTCGGCAAGGGATCGAAGGAGCGGGTCGTGCCGGTCGGTCGCCATGCCGTCGCCGCGCTGGTCGACTGGCTCGGCCCCAGCGGCCGGCCGGCGCTGGCGCCCGAGCAGTGGAAGCGCCGAGGCGACGCCGACGCCGTGTTCCTCAACCGGCGGGGCGGCCGCCTCACCCGCCAGGGTGCGTGGTTGGTGGTCAAGCACTGGGGCACGGTCGCCGGCCTCGACGGCAAGCTCACCCCCCACGTGCTGCGGCATTCCTGCGCCACGCACATGCTGGACCACGGCGCCGACATCCGGGCCGTCCAGGAGATGCTCGGGCACGCCTCGGTGAGCACCACGCAGGTGTACACCAAGGTCTCGACCGACCGGCTGTTCGCCGCCTACCGGGCGGCGCATCCCCGGGCGGTGCACTGACCGGTCACGAGGTTCTCTCCGCTCGTCGGGCACGCCATGCTGGGGTCATGGCCCCTACTCCCTCCTCGATGCTCCCGCTGGGCACGCAGGCACCCGACTTTCGCCTCCCGGCACCCGACGGCTCGATGCACGGCCCGGCGGACGCCGCCGATGCCCTCGGCCTGCTGGTCGTGTTCGTGTGCAACCACTGCCCGTACGTGAAGCACGTGGCCGACGGCCTGGGCCGCCTGGCCGCCGGCTGGATGGACGACCGGTTGGCCGTCTTCGGCATCAACCCCAACGACGTTGCCGCCTACCCCGACGACGCACCGGAGCTGATGCCTGGGTTCGCGGCCCAGCACGGCTGGACCTTCCCCTACCTGTACGACGAGTCCCAACGGGTCGCCGCCGACTACGGCGCCGCGTGCACGCCCGACTTCTTCCTGTTCGACCGGGATCGGGCGCTCGCCTATCGGGGTCAGATGGACGCCAGCCGGCCCTCCAACGGCGTGCCCGTCACCGGCTCGGACCTGGATGCGGCCGTCAGAGCCGTGCTGTCGGGCGAGCCCGTCAGTGGCGACCAGAGGCCGAGCGTGGGTTGCAGCATCAAGTGGAAGCCGGGCATGGAGCCCCGCTGACCACCGACCACCAGTGTGGGTGTGGTCCGATACCCTTGTCGTGATGCCCGACCAGACGCTGCTGTCCAGCCTCCGAGAACAGCTCGAGAGCGAACGCGCGCGGCTTCGAGCTCAGATCTCGGCCCTCGACAGTGGTGGAGGAACCCTGTCGTACGACGAGAACTTCGCGGACTCCGGGCAGGTCGCCGCCGAGCTCGGCGAGAACATGGCGCTGCTGAACCAGCTCAACGAGCAGCTGGACGAGGTGGAGCGCGCCCTGGCCAAGTTCGACCAGGGCAAGTACGGGCTGTGCGAGCGCTGTGGTGAGCAGATCGCCGAGGCGCGGCTCGAGGCCATCCCGGCCACGCGCTTCTGCGTGAATCACGCCTGAGTGCACGCGCGCCATCTCGGTCACCTGGTTCGCCGGTTCTTCGGATCGCTCCGGCCCGGCGGCCCGCCGCCGGCGGACGATGCCTGGGCGGTGGGCCACATGACACCCGGTGAGGCCGGCCTCTGGCGACGGATGGGCGCGGCGGACCGCCGCCATGCCGTCGTCGTCGCTCGCCGCGTGGACGCCACGCTGGGCCCTGGGACGACCCGCGCGGTGCTGGCGGCGGCGCTGCTGCACGACGTCGGCAAGATCGAGAGCGGCCTGGGCCCCGTGCGCCGGGCGGCCGCCACGGTCGCCGGGATGGTCGGGGGCCACGACGCCGCCAGCCGATGGCGGAGTCGACCTGGCCTGGTCGGGCGGGTCGGCCGCTACCTCTGCCACGACGAGATCGGCGCCGAGATGCTTGCCGAGGCGGGCGGCGATGCGCTCACGATCGCCTGGGCCCGGGAGCACCACCTGCCACCCGAACGCTGGACGGTCGCCGCCGAGGTCGGGGCCGTGCTGAAGGCGGCCGACGACGACTGAGGTGTCCCAACCTTCGGCAGCCCGGTCGGTGATACTGGGACTCCGTTCCGTCCTGCTCGGGGCGGCTGCTCAAAGGGGGGTGAGTCATGGACGGCAGATGGCTGGCGGTCGGTGGTATCGCCCTGTTCGTCGGCGGCTGCTGGGCCGGCATGGGGTCCGAGGCGTCCGGGACGGAATACTGCGTCGTCGTCCCCGAGACCGCCCTGGCCCACCCGGGCGCCACACCCGGTCAGCTCGTCGAGGAGCCCGAGGGCGGCTGCATGGACGGCGAGACCCAGGTGTGCGGCCAGTTCGAGGCCGACGACGAGTCCCAGGAGTTCGTGTCCGAGAGCTGCCCCTGACGGGCATGACCGGGCTCAGAGTGGCGGCAGGCCCAGCCGCTCCCTCACGAGGGTCATCTTGGGGCCCGCCATGGCCCGCGCCTTCGCCGCACCGGTGGCCAGGATGCGCTGGGTCTGCGCCGGATCGGCTGCCAGCTCGGCGAAGCGTTGCTGTAGGGGTCGCAGCAGCTCGATCACGGCCTCGGCGGCGTCCGCCTTGAGCGGCCCGTACTGGCCGTAGTTGCCGGCGAGCGCCTCGGGCTTGTCGTCGGTCGCGGCCGCCAGGATCGACAGCAGGTTGGCCACCCCCGGCTTGGCCGCTGGGTCGTAGCGCACCTCGGATTCGCTGTCCGTGACCGCCCGCCGGAACTTGTGACGGATCGCGTCGGGCTCGTCGAGCACGAGCACGGTGCCCAGCGGGGAGTCGACGGACTTGGACATCTTGCGCTCCGGATGCTGCAGGTCCATGACCCGGGCGGCGACGGGGGGGATGGCATGCTCCGGCACCACGAACGTCTCGCCGTAGCGGTGGTTGAAGCGGTTCGCCAGGTCGCGGGCCAGCTCGAGATGTTGGCGCTGGTCGTCACCCACCGGCACCTTCTCGGTGTCGTAGAGCAGGACATCGGCCGCCTGCAGCGCGGGATAGGTGAACAGAGCCGCCGACACGAAGTCGGCCTGATCGGCCTTCTCCTTGAACTGCGTCATCCGCCGCAGCTCGCCGAACGCCGCGGTGCACTCCATCACCCAGCTCAGCTCGGCATGCTCGGCCACCTGGCTCTGCACGAACAGCGTGCACACCTCAGGGTCGAGACCCGCCGCCACCAGGATCTGCGTGACCTCGATGATCTTGGCGCCCAGGACCGCCGGATCCTGGGGGATGGTGAGGGCGTGGAGGTCGACGATGCAGTGGATGGCGTCGTCCTCGTGTTGTGCCCGGACCCACCGCCGGACCGCGCCGAGGTAGTTGCCGAGATGCACCTCGCCGGTGGGCTGGATGCCGGAGAACACGCGGGCCATGGGGGGCGATGCTAGAACGTCGGTGCTGGGTGACCCCCACGCGTTCGTGGGGCCGATCACCGGGGAACCACAAGCCTGTGATTATCATCTGACTGATGCCCTACGAGGTGCAGACTCCCGTCTTCGAGGGGCCCTTCGACCTGCTGCTCCACCTGATCCTCCAGGAGCAGGTCGACCTCTACGAGGTGAGCCTCGCGACCATCGTCGACGGCTACCTGCACGAGCTGGAGCGCATGGAGCAGCTCGAGCTCGAGGTCGCCAGCGAGTTCCTGCTGATCGCCGCCACCCTGGTGGAGCTCAAGAGCCGGCGTCTCCTCCCGGTCGGCGACGACCTCGACCTCGACGAGGAGCTGGCGGTGTGGGAGGAACGCGACCTCCTGCTGCACCGGCTTGTCGAGTGCAAGACGTTCAAGGAGGCGGCCATCGCGCTCCGGGTGCTGGCGGGGGAGGCGGGCCGCAGCCAACCGCGGGCGGCGGGTGTCGACGATCGCTTCCTGGGCCTCATGCCCGACCTGCTGGAAGGGGTGGACGCCGAAGACGTTCGTCGTGCCTTCCTGCGCGCCATGATCCCCAAGCCGACACCGCGCATAGACCTCGAGCACGTCGCCCCCATCCGGATCTCCGTGACCGACGCCATCACTGAGCTGGTCGAGGAGCTGCCCCGCCTCGGGCGCACCACCTTCCGGGACCTCACGGGCCACCTCAGGGAACGGCTGCACGTGGTGGTGCGGTTCCTGGCGGTGCTGGAGCTGTTCAAGAAGGGCCTCGTGGACCTCGAACAGGCCTGCACCTTCGGCGACATCCGCATCGTGTGGCTCGGAGAAGACGGCGCTCGGGAACTGGGCGAGGTCGGGAGCCTCGATGACCTGACCGCCGTCGACGCCTACGACGGGTGACGGAGCCTCATATGCCGCGTCCTCCGGATGAGCTGGCCGACGACGTGCGGGGCGAGGCGCGCCGGGCCATCGAGGCCATCGTCCTCGTCACCGAGGAGCCGATCGACACGGGCCTCCTCGGCCAACTGCTCGAGCTGCGGCCCGCCCTCGTCGAAGAGCTGTGCCACGAGCTCGCCGCCGAGTACGAGGAGCAGGGCCGGGGGTTCCAATTGGTGCGCGTGGCCGGGGGCTGGCGCTTCCAGACCCACCCCGAGCAGGCGCCATACATCGAGCGCTTCGTGCTCGAGGGCCAGCACGCGAAGCTCTCCGCCG
>Ga0081455_10001847_pt1 | contig 25497 bp, 24 predicted proteins | sample TabmetS3T2R1_FD_70207 | JGI IMG/M metagenome (GOLD analysis project Ga0081455, IMG submission 70207) | Tabebuia heterophylla rhizosphere microbial communities from the University of Puerto Rico - S3T2R1 | ecosystem: Host-associated > Plants > Roots > Rhizosphere ...
TACCGCTCGGTGACCAGCGTCGCCTCGAGATTGCGCGTGCGATCGTCGCCCGGCCGCGCATCATCCTGCTCGACGAGCCAGTCTCGGGAGTCTCACTGGAAGAGGCGCAGCGGCTGCGGGATCTGCTGTTCGCCATCAACCGCGAGTTGGGCATCGCCATGGTCGTCATCGAGCACAATATCAGATTCCTGGTGTCGCTCTGTCAGCGCGTCTCGGTCATGACTGAGGGCCGGATCCTAGCTGAAGGCGATGCTGCCGAGATGGTCTTCGACCCGCGCGTGCGTCACGTCTATTTCGGCGAGCCGGAGGCGGCGGAGTGATTCTCGAGATATCCGGGCTGCGGGTGGCAAATGGGGCGATGATCCGGGTCGACGGACTGGATCTTTCGCTCGCGACGCGTGGCTGCCTGGCCCTGCTGGGGCCGAACGGCGCGGGAAAGACCGCCAGCGTTGAAGCCATCGCCGGCCTCATTCCGAAGGCAGCTGGCCGGGTGATGTTTGATGGCTCGGACATTACCCGCCTAGACGCGAGCAGCGTAGTCCGCCGCGGGCTGGCATTGGTTCCGCAGCTGCGCGAGCTATTCCCTAATTTCTCGGTGGAAGAGACGCTGCTCGCCGGCGGCCATGCCGCGCGCGGCCGCCGGGCCGTTCCGTTTGACATGGTCTACGACCTCTTCCCGCGGCTGGCAGAACGCCGCAAACAACTCGCCGGCTCGCTATCGGGTGGCGAACAGCAGATGCTCGCGATCGGACGCGCGCTGGTCACTAACCCCAAGGTAATGCTGCTCGACGAGCCGTCGGCCGGCCTTGCGATCGGAATCGTGCGCGCCTTCGTCGAGACAGTGAAACGGATCCGGGAGTCTGGGGTCGCCATCCTGTTGGTAGAGCAGAACCTCGAGATCGCAGCTGCGCTCGCCGACGCCTGCATCGTGCTCGCGGCAGGGCGCGTCGTCTGGCGCGGCTCCGCGCGTGATGCCACTAGCAGCGAGGAGATCCGGCAAGCCTACTTCGCGTGAGGGACCGCGCTGTCGTCCGCGAATATTTCGCCTGAAAAACCAACCGGTGGCACATGAATACGGCGCTGAAAGAAGTTTCGAAGGTCGAGGTCGGCCGACTGTTTGCGGCGCCCGGTCGCGAAGCATGCCTTCGCGGCGCAACCATCAGCATTGCTGGTGGCCGCATCGTAGCCGTAAGCGCAACCGGCGATGTCGCGTCTGCGGGGAACGGAAGGAACTTGATCGCATTGCCGGCGCTGGCAAATCCGCACGACCACGGCCGCGGATTGCACCACATGGCAGTCGGTGCGCGGGATCAAATGTTCGAACTCTGGCGTCCCGCGCTTTACGCGATTCCACCAATCGACCCCTATTTGAACGCCGTCGTCGCCTTTGGCCGCCTCGCGCGCGCCGGCATCGGGTCAGTTTTGATGGTCTATTCATCGATAAGGACCGATCGGCTACTCGATGATGCCGCGGCAATTTGCCGAGCAGCGCGTGACGTCGGTATTCGGATGTCTTTTGCCGTGCCAATACGAGATCAATTGACGCTCGGCTACGAGGACGATGAAACGCTGCTCGCCCTGCATGACCCTCGCGACCGTGAGGTCATCCGCAAGACGTGGCTGTATCCTTTTCCATCGCCTTCCGAGTACATGGACGTATTTCGCTCCGTGGCGCGGGCCTGCGAGGGCCCCTTGATTAGCATTCAATACGGCCCAAACAGCTTTTATGCCTGCTCTGACCGGCTACTCGAACGCATAGCGGTAGAGTCGGCGGGCGATGGTCGACGTATTCAGCTGCACCTGCTTGAGACCTTTGCGCAACGGGAATTCGCGGATGTGGCCTACGAGGACGGGGTTATCACGCATCTTGATCGGCTGGGCTTATTGTCGCCCCGTTTTTCTGGGGCGCATGGTGTCTGGCTGAAACCCGCGGAATGCGAGCTTCTTGCGCAGCGAGGTGCGGCGATCGCCGTCAATACCAGTTCAAACCTGCGGCTTCGTTCGGGAATTGCGCCCGTGAGTGAATATCTTCGAGCAGGACTCGACTTCGGTATTTCGCTCGACTCATTTTCGTTGGACGATGACGACGATGCGTTTCGGGAACTTCGCATCACGTACTGGTTGCATTCGCTCACTCGATCCAAGCAACCTTTGAGCCCAGAGAAATTGTTTGACGCGGCACTGCGCTCGGGATTCCGTATCGTCAATAACATCCAAAACTATGGCCAGGTCGAAGAAGGGGCTCCGGCCGATTTGGTCGTCCTCGATTACAACGCGATGGCTTATGACCAGCTGGACGGATTCACCGATGAGTTCGACATGTTAGTCACTCGGGCGGCAAACCGTTTCGTCGACCGTGTGTATGTTGCCGGCACGGAAATCGTTCGCGACGGGAAACTGCTTGGCATTGATCTCGATGCAGCAGAGAAAGAGCTATTGATGCAGGTGCGCGCGAGTCGCAAGCACATGGAGGACATCCGCCCGGTCCTGCAGCGATCGCAGAAGACACTTGAGGCGTTCTTTAGGAGCGGTGGGCATCGCCGTCGATCGCATATGGCTGCCAAGCAGCCTCAGCCGAACTGAGGGCCCGGCCCCTGATCGGCAATACTAAGAGCCGCAACAAGGTCCGCAAAGAGCTCGTTCCCGAGGCTGACATGCTCAACCAGAAGCCGAGAAGCTTTGTCGCCGTCGCCGGCTATGATGGCATCGATGATACCCTGATGCTCCTTAGAGGCGAGACGTAGCGCGTCACGACGGCGCAATTGGAAAGCGCGGTAGGGAGCTAGACGATCATACAATGCTTTTGCCTGATCCATCAGATACCGATTGTGTGATCCGGCATAGATCGCTTCATGAAATGTCTTGTTGAGCTCGTGATAACCCTCCCGATCGTTGGCTTCCACACAGGGCCGCAATTTTTTGTGAATCGCCACCAAATTTGCCTGTTCCTTCGGGGTCATGCGGCGCGAGGCCAACCGGCCGCAGAACCCTTCTAGCTCTGCCATAACCTCAAACATCTCGACCATCTTCGACGGTGTGATCTTGGCAACGATTGCGCTTTGGTGAGGACGCCATTCGACAAGGTTCGCGGCCGTAAGTTGCTTTAACGCCTCGCGGACTGGAGTGCGCGAAACATTGAATGCGTCAGCCAATTTCTTTTCGTCTAATTCCTGTCCAGGCCGCAATGCACCGGAAATAATCTGATCGGCAATTTGGCGACGAACGTGATCGGACCGGATGAGCGGACCGTCAGTCTTCTCGGCAGACCGCAACACTGCTCTGCTCGGTCTCATGTCGCAATTATCCGCAAGTAGTCCCCGTACGAATCGTATGCCCTGTGAGTTCGTGTTTTCCCTGAAGAAGCTCTTACGCGCAACTCACAGTCAGTTTTAGGTATACTTTGAACGGCGTATTGTATATCATGTGCAAGCCGGTGAAAATGACATTCTGGTTGTGGGACATTCAATGGCGGTTCGGATTGCACTTCTTCAGATGAACTGCACGGGCAAGCGGGACGAGAATCTAGCCCGCGCTGAGAAAATGATCCGCGAGGCGGCGAGCAAGAAGGCACAAGTGCTTTTGCTGCCAGAAGTATTCCACGAACTTTTCTTCATCACCGATCTCAATATGCGCTACTTCGAAACGGCTGAAGAAATACCGGGGCCGATTACGGCCATGGTGTCCAACCTCGCGCGCGAGCTCGGCGTAGTTATCGTCGCACCGATTTACGAACGCGTGGATCGCAGTGTGTATTATAACTCAGCTGCCGTCATCGACGCGGATGGGAAATTGCTGGGCGTCTACCGCAAAAATCATATCCCGCTGAACACGATTTTCTTCGAGAAGCTCTATTTCAAGCCAGGAAATCTCGGATATCCAGTATTCGACACGAGATTCGGAAAAATTGGAATCCTAATTTGTCATGACCGCCACTACCCCGAGGGGGCACGCGCACTTGCGCTCAATGGTGCTGAAATTGTGCTCATTCCCAGCGCCACGCCGGACAAAAGCCTTTCACGAAAGGTGTGGGAGAAAGAGCTGTGCGCACATGCCATCTTCAACGAGTACTTTGTAGGCGGCTTAAATCGGACCGGCATTGAAGGCAACTACGTCTACTACGGTCAAAGCGTTATCTTCGACCCGTCCGGTGAAATGATGGTCCAGGCCGGATCGGATGAGGAAATTCTCGTTGCCGACTGCGATCTGGACCTAATCACGCAACGACGGCGGGCTTGGCAATTTTACCGCGACAGGCGACCGGATACCTATGGCATTCTCACTAAGCTAGTGCCCTAGCTCTGATAGCTCGTAGCGCGGACGAGCGGGAGGTAAACATGCGCAAACTGATCGTGGCTATTGTCGCTTTGGCCGGGGTTGGATTTACCGCTCAGGCGCAAGCGGAGAAGGTCCGCTTCGCTTATGCGGTTCAGGTCCATCAGGCCAACATGATGATCCTTCAGGACTATGCCAAGAAATACAACGTCGAACTCGAAGTCGTGCCGATGCGCCGTTATGCGGATCTGCAATTGGCGCTCATGACCAATCAGGTCGACGTTGCGGTCATGGGATACGTCAACGTCGGTCTCATGGAGGAGAAAAACTTCCGCAATTTTCGCGCGATCGCGGGAGTATTCAATGGCGGCCAGAGCTTGACCTTGGCGAAAGGCGTCAATGCAAAAACATGGAAGGATCTCGACGGCCTGACGCTTGGAACGGCGCCGAATAGCTACGCCGAGCTGCTCTTCAAAGCGAGCGCCAAACTAGGCGGCGCTGATTTGTCGAAAATCAAAACGGTCAGCTTTACCGCCGGGGGTCCACCCGCCCTTGCAGCGCTGAAAAATCGGCAAATCGACGGCTTCGTATTTTGGGAGCCGAATGGCGCGGACGCTGCAGTGGCCGGCGACGGCTACTATAGTTCACTCGACATTGGCGCCAATCCGACAAAGCACATCAACGGAGTCATGGTGGTCAATGCCGAGTTCCTACAGGGGCACCGCGCAGCGGTTATCGGCGTCGTCCGTGCAGCGATAGATGCAACAGATGCCCTCAACGGCGACCAGAACAAGTACATGGACGTAGCCATGAAGGGAACCGGCTCTTCAGCCGCAGTGGTAAAGGAAGCGATCCCGCGTGGCACGCTGGATTACAAGCTTTATTCGAAAGAAACCAAGGCGTTGCTGAAGATGATCCATGAAGCCAAAATCACGGAGGTGGATACCTCTCCGGCCGTCGACAAACAGTTCGACTATTCGCCCCTGATGGAGGCAACTAGCAAGGCGAAGAACCAGCTGGGTGGTGAGTAGACAAGAGGTGACTGTTCTTCCGGTAACGGTACCGACAAGTGGATGGGACAGCGCTCGGATTTTTGCGGGCGCTCGTCTCGTCGTGCGTCGAGTCATTGGCCCCTTAGTTGTGCTCGTATTGTGGTATCTGGCCTCGACACACGCTTGGCTGGACCCGCGCTTCGTACCGTCACCCGTAACAGTACTGCAATCGATGCAAGAATGGATGTTCGGCCAATCCGGCTCGACACCGTATTCAGGCACTTGGCTACAGCACACGCTGAACAGTTCATATCGTGTCTTCGGCGGCTTCATAATTGCCGCCATCGTGGGCGTCACACTAGGCTGTCTGATTGGTTGGTTTCGTCTTGTATCCGATCTGATCGATCCGATCATTCAGATGATGCGTCCGATACCGATCACGTCCTGGGTTCCCTTCGCCGTGATTTTCTTTGGCATTCGAGATGCATCGGCCTTCTTTTTGATCGCGCTAGGCGCTTTCTTTCCTATCGTTGTCAATACGGCAGCCGGGGTAGCCGGCACCCCAAAGCTCTTGATTCGCGCCGCGCGTATGCTCGGCATTCGCCGCTACATGATCCTTCCACGCGTCGTAATTCCGGCTGCCATGCCGTTCATTTTCACCGGATTGCGATTGGGAATTGGCCTTGCATGGGTTTTGGTCATCGTCGCCGAAATGCTGGCGGTTAAATCCGGTCTCGGTTTTGTGATGTGGGACTCATACTACTTTCTCCGGATGGACATCATCATCGGAGCGATGTTGAGCGTCGGTGCCCTCGGCTTTTTGAGCGACCTTGCAATCCGGCTTATTGGCCGCTGGGTATTGCGATGGAGCCACGGCTTATGAACCGCCCGTCGATCGCCTCACCGATGACCGAATATAAGAAAGCCCCTCGCATCGTCATTCGCGGTTTACGCAAGCACTTCACCGATATCGCGCGTCAGGAGGAGATTGTCGCAATCGATGGCATGGATCTCGACATAGGCGAGAACGAATTCCTCACTATTCTCGGCCCGAGCGGTTGTGGAAAGACAACGCTATTGAACATCGTTGCCGGATTCGATCAGGCGACAAGCGGGGCAGTCACTTTGGACGGAGAGCCGATCCGCAAACCAGGCCCCGACCGCGGAGTCGTGTTTCAGGAATATGCGCTTTTTCCCTGGCTCTCCGTCGAGCAGAACATTGAATTCGGATTGCGGGAACGCCGCATTCCGAAAGCCCAACGCCGCGAACGCGTGCGCAAACAAATCGCGTCGATCGGCCTGTCGGGCTTCGAGCGACGCTATCCGCAAGAACTCTCCGGCGGCATGCGCCAGCGTGTGGCACTGGGGCGCGTATTAGCCAATGATCCCAAAATCTTGTTGATGGATGAGCCCTTTGCCGCGCTCGACGCGCAGACGCGCACAATCATGCAACAAGAATTGCTGTTTGTCTGGAGCGCTGAAAGGCGAACGGCTTTGTTCATCACGCACAACATCGAAGAAGCTATTTTGCTCGGTGACCGGGTTGTGGTCATGACAGCGCGCCCTGGCCGGATCAAAGAAATTGTAAGAGTAGCGCTTCCGCGTCCGCGCGATGTCACATCCGCCGAATTCAACCAGATGCGCCGCAAGGTCGCCGCGCTCCTCGAAGATGAAGTTCAGGCGACGTTCGCGGCCCTGGAAGGCGCTTTGGGTAATGTGAGCGGGTGACACTTCGTCTTAGTGCCTAGTCGCCGCTTGCGTCGGCGTTTGGGGGGAGGACCGGAATGAATAACGAGCTTATCGTCGAACAGCATGGGCATATCGCGTGGCTAACGGTCAATCGGCCGGAGGTCCGCAATGCGCTCAGCCTATCGCTGACTACGGGAATTGCTCATGCCCTTCACGCGCTCTCGCGGGACCGCTCCGTCCGCGTTTTTGTTCTTACCGGCGCCGGAGATCGCGTGTTTGTTTCGGGCGCCGACGTGCGCGAATTTCGTGAGCACCTCGCGACTGCAGAATCCGCCTTGAAGTATGACGCCCGCGCCGAAGAGCTCCAGTCGGCGCTGCGCCAGGTACCGCAGCCGGTCATCGCGATGATTCAAGGTCATGCGGTCGGCAGTGGTACGATTGTGGCGGCTTCGTGCGACTTCCGAGTCGCCGTTCGGACGGCGAAGTTTGGGATTCCAGTGGCGAAATTTGGCTTTTTGGCTCCCGTTCCCGACACACTGCGCCTTGTGCAACTCATCGGTCCGGCCAGGGCCAAACGAATGCTGATGACGGGCGAATTGATCGAAGCGCCCGAGGCTTTGGCGATCGGACTCGTCGACAAAGTTGTTGACGCCGAAAGTCTGAAAGCAACGGTCGAGGAGATGGCGGCAACATTAGCAAGCAATGCGCCGCTAACCCTGAAAGCGACTAAACAAATCATAGAGAGCGAAACGGCACCGGCGTCCGACGTCCACGCTGGCGCACGTTGGTACAGCGAAATCTTCAGCAGCAGTGATTTTCGGGAAGGGCTTGATGCCTTTTTCGCCAAGCGGAAGCCGGAGTTCAAGGGTGAATAAGCAGGACGTAAGTCCGAGTATCTCCACACAAGCCTTTCGGACCAAGGGGCGCAGCGGGCCGCTTTCCGGCATGCTGGTGCTCGACCTTACCCATATGCTCGCCGGTCCGTATTGCACCTGGTTGCTCGGGGCGCTCGGGGCGCAAGTGATCAAGATCGAGATGCCGGGCCGCGGCGACTTTACTCGTAGCATCGCGCCGTTTTTCGATAGCCAAAGCATCTATTTCACGAGCGTCAACCGAAATAAACGCAGCATCACGCTCAATCTCAAGATCCCATCCGCTCGAGCGGCGCTCCTGCGAATCGCTGCTCAGGCTGACGTCTTCGTCGAAAATAACCGTCCCGGAGTGATGCAGCGCCTCGGCCTCGACTACAAATCGGTGGCCGCGATCAATCCTAAAATTATCTACGCATCCATCTCGGGATTTGGCCAAACGGGGCCCTATAGCAAGCGTCCCGCCTTCGACGCCGTCGTACAGGCCATGTCCGGTATGATGAGCATTACAGGTGAGGAGGGAGGGCCGCCCGTACGCGTAGGCATGTCAATTGGCGACATCGGTGGCAGTCTGTTTGGAGCCATAGGCATTCTTAGCGCCCTTATTGATCGCGCCGCGACCGGAATGGGTGCTCAGATCGACGTTGCCATGTTCGATTCGCAGCTCGCGTTGCTTGAAAATCCGATTGCGCGTTATCTCAATACGGGCGACGAACCGCGGCGGCTTGGATCGCGACACCCGTTGGTCGCGCCGTTCCAAGCCTTTCCAACCAAAGACGCTCCCATAGTCATTTGCGTCGATACTGAAGCGCAATGGGCCCAGCTGTGTGAAGCGATCGGACGTAGCGATCTCGTCGGTCATCCGCTTTTTGCCGACGGCAGCTCGCGGGCGCGCAATCATGCTAAGCTTGAACCTGAACTAATCGCGGCATTGGCAAAGCGCACACGCGCAGAATGGCTATCGGTGCTGGATGCCGCCGGCGTACCCTCCGGACCCATTAACAGCATTTCCGATGCGGTCGAAGATCCGCAAATCGTCGCGCGTGGCATGATTCGCCGCACCGGAACGGGCCGTTTTGCAAGTCAGCCAATTCATTTTTCGACCTATCAAAGCGCATCGGAGGAGCCAGCGCCGAAACTCGGTGAACATACGCAGGAAGTGCTCGTGGAATTTGGATTCTCAGTCGCTGAAATCTCAGCGATGAAATCCGAGGGGGCGATTTAGGCTTGGAAATCACAACGAAGTAGTACGATAAGAGGAAGCTCATGCCGTATCTGGCCACCAACGACGGGGTGCAGCTCTACTATGAGGACAGCGGTGCCGGGCGTCCCATATTGTTCATCCACGAATTTTCCGGCGACTACCGTGCGTGGGAGCTTCAGGTGCGCTACTTCGCCCGACGATATCGGTGCATCACCTACAACGCGCGTGGCTATCCGCCATCGGAGGTTCCTGACCCAGTCGACAAATATTCGCAACAACGAGCGATCGACGATGCCGTCGACGTTCTCAATCATCTGAAGATTGAGAAGGCGCACATCGTTGGCCTTTCCATGGGTGGATTCGCCGCGATGAACTTCGGCATACATTATCCGGATCGTGCTCTGTCGATCGTGATCGGCGCTGCGGGTATGGGCGCTGAGCCAGACAAAAGCGCGCAATTTCGGACCGAGGTGGAGATTGTCGCGAAGCGGTGGGAAACTGAAGGTGCGGAAAAATTTGCGCCAATCTACGGGTCCGGGCCGGGGCGCGAGCAGCTTGAACTCAAAGATCCAAGAGGTTTCCGGGAATTCATTTGTCAGCTTTCCGAGCACTCGGCAAAAGGCGCAGCGTTGACGCTGCGCGGGGTGCAGGCCAAACGACCATCGCCCTTCGAGCTCGTGGCTGAGTTGGAGAAAATGGCGGTGCCGACACTCATCATTCACGGAGACGAGGATAAGTCCTGCCTCGGAACCGGCTTATTTCTCAAGCGCACAATTCCATCGGCCGGCCTGATGGTCTTTCCAAAAACCGGCCACACCATCAATCTTGAGGAACCTGGGCTGTTCAATTTTGCATTGCAAGATTTTTTCACGCAGGTCGAGAGCGGTCGTTGGCTGATGCGCGATAAGCGCACGGAGAGCACAGCCGTTCTGCTTGAGACTAAAACATAATGTGAGGTTCAGCCAGCGCGATGCCGTTAATATAATTCCGGCACGTCGTTGAGGCCGCGCGCGCTTTTGATCGCGCTCGGCAATTCTCGACAAAATGCGTCGACCCATTCGGTAGGAACGGTCGTGCTCACTTTGACGAACCGTGAGCCGAAACGCGGCGTATGATACGTGCCCTGACGGATCATGATGCCACGCTCCGCAAAAACTGCCGCGAGCGCCTCCGGACGAATGCCGAGTTCGGCGCATTCAATGATGAGGAAATTGCCATGGGACGGGTAAACCGGCACGGACAGACCATTTATTCCGTCCACTGTTTCCTTGATGATCGCTTGATTACGCCGCTGCGTGCTTTGCACGCTCCTCATCCATTCCTTCTTCACGGCCAAGCCGGCCTCAGCTGCACGTTGCGCAATTACGCTGGTTCCAAGTGTCGCCGTCGAAATCCCGGCAAGATGCTCGACCGTTCGGCGATCTGCGATGATTGCGCCGATGCGCAAACCAGCAAGACCAAGCCATTTTGAAAAGCTATAGATAGTGATCGCTCTTTCAGAATAGAACCGCGCGGCCAGCCAATGCGCGTCGGCGAAATCACGGTATGTGCTGTCGTGCAGGAAGTAAGCGCCGACATTGCGCGCAATGTCGCAGAATGCGCGGATTTCCTCCTCCGTGTAGCAGACCCCCAGAGGATTATTTGGGTCGACGAGATAGATTATGCGCGTTTTGTTATCGACGACGGCGTCCAATTGCTCTGCGGTCAAACGATAGCCGACCCCCGGATCGTAAATGGGAATTTCACGTATTTCCGCGCCAGCTTGGCGGGCAAATTGCATCGGCCATTTCCAGCCAGGGTCGGTCGTCACGAAATTCGTACCCGGTGCGCAATAGGCGCGGCAGGCAATCGCAAGCGCAGCAACAGCACCTTCTGTCACCAGAGCCGATGTTGTATCGTGCGGGAGACCGACATCATCGATGATAGCATGAATGAGAGTTGTGAACCCGCCGGGGGGCGCATAGGCGTGAAACTCCTCCCCCTCGATTGAAGCGAGGAGCGCCTTCCGCACAGCCGTGTGCATCGGCAGATGATTGGTGTTCTGGCCCAGCCAGTACAGGTTTTTGGTGGCAAAAAGGCGGTCGAAGTGGGCGTTGCGCCGTTCGAAGCTATTCATTGCTTCTTTGGCCGGGGCTTGATGATCGAACCATATCCGGCAATCCCTCCGTCAACCGTGACGATTGTGCCGGTGATATAGCCCGCTCGTGGTGAGGCCAGAAAGGTGATTAAGTCAGCGACCTCCTGATCCGTGCCCATGCGCCCGCCCGGATAATCGGTGAGGTATTCTTTCCACCGAGATTCGTCCCCGAGGTGGTCGCGCGCGCGACGCTTCATCATCCGTACCATGCGGTCGGTAGCGATCGGGCCGGGATTGACGCCGAGAACGCGCACCCCATAGTCGAGACTGACACCGCCGATGGCTTTAGTGAACGACATCAGCGCGGCATTTCCAGTACTACCGGCGACATAGTTGTAATCCCAATTCTCCCCGGAATTACCAATGTCATTGATGATGACACCTGATCGCCGTCTTTTCATTCCCACGTAGATTTCGCGCGTGAGATTTATGTACCCGAACAGTTTGAGATCGAAACCGCGACGCCATTCTTCGTCGGTCAAAGCTTCGATGGCACCGGCCGGTATATCACCCGCATTATTGAAAAGGATATCGATGTCGCCGACCGCCTTGGCCAGAGCCGTCATGCTCTTGGTTGTCGACAGATCGCCCGGATGCAGTGCGACCTTGACCTTGTATTTAGCGCTAATTTCTTTCTGTAGCTTTTCCAGTTCGTCAGTGGAGCGCGCGGCCAGATGTAGTGAGACGCCTTCGCTTGCCATGGTCAGTGCGGTGGCCCGCCCGATTCCTTTTGAAGCCCCTGTAATAAGAGCCGTCTTGCCAGTTAATTGTAGTTCCAAGCACGCCTCCTAGGCTGGATCTATCGAAGTTAGCCGCCTATTGTATACAGATAGCGTCCGACATAATACAAAAAGATTGTGCTCGATCAGGGCATTTTGGTTGAAACCGAAGCTCGGAGCCGGCCAGCAGCAGCTTGCGGTTTAAAACGGCGAAGCAATGCGCGACCAATGCATCGGGAGGATCGCAAGTCACGTCAACGCCGACCGTATCTGGAATCGTCTCATGGCGCTGGCGAAGTTCGGGGCGCTGCCGAAAGGTGGCGTAAATCGGCAAGCATTATCCAATGAAGAAATTCAGGCCCGCGCCGAGATCGTACACTGGGGGCGCTCGATCGGGCTTGAAGCTTCATCCGACGTGGCTGCCAATCTTTTCCTTCGCTACAAAGGTGTCGATTCCAATCTCGCGCCAATCCTAATCGGGTCCCACATCGACACTCAGCCGACTGGCGGCAAGTTCGACGGGGCATTCGGCGTTCTGGCGGCACTCGAAACCGTCGAAGCGATTATCTCTTCCGGAATGCGGCCACTTCGTAGCATCGAGGTCGTGGCATGGATGAATGAGGAGGGATCCCGATTCGCGCCCGGGATGATGGGCTCAGGCATCTATAGCGGTGCGCGAAAGCTCGAAGACATCCTCCGCATTCGTGATAAGGCGGAAGTTTCCGTCGAAACGGAATTAAAAAAAGTTCTCTCAGCCGAACCGCTGTTACCGCAGCGGCCGCTCGCGCAAAAGCCGGCAGGGTTTATTGAAGCTCATATCGAGCAAGGGCCGATCCTTCAGGATGAAAGAAAAACCATAGGAATCGTCTCTGGTATTCAGGGTAAGCGCACATTCCGGGTCCAGGTCGACGGCGAAGAAAACCATGCTGGGACCTCGCCGCGACGCGCGCGACGCGACGCCCTCGTCTCTGCAGTCAGCATCATAAGTGCGCTCCAGGAAGCGATCTGGGATCGAGAGGACATCGTACGCTTCACTGTCGGAATGCTCACTGTCAGCCCGAATGCGCCGTCCGTGGTTCCAGCGCGCGTCATTTTTTCTACGGATTTAAGACATCCAGATGCCGAAAGGCTCAGGGTTTTGGGCGACCAGATTGTACCGATCTGCAAGCAAGCCGCGCTCAATTGCGACGTTACCGTTACAGAATTGCTCCATGATCCCCCGCTCGAGTTTCCACAAGCATTGCGCCGACATTTGAGGTCTATCGCAACGGCTTTAGAAATTCCCCACATGGAGATATCGTCGGGTGCAGGGCACGATGCTCGATACCTCCATTATGTTTGCCCAACCGCCATGATCTTTATCCCCTGCAAAGATGGCATTAGCCACAATGAAGCCGAGAGCGCCGCACCAGACGATGTCGCTGCAGGGACACGCGTCTTGGCCGAGGCGGCCTTCTCTATCGCAAATACCGAGTGACGAATTCCATTTTGGACGTGGCCATGAACTTAACGGGTGAAGCAAAACATGAGGCAACCCGGCTTCCAATTGGGGGAAAGGTTGACGCCACAAGCGCGAAGCGGCCGGTTCGGACGACGCATTCCGGTCGATATGTCATCGTAGCACCGCTCGATCCGCTCTCACATGCACAATCGCTTTTCGAGGGAACTCATAGAGAGAACAAGGAAGCATTCTGGCTCTATATGTCAGAAGGCCCATTTGCGAACGCTGCCGCCTTCCGGGCCTATTTGGAGAAACTTGCTCGCTCAGATGATCCGCTGTCGTTTTCCATTATTGATCGGAAAACGACCCAGGCCGTGGGTCATGCCTCGTATATGCGAATTACGCCGGATCATCGCGTGATCGAAATCGGCAACATTTTCTATACGCCTGCCCTTGCCGGGACCCGCGGCGCAACGGAAGCCATGTATCTATTGGCTCAACACGCATTCGCCGACCTCGGCTACCGCCGTTACGAGTGGAAATGCAACGCGTTAAATATGCGCTCGCGCCGCGCGGCGCTTCGTCTCGGTTTCGTCTTTGAAGGGATATTTCGGCAACACATGATTCAGAAAGGTCGAAATCGCGATACCGCGTGGTATGCGATGCTTGATACGGAATGGGCCACGTACAAAACGGCATACGAGCAATATCTGTCTCCGCAGAATTTCGACGCGCAGGGCCGCGAGCTGAAAGGCTTAAGCCTGTTTCTGAATGCGCCAAGACAAATCGCCCATGGGGCTCGATGAGATCCGGACATCAAAGGCACAATTCAGTGAAACTATTGGCGCCCGGGTGCGAGCACGCTAAACCGTTACACGGCGCGCCAAAAGCTAGGCAGTCGTGCAGCGACCCACAAATAGATCTACCGTATTCGGCTTGTTCAAGAGGAGCCGGAGCGAACTCAGAATTTATTGATAACTCTTCGCCTTGAGTGATACTTGGTCCTCTGGTGATTGCGATTCGAACGGGTTTAGGGGCTTGTTGACGTGAAGGAGGGTAACGGTTTCACCAGGTCCCGCGTTCAAGATCGGCCATTGATTGGGACCGAACGGCTCACCATCCTTAACGGTGATCAAAATATTTTCAGCGATTAGGCAGGCGACATCTTCATATGGCTTTCCACGTACGAGAATGAAATCAGCCAAGTAGCCCTGCTTTATCATGCCGATCTGATCTCTCATCAGCATGGCTTCAGCACCATTGCGCGTGGCGCAAAGAAGCGCTTCCTCGGACGAGTAACCGAACCACTTTACAAAATGATGAAGGTCGCGCGCATTTGTGCCGTGGGGAGTCCACGCGAACCCGTAGTCCCCCCCGATCAACACACGCAGCCCTCGTTTTCGCAGCGTTTGATAAACGTTAGCGCATCTCTCCACCTGGTTGGCAAGTCCGGTCGCTTCCGCCTGCTTGCGCGTAATGCCCCATCGCTCGCCTTCGAAAAGCATATTGTGCAACATGCCAAAGGCTGGAGCGAGAAACACCCGATCCTTGTACTCCTCCAGCATTTCGATCGTGCGTTCGTCCGCATATTCGCAATGATTGATGAAATCGATGCCGCTTTTCAGACTGAGCTGAACTGATTCCGACGATCGAGCATGCGACATAACGCGCTTACCAAAGGCATGAGCCGAGGTGACTGCCGCATCGATCTCGGGTTGGGTCATCAATGTGGTTGTCGCTGGCGCGTTCGGCAGTGAATTGTTGCCGGAAATATTGAGTTTGATAATATCGCATCCCTCCCGACACATGATACGAACGTATTTTCGCATTTCGTCGGCTCCGTCGAGGACGGCGCCCACTGATTCTCTGTAGATGTGCATCAGCCGCTCATCACCAAGGCCGCCGGTTACAGTTATCTCGGGCGTCGCCGCGAGAAGCCGCGGTCCAGGAATCCGGCCGGCATTTATTTCGTTGCGAACCGCGATATCTAGGCGAGGCTTAGCCGAACTGGCCCCAATACAGCTCGTAAAGCCGGCCAAGAGTACGCGCCCGGCGTTTTGCATCGTCGCAATCGTGTGTTCCTCAGGGGGTACAAAACCCCAGTCAACCATGTTCGCGGTCTCGAGAAACGACAGATGCGAATGGCCATCAACAAGGCCTGGCATCAGGGTGGCACCGCCACAATCAATGATGACGGCACCGTTAGACGCGTCTGCATCGATCTGCCGTTCACAAGCGGCGATATGCCGCCCCTCAATTAGGACCTCACGCGATGCGGCTGAACCGATCTCTCCTGTCCAGACAATGCAGTTCTTGAAGTGGAGGGGACTTTGTTTCTTTTGCATCATTGCTGGCGATCTTTCTCGCAGTGACCTCAGTGTTGCAGGAGGTTCGTAATCTCGCGTCGATACTCGTTGAACTCGGGGGGAGGTGACTTCGCGTGGTCGCGTCAAATCGATCGGTACTAGACTGCTCAAAGCCCACCGAGTTGATTGCGTGTCTTTCCCGTTGCGGCGGTCAGCCAGTGGTAATCAAAATGCTCATTGATCGCATTCTTCGTTGAACGTTTGGTCAGGCCTGCATCGAAGATCATAGCTAGCAACGCCTCGCTCTCACGTTGATAAAGATTCGTGTCGAGGCGGCCGCGCGGCAGGGCGACCTTGAGAACCTCAAGCGACGAACCAGTTCCCTTGAACGCAACCTCGGAAAATTCGTCCGGATTACTGTTGAGGTGATTGGTGGCATCAACCAGAGCCCGAACAAGTTTACCTATCGCGCCATCATTTTTCGCGGAAAAGCTTTCGTCGACGACAAGGATCCCTTGGATGCCCTTGGTCGGATTGTCTGCAAGGTCGAGATGGCTATATACGCCCAATTTTGCAACAACCGCATCGGCGTTGTTAGGCTCCCACGCAATGAATCCGTCAATGTCGCGGTCCTTAAGAGCGGTCAAAAGTGGCGGACCTAGTGCGCCGAAGCTCACCATCTTTATCTTGGACTGGTCAACATTCTGCTGCTTCAGAATGGCGCGGAATACAATGTCGATTGCGCCGTTCGGCGCGGTCCCCAGAGATTTTCCTTCCAAGTCTTTCCACGTTTTGACTTTGCTATCGACGTCGGGAGCCAGAACAAGACTTCCGGGCGCGACATAGACTCCTGACACCACTTTGTAGTTCCTGATGTTACTTTCTTCGAGCAACGCGATATTGACATACCCAAGGACCGCCGCGTCGATTTGGTGGGTCGTTAGTGCCAGTTGAAGGTCCGGAAAACGCCTCATCCCAACCAGATCAACTTTTAAGCCATACTTCTCGGCAAATTTCGGCAGCACCATCATGTTTGCTTGATGCGCCTGAATGGCGTAACCAACCTTGATGGCGTCTTGCGCAACGGATTGCGAGTTGAGGATTGTAAGACCCAGAAGCAAAGCGGCAATTGCAGAGATCAGCTTTGGCATGTGATGTCCCCAACATGTGAGGGAGTCGAATATGACGTATACATTCAATCCTATGCAACGAAAAGATTAGACATGCATCAAAACTGCCCGCATATTTGGCCAGCATAGCCGTCCCTCCGCTGATCTTTACTTACGGGCAGAATGACACAGCCGCGGAGCGAATTTTTTCATATGCTCGGGCCGCTGACAAAACCAGCCGGTCGGCAAAAGCGTTTCCAACAATTTGCAAGCCCACGGGCAAGCCCGAGGAGGTCAAACCGCAAGGGATCGAAAGTGCGGGTTGTCCCGTAACGTTAAACGGATAGGCGAACGGTGACCACGACAGCCAATCGTTCTCATCATATCCGAGCGGGCTTAAGCGTCCAACCTCAAAGGGTTCAACAGCGACAGTTGGGGTAAGCAGGAGATCGTAATTCTGATGAAACAGTCGCATTTGACGACCAAGAATCATCCCGGCCTCGACGGCTTCCATGTAGGCTCGCCGGCCCGTTTCTTCACCGCGCTGAGCCATTGCGAGTAGACCAGGATCAAGTTTGAGGCACTGATCCGGATTGAAGCGGCGCACCGCATGCGCAACGCCAGCTTCGAAGAGGGTCCGACAAAATGAAGTGGGATCGTCGAACGGCTTTTCCACATTCTCTATGTCGATGCCGATCGCACTAAACTCCACGACCGCATGCTCGAAAAGTGACGCGACCTGCGGCTGCACCTTCGCGTATCCGAGCGTAGGACTATACGCTACTCGCAGCCGCCTTTTCGGGAGCTCAAGACTCTCCCAATCTGAAAACGTATCATCCGGCGGGCGGGCATTCCAATCGCGGGCGTCAGGACGCGACATGACCGCGGCCAGTAAGCTCGTATCCAAAACGGTCCGACAGATCGGACAAACGTGGGCCAGAGTCCCAAGCGGACTTGGGGGATACGTCGGAATGCGTCCCCGCGATGCTTTGAATCCGATAACGCTGCAAAAAGAAGCAGGAATACGGACCGACCCTGCCGCATCCGTTCCAACTGCCGCGTGACCAATACCAGCAGCCACTGCCGATGCGGAGCCTCCGCTCGAACCTCCGGGCGTGCGCTCTGGGTTCCAAGGGTTCCGGGTTATGCCCGTCAGCGGCGAGTCCGTGACACCCTTCCAGCCGAACTCCGGAGTCGTTGTCTTACCGAGTATGATTGCCCTTTCTTCACACAATCTGGCGACTGCCGGCGCATCCTCGTCCCACTGCTGACCCAGATCGACAAGTGTTGATCCTGCCAAAGTGGGCAACCGCTTCGTCAAAATTGTATCTTTCACGGTGATGGGAACGCCGTCGAGCTTACCCACCGCCGAGTTGTTTCGCCATCTTGCCTCCGATTGCCGCGCTTCAGCTAGAATCCGCTCGCGATCTGGGGGATTCACGAATACGTTTAGCTCACTGTACCGTTCCGCTCTGTCGAGGCTCGCTAGTGCCACATCGATAGGTGATAAAGACCCGCGTTCGTACATCCTACCGAGGTCTGCGGCCCCCAAATCAGAAATGTCTGCGGACATTAATGCCTTCGCTCATGCAGATTGGACGAAGAGCATGTCGTAATCGCAGCGCGCATCATGACGCGGCCATCAAGCATCGGAAACGACCAAATTCTCACGATCTTCCACAAGCGGCTCGGAAAATACGTCATAGCCGTATACCCACGTGGGGTCGCATGGATCGCGCAACCATGTATTGTGCCGCGATAGGTCTTGCACCTGGTTGGCGCGCGGCGTCCGATTGGCTTCATACAGTGTGAATGCAGCTTCGATATCGTTAGGCCCAATTACCTCAATGCACCGCAGGAGCATCGCGGCATCCTCAATCGCTATTGCTGCGCCTTGCGCCATGTGCGGCTTCATCGGGTGGCAAGCGTCTCCGATCATGACAATTCTGCCGCGGTGCCATGGGCGCATGGGGAGCCGTTCGAAGAATGCCCATTTCGTAACTTCACCTTCGACGCCATCAATCAAACGCTGGCATTCGCTATGAAACCCTGAGAACGCTTCGCGAAGTTCTTGTTGGCTACTATTCGTCCAGGATATCGGCCTCTCCCATTTTTCCAGGGCGCCGGTAACGAGATAGAGCTCATCGCGTCGATTGGTAAGGAAGTAAACGATCAGATGCCGGTCTGGAGCCCACCACTTCGCGTGGTCTTCAAAACTCAAATGGCCAAGGTTTCGCGCGGGGATCGATGCGCGATGACCAATATAGCCGCTATAGATCGGCTCTTCCGGTCCGAACATCCATTCACGTACTTTCGAAAATACTCCGTCCGCGCCAACGACTATATCGGCCGAAACACTACTCCCATCAGCGAACGTCATGCGGACGGAAGACGGATCCTGGTCGAGCTCGACCAACTGCTTGCCAAAATGAACAGTACCGGGCAAGAGCGCATCGATTAACAATGCATGCATGTCACCGCGATGCATCGTAAGATAGGCTGCTCCATAGCGGTGCTCAGCGACGTTCCGAAGCGGCAAGCTGAAAAGAATCTCGCCAGTGTCCCACATAAGACTGTTCCAAGCAGCCGGACGGACGGCGGTTTCCAAGAGGCGCTGCTTTAGCCCGATGTGATTTAGAACCCTGACGCAGTTCGGTCCAAGGTGGATGCCGGCCCCTAATCGGGTGAATTCGGGAGCTTGTTCGTAAACGTCGACTTGGTAGCCGGCCTGCTGAAAGAGTGCGGCACAAGTTGCGCCTCCCAAACCTGCGCCAATGACCGCGATTTCAAGGCGCTTCGGAACGTTCATTGGTCGGGCCGGGTAATCAGTGTAGCGGATGCAAGTATGATCTATGCATATTGTTTCTATGAGTACACTGCAACTCATTTACGCGGATTCCTTGACCGCACGGCGTTACGGCGGGACGGGGCTCGGTCTTGCGATCTCGCGCAAGCTCGCGCGCATGATGGGCGGCGACGTGACGGTGACGAGCGAGCCGGGCAAGGGCTCGGTGTTCACGGTGAGGTTGCCGGGGGGCTAAACGCCATGAGCTGACGAACCGAAAGAGATTTCAATCAATCTTCAGGCCCAGCGTCCCGACAATCGAGGTCCAGCGCGCAAGTTCGCTTTCCACGTAGCGTCGATAGGCTTCGGGTTGACGGTTAGCGTGATCTCAAGCTTCTCGTTCATGCGGACTTCCTCCCTGCGGCGCGCAGCGCGGCCGCGATCCGCTGTGGCGTTGCCGGCACCTCGTTTAGCGCCACGCCGAACGGGCCGAGGGCGTCGTTGATCGCGTTGATCACGGCCGCCGGCGCGCCGATAGTACCTCCCTCGCCGAGTCCCTTGGCCCCGGTGATTGACGCATTGCTGAACGTCTCCAGGTGATGGATCTCGATCGGAGGAACCTCGTGGGCCGTCGGTACCAGATAATCGGCGAGCGTCACCGTGAGAATGTTGCCGGTCTCGTCGTAGATGATCTCCTCGAACAGCGCGTTGGCGATGCCCTGCGCGACACCGCCGCTGATCTGGCCGTCCGCGATCATCGGGTTCACGATCCGGCCGGCGTCCGCCACCACCAGGTACTTCTCGATGTTGACCGCTGCAGTTTCTATATCGACCTCGACCAGTGCGACGTGGCAGGCGTTGGCGAAGGTGCCGATCGGATCGTAGGTGGCGCTCTCGGACAATCCGGGTCCGATCTCCCCGCCGAAGCGATGACTCTGGTGGTAAGCCGCGCGCGCCAGCGTCTCGATCGGCAGCCCGCGATTGGTGCCGACCACCCTCGCCGCGCCCTCCGCAAGCACGAGATCCTCGTCGGAGGCTTCTAGCAGATGGCTGGCGATCTTGATGAGCTTGGCTCGCGCTTTGCGCGCCGCCAGAAAGGTCGCGCCGCCCGCGATGACCAGGGAGCGGCTGGCGAAGGTTCCGAAGCCGTAGGGCGCTCGATCCGTGTCGCCGTGCACGACGCGGACCCGGTCCGGCGCTACCCCGATCTGATCGGCGATTATCTGCGCAAGCGTGGTGTGCAGGCCTTGACCGTGCGGCGAGGCACCGATGCGCGCCTCGACGAAGCCGGACGGGTCCATCTCCAGCTCGACCGCTTCCCAGCCCGGGGTGATCTCCATGCCCCGCGCCGCGAAGGCCGCCGTTCCATAACCGGTGCGCTCAGGGAATGTCGCCAGGCCAATGCCGAGATACCGGCCCTCGGCCCGGGCCTTCGCCTGCCTGGCGCGAAAGCCCGTGAGGTCGATCGCCTCAATGGCGGCATCCATGGTTTCGCGACAGCGTACCTCGTCGAACACCAGGCCGGTGACCGACGTATAGGGAAACCGCGTGATGAGGTTGCGCCGTCTGATCTCCACCGAATCGATGCCGAAGGCGCAGGCGGCCTGTTCCATCAAGCGCTCCAGCGCGAGGGTGATTGACGGCCGCGACACCCCGCGATAGGGGGCCATGGGGCATGTGTTGGTGGCCACGCCGCGCGCGCGGCACTGGTACTCCTGCACGTCATAGGGGCCCGGCAGCTCCGCCATGGCCAACAGAGGCTCCACCGCGCAGGTGGTCGGGAAGCAGGAATAAGCGCCGATGTTGGCCACCACGTCCGCTGACAGCGCGACCAGCTTGGCGTTCTCGTCGAACATGCCATCGAGCCTCAGATACTGGTCGCGGCTATGAAAGGACGCGGCCAGATTTTCGCGCCGGTCCTCGATCCATGCGAGCGACGTGCGCAAGTGCCGCGCCAGCCACACCAGAACCACGAACTCCGGCGCGAGCGACATCTTCTGTCCGAAGCCGCCGCCGACGTCCGGCGCGATCACCCTGAGCGCTGCTTCCGGCATTCCGATCAGATCGGCGATCGCGGTGCGCATCAGATGCGGCATCTGCGTGGTGCAGGTGAGGGTCACGCGCTCCGTAGCCGCGTCGAACGAGGCGTGGGCGCAGCGCGCCTCCAGCGGCAGCGCGTTCTGCCTCCTTGAACGAACATCCACGCCGACCCGGCGGTGCGCGCGCGCCTGCACCGCCTCGAAGCCCGCCGTCTTGACGTGGCCCTGCACGATTACGTTTTGCGGCGCCTTTTCATGGACCGTCGGCGCGCCCGGCTCGAGCGCCGCCTTGGCGTCGATGACGTGCGCCGTCTCGTCGATCTGCACATAAGTCTGATCGGCTACATCCTCGGCTTCCTCTCCGCTCCGCGCCACCACGGCAGCGATGGGCTCGCCCATGAACCGTACTCTGTCGCGAGCCAGCACCGGCTGAGCGATCGGCACGTAGTTGAACTTGTGCAGCAGCGGCTGGATCGGCCGCACGGCGCCGAGTTCGGCGGCCGTGAAGACCGTTGCGCACTTCGGCGCCTCGATCTTGACGATGCGCCCGGCAGCCACAGCGCTGCGGACGAACCCCACCTTGAGGGCGGCCGGCAAATCGGCGGTGAAGCGGCCCCTGCCTGTCACCAGCGCCGGGTCTTCGAGCCGCCGGATCGAGCGGCCGACCCAAGCGAGCCCCGCCCCCGCGGTGCCCATTTCTCGCTTGATCATGGCGCAGCGCGCTCCAGAGCTCGCCGCGTCACGACGCGCACGAGATCGCGCCGATAGTCGGTGCTGGCCTGGGTGTCCTCCAGGGGCTCGATGGCGTCCGCGGCCGCGTCTCCAGCGGCCCGAAACGATTCAATCGCTGGCGGTCGATCAGCGAGCGCGGCCTCGGCCTCCACGATCCGCCGCGGGCGATCTTCGGCACCGCCGAGCCCCACGCGCGGCTCCTGGATGACGCCGTTCACGACCCGATAGGTCACGAGCGCCATGGCCAGTCTCCGGCCCGCCGGTTAAACTTGTAGAAACCGCAGCGCGTCTCCCCGGACAGCAGCGGCAAGTGCGCTTCGACCATTAGCTCGTCCTCGGCGAGTTCGGTCCTCATGATCATATCAAATTCCTGTCTTGAGCAAGTTTCAGTTCTTTCAAACCCAGCCTCGCTTCAACCCTTCCTTTGGACGGCAGCGGGGCTGGACAAGCGGGAAGCACCACACGTTCCGATCTGCCGGTAATCTACGTTCCCTGCGTTCCGCCCTGGTTCGATGGAAGGATGGTAGCCCGTGAGCACCAAGGCCGACCCGATGCCGGACGCACGCACCCGACACCGATGACGTGCCCGACACCGATAACGTGGACCTCAGAGCGGCGAGCGCCCTGGTTGAGATGGGTAATCGCGTGCGCGAGCTAACCTGCGTCGCGGCAAGACTCATTGACGTCGATTTTGAAAACCAATTAAACTAATTCGATGGTTAGGAAAGTTAGAGATGTACGTTCGGGCTCGGCCACGAGCGGGGCGGCCGCTGCTGTGAGTTCGCGACTCAGGGGTGAAGGCGATGCGCACGGTGGGCGGACCCAGGATTGGGTGTGGCATCGTGACCAATTCGCCCAGATCTTTGGTGAGCGCAGACCCGGCCGCTTCGTCGAGCAGTGGCCCACGGGCAAGCGCGTGGCGGTGGTGCTCACCTTCGACACCCAGGCCGACGTGGACGCGGCCGTCGCCAAGTATCAGACCTGCCTATGGTCCCAGGGGAGGATCAACTACTGCGACCTGACGATGCGTCAGTACGACGTGCTCGAGGGTTTGCCGCGCGTGCTGCGTATCCTGCGCAAGCACGACGTCCGGGCGACCTTTCCCACCTGCGGCATGACGGCAGACTGGTATCCCGACGATATCAAGAGAATCCAGGATGATGGCCACGAGATTGCGGTGCACGGCTATCATCATGTGGAGCTACACGAGCTGACCGAGTCCGAGGAGCGCGACGAGATCGAGCGCGCGACGGATGCGATCGCGCGCCTCACCGGTGAGCCGCCACGTGGCTGGCGTTGCCCCCTCTACAGCGCAACCGAGCGCACGCTCGAGACCCTGCGCGATCTCGACTACCAGTGGAACAGCGACTTCCACGATTGCGACTTTCCTTATGTGCTGACCAAGAACAGCCGCGACATCGTCGAGGTTCCCGCCGGCAGCGATGACTGGACGATGTACCTCCAATACGCACCGGGTTCGCCGCAGATGGGCGGCACGCCGTATGGCACCAGCGACGGGGTTCTGAGTTCGCTGAAGGCGGAATTCGACGTGCTCTACGAGGAATCGGCCGAAGAGCCGCGCATGCTGCAGTGGTGCATGCACCCCAAGATCTCCGGGCGCCCGTTCCGGGCGGCCGTGCTGGATAGGTTCATTGCCTACGCCAAGCAACACGAGGGCACTTGGTTCCCGACCTGCACGGAACTGGCGAGCCTGGCGTGAAGCCTCGCAACGCGTCTAGCGGCGCAAGCGACCGATGCGGGCGACAGCCGGCGTTCTGCAGGCACCGCTCCAATGGCTTTCTTGGCGAGGCTTGAGGGAGCGTCGCTCCGAAACTGCGACGAGCCCAGAGATGGAGTGGGTGGACCTTCGACCAACCGCTGCTTGAGCAGTAGCGCGACGCAGATGGAGGAAACGAGATGCCAAGAAAGCGATCGAACTTAAGGTACGGCGTGGTCGCCGTTACCGGTCTCGCCGGAGCGATTTGCGCAACGGTGCTGGCCACCGTCCTCGTTTCGGGTGTGGGCGCTGCGCAGGAGCCGATCACGCTGAAGATCTTGCGACCCTGGCCTGCGGAATCAAAGGATTGCACAGGCTATCGCGAGTTCATCAAGACCGTGAACGAAAAGGGCAAAGGCAAGGTCCGGCTTACCGACGTGGGGGGCTCCGAGGTCTTTCCCTCGGGCCAGCAGCTGAGCGTGCTGAAGGGAGGGCAGGTGGACCTGCTCTATACCGCAAGCGGCTACATCGCCTCGTCATTCCCGGAGCCCACCGCCCTGATGTACCAGTTCGGCGCTTCGCCGACCCAGGTACGTGAAGCGGGCGTGATTGACAAGCTAGACGCCATCGGCCGCGAGACCAACGGCGTCGCGTTTCTGGGCATCCCATGGTGGGCCAACGCTCATGTGTGGCTAAAGAAGCCGGTGAGCAGCCTGGATGATCTGAAGAAGCTAAAGATTCGCAGTCATCCCGGCTATGATCCGGTGATCAAGGGGCTGGGCGTGCCCACCGTCAATGTGTCCTTCAGCGATCTGTACACGGCGTTGGATCGCGGCGTGATCGACGGACTCGCGTTTCCATACTTCGACATCAAGACCTACGGCCTGGAGAAGGTCATCAGATACCGCCTCGATCCCCCGTTCTGGCGCGCCGGCTGGGTGATGCTGCTCGCCAACGCAAGGAAGCTGGACAGCCTGCCAGCAGACGTGCGCAACCTCATCTTCGACGCCATGCTAGAGATCGAGAAAAACGCGCCGTCGATCTATGATGCCCTTGCTGAGGAGGAATCGAAGGAGCTCGCCACGGCCGGCGTCAAGTCGACCCGTCTCAGCGAGGAGGAGTGGCGCGCCGCCCAGCGCGTCGCCTGGGAGGAAGGCTTGCCGAAGACGCTGCTCAAGGTCAGCGAGAAGTACGGCAAGGAGGTCGTCGACATGATGGGGAGGTTTTATCCACCGAAGGCGCCCTTCAAGGCGGTCGGGCTGCAATAGCGTCCGCACGGCATTGGCTTCTACTCGCGGTACATTGTGCACCGGCGCCGAGCGCGCCCGCGGCAGCCAGACCTGCCCGCGCGGACAGCTTCTGTAGACGCCGCCCCCGCCGAGCCTCGGCTCGGGCTCGCTGACATAGCCCCAGTCGAACAGCCTGTCCTTAACCAGCTTGCCGAAGGCGAGCGGATCTCGATCAGCGCTCAACCTGCCGCCGAGCG
>Ga0081455_10001848_pt1 | contig 25494 bp, 13 predicted proteins | sample TabmetS3T2R1_FD_70207 | JGI IMG/M metagenome (GOLD analysis project Ga0081455, IMG submission 70207) | Tabebuia heterophylla rhizosphere microbial communities from the University of Puerto Rico - S3T2R1 | ecosystem: Host-associated > Plants > Roots > Rhizosphere ...
AAATAATCAACTAAATACGCAAAATCTCGAAGGGGAGATTCGATGTCCAAATCCAGGTCAAAACCAAGATCTATTGTGCTCGGCGCGATGCTTGGACTTGCCATGCCGGCATCTTCATTTGCACAAGATAGCGTTGACAACCGAAGCGATGCCGCAAAGGCGCTCGAGTCAAACATTCTCGAAACGGTCGTCGTCACCGCGGCCCGCAAGCGCAACGAAGCCGCTCAAGCGACGCCCGTTGCGGTCACGGCACTGAATGAGCAGACGCTCGACCGTGTTCAGGCGACCGATCTCAACGACCTCTCGAAGCTTGCGCCGAATTTGCAAACCATTCAGATCACGGGAGGCGGCTCGCGCGAGGACGCCGGCATCTACCTGCGCGGATTCGGATCCTCGCAGGTCGAGCCTTCGGTGGATCCCGCCATCCCGGTGTTCGTCGACGGTGTCTATTCGCCACTCGTCTCGGGCATGGCGCTCGATCTGTTCGGCCTGGAAGGCATCGAGGTTCTGCGTGGCCCGCAGGGCACCCTCTACGGAAAGAACGCGCCCACGGGCGCCATCAGCGTCAAAACCAAGCGTCCGACCCAGGAGTTCGGCGGCAAGGTGCAGCTGGATTACGGCCGCTTCCAGAAGCTGGAAGCCCGCGCGATGGTCAACATTCCCATCGTTCAAGACAAGCTCGCGATCAATTTGTCCGGCATCAAGAAGCATATGGACAACTTCTGGACCAACGTTGTCGACGGCCAGAAGGAGGCAGGCGGCGTGGATGCGGAGGCCGCGCGTCTCGGTGTGTTGTTCACACCGAATGACGTCATCGACTGGTATGTGACGGCCGACTATATGCATGACCATTCGCCGCCCGTTCCGTTGCGGAGTTTCGCAGACAACAAGGCCGTGCCGCCGTTCCAGTTTCCGGGTGCCGCCTGCATTCTCGGCGGCTTTTGCAACATCACGCCGGAGCCTTTCACTTATGCGTCCCCGGAGTTTATCAACCAGCGCTCGATTGCGACCCACACCGACGTGACTTCAAACCTGAATTTGAAGTTCGAGCCCTTCACGATCTCGTCCGTCACTGGATACAAGCAGCAACGCATTGTGAGGCATTCGGACTTTTCCCGCGTGGGGACGTGTTTCGGGTGTAACCCGGACGATCATCTGGCGATGAACCAGACGAGCGAGGAAATCCGTATCTCCTCGAACGAAGGCAAGTTCGGGACCCTGAACGGCCGCCTGGACTGGGTACTGGGCGGGTTCTATAGCCGCATGCATTACGGCAACTTCCAGCCGGTGTTCGTCTATCAGGGCGTACTCAATACGGTTTTCGGCGCGCCTCCGGGGACGTTCGGTCCCGGCGACGGCATTACCTCGATAACGGCGCAGGACGGCAAAACCTGGAGTTCGGCCGTCTTCGGACACGTCATCGGGAAAATCACGGAGGCCTGGAATGTCTCCTTCGGCTTCCGGCAGAGCTGGGACAAGAAAGACCACGCGTTACGGACCGGCTCGGCGGTTGGCCCGTTCACGCCCTATCCAGCAGGCGGGCTGAGTGCTCCCACCTTTGCTTCTGGCAAGTGGTCGAACATGTCCTATGAGGCGGGAACCCAATACAAGTTGGACCAGGACAAGATGGTCTATTTCCGGTTCGCCCAAGGCTATCGCTCGGGCGGCATTCAGGGGACAGGAACGGAAGCCGGCCTTGCCGGTCTTGCGCCTCTGACCTACGAGCCGGAGACGGTCAATTCCTACGAAGTCGGCCTCAAGGCAGACTGGCTCGACCACAACCTGCGCACGAACCTGTCGATGTTCAAGAACGACTACCAGAACCTGCAACGGGCCATCACCTTCTTCCCCGGTGGTTCGCCTACCCAGGTGATCGTGAACGCCGCGCAGGCGTCGGTCAAAGGCGTCGAGCTCGAGTCCACTTATGTCGCCACCAAGGAGCTCACGCTGCACGCCAACGTCGGCTACATCGACTTCAAGTACAAGGCGTACACCGGCTTCCTGGCGAGCGGCTTGTTCCCGACCGGCTTCGACTATGACCGCTCGCTGAATCTAAAGCAGCAGCCGCCGTTCACGCCCAAATGGACGCTCAACGCCGGCTTCGATTACACCCATGATTGGGGTGAGAACGGCGTGACCGTGTTCAGCATGGACTATGACTGGAAGAGCAGCTTCAACCTGAACGACCAGACCATCCCGATCGCACAACAGTCCCATTACGGACTCGTTGACGCGACGCTGAAGTGGGAGCATGCGTCGGGCCGGTATGGTGTGGCGCTCTATGGCCACAACATCTTCAACAACTATTACAAGACCTATCTGGTCCCGGCCCTCGGGCACATCGGCACGGACGGCATGCCGATCGAATGGGGGCTTCAGCTCACGGCAAACTTCTAGGCCCAAGGGCCGGTTCGACGACCGCCGACAGGGGCGCCATCCCTAGGGTGGCGCCCCCTCCCTTTATCGCGGTAGGGTCAGCAGAACTGCCCCTTTTTCAAAGGGCTGTGCGCGGAAAGGCAAAATAACTGGGCTCGCAATTGACCCAACTGTTGTCCTCTAGCGCAAATTGCATCTTACTATCTGTAATCAATGCGTACTGTTCGCTACGTGCGAATGGGAACGCGCATCCGTTGCCGTATCGAAGGCAATAGAGAAGGGGAGAGATTGAGCTTGGGCCACCCAAGCTCCGAGTAAATCCATAACACAATCAATAGATACAAAAGTCTTGAAGGGGAGAACGAATGCTTATGTTCAAATCTAGGTCTGTTGCGCTCGGTGCTTTGCTGGGGTTTGCGGTTCCTGCGGCTGCGTTTGCTCAAGGCGAAGCTCAGGACAATCGAAGCGAAGCCGCCAAAACACTCGAATCAAACATCCTTGAAACCGTCGTCGTTACTGCCGCCCGTAAACGTACGGAGTCGGTGCAGGTGACGCCGGTTGCGGTCACGGCGCTGAACGAAGCGACCCTCGATCGCGTGCAGGCCACCAACCTCAACGACCTCAGCAAGCTCGCGCCGAACTTGCGCATCATTCAGGTCTATGGCGGCGGCAACCGCGAGGACGCGGGCATTTATCTGCGCGGGTTTGGCACCTCGCAGGTCGAGCCGGCCGTCGATCCGGCCATTCCGGTGTTCGTGGACGGCATTTACTCGCCTCTCGTCACGGGCATGCAGATCGACCTCTTCAGCGTGGAGGGCATCGAGGTTCTGCGCGGTCCACAGGGCACTCTCTACGGTAAGAACGCACCGACCGGTGCCGTCAGCGTGAGGACAAAGCGTCCGACGACGGACGAATTCGGAGGCAAGGTTCAGCTCGACTACGGCCGCTTCCAGAAGCTCGAAGCGCGCGCGTCGGTCAACATTCCGATCGTCCGCGACAAGCTGGCCATCAACCTGTCCGGCATCAAAAAGCATATGGACAATTGGTACACCAATGTTGCGACTGGCCAGAAGGGAGCCGGCGGCGAAGAAGCCGAGGCCGCCCGTCTCGGTATTCTGTTCACGCCCACGGATTCCATCAACTGGTACATGACGGCGTTTTACAGTCACGATCACTCGCCGCCGGTCGCAATGCGCAGCTTCGCGAACCGCACCGCGATTCCGCCTTACCAGTTTCCGGGCACTGCCTGCGTTGTTGCCGGTTACTGCGACATCACGCCGGAGAAGTACACCTACGTGACCTCGCCGATGGTCGACAAGGGAACGAGGAGCACTCATCTCGATTACATGTCCGATCTGAGTATTGACCTTAAGGCGGCCACGCTCACCTCGGTGACCGGCTACAAGCAGTTCCGTACCTTGAAGTACCAGGATTTCGCTCGCGTGCCGGTCTGCTTCGGCTGCGACATTGGCGAGACCATGGGCATGAACCAGACCAGCCAGGAGTTCCGGATTTCTTCGAACGAGGGCAGCGCGCTGACCTTTAACGACCGGATCGACTGGGTGTTCGGCGGCTATTACAGCCGGCTAGCGTATGGAAACTATCAGCCGATCTTCGCTTTCCAGGGCTCGGCGGATGTCGCTGTGGGTCTTCCGGCGGGGACGTTCCCGGCGGATTGGGGCATCTCCAATCCCACCGCGCAAACCGGCAAGACAACGAGCTGGGCGGCCTTTGGGCACGTCATCGGCAAAATCACACAAGCATGGAATGTGTCGTTCGGCTTCCGGCAAAGCTGGGACAAGAAAATTCACAGCGTCGCTTCGGGCGCCGAGGTGGGGCCGTTCAACGCTTATCCGCCGCTTGGACCGGCGTTTGACGCGGCGCACACCTGGTCGAACATGTCCTACGAAGCCGGGACCCAGTACAAGATCACCGATGACAAGATGGTCTATTTCCGCTTCGCCCAAGGCTATCGCTCCGGCGGTATTCAGGGTACCGGAACGCCTGCCAACCTCGGGACCACGGCTTCGGTGTTTTATGAGCCGGAGACGGTCAACTCCTACGAGGTGGGTCTCAAGGCCGACTGGCTCGACCGGAATCTCCGGACCAACCTGACCGTGTTCAAGAACGACTACCAGAACCTGCAGCGCAATCTGAGCTTCTTCCCAGGCGGCGCGGTTGTGCAGGCGGTGGTGAACGCGGCGTCGGCGACCGTCAAGGGTGTCGAGCTCGAGTCGACCTACGTCGCCACGCAGAACCTCACACTGCATGCGAACGTCGGCTACATCGACTTCAAGTACAAGCAGTACACGGGCTTCCTCGCCAGCGGCGCCTTCCCAGCCGGGTTCGACTATGACCGCTCGCTCAACCTGCAGCAGCTGCCGCCCTTCACGTCGAAATGGACGCTCAACGCCGGCTTCGATTACACCCACGATTGGGGCCAGAACGGCGTGACAGTGTTCAGCATGAGCTATGACTGGCGCAGCAGCTTCAACCTGAACGACCAGACGATCCCGATTGCCGATCAGTCGCATTACGGCTTGCTCGACGCGTCGATCAAGTGGGAGCCCGCTTCGGGCAACTACGCCGTCACCTTCTACGGCCACAACATCACTAACAACTACTACAAGGCCTACCTAGTGCCGGCCCTCGGCCATATCGGCACCGATGGCATGCCGGTCACCTGGGGCATTCAGCTCTCCGCAAACTTCTAAGCTAACCGGCCGGAAGGCCACCGGTCTCAGTACAGGGCGCCATCCACGACTGTGGATGGCGTCGTTGTTTTTGTGGATTGGCAAAGTCTTAGGCGCAGTGTTGGTCCAGCTCAGCTAAAGGTCAGCTTTGCTTTCCTACTGTCCCTGCCATGTCAACGAAAACTTCCAATGCTGTTTGCGCAAAAAAGCAAAAACTTTTACCCTGGCTTGAGCAAGTCGAGTCATTACTCGAAATTTCTGAGCTATAGTCGGGCCGTGCGCAGTGTTTCGTATACATCGCACACCAGTCGAAACGCATTTCGAGAATCGCGGATCAACAGCGGAGGAGGAGATCTAAGCGCTTGGGCCGCCAAGCCGAATGAACGTTCGAAGGCATTCAATAGACAATAAGTCTTGAAGGGGAGAACCAAATGCCCAAGTCAAAGTCGCGTTCAAAATCTATCGCGCTCGGCGCCATGCTGGGCCTTGCTGTTCCGGGAGTCGCGTACGCCCAAGGTGGTGCCGCACCCGACAACCGAAGCGAAGCCGCCAAAGCCGCGGAATCAAACATCCTTGAAACTGTCGTCGTTACCGCCGCCCGGAAACGTACTGAGTCCGTGCAGGTGACGCCGGTGACCGTCACGGCCCTCAACGAGCAGACCCTCAGCCGCGTTCAGGCCACCACGCTGAACGACCTCACCAAGCTCGCGCCCAACCTCAACATCATTCAGATCTATGGCGGCGGCAACCGCGAGGAAGCCGGTATCTATCTGCGCGGCTTCGGAACGTCGGGCAATGACCCGTCCACCGATCCGGCGATCCCGCTCTTCGTCGACGGCATCTACTATCCCTTCATGTCCGGCACGGCCATCGATCTCTTTGGCCTCGAAGGCATCGAAATTCTGCGCGGTCCGCAAGGCACTCTCTACGGCAAGAATGCGCCGACTGGCGCCGTGAGCGTGCAGACAAAGCGGCCGACGTTCGACTGGGGCGGCAAGGTTCAGCTCGATTACGGGCGCTTCCAGAACCTTCAAGCTCGGGCGATGGTGAATATTCCGATTGTCCAAGACAAGCTGGCGATCAACATCTCCGGCATCAAGAAGCACCAGGACAACTACTACAAGGACATCCTAACGGGCACGAAGGACGCGGGCGGTGAAGACTCCGAGGCGGCCCGCCTGGGGATCCTGTTCACGCCGACCGACCGGATCAACTGGTATGTGACGATGCAGTACGTCAACGACCATTCTCCGCCGGTCGCGATGCGAAGCATTCCATTCCCCGGCGTGGCTCTCCCGCTGCAATTTCCGGGCGTGGCTTGCGCTGTGGGTGGCTACTGCAACGTAACACCGGATCGGTTCACCTTCACGACGAACCCGCTGCTCAGGAACCGCCGGACGACCAACAAGCATTTCGATCAAGCATCGAATCTGGCGATCGATCTTGGGCCGATCACTTTGACCTCGGTCACCGGCCACAAGCGCTACTTCATGGACCGGTACCAGGACTTCTCGCGCGTTCCGGTCAGCGTCGGCAGCGATCTGGATGACCGCCTGGGCATGAACCAGTTCACTCAGGAGCTTCGGATCAGCTCGAACGCAGGCGGTCCCCTGACGCTCAAGGATCATCTGGACTGGGTGTTCGGCGGCTATTATGGCCGGCTGGCATTTGCCCAGCGCCAGCAGATCTTCGCGTATCAAAGCCTCCTTCCGGCGCTCGGCTTCCCCGCGGGTACGCCGGCCGATTGGGGCGTCAATGCGCCTTTCGCGCAGGACCAGAAGACCGTCAGTACGGCTTGGTTCGGGCACATCATCGCCAACATCACTCATAAGTGGAATGTGTCGTTCGGCTTCCGGCACAGCACTGACAAGAAGGAGCATACGACTCACGATCTTGCCCCGGGGGATCCCGCGACGTTTGGACCTTTCACACCGGATCTGCAGTTGCCGGTCGCCTTCAGCTTGTCCGACAAGTGGTCGAACATGTCCTACGAAGCGGGGACACAGTATAAATTCGCTGAAGACAAGATGGTCTATTTCCGCTTCGCCCAGGGTTACCGGTCCGGCGGCATCCAGGGCAACGCGACTCCGACCAAGCTTGCCGGTCTACCGTTCCCGCTGACCTATGAGCCGGAAACCGTCAACTCCTACGAGGTTGGCCTCAAAGCCGACTGGATGGACAAGAGGCTGCGCACCAACGTTGCCTTGTTCAGGAACGACTACCAGAACCTGCAGCGCAACCTCGCTGTATTCCCGGGCGGCCAAGTGGTGCAGCTCTATCTGAACGCGGCGCAGGCGAGTGTGAAGGGTGTCGAGGTCGAGATGACCTACGTTCCCACGCCAGCTCTCACGCTGCACTCGAACATTGGTTACCTCGACTTCAAGTACAAGTCGTACACAGGCTTCCTGGCAACCGGGGCATTCCCGCCGGGCTACACCTACGACGAATCGACGAACCTGTCGCAACTTCCGCCGATGCAGTCGAAATGGAACCTGAACGCCGGATTTGATTACACCCACGATTGGGGCGAGAACGGCGTCTCGATCTTCAGCATGAGCTACATCTGGCGCAGCCAGTTCAACCTGAACGACCAGACCATCCCGATGGCCCAGCAGAAGGCTTATGGTTTGGTGGATGGTGCGCTCAAATGGGAGCCCGCCTCGGGCAACTACGCTGTGACCTTCTACGGCCACAACCTCTTGAACAAGCGGTACCTGGCTTATCTGGTCCCGGCGCTCGGCCATATCGGCACCGACGGCCTGCCCGTCACCTGGGGTATTCAGCTCTCGGCGAACTTCTAACGCGAACGTCGGGGGGAGTACGGAAAGGACGCCATCCACGAAAGTGGGTGGCGTCCTCGTTTTTTTGGAGCGCGCGGCCTCGGAACACTCCACTCCTGTTTGCTCTCCAGAAGGGGGCGCTCGTCCCGTCGTCAATGCGAACAACGAATTTCGTGGAGCGCTCGGAGCGCGCTTGCCGGCTGCCCGTGCAGCGCCTGTTCCTCTTTCCTTAGTGGGATGGGGCGCGGGCTATGTTCGCAACGAGAGGAGTCTGGCGTCTCAAAAAATTAGGGCCGGGATTTCTCCCGGCCCTTTGTGACTCAATGCGCGTCGCGCCTACGGCTTCTCGCCGCGCATGTAGAGATAATATTCGTGGAAGAACTGGCGGATGCGGACTTCCTGCTCGCTGTAGATTCCGCCTTTGAAGCCTTTGGAGTGGATGCCTTCCTGCACCCGCGGCACGAGCACGCGATCCTGCTTGATGACGGGGCCGAGATTTTCCATGTCGTTGTCATCGATGTAGGTGCGCGGCAGCACCTTCTTGCCGCTGAGATCGGCGTCTTCGATCGCCATGAACGACGGCAGCTCGCCGATGCCCGGCACCGCATAGACCTGCACCTGATAGATGCATTTCTCGGGATCGGTCGGGTGCGGCAGCCAGTTCTGGATGAAGAAGCCCTCGGGATGGAGGAACGTCTCGGTCGTCGGGAAAATGCCGATGCCCCAGTCGTCGACCAGCTGGCCCTCGCTGAACTTCTTGTAGTCGATTGCGTAATTCTTCTTGGCGAGCTTCGCGTCGATGATGGCGCGGGGCACATCCTTCCAATGCTTCGGCCACTTCGCTTCGGGGATACCGGCCTCGCGCAGGAAGATTTTGTGCTCTTCCGCGAGATCCGGCGGGAGCTTGTCGATGTATTGCGGGCTCGGGCTCATGAACTGATAGACGCTGTGCGCGTGCCCGTTCTCGAAGATGTCGGTCTGCGTGTGATAGGCGTCAACCGCAGGATAGAGCTGCGGATGCGTCGCCTGCACGTGATAGCCCTCGTTGAAGGCCTCATGCGCGATCTTCCAGTTCGACGGCCAGACCTGCTGAACGTCGCGGATGCGCAGCACCTTCTCGAAGTCGTAAGCCCGCACGCGATCGATGAGATCCTTGCCCAGGAACTGCTCGAGCGGCATCGGGTTGTCGTCGAAATTGATGAACACCCAGCCGCGCCATACGGACACATTCACCGGCTTCAGGTTCAGGTCGTGGCAGAGCGCCTCCTCACGGAACGTCTCGCGGTCGACGATCTTCACGATGTCGCCGTTGTTCGAGAATTCCCAGCGGTGGAACGGGCAGACGAATTTCTTCGCCATGCCGAAGTCCTGCGTCACGAGCCTTGTGCCACGGTGCTGGCAGACATTGTAGAAGGCCCGCACGGTCTCACCCTTGCCGCGGATCACGATAACGGACTCGCGGAAGCGGTCGACCTTCATGAAGGCGTCGGGTTTCGGGATGTCGCTGAGATGGCCGACCATCAGCCACACCTTGGACCAGAGGCGGTCCCACTCCTGCTCCATCACGTCGCGCGACCAGTACACGCTCTTGTTCGAAAAACGCTCGGTGCCGAAATCGCGCGACGGCCGTTTCTTGTAAAGCCCGCGCGTATCCTTCCAGTCCGGCAGCACATAGCTCTGCCGGAAGGGCTCGTAGTCGATCGGACGATGGGGCTCCGCAAAACGCAGATGAGCGTCGTCACGTGTGCGTTGTTTGGTCATTGCTTCACCACATCCCATTCGTTGGAAAAAGGGCCTTTATCGATTCCCGACCGGCCGTCTCCGGTCAAGAATTTCTTAGCCGCAGCCCAGGGTCAAGAACCGGTTAAGCAGGCCCCCTTGACCGCTGCTGCAGCTAAGCGGGACCGCATCAGCGGCTTGCAAAATCGGGCTTTCTTTTGTTCAAAAAAGCATCAACTCCTTCCGCGAAAGCATCCGAGCCAAAGGTCACGGTCTGGCCCAGTGCCTCCAACTCAAAGAAGGCGTCAGTGCTGCTCTCGAAGGCCCGCTTCATAAGCTTCTTGCTCATGGCCATCATCGGTGCAGGCCCGGCGGCGATCTGCTTGGCGGCGGCGAGCGTCTCGTCCATCAGCTTGTCGGGTTCGCAGCAGCGGTTGGCGAGTCCGATAGCCACCGCTTCTTCGCCGCTGTAGCGACGGTTAAGCATGACCATTTCCTTGGCGCGAAGGCTGCCGATCGCCCACGGCAGGGATTGGAGGGTCCGCAAATCCGGCAGGGCGCCGATCTTTGAAAAGGCGGCCATGAAATAGGCCTCCCGGCTGGCAAAAATCAGGTCGGCCAATAGAGCCAGGCCCAAGCCGGCCCCGACGGCGGCCCCGTTCACGGCGGCGATAACAGGTTTTGTGGAGTCGAGTAGGGCGCGCGCCCAGCCGTGATGGGTTTCCATCCTCTTATGAATGACCGGCGCCGTACGGTTAGCGGGGTTCTGCATGAGCCGAACGTCGCCGCCGGCGCAGAAGGCCTTGCCCGAACCGGTCAGAACGATCGCGCGAACGGAGGGGTCTTTGAACGCCTTGCCGAGATGCCCATTCATGCTTTCCAGAACGGTCGCCGACAGGGCGTTCATGCTATCCGGCTCATTGAGCGTTAGCACGGCGACGTGGTCGACCTCGTAATATTTGACTGGTTCCATGGTATCCGCCCTCTTTGTCTGATGACCTAAATTGTTGAATGATTGGCAGGCCTGCGCAAGTTGCTGCGCTCCGGGCCGCATGATAAAATTCCACCAGGAGGAATTTAGGCGTCGCACCGTTGGTTTACCAAGATCGGGCCGGCTCTCGAGACAACAATATATCGGGACGGCAACCGAACGACTGGCGACCGCGGGTCGCAGGAGCGCACGAGGTCCCAAGGGTCTCGGAACCATTCGGCCGCGACCGGCCGTAAAGCCATGAACGCCCATTAGCCAGCAGAGAAGGAAGCAACATGCCCGTCAGCGCACAAGACATCATCGTCAATCCCGAAAACCAATGGCGGGTTCAGACACCCGGCTCGGCCTCTTGGGCGAAGTCGCCGCGTCCGGGAGACGGGCGCAAAAAATACTTCATGATAACGGTCGATACCCACCTGATGCCGCCGCCCAGCATGTTCAAGGAGCGCATCGAGAAGAAGTATGTCGACCGGCTGCCCCGCATCGAGGTGCGGGACGGCGTGAAATATCTCGTTCAGGAGGGTCTCCGCTCAGATCGCGTGGCCGACATCGCCTATGTCGGCGAGGATGACCTCCGCACCAAGTCGAGCGCGGCCATGCCGTCCATCGTCGATCGCCTGGCGGACCAGAAAATCGACGGCATCGACGGCGAGATCCTGTTCCCGAACGGCGGCGCGCTTCTCATGTTCGGCTCACCGGACATCGACTTCGTGATGGCGCAATGCCGGGTCTGGAACGATTGGCAGTGGGAGTATGTCCACCCGCATCAGAAAGTGAGCAAGCCGATCGCCTGCGTCGCCACGGCCGACGTTGGCCTTGCCGTTGAAGAGATCAAGCGCTGCGCCAAGATGGGCTACGAGATCGTCATGATCCCGAACAAGCCGATCTTCGGGCCGGCCAATCACGCGCATCCCAACTACAACCTGCCGATGTTCGACCCCATCTGGGCGGCGATCCAGGACACGGACATGGCGCTCACCTTCCATGTCTCGACCGGCAGCGACCCGCGCACCGCGCGCGGTAACGGCGGCGCGGTCATCAACTACTGCGTCCACTCCATGGCGCCGACCATGGAGCCCGTCGTCAATATCTGCGCCTCAGGCGTCATCGAGCGCTTCCCGAAGCTCCGCTTCGCCACCATTGAGGCCAATGGCGGCTGGGTGCCCTGGCTCCTCGACCGGATGGACGAGGCCTATCACGCGCATCACTTTTGGGTGCGGCCGAAGTTGAAGAATCTGCCGAGCGACTATTTCCGCTCGAACGGTGCCGCCTCCATCGGCGAGGATCGCGCCGCGCTTCTGCTGATCGACGAGTACAACCTCGAGAACAACTTCATGTGGGCGAACGACTTCCCGCATCATGAAGGCTCCTGGCCGCATTCGGCCGAAGCGATCGAGCGCACCATGGGCAAGCTCACCGAGACCGCGCGCGCGAAGGTGCTGGGCCTGAATGCCGCCCGCATCTTCAAGTTCGAGGTTCCCAAGGACTGATCGTGTTGGAATAGTGCTCCGCCGGTCTCGCATTCCCTCCAGGATGGGAAGCGGGCCGGCGGTTTTCTTGTGTCTGGTCCGAGGTGTCCCGCATGGCCGTTTCTCTGCCCGAGCCCGCATCGGGGTTCTACACGTCGAAGCATCTGAAGCTGCATTACACCGATTGGGGTAATCCGGACGCGCCGCTGCTCCTGATGCTTCATGGCGGGCTCGAGCACAGCCGCGTATGGGACCCGCTCGCGCAAGCCCTCCGCGACCGCTACCACGTGGTCTGCCCCGACCTGCGCGGCCATGGCGACAGCGAATGGTGCACCGGAGGCCTTTACTCCGTGCTCGACAGCGTGATGGACATGGTCTTTTTGGTCCGTCATCTGGGTAAGCGGCCTTCGGTGATGATGGGGCACAGCTGGGGCGGGAATGTCGCGGTCCGCTACACGGCGATTTGCCCGGACGACGTGACGCATCTCATCTCGATCGAAGGCCTGTCTCACTTTACAACTCAGGACGACACGCTCCTGCCGGGGACGCGGCTCATCAAGCTCAGGAACTGGCTCAAGGAGCAGGAAAAGCTCGAGGGGAAGCAGCCTCGGCGCTATGCGGATATCGCTTCAGCCGTCGACAGATTGCATGCGGGCTATCCGCGCGTGGAGCGCGCCTTCGTCGAGCACATCGTGCGACATGGGGTGCGGAAAAACGACGACGGCACCCTTTCGTGGAAATATGACGACATGGTGCGCAGCGGCAGCCCGAGCGACATCACGCAAAAGGAGCTCGAGCAGCTTTGGGCGTCTATCGCGTGCCCGGTACTGCTCATCTATGGGGGCAAAAGCTGGGCCAGCAATCCGGCCAAGGACGGACGCGCGGCGCTCTTTCAGAACGCGCGCGTCGAGCTCGTCGAGGAGGCCGGCCACAATATCCACCACGAGCAGCCGGAGCACTCGCGCAAGATTATCTCGGAGTTTCTCGCCGGGTAGTGCGAGCGCCGCGGGTGTTCCCTCTCCCCGCCGGGGAGAGGGAGTTAAGCGCGCAACGGCACGATGTCCACCGGCACGCCGGAAAAATGCGGCATCGCGTTGATCGTCTCGACGTGGTGTTCGCTGTCGATCAGGAGATTGACACAAGTGCCGGCCTGATCCGGCGGCGTGTTCGTGTCGGGCAGGTCGCCCCAGCCATGGCTTGTCGACACGACGCCGGGGCGGACCGCATCGTCTTCCGCGGCGATGACGACAGCCCGGCCGTGAGACGTCTTGAGCTCGAGAAGATCGCCCGGCTTGACGCCGAGCTTTTTCAAATCGACCGGATTCAAATAGGCGGGATTGTAAGGTGTGCGCTTGCGCACGGACGCGAGCTTCGTCCCCGTGCTGTTGAAGAGATCGCGCAGGCGCCGCGTCGACATCACATAGCTGTAAGTGTGACCGTCGCGCGTGAGCCGGCTCGCCTCGTCCATACGTTCGAGAAATTCAGCAAGCTCATGCGCGACATCCGCCGGCATGACGTCGAATGTCGCGGTGTCGCCTGACGCCGGCGCCTGGACGACGCCGAACTCGACCGGAATATGCATGCCGTGCGGCGCTTGCTTCAGTATTTCGAGCTCGCCCTGCGCCCCCTGGAGACGATGAGTCAGGACATCGTCCGTGGTCGGCTCTGTCTCCACACTGAGCGGGCCTTTGCCCGCATAGTCGATCGCCTTTCCCAGGCGCTTGGCGAGTGCCCAGAAGATGTACCAATCCTCCGCCGTATCCGAGCCCGCGGGCGGCGGCACAATGGCGGGTGTGTACTGGTTCCAGCTGCCCGGCCAGAAGTCGAAGCCCGGAATGTCGAACAGCACATCGGCATGCTCGAATTGCATGCGCGGCGGCAGGATGTAGTGAGCGAGCTGCGAGGTCGGCGTCATCCACGGATCGATGCAGACGAGAAGATCGAGCGCGCCGAGCGCCTTTGCCGTCTTGCGTTGATCGGGCAGCGAGAGGGCAGGGTTGCCGCCATCGACGAGAAGCGCGCGCACGCGTCCGGGGCCGGGGGTCAGAATTTCGTCCGGTAGCGTGCTGCTCAGCCGCTCGCCGAATAGCGAGCCCACGCCGCGGATGCGGCTCGGCGGCTCCTGCTCCCACGCACGACAGGCGGGAATGACCTGGGCGCGGCGTTCGACAAAGGGGTGCTGAACATTCGAGCGCTTGAGCGGATCGCCGGCGCGCGGAAATCGTCCGCATACGACGTTCAGAACCTCGACGAGATGCTGAGCGACATTGGAGAAGGCGGTCATGTTCGGGCCGGTCGAGGCGTAGGCGATACCGACACGCCCGTCGCGCGCGAACATCTCTGCGACCTGGCGCAGCTGACCCGGCTCGAGGCCCGCGCGGCGCTCGACCATCTCTTCCGTGAACGGCTCGACGGCCGCGCTGAGCGCCGCCATGCGGTCGGCACCGACATAGCGCGCGCAGAAGGCGGGATCATGCCAGCCTTCGCTGAGGATCATACGCAGCAAGCCCGCAGCGATGGCTGCATCCTGAGCGGGGTAGGGCTGCAGCACGAGGTCGGCGAAATGCCCGGTCTCCGTGCGGCGCGGATCGACGACGATGAGCTTGAGGCCGCGCGCCTTGGCGTGCTTCAGCTGGCGCACGGGATCGAACCCGAGCAAACCCGACGCCGCATGGGACACGAGCGGATTGGCGCCGAACATCAAAAGCACATCCATGTCGTCGAATTCGATCGCACCGCCGGCCCAGGCTCCGAGCCGTCCGAACGACACCATCTTCGCCGACTGGTCGATCGTCAGCGTCGAATAATATTGCCGCGATCCGATCGCACCGAGAAAGCTTCTGTGCATCGGATAGGCGGTCGAGTTCGGCATCGAGCCGTTGCCGCAAAAAACGGCGACGGAGTCGGGCCCGTCCGCGTCGATCAGCTTTTTGAGCTTCGCTGCAATCTCGTCCAAGGCCTGCTCGAGCGGGATACGCTTGAACGCGCCGTCTGGCGCGCGCTTCAGCGCATGCAGAATGCGGTCCGGATGGTTGTGCGCCTCGGGCGCCTGCAGTCCCTTGAAACAGGCGTAACCGTTGGTGAGGCCGTTGTCCTTGTCGCCGCGAACGCTGACGAGGCGATCCTGTGCGTCGATCGTGACCCTAACTCCGCAGCCGCCAGAACAGATCCGGCAAAACGACACCGCTTCGCGCATCGGCAAGTCCATCGGGCATCCTCATTCCTGAATTTCTTGTCGCCCGGATCCTACGCGAAACCGGCGCGGGGCGGAAGCGAAGCCCCCTCAACCCGCTGGGCTAAAGCAGCTGGCGCCTCAAAGCATGACACTCACGGACAAACCAGCTCCTCTCAAGCGCCCGCCAACGCCTGGTCGAGGTCGGCCAGAATGTCGTCAATATGCTCGAGCCCGATGGAAAGGCGGATATAGCCCTCGGTGACGCCGGTCTGCAGCTGCTCCTCCGGACTCAGCTGAGCATGCGTCGTGGACGCCGGATGAATGGCGAGCGAGCGGGCGTCGCCAATATTGGCGACATGGTAAAACATCTTCAAACGATCGATGAACGCCTGGCCCGCGAGCCGCCCGCCCCTGAGCTCGAAGCCCACCAGCGCGCCATGACCGCGCTTCAGATAGGCCTGTGCGCGCCGCCGCGGCTCGCCCGACTGCACACCGGGAAAGATGACTTTTGTAATCTTCTCATGCTTGGAAAGATAAGCCGCGACCGCATCGGCGTTGGCGCAATGCTGGCGCATGCGCAGCGGCAGCGTCTCGAGCCCTTGAATGAACATGAAGGCGTTGAATGGAGACAGCGCGGCGCCGATGTCCCGCAGGAGCGTCACGCGAGCCTTGAGAATATACGCTATGGGTCCGAGCGGCTTCGCCGCCTCGGTCCATACCGCGCCGTGATAGGACGGGTCCGGAGTATTCAGCATCGGGAAGCGCGCCTTGTGCTTTTCCCAATCGAACCGTCCGCTATCCACAATGATCCCGCCGATCGAGGTGCCGTGCCCGCCGATGTATTTGGTCGTGGAATGCATGGTGATGGCCGCACCATGATCGATCGGCCGGCACAGGATGGGCGCCGCTGTATTGTCCATGATGAGCGGAACGCCCAGCTCCTCGCCGATCTTCGCCACTTCCCCGATCGGAAACACGGCGAGCTTGGGGTTGGGCAGCGTCTCGCCGTAGTAGCAGCGTGTCCTGTCGTCGGTGGCGCGGCGGAAATTTTCCGGATCCGCCGGATCGACGAAGCGGCACTCGATGCCCATGGTCTTCAGCGTGTTGCCGAACAGGTTCCAAGTGCCACCATAGATATCGGTCGAGCACACGAAATTGTCGCCGGCATGACAGATATTCTGGACCGCAAATAAGGACGCCGCCTGGCCCGATGCGAGCGCCAGGGCCGCCACCCCGCCTTCGAGCTGGGCCACGCGTTCCTCCAGCACCGCCTGGGTCGGGTTCATGATCCGGGTGTAGACATTCCCGAGTTCGGACAGCGCGAACAAATTGGCGGCATGCTCGGTCGAATGGAACTGATAGGACGTGGTCTGATAGATGGGCACGGCGACCGCCGTCGTCGTAGGGTCGGACCGATAGCCCGCATGAAGCACGATCGTCTCCGGATTAAGGCTTTCGGTCGGCATTCTTTCCTCCGCGCAGGGCTGGAATTTGGGCTACACTCCGTTCCCCGATTGTGTGGCGCGGCGACACGGAAAATCAAGTTCGGCGGGACCATGAACAAATATGTTGAGCGCGCGCTACCCGTGCTTGACCGCCTCGTTCTCGAAGGCGCCAAGTCGAACGGTCTGTGGATCCTCATCTGCTTGGCATGTGTGGCGGTCGCAAGCTTGCTGCGGCTCCTGGTCCAGCCCTTTCTGGGGGCCGACGTTCCTTACATCACATTCTTTCCGGCGGTGATGATTGCCGCCTTTCTGGGCGGCATGCGATCCGCCATCCTGTCGCTCGTCTTATCCGGGGTCCTGACCTGGCTTTGGATCCTGGCGCCCGCGGGTGTGACCTCCAACGAACGGGCGGCGTTCCTTCTCTTCCTTGTCTTGGGCGGGATGATCGCCTTTGTCGCCGTTGCGCTGCGCACGGCAATTTTGAGCCTGCGCGCTTCCAACGCATCGCTCAATGCGCTCCTTGAGCACAAGACGCTCATGTCTCAGGAGCTGCGGCATCGCATCAAGAACGTGCTGACGATCGTGCAGGCGCTGTCCGCTCAGGCGCGGCGACAGGCGACGAGCATCGAGGATTATGCATCGCGGCTCGACGGGCGCATTCTGGCGCTCGCCGCGGCCCATGATGTCTTCGGTGGCAGCGAGGACGACAGCGCCGAGCTTGAAGACCTCGTCAAGAAGGCGTTGCGTCCCTTTAGCGAGGATATGCCGGAGCAATGTGTGATTCTGGCCGGTCCGCATGTTCGCCTGCGAGGCGCGTCGATCGTGAACGTCACCCTGTCGCTCCACGAGCTCGCCACGAATGCCACGAAATACGGCGCCTTGAACGGCGGCGACGGACAGGTCGAGATTGGCTGGACTTACGAGCCCGCATCGCGGCGGCTCGAACTGAGCTGGAACGAGAAGGGCCTCGCGGGCATCGTGGCGCCGACGAAACCGGGATTTGGCTCGTTTCTCATCAAGCAGATGTTTGCAAATGAAGAGGACAATGCGGTGGCGTTGACCTTCGCGGACGACGGTCTGAAATGTCGCGCGAGCTGCGCGCTCAGCGCCTGACGAGGTTCCGATGAGCGAAGCCTTTCCTTTGCTCGCGCGCTTGAAGGCGCTTCCGCGTCCCTTCGATGTCGAGAAGAGCCGCTGGGCTCTCAAGGAGCTGCACGATGTTTCCGGTTCCGCGGACCTTGCGGCTTTCCTTCGCGATCCCCGTGCGACGGCGCTTCTCACCGCGGTGTTCGGCAACAGCCCCTATCTGACGCGTCTCATTCTGCGCGATCCGGAGATTCTGCCGCGTCTGCTGCGCGTCGGGCCTGAGGCTGCGCTCGACGAATTGATCGCGGAGCTTCAGCGCCATTGTCGGGCGGCGACCGAGCTTGCCACCATCATGAAAGTTCTGCGCGTGGCGAAGACGCACATGGCGTTGCTCGTGGCGCTTGCCGATATCGGTGGCGCGTGGCCACTCGAGACGGTGACCGGAGCGCTCACCAAATTCGCAGATGCCTGCGTGCAGGCCGCACTTCGTTTCGCGCTCGGTGTGGAAGCCGCTGCGGCACGCCTCAAGCTCAAACATATGGACGACCCCGAGAGCGAGTCGGGCTTCATTGTCATCGCTATGGGCAAGTACGGCGCCGCCGAGCTCAATTACTCCAGCGACATCGACCTCATCGTGTTCTTCGACAAGGAAAGCTGGCCGGTCACGGACAGCCACGATGCCCAGTCGGTTGCTGTCCGCGTGACGCAGATGATCGTCAAGGCGCTCTCGGAGCAAACCTCGGACGGCTATGTCTTTCGCACCGATCTGCGTCTGCGACCCGATGCGGGTGCTACACAAATCGCCCTGTCGACGGAAGCCGCCGAAAGTTATTACGAAAGCCTGGGGCAAAACTGGGAGCGTGCGGCCATGATCAAGGCGCGTGTCTGCGCGGGTGATCGCGCCGCGGGTGCGCGCTTCATGGAGGAGCTCAGACCGTTCCTGTGGCGCCGGCATCTTGACTTCGCTGCGATCGAGGACATTCATTCGATCAAGCGCCAGATTCAGCACCACAAAGGCCATCGCGACGTTGCGGTCGCCGGACATAATCTGAAGCTCGGTCGCGGCGGCATTCGCGAAATCGAGTTCTTCGTGCAGACCCAGCAGCTCATTCTCGGCGGGCGCGAGCCGTCGCTCAGAGGCCGCACGACCTGCGGCATGCTGGCGACGCTTGCGGAGAAAGGCTTCGTCACGGCGGAGACGGCGGCCGAGCTCACCGAAGCCTACATCCTGCTGCGCACCATCGAGCATCGCCTGCAGATGATCGAGGATGCGCAGACCCACACGTTGCCCAAGGACGCGCACGGGCTCGATCACATCGCGGCGTTCTGCGGCGCGCCCGATATGCCGAGCTTCGAGCGGCTGGTTATGGGTACGCTGACGGGCGTGCAGCGCCATTACGCCGCGCTGTTCGAGAACGCGCCATCTCTCGGTGCCGGGCACGGGAGCCTTGTGTTCACCGGTGTCGACGACGACGCGGAGACGCTGGAAAATCTGGAACAGATGGGCTTCAAGCGCGCGCGGGAAGTCTCGGCGATCATCCGGGGCTGGCATCACGGGCGCCTGCGCGCCACGCGCTCGGCGCGCGCACGCGAGCTGCTCACCAATCTCGTGCCGCCGCTCCTGCGCGCCATGGCGGCGTCGGGCGATCCGGACGCAGCGTTCTTCCGTTTTCACGGCTTTCTCGAGCATCTGCCGGCCGGCGTGCAGCTGTTCTCGCTCCTGCTGCAGAACCAGCATCTGCTCGATGTGCTGGTCGCGCTTCTTGCCAGCGCGCCGCGTCTTGCGCGCACACTCGGGCGGGACTCGGCCATACTGGATTCGTTTCTCGATCCCGAATATCTGACGCTCTTGCCCGGACCCGAGGAGCTCACGCAGCGCTTCCATAAGATGCTCACCGATGCGCGCGACTTTCAGGATGCGCTCGATCATACGCGGCGCTGGGCGCGCGAGGAAAAGTTCCGCGTCGGCGTGCATGTCCTGTTCAACACGGCCGATGCCGAGGAGGCGGGGCGCGCCTATGTCGATATCGCGGAATGCGTTCTGCGCGGCCTTCTGCCCGCGACGGTGAACGAGTTCGTCGCGCGTCATGGCCGTCTCGCGGACGGTGCGTTCGCTATCGTCGCCATGGGAAAGTTCGGCGGCCATGAGATGACGGCGACATCGGACCTCGACCTCGTGTTTCTCTATGATGCGCCGAACGACGCGGTGTCGCGCGGGCTACGCGGTCTGCAAGCACCGGATTATTACGCGCGGCTGTCGCAACGCGTCATCAACGCGCTCACGGCGCAGACGGCCACGGGCGGTCTTTATGCCGTCGACATGCGGCTCAGGCCGTCGGGCAATGCCGGTCCGATCGCGACGCGGCTTGCAAGCTTCGAGCGCTATCACGTGGAATCGGCGTGGACCTGGGAGCACATGGCGCTGACGCGCGCGCGCGTGGTGGCCGGCGATGCGGCGCTTTGCGCGACGGTGCGCGGCACCGTCGACAAAATTCTGGTCAAGCCGCGCGACCCGGCCAAGACCGCGCGCGACGTCGTCGACATGCGCGCCCGCGTGCTCAAGGAGTATCCGAGTCAGGACCCGTGGGAGCTCAAATATGTGCGCGGCGGTCTCGTCGACCTTGAGTTCACCGCACAGTATCTGGCGCTCGTGCATGCGGCGTCCCATCCCGAAATTCTGTCGACCAACACGCACGAGATGCTGATGCGGCTGGGCGAGGCGGGCGCCATCCCGACCGCGACGGCGCGCAAGCTCGCGGCTTCCGCGGAGGTTCTGCACGCCGTGCTGCAAATCTTGCGTGTCGCGGTCGAGGGACCGTTCAAGCCCGACGAGGCGCCTGCCGGGCTTGCCGCCGCGCTCGCCCGCGCGCTCGACGCACCGGTTCTGAGCTCGGCGGAAGCCGTGCTCGTCGACGCGCAGCAGGCGGTCTACGAGCTCTATCGGGAGCTGGTCGAAGGCGCGGTATGAGCAGAGCCCGAGCGCGTGTGGCCCATCCTTCGAGACGCCTGCTGCGCAGGCTCGTCAGGATGAGGTCGGAGGTTGGGCGCGCCAGTATTCACAACCCACTCCAACCTCGTCCTGAGGAGCAGGCGGAGCCTGCGTCTCGAAGGATGGGCGCCAAACACGAACAGCGGCTCCGCCTCGCGGCGGTCCGTTGGGGGGTGAGCGTTTGCCGCTTCTTCTTGGTCTTTCTCATCTGCGCTCCGAAGTGAGGGGAGCGGGGATGCGTAGGTAACAGAGCACTCAAAGGTCAGGGACACATCCCCGCCACGCTTTGCGACATCTCCAAGGCGGCCTCGCCGTCGAGCTCGAAAAGCGCCCTGTTCGCCATGGGTTCTGGGTGAGTGTTCCGGAACACCACCCCCTCTGCGACCAGGTGACGAGGAGTGTACGGCCACCGAGGGTGGGGGAGGATAAGCGGACGTGAAAATCCCCCGGGGGGCGCACGATTCGGAAGATTACCGCCCGTCGATGAGGCGCGGGGTGCGGCTCATGGCTTCGGCGAGCGCGGCGAGGCGCTTGTCGACGGATTCGCCGCTCAGCGCGCCGTCCTTGCTGGTCATTTTGAGCACCACCGATTCATCGTCCACGCTGACGGGACATTGACGCAATATCCCCGGCATGGAGGCGGATAAGGTGTGGCCGAGACGGAGCGCCAGCCCGATTTCCTTCGCGCGCTGGGCATCTTCGTCGCTCACGATGGGCTTGACGAGCTTCGTGCGGTCGAGCTCCGGCGCGCCCATGTAGCGATGATGCAGCGTGAGCGCGAGAAAAGAACGCTCGGCGTGGTCGAGGCCAACGAAGGGCGCGGTCAGCCCCTCGTCAAAGGCCTGCTCGGCGCGATAATCCGGATGAAACCGCCACGCGATGTCCGACAGGAGACACGCGACGCTGCGCAGCCGCGCCTGGGCCGGCGTCTCCAGCGCGAACAGCGGTGCGCTCCAGGCCATCAGCTCCTCGACCTGACGCGGCGAACGCCCGACCGTGCGCGCGATCTCGCGCGCCGCCTCGACGAGCGGGTCCTGGGCGCGCTGCGCCTGGCTCAACAGGCTGAAGAGAAGGCCCTCGCGCAAGCCGTAGGACGATACGACGACGCGCGACAGGCCGGCCTTGAGGATCAGATGCTCGAGCACCAGCGCACCATAGGGAATGGTGTCGATGCGGTGGCGCGCGACGCCCTTGAAGCTCTGCAGCGACTTCTTGCCTTGGGACGCGATCAGGCGCGCGATGTCGCGCGCGTCGCTGGCTTCGATCGTGTAATGCTGCAGCACATGGAGCGGATACTTCTTCTGCGCCATGTGCAGACGCGCGATGTTGCGCCAGACGCCGCCGACCGCGAACAGCGGCTGCCCTTTCACGGAGCCGAGCCACGGGACCGCGCCAAGCGCGTCGTCGACGATCTGGCGCGCAGTCGCGACCTTGCCGCCGGCCATGTCCATCAGGCGCAACGGCCCGAGCTTCAGCGTCGTGGCCGCGCCGCGCTCACCCGCAATGAGCCGCGTCAGCTCCAGACTGCCGCCGCCGAGATCGCCGACAAGCCCTTCGGCGCCCGGAATGCCCGACAGAACACCGTCGGCGGCATAGGCTGCCTCCTCTTCGCCGCTCAGAAGCCGCACCGGGCTGCGTGTCAGCGTCTCGGCCTCGGCGACGAACGCCTCGCCGTTCGTCGCGTCGCGCGCGGCGGCGGTCGCGACCACATGGAGCATGTCGATGCCATAGGCGTCCGCCACAGCGCGAAAGCGCTTGAGCGTGCGCCGGGCGCGCCGCAGGCCCTCGGGATCGAGAACATGGCTCGTCGCCATGTTCCGCCCGATGGCGCACAGAACCTTTTCGTTGAACAGAGGAACCGGATTGCGCTGGACCGCCTCGAACACAACGAGGCGGATCGAGTTGGAGCCGATGTCGATGATGCCGACGGGATCGGCAGCGAGAGAAGTCACGCTTCGGATCTCGCTGCCGGGCTCGGAGAGGGCTAGGCGCCCGAGGGTCAATATATCGGGTCGGTCAGGATCCATGAGTGACGTAACGGCCCACATGCGGCGCCTGATATTTCAACGCGCGGCCACGACCGGACAAGCTCGGATTGGTCATGAAGAACTCATGCGCACTGAACGCTTCCTTGGGATCCGAAGGCTCGATCCGTCGGTACGTACCGTCGCCCATAAGCTCCCAAGACTGCAAGTTGTCTTTCAGATTCGCCACCATGATCTGATCGAGCACCTGCTGGTGAACGGTGGGGTTCTCCACAGGCACAAGAGTTTCCACACGGCGGTCGAGGTTGCGCGGCATCCAGTCCGCGGACGAGATGTACACCCGTGCATGGGGCGAGGGAAGCCCGTGGCCGTTGCCGAAGCAGACGATGCGGCCGTGTTCGAGGAACCGGCCGACGATGCTTCGCACGCGAATGTTGTCCGAAAGCCCCGGCACACCCGGGCGTAGGCAGCAGATGCCGCGCACGATGATGTCGATCCGCACGCCGGCCTGAGACGCCCGGTAAAGCTCGTCGATCATCCTGGCATCGACCAGCGCGTTGAGCTTGGCCCAGATCTGCGCGGGCCGCCCGGCCTGGGCGTGGGCGATCTCTTCCTCGATATGCGACATGAGGCGCTGACGCAGGCTGAGCGGCGACATCGCGAGCTTTTCGAGGGCCTGCGGCTCGGTGTAGCCGGTGACGAAGTTGAACACGCGGGCGGCGTCGCGGCCGAGCGCAGGATCGGCGCTGAACAGCGACAAGTCGGTGTAGATGCGCGCCGTGAACGGGTGGTAGTTACCGGTGCCGAAATGCACATAGGTGCGGAGCGCGCCGGCCTCGCGGCGGACGACATAGCTCACCTTGGCGTGGGTCTTGAGCTCGATGAAGCCATAGACGACCTGCACGCCGGCGCGCTCCAGATCGCGCGCATGGCTGATGTTGGTCGCCTCGTCGAAGCGGGCCTTGAGCTCGACGAGCGCGGTGACCGATTTGCCGTTCTCCGCTGCCTCGATGAGGGCCTTGACGATCGGCGAATTCGCCGTCGTGCGGTAGAGCGTCTGCTTGATCGCGACGACGTCGGGATCCGCCGCGGCCTGACGGAGGAACTGCACGACGACGTCGAAGGACTCATAGGGGTGATGGACGACAAGATCCTTCTGGCGGATGGCTGCGAAGCAATCGCCGCCATGATCGCGAATGCGCTCGGGAAAGCGCGGATTGTAGGCTGGGAACAGGAGATCGTGGCGGTCGTCGACGATGAGCTTCTTGGTGTCGGCAAGGCCCAGCAGCCCGCGCACCATGACGGGATCGTCCACCTCCATCTCGGCACAGACGAGCTTGAGCAGGCTTTCCGGCATGCCCTCTTCGATCATGAGGCGGATCACATTGCCGCGCCGGCGGCGCTTCAGCGCCACCTCGAAGACCTGCACGAGGTCTTCGGCTTCTTCCTCGACCTCGACGTCGCTGTCGCGCAGGACGCGGAAATTGCCGCTGCCCAGAACCTCGTAGCCCGGGAACAGCTGATCGAGGAAATGCACGATCGTCTTTTCCAGCGTGACAAACCGTATAGCCCCGGCGTCGGACGTGAGCTCCGGCACGCGCAGGAAGCGATCGATCTGCGCGGGGATCGGAATGAGCGCGCGCATCCGTGCGCTGTCCTTCCGTCGGCGCAGCTCCAGCACCATCGTGAAGCCCATGTTCGGAATGAACGGGAACGGATGGGCCGGATCGATCGCGAGCGGCGTCAGCACCGGAAAGATCTGGGCGCTGAACTGCTCCTGCAGCCAAGCGAGCTCGGGCGGCGACAGGGAGCCCGGATCGACCACGGCGATGCCGGCCGCTGTCAGCTCACGATGAAGCTCGAGCCAGCAGCGGTGCTGCTCCGCCATGAGATCGGCGGTGCGCGCGTTGATCGCGCGGAGCTGCTGGGCCGGTGTCAGCCCATCGTCGGAGACGGTGGTCACGCTCTGGCGCAGGAAGCCGCACAGGCCCGCGACGCGGACCATGTAGAACTCATCGAGGTTGGACGCCGAGATCGAGAGGAACCGCAGCCGCTCGAGCAGGGGATGATGGACGTTGCTCGCCTCTTCCAGCACGCGCTCGTTGAACGCGAGCCAGGACAGCTCGCGGTTGATGAAGCGCTTGGGCGAGGTCAGGTCAAACTCCGGCTCGGCGGAGGACTGGTACGGCGCGGCGGCTCCTGCAACCGCGGCGGCAAGAGCTGGCTCCGCCTCGCCGCGGGGGTGAAGCAAGGTCGCGTTCAGAATTGCGGGCTCACCTTGGCTCATGGCTCTAATCCATTGATAAGAAAAGGGTTTCTGAGCGCGCCAAAACACCTCTGCCGCATGGCGCGGCGAGGAAGGCGAGCCTAGAGGAAAAAGGTAACCGAGTCATGCGTCGGGGGCATGACAGTGGCTGGCCTATGCCTCGGTTTCGGGCTCAGGGGCCAGGACCGAGCGCACGAAGGCGCGAGTCAGCACGCGCTGTTGAGCCTCGAGGCTCGCGTGGTCGAGCGCGTCGACCGCCAATATCAGGGCGCTGGAGCTGCGCTCGATGAGGGCCAGCATCTCCTCGGCCGCCTGATCGGGAACCTGGAGCTGGCGGTCCGCGAACAGCTTGTCGGCCAGCCGGCGCATCAGCTCATCGTCGGGCGGGCCGAGGTTCGCGACCGGCATCGCAGCGAGCCGCGTGCGAAGGTCGGGCAGTTCGACCGCCCATGTGGAGGGCGACCGGTGCGCGGTGACCAGCAGTGTGCCCTCGCGGCGGCGGGCGGCGGCGTCGAGAAAT
>Ga0081455_10001849_pt1 | contig 25478 bp, 44 predicted proteins | sample TabmetS3T2R1_FD_70207 | JGI IMG/M metagenome (GOLD analysis project Ga0081455, IMG submission 70207) | Tabebuia heterophylla rhizosphere microbial communities from the University of Puerto Rico - S3T2R1 | ecosystem: Host-associated > Plants > Roots > Rhizosphere ...
CACTTATTCCCACTATCACGGACTTTTTGCAGCCGAAAGATAGTGTGAAGAAAGAAGCCGCTCCGGTTGCCGCTCAAAACGCGGATCGCTAATCCTGTTCTAGCCAAAGCTGATCCAGCGTGGATCAGCTTTGGTTTGTTTCCCTACATGGAGTTAGTAATGCGTAGCTTTTTGGTTTTCCGCTTTGTCTTGGCCATCCTAATGCTTGCCCTCTTTTGTGGCACATCTTTCGCTGGCCCATTGATGCGATTGGTTGAAAGGCGAGCAGAGATTCGCCAGCAACGAATTGCTACTGGTGTCAGCATCCCTGTACTTCGTAGCTTTGCTCTCGTTGGTAATCATGGTGTCTTTAGTCGTATGGCGAGCTATAGTCGCACGACCACTTTCACCAAATCAAAGTCAGGTTGTACCAACTGCGGTTGTGCTCCTGCTATGATTCCCACGAAGGAAGTTCCGAAGGAAATGCCGAAGAAGAAGTAACTTTTAAGAAGTAATTTTCTTCTCGTCATTCAGAGAGCAATAAGGCTTTCATTTCCTATTCGAGTAGTAGGAAATGTCGGTGTAACTCCGAATGAATGATTTTGCTGGATAGCCACTAGCGAAAGCTCTTGGCCGCTAATTAGACGAAGATAGCTCTATTTGTCTAAGTCCTGTTACCGAGGCAGTGACCGCGCTTAGCGAGCACTATCCAGCATCGCATGATAAATGCCAAGATTGAACTTGTTGGGCAAAGCTCTTTTAATTTGAAAGGCTTGAACTTAATTGTTGCTCAAAAAGTTATTAATGAGATTGACTCCAAACCATTTCAGCCTGTTTCCAAAATGGCTGCTGTGGTTAAAGCTGCTTTCAATGGAGAAGATTACGGCTGGAGTCATACTTACCTAACTCTTGCTTTCGAGTTGCCATTAAATTATATTGTCGAGCTTCATAAAGTTCAAGGATTAGTTGTAGATGTTTTACAAAATAATATAATGGGAATCGGAATAGTAACTGGTTCCTTTGAACAGATTAGAATGTTGATGGAAACATCTAACGAGCTTTGCAAACTACTTTACCCTGTTCTCTCACATTTGAGCTATTTTGCATCATGTCTACCTCAGAACGCATTACAAAGATGATGGACGGCAAATATCAATATACTGTGAAAATCCGTACCACGGCGGATTACCATTATATTGATGGGCCTTTCCAACTCAAAGATGAGTTCAAGGCAATGCAGGGTGCAAAATGGATGGGTTATGATAAGGAAAAACCAGAGAAAGTTTGGCGGGTTAATAACTGTCGTCGCAATAATTTTAATCTTAACTACCTTGAAGGTAAGTTTCCTTTTGCTCGCTACAAGTCTGAATTGAAAGCGCCATTCCTGATTCCTACTGAGCGTACTGACAATACAGGAAAAGCGTATCCAATTCGTGTGCACCAAACTGAAATGGCATTGCATATTCTTTGTCGAAAGCAATGTATCATTTCTGGTGAGATGGGTGTTGGCAAATCATTGTCAGCAATTATAGCGGCTGAGCTTTCATTAGCTCAAGAGATTTGGTGGGTAGCTCCAAAATCAGCTTTGGCCTCAGTTAAGTTACAATGCCAAATCTGGCGTTGTCGTGCGAACATTCGCTTCATGACTTATGAAGAACTGAAAAAGATTGTGGCAGATTGGTCAGAAGGAAAGCCACCGCCAACCTTTGTTATTTTTGATGAGTCATCGAGAGTCAAAACTCCGTCGGCTCAACGAAGCCAAGTAGCTTTCTATTTGGCTGAGCAAATGCGAAATACTTATGGTGAGAATTGTTATATTGTTTTGATGACAGGTTCTCCTGCTCCTAAGTCACCTTTGGATTGGTGGATGCAGTGCGAGATTGCTTGTCCAGGATATATCAAGGAAGGCGACATTAAGAAATTTGGATGGCGTCTTTCAGTCACAACATTACGCGATGATATTGCTGGCATCAAGTTCTCACAGCATTTGGCTTGGAAAGATGGTAATCAAGATAAGTGCGGTCGTTGCGGGCAACATCGTTCCGCACAAGATCATATTATTGGGGCAGCCAATTATCATGATTTTACACCAATGCCAAATGAGATTGAAAAATTGTATCGTCGGCTTTCAGGATTAGTTTTAGTTAAATTCAAAAAGGATTGTATTGATTTACCTGATAAGATGTACCAAGTAATTAATTTAAAGCCAAGCATTGATTTGCTTCGTGCTGCACGATTAGTTGTTGGGCAATCAAAATCGGCAATGGAATCATTAATATTATTGAGAGAATTGTCAGACGGCTTTCAATATAATGATGTAGTGGGTAAGGATGTTTGCAGTTCTTGCAATGGCAATAAGTTCAAATTCAATCCAGATACAGGAGAAAAAGAGCCTTGCAAGCTTTGTTCTGGTACTGGAGAACAGTTAAAGAAAGAGCGTGAAACTAAAGAAATTCCTTCTCCCAAACTGGATGCATTAGACGACTTATTAGATCAACATGAGGATGTTGGTCGATTAGTTGTCTACGCTGGATTCACGGCATCTATTGACAGAATTTGTGAATTTGTCAAAAAGAAAGATTGGCATTTTATTAGGGTTGATGGTCGTGGTTGGTATAATTCATTTGATCCAAAGCTGACTGACGTTGATCTTTTGAAAGAGTTCCAAAACAAAGAAAGTCCTCATGACAAAATTTGTTTTGTAGGCCATCCAGGTTCTGCGGGTATGGGTATTACGCTTACTGCGAGCCCATCCATTGTCTACTTCAGTAATGATTTTAATGCTGAAAGTAGAATCCAAAGTGAAGATCGTATCCACAGAATGGGAATGGATGAGAATCGCGGTGCAACAATTTATGATTTAGTTTTATTGCCCACAGACCAAAAGGTTCTGGATAATTTGCGTCGCAAACGTGAACTACAGGCAATTAGTCTCGGTGAGTTGAAAGACGCCATCGAGAACTATGCTTTCTCTGACAAGGTAGCTTACTAATGCTTCCTGATATTAAAGTCGTTGATAACGATCCGGCGAAGTATGCTGTCGTACAAGTACCATTGGAAGAAATCTTCGCAGACTCTAATTTTAATTGTCGCGGAGAAATTTCAGCTTTAAGTGTCCAAGAATTAGCTCAAAGTATTGCTAGTCGTGGACTTGACTATCCAATTACTTTGCAGCCATTCACTTTGGAATCTAATCCAAAAATTAAATTCAGAGTTGTTGCTGGTCACAGACGATTTTTAGCTTTCGAGCTTAATGCGAGCACAAATGAAAGTGTTACGCATATTCCTGCATATATTCGTCCTGATCTTGATGAAACTGCTGCTCGTCTTTTGAATATCCGTGAGAATATTCAAAGACAAGAATTGAACATTAAGCAAGAAGCTAATGCTTTGAAATACTTTTTGAAGCATAAGCGGGATGGTCGTAACCTTTTTACTGTACAAGAATTGGCTGACATCTTCGGCCAAAGTCGTGGTTGGATTCAAAACCGGCAATGCTTGCTTATGCTTCCTGATGATATTCAGGATCAGGCAGCAGCAGGATTGTTGAATACAATCGAAATTCAAAAACTCTCAAAGATCAAAAATAAAGATGAGTTATACGAGACGGTCAGAGGAATCAAAGAACGAAAGCTCCGCAATGAAAAAGGACTTATCCGTACCAGTCCAAGCATCAAGAAACCAAGCAACGTCCTCAAAGCCCAAGCTCGAAAGAAGGGAGAAGCCGAAGAACTCGGCGAAATCCTATATGATGTTCTTGGGCCTGGTTTTCACACTCGCCTTATTGCTTGGTTTGCTGGCAACATTAGTACCGCGGCTCTTATGCAAGATTTAAGTGACCATTGCAAAGAAAATGATATTGAGTTCAAGATGCCGTCTTTCATTACCAATGCTGTGTTCAATATCAAACCACAAGGTATGTCTAATGCAACCGCCTCACATATCCTTGCAGGCCAGGGTTGATTCTGCTATTTCAAAGATTGAATTACGCTTGGCATCAATACCAATTGATGAACAGGTTGATGAAAATCCTGAACCACGAAAGCTAAAAGGAATGCTTCAATACTTCAAGATAACGAAAGGACTACTCGTTAATCTTGAAAAAGCCTTAACCGTAATGGGTGTATAATGTTGAATCTTTGGAAGAAGAAAGCTGCTGTATCACCAAACAAGGATGTATATTTTAGAATTCGTGGTACTGATATTCGACATGAGTCAATTAAATGGGATTCAAAGCGTGAATGTGATGTAATTCATTTTTACATTACTCACAAAATCGAAGTCTCAGAAATTGAACTTGTTATTGGTACAACGCCAGTAGCAAGACGAAAGCTTGACCATGTAATAACTGTTTGTGCAGGTGACTCTGTAACCTTAACAGTCCCTGATTTGGTTCCAGGCTATGCAAAAATCTTTGATTAGACAATACATCTTGTATGTATTCATACCTTGCAGTATCATCATAGCCTATATGCTGATATTCTTGCAATGGTAGAAAGCAGTCGCCCGATTTAACGGGAGAAGCTATGAGCTTCTGGATGGTAGTGTTCATTGTGTTGATGATAATTTGGTTGGTTTTTGGTATCTATCATGGATGGGACCCAACAAAGCCGTATGGACTTGGCAACACGTTAATTCCGTGGTCTTGTGTTGCTATTCTCGGGTATTGCATGTTCAACGGTGTTCCCGTTGTAGTTGTTAGATAATGCTATGAAATGCTTTCTTGATACAGAAACGTGTGGATTACATGGTGTGGCTGTCATCATACAATATGCGTATGATGACGGCCCCATCCAAATCCATAATTTCTGGACACGACCGATTAAGGAATCATTAGACCTCATAGAGAAAATCTGTACTTGTGATGTTATTGGTTTTAATCTGGCTTTCGACTGGTTTCATATTGTTAAGATTTATTCGATACTGAGTCTCATGAAAGCCGAAGTTGGGGAACTCGCATTCCCTGATGAAGAGATTCAGTTGGCTGCCTCTCTTGAAAAGAAAGCTCGTGATGGATTATGTGTTAAGCCTGCTGGCTCTTTCGATATTATGCTTCATGCTCGTAAGACAGAATATCAAACAACGATGGAGCGAAAAGATATTCGTGTTCGCCGTGTTCCAACCGCACTTGCATGGTCACTCGCTAAAATCCTCGAAGAAAAAATAGTTCTCGATCCAATTCTTTTCGCTCGATCCACACGCAAACTTGCACCCAAATGGGTTGTTCACGATATAAAGCGGAATAACCAAATCAATAGAGATTTCAAAGATTTAGTGCTCAAATTCAAACCGAGCATGTCTTTGAAGAATTTGGCTATTCATGCTTTGAAAATTCCTAATGAGGAAGTATTACAATTTGTCGATGTTTCATGCAAGGAATATCCAGCAGAAATTGGATATGCTCCATACCATGAAGCTGTGTCTCGATTAAGTAAAAAGCTTAGGAAAAAGCTGCCAAGACTAACTTGGCCTCATTTGGTTAAATTGCATATTGAACATTGGGAATATAATCAATTAGCTCGCAAATATGCAGTTATGGATGTTGATTTTACTCGACGATTGTATTATCACTTTGAATGTCCAGAAGTCAATGACGATGATTCTGTGCTTGCAACAATGGCAGGTGCAGTGCGTTGGCGAGGATATGCAATCGACGTTGAAGGATTGAAAGAGATTCGCAAGGAAGCTCTGCTCAAAATGGCAAAGGTTCCAACTAGTCCAAATGCTGTAAAGAAATGGATTAGTGAAGTATTAAGTGAAGAAGAGAAAGCTACTTTCGTTAGTACAGGCAAGATGATTTTAGAGAAAATGGCAGCAGAAATTAATGGTTCTGTATGTCCATTTGGACCTTGCCAACATTGCAATGATGGTATGCTGCCTGCACCTGAAAGCTCAAAACGAGCACAAGCTGTACTTGAAGCAAGAATGTTGGCAAAAGAAGTTGAGCTTTATGATAAGTTAATTGTTGCTGAACGGTTCCATGCTTCTGTCAAAGTCATTGGAGCGCTTTCTGGTCGAATGTCTGGTGCTGATGGACTCAATCCACAAGGCATTAATAAAACTAAGAAAGTACGATCAAAGTTTCCACTGGCATTTGGCGAACTCATTTTGGATGGTGGTGACTTTGAAGGCTTTGAAGTTGTCTTGGCTGATGCTGCATACAATGACCCCAATTTGCGTAAAGACTTGTTGACTTGTGAAAAATGCAGAGACATACAAGTAATTTATAAGGATGGCGTTAAGAAATGCCCAAAGTGTGGTGGTAACAAAACTCTCAAGATTCATGCTTTATTTGGTGTTCATGTCTATCCTAACATGAATTATGACCAAATCAAAGCAACGAGTGGAACGAGTGATGATAAATACACTCGGGCAAAATCAGCCGTATTTGCTTTGATCTACGGCGGATTGGCCTACACTTTGATGACAAGATTGGGTGTCCCAATTGAGGTTGCTGAAAAGGCTTATCAACTGTTCATTGAAAGGTATGTTGGTGTTGGGCAAGCCAGAGAGCGAGTGATTAATTCGTTCTGCTCGATTCGCCAAGAGGCAGGTCTTGGTTCCAAGATTATTTGGAACGATCCTGCCGAGTATGTTGAATCTCTTCTAGGATTTAAGAGGTACTTCATCCTTGAAAACCGAATCACCAAAGAGATATTTGAATTGGCGGAGAATCCGCCACAAGATTGGCGAAATCTTAAAGTCAAGGTCTATAGAAGAGATCGTGAACAGACTATTGGTGGAGCACTCCAATCAGCATTATTTGCGACTGCTTTCCAAATTCAGGCCGCAAATATGAGGGCTGCTGCGAACCATGAGATTCAAAGCACTGGAGCACAAATCACAAAGCGTGTCCAAAGACGTGTTTGGGATTTGCAGCCATTCGGGGTGACTCCTTGGCTCGTACAACCTTTGAATGTTCATGATGAAGTATTAAGCCCAACGCATCCTTCTGTTCGTGCAGAAGTTGCAAAGGTTGTTTTTGAAACTGTCGAATCGTTCAGAAACAAAGTTCCATTAATCGAATTTGAATGGAAGGCTATGAATACTTGGGCTAGTAAATGATTGAAATGCCATTAAATAATTTGACAATTTTGCTCAGCGATGCTGATTTAGATTGCTGCTTTATATCTTGGCATATAAATGCAGGATATGCTAGAAATAAGACAATTGGTTATTTACATCTATTAATAGCCAAACGTCTTAATTTAATTGGAGAAATAGATCACAAAGATAGAAATAAATTAAATTGTCAGAGGGAAAATTTACGAAAAGCTACAAGTCAACAAAATAAAGCAAATAGAAATAAATTGATAAATTGTCTATCAATTTATAAAGGTGTTACTTTTTGTAAAAGAAAAAATCTTTGGCGAGCTCAAATTGGAATTAATAATACTAATTACAATTTGGGATATTTCAAAGATGAAATTGAAGCAGCAAAAGAATACAATAGAGTGGCATTAAAAGCATTTGGAGAATTTGCTGTTCTTAATGAGGTTTGAAATGAGACAAATAGTAGAACTGACATGCCCAAATAATCACAAACAAACCATTACTTTTGAAGGAGTCTCGCCTAATTATGTTGAGATGTGGGTTGGTCTTATTACTGGTATTAGTCCTCTTTACAAAGTACCAGTTGGACCATCAAGTTCTGTAGGTAAATGCTGCTCATGTGGAGCAGAAATCAAAGCAACAATCAAGGATAGCGATGAGAATACTGACAACAATAATAACAACGGTACACCAAAAATGCCTTGATTTTAGAGCTTTGGATCGCCTAGTTCAATCTGTGCGATTCGAGGAAGCATTAAGGCTTGATCCAAATAATGTTCAATTGCATCAAGCCTTAATTGATGGCAACATTGCATTTGTAGAAAGCTGGATTACAGTTGTTCTCAAGAAAGAGATTGGTGAGTATAATATGAAAGAGCTTCGTGATGTTGCTCGGAAGCTAGGTATTCCATTTTATACCACCTATTCCAAAGATGACTTGCTTGTGGAGATTTTGAATGTCACTGGCAAAACTGAAAAAGTTGCTGTCTGAATGTCATTTTAAGAAAACTGATGTAGTCTTAAAGACAATGGATGATGCTTCTTACGATTACATGATAAGAAGAGCCTTTGAAGAAATAAAGTTGCTTTCAATTATGCCCGGCCATCCAACTGATGATAAGCGACTAATTTTAATCATCCAGTTATTACTGTTAGCGAGGTTAAAATTACAATGTCGCCTTTCAGACCAAAGAAAACAGTTGGAACAGGACCAGAAGCAATAATTCAAAACAAAATTGTTTTGAAGCTCAAAAGTCATGATTGGTATGTCAAAGTAATGATTGGTAATATGTACCAATTTGGCGTACCTGATTTATTCGCAGCCCATAGAAAGTATGGTATGCGACACATTGAGGTTAAGAATCCAGAAAAATTCAGCTTTACTCCGGCACAAATAGTTGAATTCCCATTGCTTTCTGCCAATGGTGTAGGTATTTGGATTCTTTTCTCAGATGAGGATGCTGAACTAGAAAAATTATTTAAGCCAGCGAACTGGTTTGAAATCTACTTTCGCTGGTCCAATGGAGCAATGTAACAATGCCGAAGTATGTAAATGAATTTTTCTACCTCAATGGTGAGTACACTGCTAAGTTGTACCGATTGAAAGCCAATTTTGGCTATGATGGATTCGGTGAGATTGTATTCTACAGAACATACTCTCGGATTAAGTCAGATGGCACACAAGAAAGCTGGCATGATGTTGTGCTAAGAGTTATCAACGGCACAATGTCTGTTCGTAAAGACTGGTATAGCAAGAATTTCATTAATTGGAATGAAGAGTATTGGCAAAAATATGCCTATGAAATGGCTGCTGCCATGCTCAAAATGTATTGGTTGCCAGCAGGCCGTGGACTCTGGCAAATGGGGACCAGCTTTGTGTTTGATCGTGGTGGGATGTCTCTTAATAATTGTGGGTTCACTATCTTAGGTGGTAATGAAACATTGTCCAATGATTTACATTGGATGATGGATGCCTTAATGTTAGGTGTTGGTGTTGGCTTTGAACCTATTCGCGATAACTTGATAATTTACACGCCTATTGGTAGGTATACACATTATGTTCAAGATTCGCGAGAAGGTTGGGCGGATAGTGTTCGATTACTTGTGGATGCTTTTACCAAACCTAATTGCAGGCAGCCGGTCTTTTGCTATGATAATGTACGCGGAAAGGGATTACCCATCCGTGGCTTTGGTGGCCTTAGTTCCGGCCCGGAACCGTTACAACAACTTCATGATGATATTGTTACTTTATTTAACTCCAAAGCTATTGATGTTGTGCGGCTTAAAACCGACATCGCAAACAAACTCGGGGTTTGCGTTGTTGCCGGAAACGTCCGAAGATCAGCTGAGTTATCAAAAGGACAGGTTAATGATTCAGTATTCCTTGAACTTAAAAATTATGAAACCAACCCAGAACGCGAAGATTGGGGTTGGATGAGCAATAATACAGTGGCATTGAAAGCACCAGAAGATTTTGAGATGCTTGGTGAAGTCGCCAAAAGAGTAGTGATCCGGGGTGAGCCCGGTGTCATGAATCTCAAAAACTTTGTAAAGGGCAGAGTAGGCAAGTATGATCCTCATATTCGTGAGGACAAAGCTACAGGGCTTAATCCTTGTGGCGAAATTCCTCTTGAAGATAAGGAACTTTGTAATGTCGTGGAGACAGTCCCTACTCGTTGTCCTAACGTCGAAACATGGTATAAGGCTTGTGAATTCGCAGCTTTCTATGCGACAACTGTCTCTTTGCTTCCGACACATAGGGAAGAAACGAATCGTATTGTCGTCAGAAATAGAAGGATCGGCGTTGGCATCATTGATTGGACTGGTTGGGTTAAAGAAACTAGCCTACACAAAGTTACAGCGTACATGCGGAAGGGATATGACACTGTGGTGCGGGTTGCAAGTGAAAGAAGTGCAGAGGCTGGCGTCTGCACTCCGGTCAGATTTACAACAATTAAGCCAGGAGGAACTGGACCGAAGCTACCTGGAAAAACTCCTGGAATTGGGTATCCCACTTTCGTGCATACTTTACGACGAATGAGAGTTGCTAACAATAATCCAATATGTCCAGTGTTAGATAATGCTCGTATCCCTTTCGAGCCAGATTTTTATGATCCAAAGGGAACTAGGATTTATGAGTTCCCTACAATGCAGGGACCAGCGAAACCAGCGTCAGAAGTATCATTATGGCAACAGGCTATGAATCTCGTTACAGTTCAACGAGAATGGTCTGATAATGCCGTAAGTAATACACTTTACTTTAAGCCAAAATGGAAATTGCTTTGCTATCGTGATGCAATTGGCGATGAAAGCGAGAAACGATATACTGTCGAGCGTGAATTCCGTGACATCATAAGCAAAGCAACAGGCAAAGACTTTGGTCGTGATCTTCGTAATTTGTGGACAACGAAAGAAGCGATTTTGCATGAAACACAAGAATGGAAAGTAATTGTTAAGCAAAGCAGATATGGCGAGTGGGAGCTATATCTTTATAAGTTTGATCCCACGCATGAGGAAGATATTATTGAAGAAGTATTATCTTCCATTACTCCTCTGATTAAAAGCTGTTCGCTCCTGCCCCACTCTGCGAAAGGAGCATATAGACAGATGCCAGAGGAGGGTATTTCGGCAGAGGAATACGAAAAGCGATTAGCGGCAATCCGTAAGATTGACTGGACGCTATTCCGCGATTCGGATGGTATTGATGAAAAATACTGTCAGGGAGATAACTGTGTCGTTAATACGAACAGGGTTGCTGTTGGACCTTAATAGCCTCTACTTTGGTATTGAAGGAAAGTTTGGCAAGAAAAGATTGCTAATTGCAGAATACCTAAAACGAATCGAAAGTTGGGGATTAACGCTAACCTACAAGTTAGCATACTCAAAGCAAAGAATGGAGCGTTCACCCGGATTTGCTACAGTTTTGCAGAAGTATGGATTTCGGATTTTTGATGGTAATTTTCATTGGCATATTTCGATGGCTCTACATTTGGCTGAGATGATTCCCAATATTGATTGCTTTATATTGGGGTCATCAATTTTGGATTTGGGCGAATTGCTAGATTGGTCGAAAAATAAAGGAATCATCACTAAATGCTTTTCAGTTGGTATTCCTGAACATTTCCACCAATTTGGAGAATGTATTGAGATTGATAAGACCCTATTGAAAGCTCCCAATGAGATTGCAAACACAACCGAATAGATGGTCATGCACTGCAACTTCTTTTAGTATGTTAATGGGTATACCTTTAGTTGAGATATACTCATTTTTGGGGCACGATGGTTCTGCAATCTTGTGGCCTGAACAAGAAGAACCTCTTTGTAGAAGAGGCGTACATATTGAAGAACTACAATATGTAGCTTTAAGCTATGGAGAGGTTCTTGCTCCTCTCGTTCCAGCTTTTATGTATTGCCCTAACGGACAAGGAAAACCATTAAAAGTTGATTTTTATCAGTTTCGCCAAATCCTGAAACGCTTTGACGGATTACTCTTTGGCAGATTGTTAGGCCAAAAGAATGGTCATTGTGTTGCATGGAATGCACTAGAACAGGTGATTTATGACCCAATTGGCCGTATCATTAGCTACTCCGATTTTAACGCAGAAAGCTTTTACGGTAGATTCAGTCCTAGCCTACGAGTTATTTGAACCTGAAAATGGGCTATTGTTGCAAGCCGAAAGAGTAGCCAAAGGATTTGCCAAAGGGAGGAACCGTCAATTTGATGAAGCCTTTGTTGATGAATGTATAACAGAGGCTTGGTACATTATTGTTTCAATGCTTTGGGAAGGCTTTTGGGAAATTCTGGAAAAATATCCCAATAAAGAAGAACGTAACAAATTCTTTAGAATGAGTGTTGGCTACCAGCTTAAAACGTATTGGTCATACCGTTCTAAGCAAACAGTTAGTTACTTGAAAGCTAAAGGCATTGTTGTTCAGCATGTGCCTGTTGAGAATGCGATTATCTACAATCGCGATAATCCATTAGACTCATTAATTCTAATGGAGTCAGTAGTTAGGAATGAACTTGAAAGACGAGTAGTTGAATACTACAGCCTCGGTAATGACAAGGATTTGATCGCTCGCCGTTGTGGAATAACTCGGAATAGAGTCAAGCGCATATTAACTAAGGTAAGTACAAAGCTAAGGAAAAAGGGTCATAAGCCTAAGGTTCCAACGCACTCGCAAATACTACCAAAATGATTACCTTTTTACCTTATCCTGATTTCATGCGATCCGCCAAAGTCCTGGATAACCAGAGACTTGGAAAGCAGCGTGTAGAGGCTGTACAGGTTGTACGAATCATTCTTGCTAAAGATAGTAAATTTAAGTATCATCCACTTACAATAATGTGGAATCCATTTTTACATGCACTTTGTAACTATGGAATGGTTGTTTGCGAAGAATGGAGTGATCGTGGATTTGTCGATCACTTATGGCACGAATTTTATAATGCAAAGCAAAATGTGCCATTAATTAGACCGACTTGGATTGGTGATAATTTGTTGCATAGTTCGCATCGTAGTAATTTACTGAGAAAGAATTATTCACACTATCAGAAATTTGGTTGGACTGAAAGCATTGGTCTTGATTACTATTGGCCCAAACCTTAGGAGTTGTTATGTCAAATGGTAATGTTACACCGCCTACTGCTCCAACTGATGGTACTTTCAAAAGCATTTTTACTTACACAGTGCAAAGTGCTATCTTTCTGACGATTTTGATTATTGGTTGTCGGCAGAACGAGCATTCTAAGGAAATCAATCAAAAGAGTTCTGAGGTTTTGAGTAATCAAGCTGAAGCTAAAGAGAAAGCAAGCATCACGCAAGGCATCCAATTATATTCTTCTTGGAAGTATTTGGATGATTTGGCTCAATATACTGGCTCTCCAAAGGATAAGCAAAAAGCAGTTGAAGCCAAGAAACTGTATGATGAGTACATTGCCAAGTATGATGATGGTACTAACAAATGAAACGTATTACCTATGAAGTAAATGGACAGCCAGTTACGGTCATAGTTAAAGAATTCATTGATCCAATGAGACCACCAACTTTCAATGTCAGATTGGATAATGGTCAAGTAGTTACAATTTATGCAAGAGACATTATCCTCATTGAGGACTATGATGATAGACCTAGGGGATAACCATACTCTTGAATTTACTTGTTGGAGACCAGATCGTGACCTTAATCCTCAATATGATGGTATTCCTGATGTCGAAAGATATGGGGCTACTGTCAGGCATGGCGATGGTTGTCTTAGTGGGATTTTATTTGATGGGGATGTCCAGCAAAAGCTTCACGCAATCTACGTCAAATGGGCTGAAAAGCAAGGACTAAAGCCAAGAAAATATATTGCTTGGCAAGTTGAATGTTGGGAGCCATTAACCATCTCGCCATCATTACTTTGTTTGCGATGTGGCGATCATGGATATATTCGACAAGGAAAATGGGTGAAAGCATGAGAACGATGAAATATCTTAGTCCGACTTCGCTCAAGATGTTCTACGAAAATCGGGAAAATTTTTATCTACAATATCTCTGTGATAAGAAAACTCCACGACCACCGCAAACTAATGCAATGGCCGTAGGTTCTGCTTTCGATGCCTATGTTAAATCATTCCTTGTTGAAAAACTTGTTGGCAAACGACCAGAGTTTGAACGCGATACTATTTTCACAGCACAGGTCGAATCTCATAATAGAGATGAAGCTAAGAAAGCTGGTGAGATAGTATTCAAGGAATACTCAAGACTTGGCGCTTTGAGTGATCTACTTATAGACCTTGAAGGATGTATCGGCGAACCACGCTTTGAAACAACAGTCGAAGGATATGTATCCGCCGTGAGCCTTGCTTTCGGAGATGTTCCGTTCCTTGGCAAACCGGACATATTTTTCATTACAAAGCAAGGTGCTCGAATTATATTTGACTGGAAAGTTAATGGCTATTATAGTAATTATAATGTGTCTCCGAAAGCAGGATACACACGAATACGATCTTCTGATCCCAAGCTCAACGGTAAAGTGCATCCGAAAGCTATGGTGATGGATCATCAAGGAATCAAGATTTCAATTACTCATCCTCTTGATACTGTTGATCGAGAATGGGCTGCTCAGCTTTCTATTTATTCATGGCTATTGGGCCAGGATATTGGTAGCAAGTTCATTGTTGGTATAGATCAAATCTTCTGTGGCAATGATGACTTCGGTGGAAAGAAGATTGGCGTCGCTCAGCATCGTTCAATCGTGAATGAAAGCTTCCAGCAAGAAACCTTCAAGAAAGCTAATGAAGCATGGAAGGCGATTCAAAGCGGGCATGTGTTCTTTGAATGTCCTCGACCTGAAAGCGATGCACGTTGTGTTCTCTTAGATGCGATGGCTGATACTCCTCCTGATCCAGCTTTCGATGCCATACTTCGATAGACATTCTAATGATTGTTAGAATGTTAAAATGGGTCAGAATAATTTGACTATCTCATTCCGGGAGCAATAGTATAGCGTGGGATATTTTAGGAGTCAAGTCGTGGAAATGTCCATAACGTCGCGTGAGCTAATTGCGGGCAATGCTCCCCTGTGCATACTGGCGGATTCGCTACGCGACTACGGTACGCCAGATTGTGAACGGTTTGCGGAATTATGTGACATTCAAACGACCATTAGAATGTCGCCCAATCCAGAATTGTTTGCCAGAAAAGCAGAATTACAAAAGACTTTTGAAAGCAGGGTTCCGAGCTTTACATATTCCAATCAGTTTGGTCCATTTTGGACTGCTTTGACCTATCATTATGAGCCAACACAAGCAAACTCGCTCGCAGATCGTATGGAAAATGAAATGATTGAAAGCGTTGTGTTTGCTAATTTCACAGGTGGACCATTCAACATTCGTGTATTGCGTCAAGCATGTATAGAGCGTTTGACCAATCTAGCTTTGGTTGTCACTGCTCGCAACATTGATTGGACTGGAGTCTTTCAAGAATTGAACGGAATCAATTTGCATACATTACAGATTGTGTCAGGTTATGCACGATGGCCTCAATTGGTTCCACCATTCACTGTTGCACCCAAGATCGCTGCTCATTGTGAGCTTTCGCTGACAAGGCGTTTGAATGGTCAACCGTTCAACAAGATGCGGAAACCTAGCTTTTCGAGGTACTAATGTATTGCATCCTTGAAAGCTCAGATTTTGAGCGTAACGTGATTGGGCCGTTCACTACATTGGTCGAAGCTCTTGAGTTCAACGAAAAGAAGTACACTCCAAAGAAGGGGTGTTCTGCGGTAATCGTTAAATGCTTAATCCCAATGACTTTGATGCGGATGGAAACCGGCCATGATATTCAAAGTAAAAGACGGAAGAAGCACACAGACTTTTGAAGGATTCAAATTCTTCAGAAGCAAGTCTCAAAATGCTCTCGCTGCCTACATTGAAGGCGAATGGGAGCTTTGGGCTTGGGATGGAACAGAATTGGGAGTATCTGAACTTGAAAGATACTACCGATCTGAATGGGGAGAAGAAGTAAGAATCATTAAATTAACTCGTATTAATTAGCTTTGAATGGAGAACTAAGGGCGGTTCAATTCCGCCCCAAAGCTCTGGTGGCTATAGCCACCTAACTTCCCGTAAGGGGAGGACCACCACTATATTATGAAAGGCATAACATGCACACATCTTTTAGGAATCGCGATCCGCCTTTGTGATTAAAAAAAATTAAATGGTTATGAAAAATTTACTTGTGAAAAATTATGAGGGTTACTCATTAAGACTATTATGTGAATGATATGTAGAAAGTATATTAAAAATGTACTTCCCGTAAGGGGAGAAAGAAAGCTTGGTAATATAAAAGTTGGGTAAAAGTTGCCCCTTATTGGGCAAATAATTCCCACACCAGGCTTTAATGCTCTGCGAGTAAGAGCTACTAAGGTTCGATCCAAAGCAGAGCACTTCGTCCGTCACAGGAGGAATAGAATGTCAGCAGTTATAATCCTTGAAGATAATAACGATAAAATTCGTTATATCTTGGATCACAATGGCGGCTTTCATTCCGAGAATGTGGTGATTGTGCGAAGCGTGCAAGCTGCAAAGTACTTCACACAAAATCCAGGAGTAGGCAAATTACGCTTTTTCTTGGATTATGAGCTTGCTCCTGGTTGCGGTTCTGGCTTTGAATTCCTTGAATGGGCAATTGCGACAATCAAGAACAAGATCATTGACGTAACTGTGATTACGTTTCGTACTCCGTGGCGTAATGAGATGATGTTGCTTTGTGAGAAGAATGGAATCAAGGTTGAAGCCTTTGAAAATCCATTCTCTGCAACTGATAGTGCTCAAATGCCTGTGGTGAAGCCATGATTTACAGCTTCGGTGAAATCCAAAGTACGATTTATGAACGGAGAATGTTTCATCACAGTCTCCATTCACAAATCTCTTTGGTGAACCGAAACAATCGAAGATCATCTTTGGAATATGAGCTTTCGCTATTTGCGAGGCGCTTTCCAAATGATCCTCGAATTAATAACTGTCATGATTTACTCAATAATTTACCAGTTATTGAGCGAGTCAAGATTAATTTGAGTGCAAAGCGTGCTACAACATACATGGGGATTCCATTCTATCCTCATATCACTCGCAAGCAACTGTGGACAATTGCTTTGGAGATGTTTCGTTTTGTGTTTCCTGTTTCACAGTACCAAGATATTGTGGAAGCATTATACACAAAGCCTTTGAACAAAAAGAAAAAGAATCAGTACATTGCGGCTTTCGACTCAACGCATCCATTGAGGTACATAATCTATGGATTGTACAACGAAAATCGCAAGGAAGAGCAACGTGTTAGCGTTTTCTATTACTTGATAAGAGCATTAGATACCATAGAGGATAGTGAGGCTTTCATTTACCATGCCTCAATGTTGTTTTACGATGCAATTGGAAATGGCAACAAAACGCCAAGTGTAGATCAACACACTTCCACCGTGATGGCTATTGCCAGAGATATTAAGGAAAATTGCAATTGGGGAGCAATGCCAATTTTGGCTGATGCTTTACAGGATGCAGACTATACTAATGAGGAAGTATTAAAGCATCTAAGAGCGTGGCATCATTTTAGTCGGGCTTCTTGGATACTCAAAGCATTGGGAGTATGAAATGGTTGATCTACATGGAAGCGCTTTAGTTCAAATCGAGATTGGCGCAAACAATGAAGTTTGGGTCAATGTCGATGGCGTTTGTCAATTTAGAAGCAAAGGCCATGCTCAATTGGAAATTGCTGATAATCGTCCAATGGGCTTACTTTTAACTGGCAAAGAGCGTGAACGATTCATTGAATACCTTCGGAATGATATTAAAAGCAACGAAGTTATTTTGGATCAGATGAGGCCACAAGATGGCATTCATCCTGATTTGATTAAAAGACGTAATGCTGAATTGGTTGCTTCAAAATTAGTTCTCAAAATGCTTGAGTCAACACACTCATGACTACGATTAAAATGCTTCGCTTGCTCCAATTGTTTTTGGTATTTATTGAAAGCCCTACAGATATTATAGGACTTATTAATGTGGATGCCAATACAGCGAAACAAATGTATGATGCGATTCAGAAGCTTTTGAATCTTTCTTTCGAGCAACTGGCTGCGTTGGACAAAGCATGACTCTTGCTGAGCTAACAAGAAAGTATGTTCCTTATGTCTCATCCTTAACAGAGATGGGACGTAGGGATACTATCACTTTGACTTGCCGAGATAGTACGATTGATATTTCATTGGATAAAGAGAATTTGACTGAGGAAATGCGTGATTTGATTGAAGCATCGAGCGATCAGTCTTTCTTGTTCAAGCTCCAGCTTTGGACCCAAACACAAGTGTATGGTAAAGGGCCAAAAGTTTTTAGGCCAACAGCCTATCAGCTTTTCATGCTGGAACGAATGCAGTTGAATTTGACAGCCAAAGATTTTGCAATGCCTTTCGAAACCATTGTAATTGAATTACCCGAGGACTACATAAAAGCTAGAACAGTTGAAGGGCTTCGGCCGGAATTGGTTGTCTTTCATTACAAAGAAATCATGCTTCATACGGTTTGGTTTGGAAAGGTATGTTTGACAAGCTGGTGGCGTACTGATACAGAAGCAGAGATTGAAACATGGTTTCGCGGTGGATTCCATGAATATCGTGATCCGCGTGACTTACCATCTTCGGAGCAAGAAGGACAGCTTGAAAAGCAAATCAGGCGAGCAATTATCAATTATTGCTTATTACTTGATGAGGTAGGAATCAAAAAGCGTGGACCAGCAATTCCAAACGAGTATGCCAAGTTAGTCAAGTGGTGTCAGAAAGACAATAAGCATACCCCAAAAAATAAATTGGAATTGCTTAGGTCGCCAATTATTTATGAAATGAGCCGAGAGACTGAATTAGTTCGGGTTGTTGACGAAAGTGGAAAATTATCTGGAGAGCCAACTGGCAGACAAGTATCTCCGCATTCGCGTAGAGGCTATTATAGACGCCAAAGACATGGCCCAGGCAATACATTAGAAAAGCGCGTGCGAATTCCACCAACGATTGTTAATAAGCATCTTTTAACTGGTGATATGTGGCAGGAAAAAATTTACAAGACGTAAGACATTTTGCTTTAAGGCAGAATGTAACTAACTACCCCAAAGAATACTTTGAGGGTATGAAAAATCCTTTTGACTTATTAAGAGTCACTGCCAGTTCGATTTATGTTGCTAATCAATGGCTCAAGTATCTTGAAGGACCAGAGAAAGCGCATGTTCAAAGCTTAGTTGCAAACTACATTGGATGCGATTATAATGGGCAAACGTCTTACGCTTTCTATTGGCCTAAAACTAATCGCGCATCTCGTTGTACGCCTCAGGTATTAGTGAGTTGTGAACATTGTCCAATTAGTGCAGAATTATTGATTGAAGATAATAAAGTAATGATTCATTGGTATAGCAATAGTCAAACGTATACTAGCAAATTTAGTGAACGCTTTGAAACTTTTGAGCAAGCGACTATGTATGCAGCAAGAATGTTTTTTACGGAGCTAACACTATATAAGTATCGACAAGCAATGAAACCTGAAGTAGGTAAGGAAATCTACATTGAAGGAAATTGGGTGGAGGCAAAGGATGCTAAAGGTTACAAGACTATTCAAAGCGACCATCGAACTAACAAAGTGTTTGTTCTTGGATATCCCTTACTTGAAAAAGAAAGAGAGGTTTTCACACTCCAAGTTGTCAAAAAGAACAGAAGCCGATTTGTATTCAACAGTCTTAATAGTCACGATTTTGACATCCAAGTGCAAAATGAGTGGCTACGTAGCTCCGAGGATTGGGGCATCAATAACCCAGGACAATATGTCTTAGGCGATGTAATGTGTAACAATTGCAAAAATGTTGGCACAGTACAAAGCTTTATGATGCGTTATCATAGACATATGGGTCCAATTTGTTGTGTCTGTTGGGACCATCACTATGAGATTTCAGATCAATCTGTTGCTTTTGAGGCTCTAACCCGTTAAAAGGACTCCCTAATACGGAGCTAATCCAATGCTGATTACCAAGAAACACATGCTGGCGTACTTTCAAGAAGGTCATACTTTGCTGGAAGCCGAGATTGCTTTCGGTATCAAACGCAAGCGTGATAAGACAGTGATCGTTGATGAACGATACTCCCTTAGATTCGGAACCATCTTCAATAATCTAAGGCGGAAGAATAAAATTTGGGCCGACGAAAATGGTCGGTATCATACCAATGAACGAACAACTGAAAGTCCTGTTAGCGGAAATGGCTGAGATTCGCTTTGTAATTGTTGCTGACTATGCCCGGAAATTTCCATACCGGGTATTTGATCGAAAGCACAATAAAACAATTGCTCAATTTGAGCAGCTAAGCGAAGCTCAGTCTTTCTTAGAGACTCAAATTGAGCGCTTTATAAAGGAACGCTCAAATGCAATCTCCGCTACAGCTTGCCTACCCAACACTTCGGTTGCATTTAATGTGCAGCCATTGCTTGGGGCAGTCGGTTAGACAATGTAAAAAGTGTGGTAAATCAAAGAAAGATTACTTGCATGAGGGTATGGAACCTGAGATGCAAGAAATGAGTTACCTGCGACAAACTTGGGAAACGTGCAAACGCTTTCTACAGGTCAGTACGGGTATTAATAAATTGGACTGTTTGTTACAATTGCTTTGGGGTCCACCGCACAACCGATTCTGGCGTGATTACTCGAAAGCTAAATTCGAAGTCAATATGTCACCGTTCGTTGTGCTCAGAATAGCGAGGGCACGCAATGCAGTTTCCTAATGAGATAGTTACTGACATTACAAAAGAAGAAATTGAAAAGGGCGTGCCAAAAGATGCTGCAACTTGTCCAGCAGCTAGAGCTTTATGTCGTGACTTTCCTGGTTTTGAAGTAATGGTGACAAAGAAGCAAACTAACTTTTATCACAAAGGCTCATGCCATGTTGTAGCCAAGTATCAAAATGATTCTGATTTGGAATGTCAAATTGGAATGTTTGATGATGGATTGCTCTTTCATCCTGGACAATACAAATTGATGAAGATTTAGTGTGCTGCGATGTTCATGTTTGGTTTCATTCCTGATGCTGAGGAACCACGATGAAATTCATGTCCGTAGATTTGGAGACAACAGGCTTGAAAGCTGGTATTCATAGCATTATTGAATTTGGTGCTGTGTATTCAGACTTTGGAAATACGTTTGAGCCAAAATCATTCTATGGTTGGGTATATCCTGAAGGAATGATTTGGAGTCAGTATTGTTTGAATATGCACTCAAAATGGATTGAGACAGTAAATAGGAGAGTTAGAGAAAAGACTTTGCATCAGTATCCTATTATCTATTTGGGGTTTGATGCTTTGGTTGAAGCTTTCAAAGATTGGTTTGCTACACTCAAAATTGATGGGAAAATCACTGCTGCTGGAAAGAATTTTGCAAACTTTGATTTGAAATTCTTGGAAGCACAGCTATTTCCACAATTATTTAGACATCGGATACTTGATCCAGGTGTATTCTATTGGAGAAAAGGCGATACAGTACTTTGTGATTTTGCTACATGCAAGGAACGAGCAATCCAAGAAGGATGTGTTATTTCACCTAAAGTTGAGCATAATGCTTTGGATGATGCAATGGATATTGTCAAACTGATTCATCATTATTATAAGGATAAGCTATGATTGACTTTGGATCACAAGTAATCATTCTTGATGGTGAACCTGATCCAATTGTTAAATGGGAAGTATGGTTCTTAGTTACAACTGGCTTTGTAAAGACAATGCTTGAGGTAAAGGCTGAAGCTGAAAGACTTGAAATGCCAATTGAATTTATAAGACCTGTTCCTGTGGCAATTGGACAACGATTCTATGAACCAGTGTTACATAAATGAATTCAATACAGTTCTGGCATCTTGAGATTTTGATGGTAGATGGTAGAGCTTTGAGACTTGGTTTCTTAGCTCCACCTGATCGCGAAGATATTCAAGAAGTATTGTATTCTACTTGGAGAAAGCTAGCTCCAGATGTCCAAGATAGTTGTTGGGATATATACTTGATTGCAAACTTTGCACCTGAAGAAGGTTGGACTGGAGAAGTCCTTACTTTCTATGGCACTATGACTTGTACTGAAAAATCTTTAGTGGATAATACAAATGGCACGCACGAATCGTGAGCTTTGCATGTTGGCTGAAGTATTCAACCCGAAACGTAGTAGGGTTGCGGGTATGTATTTGAGTGAAAAGCTGGATGGGATGCGGGCACTATGGCTACCATTCACCAAAGGCTTGCCATTCACCGATATACCTTTTGCCAACAAGGAAAAAGACAAGCGGCAATATGTATGCACAGGGCTATGGTCAAGATACGGCAAAATCGTACACTGTCCGCCGTGGTTCACGGAAGGTTGGCCTAATTATCCACTTGATGGTGAGCTTTATATTGGGCGTGGTAAGTTTCAAGAGACGATGAGTATTGTGAAAGAGTTAGAGCCGAGTGTTGATTGGCGTATGGTTAAATATATGGTATTTGATTCCCCTAATTATGCACAAATATTTGCATCAGGTCGAATCAATAATACCAATTACAAACATACAATGAAAACGGATGATTATACACGCTTTGCATTAGAGAATAGACCAGTTCTATTTTTTGATGCTGCCTATAGGATCATGGAACAACAGTTACCTCAGACCGATTATCTCAAACTGCATTATCAGCGATTGCTGCCATTCAGCACTGATCCTGCAAAAGAGATATTGTATAATGAGCTAGAGTCAATTTCGGATCAAGGTGGTGAGGGATTAATGCTTAGGCATCCAGCGTCGGAATGGGAGCCAATTCGTTCTGAATATCTAACCAAGATAAAGAAGCTGCACGATGCGGAAGCTACTATTGTTGATTTCAAAAGCGGTCAGGGCAAATATCTCGGAATGTTGGGAAGTCTTGTCGTCAACTTTAATGGTATTATCTTTGACCTTTCAGGGTTCACGGATGAAGAGAGACTTCTTACTACTGATGATGGATTGCGTTTTCCTGGTACTCTTCTTGATAATAGTATTGCTAATCCAAGTAGGTTTTTTACTCGTGGTCAAACCGTTACTTTTCGTTATAGGGAGCTATCCGATGATGGCGTCCCCAAAGAGGCACGATATCTAAGGAAACACCATGAATGATCCAGCGTACATTACTTTGCAAGTGGAATTTGTTGTAATGGTTTTTATTGTGCTTTCAATTATTGGCTACAAAATAGGTAAATTCTTTAATGGGGATTAAAACTTTCATTAAAATGCTAGAGGGAGCTGGCTATATTCGTGTTGAAACATGCCGAACTATTAATGATGCAAAGTGTTTGGCACAATTTCAATATGCAATATGCCAAGGACTTAGTTGTGAATTAGTAATACTAGGTCCAGGAATTATGGGCTCAAAGAAAGCAGCTGCTGCTTTTGTGTTTGATAACGAAACAGATAATTATTTACACCACACGATGCTGGACTTCACATGACAGACTATGTATTAGGATTCTACTTTACTCCAAAGCACGTTTTGCTCATTCTGAAAGACAAACCAGAATGGCAAAAGGGATTGTATAATGGATTGGGTGGAAAGATTGAGCCGGGTGAAACACAATATGAAGCAATGGTTCGTGAATTCAAGGAAGAAAGCGGACTAGATGTATGTGATTGGCAATCTGTTTTAATTATGAAGAATGATACTATTGGATTTAGTGTTGAAATATTTGCTGCTCATGGCGATGAATTAAAACCAACTGGTTCTGCCGAGGAGCCTGTTAGATATTTTGATTGCAACAAATTACCATCGAATATCATTCCCAATTTGAAATGGTTAGTTCCGATATGCTATGAAAAGCTATTCGGACAAATGAATTACGAGGTACATTCAACATGAGTTGGGCAATACTTTGGTTTGTTGTGAGTATCATTGGCTTTGGATTGCATTATCTTTTTAGACCAAATGATTCTTTGCACATTGGAGTTTGGGGATTTAATATCGGAGCTTCTTTAATGAGGATTATTTACAATGACAGTGGAAGCACTATGCAAGAAATTGACTGAATGTTATCCAACTCATGCAACTGCACCTGGATTGCAGATTGCTTGGGTGAAAGATGGAAAGAAGGAAGGATATTATGTCGGAATTCATTTGTTCCCAAACGGAATTAACAGTCGAACAGTCGTTGCAAAAGCTATTGAGTCAACAGTCGAATTGGCAGCAACGAAAGCCCATGATATTTGGGTTGCAATCGTTAAGAAAGTTCAAGAGGATGCGGCTCAGCAAGCGTGAATTCAAGAGACTTTGTTATGCTGTAAAACGCGGACCATTGGGACATAATTATTAACGGCCAGGAGATTAATTTTGGACCTCCTACAACAAGGAAAACTCTTTGAGTTTGCGAGACGAGACAAATGTGAGATACTCTATTTGCCGTCGGGATTAGTTCGTGTGACAACTAAAGACTTGGCAGCAGGAAAAGTTGATGGTAAATTCAAGGGACCATGCACAATTTATACATTGGAACCATTGCATAATGGATTGCTTAACATTGTAATTGTGCCATACCTCTTTACAAAGCCAACTGATATAGTAATTATACCATTGACGATTGAAATGAAGAAACATCCAAAGCCAACAGTTGCACACATTGCTGTTGTTGAGGATGTGAACAATCCGCGAGAAGATCGTGGAGAATGGGTTTCCAAAGTCAAGGTTCGTAGGATAGCAGCTAATAGTAATGATCCTATTGTTGCTCTGGTTGCTGGCAAGCAACTGCCTTGTGCTATTGGCTTTTCAGAGAATGGAGTGGCACTTAAATTTAAGGAAAATAGTTACACTTTGGAGTAATAATGGTATATCCAAACTGCCCGCTAATTGAGCGAAGCAAATGGGATAAATTGATTGACCGAATCACGCCGGGACCAGCGAGCATTCATAAGCCAAAGACAAGGCAACAAGGCGTGGTACGCGAATGTATGCCTTGCACGGTAGCTGCTGGTATTGATTACGCTACAAGCGTGAGTGGGATAGAAGATATTAAGCCTTGGGATGAGAAGATATTATTTGAAAGCGTGCAACAGAGTGATGGTGGCTCGTATATGGGCAATTGCATCGAAGCTGTTTCTAGTGTGATCGAAGTTGTATATTGCCCGACTTTCGATCATCAAATGTCAGCTGTGCTCTTTGGATTTGGGCTATTGAGCATGATGCAATTATATCCTAATTTCATGAAGCCAACGCCGTGGCTTCCTGCACCTATCGGAATTCCTGATAGTCATGGCATGTTCGGATTCAAGCCGATCCGCCGTGGTACACAGTATGGTATATGGCACTTACAAAGTTACGGACCTAGCTTTGCTTCAGAGTTTTTGAACTGTATGGTGCTTTCTGAACAGAATCTTGCTGGTGGTGGAGGTTCATTTGCTATTACTAGGTACAAACTATCATGAACATTGTTGTTGCAATAGAAATTGATCCTTCGGATATTGAAGCAGTGTGTCAAGCGGCAAATGCAAGAGGCTTTCAACACTCAAAGCAACGTGAACTTTTGCGATTATATTTTAGGTCTGTCCTCAGTGGAACCGTGGTAAGAGCGAAAGATGATTATTTTGAGGTAAATAATGATGATGCAATTAGAAAAGAATAAAAATGGGCATTATCTAATATACATTGCAATCCTTTCTGATAATTTTGGAATTACTAAAATTGAGGGAGCATACTTGACGGCTAATCAAGGTATGCTTTCATTCCATCATGAAGTTGAGAATCCTGACAATTGGAAAAGCCTTGGAAATTGTTGGGAGAATACATTAAAGAAAGGATCGACATGGTATAAAACGTACAGCATTATTCGGATTTACGATGTTCGAGTTGAGAGACCAGATGAAATTGGGTTTGAGGCTTTTCAAAAGAAAATTAATAGAGGACGATG
>Ga0081455_10001851_pt1 | contig 25467 bp, 28 predicted proteins | sample TabmetS3T2R1_FD_70207 | JGI IMG/M metagenome (GOLD analysis project Ga0081455, IMG submission 70207) | Tabebuia heterophylla rhizosphere microbial communities from the University of Puerto Rico - S3T2R1 | ecosystem: Host-associated > Plants > Roots > Rhizosphere ...
ATTGTCGACGATCTCATAGACCATGTGATGCAGGCCGGTGCCATCGTCGGTGTCGCCGATATACATGCCCGGGCGCTTGCGCACGGCATCGAGGCCACGCAGCACCTTGATCGAATCGGCATCGTAGTCGCCGGCGCCGGGGGTCACATCGTTGTTGTTGTCGTCGCTCATGTTCTTGCTTTCATAAGGGGGTCAGGCCGCCGCGATCGAGCCGTCGGCGACGCGCAGGACCTGCGCGCGACCGGCGAGCGGGGCGAAGAGTTCGGCGTCGGTGCCCGTCATCCAGCACTGGACGGAGAGCGCCACCACCTCGTCGAACAGCGCCGCCCGGCGCTCGGCGTCGAGATGGGCCGCGATCTCGTCGAGCAGCAGCAGCGGCGCGCGTCCGCGCGACAGCGCCACCAGGCGCGCATGGGCCAGCGCGATCGACACCAGGACCGCCTTCTGCTGCCCCGTCGAGCCTTCGGCTGCCGGCAGGTCGAGATCGAGATGGCGCACCGCAAGATCGCTGCGATGCGGCCCACAGGATGTGGTGCCGGACTCGGCATCGCGCAAGCGGCCGGCGGCGAGCTCGGAGCGCAAGCGGTCCTCGGCATCGAGCGCGGCCATGGTGGCGACCCAGCCGTCGACTTCGCCGGCCATGGCGAGCGCCGCCCGTGGGAAGGGGCCGATGCCCAGACGCGCCGCGGCGTCGAGGCGGTGGACGGTGTCGGCGCGCGCGGCGGCCAGGGCGACGCCATGGCGGGCCATGGTGTCCTCGAGCGCGGTGAACCAGTGCGGATCGCGGCTGCCATCGGCCAGCAGGCGGGCGCGCTGGCGCAGCGCGTTCTCGTAAGCCGCCACGTCACCGGCGTGCTCGGGATGCAGTGCCGTCACCAGCCGGTCGAGGAAGCGTCGGCGCTCGCCCGGCCCATCGAGGAACAGCCGGTCGAGCTGCGGCGTCAGCCAGACGGCCGCGACATGCAGGCCAAGCGCGGTCTGGCTCTGGGCCGGCCGGCCGTCGATGCGCACGGCGCGCCGCGGCAGGCTGCCTTCGCTCCTGGCCGGTTCCAGGCCGGTGCCGATGGCAAGCCGGCCCTCCGGTGTGTCCAGGGTGGCGGCGACGGCCCAGGAAACGGCGTCCGGCTCGCCGGCGCGGCTGCGGCGGGCGACCTCGTCCAGGCGGGCGCGACGCAGGCCGCGGCCGGGCGCCAGGAAGGAGAGCGCCTCCAGGAGGTTGGTCTTGCCCGCGCCGTTGGCGCCCACCAGCACGATGGGCTGGGGGCCGCAGTCGAGGCGGAGCTGGCGGTAGTTGCGGAAGTCGGTCAGCCGAAGCTGGCGCACGGCCAGTACGGCCGGCGCTGCGCCGGTTGCGGCGTCGGGGGAATAGGCGAGAGCGCTGTTCGGCGGCGCCGTCATACCCGCATCGGCATGAGCACGTAGAGGGCGCTTTCGTCAGCGCCGTCACGCACCAGCGTGGGGGACCCCGCATCGGCCATCAGGAAACGCGCCTCCGAGCCCGCGATCTGCTCGGTAATGTCGAGCAGGTAGCGCGAGTTGAAGCCGATCTCGAGGGCGGCGGCCTTGTACTCGACCTCGATCTCCTCGGTGGCGCTGCCGGCGTCGGGGCTGGTGGCCGAGAGCGTGACCACGCCCTTGGCGACCGCGAGCTTGATGGCGCGCGACTTCTCGGTCGAGATGGTCGAGACGCGGTCGACGGCGTGGGCGAACTCCTTGCAGGGGACGTTCAGGACCTTGTCGTTGCCGGTCGGGATGACCCGCTCGTAGTCGGGGAAGGTGCCGTCGATCAGCTTGCTGACCAGGGTGACCCCGCCCGAGGCGAAGCGGATGCGGGTGTCGCTGAGCTCAACGTCCACGGAGCCGTCGCTCTCGTCTAAAAGCTTGCGGACCTCGCCCACCGTCTTGCGCGGCACGATCACGCCCGGGATCTCCGAGGCGCCCTTGGGCAGCGGCACCTCGACCCGGGCCAGGCGATGGCCGTCGGTGGCCACGCCGCGCAGCACCTGCGTGCCGCCGGCGGTGGCGGCATGGAAATAGATGCCGTTCAGGTAGTACCGCGTCTCCTCGTTGGAGATGGCGAAGCGGGTGCGGTCGATGATGCCCTTGAGGTCGGTCGCCGGCAGCTGGAAGCGGTGCGGCAGGTCGCCCTCGTTCATCGCCGGGAAGTCGGCCGGCGGCAGGCACTGCAGGGTGAAGCGCGAGCGGCCGGCGCGGATGGTGAGGCTGTTGCCGTCGCTCGAGGTCTCAAGCTCGACCTGCGCGCCATCGGGCAGCTTGCGCACGATCTCGTAGAGCGTATGGGCGGGCGCCGTGGTCGAGCCAGCCTTGGCGGCGGTGGCTTCGACGGTCTCGGTGATCGCCAGATCCATGTCGGTGGCGGCCAGACTCAGCCGGCCCTTCTGGGCGGTGATCAGGACGTTGGACAGGATGGGGATCGTGTTCCGCCGCTCGACGACACTCTGCACATGGGCCAGAGCCTTCAGAAGCGCTGCCCGTTCGATCGTTAGTTTCATGGTTTTGGTCGCCGTAACGAGGGGCCGAAATAGCGGTTTAGACACCCCGTTTCGCGGGCCTTAAAAGGCCATTGCGGAACGGTTGCAGAGTATAGCATGCGGGGCCGCCGCGGAAAGCAATTTCGCCCGCAATTTGAGGCTCTTAACGCCTCATTTGGCGACGAAAAACGGGGCCTTTCCGGCCCCGTTTCGTCTCTCCCCTCCGGAGCGCCTCAGCCCTGCAACTGGCGCTTGAGCAACTCGACGTCCTCTGCAATCGACAGGTCGGACACCTTGAGTTCTTCGATCTTACGCACGGCATGCATGACCGTGGTGTGGTCGCGGTTGCCGAAGCGCTTGCCGATCTGCGGCAGGCTGAGCGTGGTGAGCTGCTTGGCGAGATACATCGCCACCTGGCGCGGCCGAGCGACCGAGCGGGCGCGCCGGGGCGAACTCATCTCGGCGAGCTTGATGTTGTAGTGCGCGGCGACCCGTTGCTGGATCTCGTCGACCGTGACCTTGCGGTCGGCCTGGCGCAAGAGGTCGTGCAGCACGTCCTGCGCCATCTCAACGGTTATCTCACGGCCGATCAGCTGGCCGTGCGCGACCACCCGGTTCAGCGCCCCTTCGAGCTCGCGGATGTTGGTGCTGATCTTGTGCGCCAGGAACTCCAGCACCGCGACCGGCACCGGCACACGCGCCGATTCGGCCTTGGTCTGCAGGATCGAGAGCCTGAGTTCGTACGTGGACGAATGAATGTCGGCCACCAGACCCGAGCCCAGCCGGGACCGCATGCGCTCCTCGATGTCCTGCAGCTCGCTGGGCGGCTTCTCGGACGACAGCACGATCTGCTTGTTCTGCTCGACCAGCGAATTGAAGGTGAAGAAGAACTCGTCCTGGCTCGCCTCCTTGCCGCAGATGAACTGCACGTCGTCCACCATCAGGACGTCGACGTTGCGGAACAACTCCTTGAACTGGTTGGTGTTCTTGGTCCGGAGCGCCTGGATGAAGCGGTTCACGAAGCTCTCGGCCGTGAGGTAGAGCACGCGCAGCTTGGGATCGCGCTCGCGGATGACATGCCAGATGGCATGCATCAGATGGGTCTTGCCCAGCCCGACGCCGCCGAAAATGTAGAGCGGGTTGCGCTCGGGCAGCGGCCGGTCCTGCTCGGCGATGTTGCGCGCGGCGGCATAGGCGAACTCGTTGGGCTTGCCGACCACGAAGTTGGCGAAGGTGTAGCGCGCCTCGGGACCCTGGAAGATCTCGTCGACGCCGCGGCCGATCGACGGCCCGAGCCTTGGCATCGGCGCCTGGTAGCTGTTCTGCGGCGCGGGGACCGGCGGCATGGCGATGATGTCGTTCGGCCGGCGCGGCGCCGGCGGCGGCACGAGATTGACCTCGACACTCGCCACCGTGGTGTTGACGGCCTGCCAGTAGGCGAGCACGCGGTCGCCATAGTGGCGGCTCACCCAATCGCGCACGAAGCGCGTGGGCGCGTAGAGGCGGAGCTTGCCGGCCTTCAATTCGCCGAGCTCGACTTCGCCGAACCAGGTCTTGAAGGCCTTGTCGCCGATTTCCTTGCGGAGCCGATCGCAGACGCGAGTCCAGTGCGTCTCCAGTTCCTTGCGGCCCCCATCGTCCATCTCGACCCCCGCCATACTCTTTTGATTGTACGCTGCGTCGTTGCCCGACGTCGGAAATTGGAATTTGTTCACGTTTGTCTCCAAGGAAGTCCTGCTGCCTTCCATCCACCCGCCGAACCGCGCTTGGCTTGCCCGTCCAGGGGACCCTCGAAACCGTCTGCTACGTTGAAGCACGTACTGTATCCGGCCGCGGTCATGGCTTTCGCCGCCGCGGCCGATCGAGCCCCACTTCTGCAAAGGAACAGCAGCGGCGCCTGCTTGTCCGCGATGGCGCCTGACAGCGCGCTCACGAATTCGGGGTTGGGCTGCATGCTTGGAAACACCTGCCATTCCAGCAAAGCTGGCTTCTTGGCGATCGAATCGAGATCGGGCAGACCGACATAGTTCCATTCGGCGCGGGTGCGCACATCGACCAGTATCGCGTTCTTATGTTCGCTCAGGATCTTCCAGGCCGTCATCGGCGCCACGTCGCCGGCATAGCCAGCGGCGGGAGACACTTGGTACGTGCCGGCGATCTTGTTGTCGTTTGACATGGCCCCCGCTTCATTCGTTCGTTGTCGAGCAGGGCACAGGCGGCGAGCCACAGACCCGAGGATAAAACACAGCCCAGCACCGGCGACGGAACTTCTCGATCGAGCGTCTTGTTAGAGGGGACGCCTTGAATCGTCGCTGGTGCTGTCGGCTGCGGCTCTCTCCCTCGTTGATCTTGCCAGCGAAGAGGATGCCCCCCATCTCCGCCTTGGCTCGCGATCCAGCGCCCCACGCCCCGTCGCGATGCATCGACTCTTAGACAGACTCGTTCAGCAGCGCAAATGCTTCACACCGACATCTCCGCACGTGATTCAGATTTCTCGTAGCGCGAGTCGATTGACTTCTCGCGTGATTCGATTCCTCGATGCGCGCGATGTGCGTTCGGTGCGTGACGCCGCTCAACATCTAGCGCTCGCGTCTCATCGCCCTTCGATAAAGGCGAATCGTATGCAATTCGCCCAATTGCCAACCAAGCTCTGATGTCAGAACGGCGCCAAAAAAAATTTCGGAAATTTTCTTCAGCGTGTCGCAAAAAACAAAACGCCGCTCGATCGAGCGGCGTTCATATCCTCTGAATGAGAAGTTGCATCAAGCCATTGCCTTGATGCGCGCGTTGAGGCGCGACACACGCCGCGCCGCGGCGTTCTTGGCGATCACATGGCTGGCCGCTCCGCGCTGGATCTCCGGCTGTGCCGCGCGCAACGCGGCGAGTGCAGCCTTCTTGTCGCCGGCGGCGATCGCTTCCTCGACCTTCTTGATCGAGCCGCGCACCCGGCTGCGGCGAGCGCTGTTCACCGCCGTGCGCCGCGTGGTCTGACGGGCGCGCTTCTCGGCCGACTTGTGACTAGCCATTCAATCCTCGTTCCTCGGAAGGGCGCGCTTATACGAACCACAGCAGGTCGGGTCAACCCCAACGGAATGCCTGTTTTCAGCGGTGTTTCCAGGCCGCTTTGCGCTTGTCGGCGAAGGCGCTCATGCCTTCGGCGCGATCTTCGAAGGCGAAGGTCGCATGGAAGGTCCGACGTTCGAAGCGCACGCCTTCGGCCAACGTCGTCTCGAAGGCCCGGTTCACCGCCTCCTTGGCGACCATCGTGGCGGGCAACGACATGCCGGCGATCTTTTCCGCCGTGCCGATCGCCTCGTCCATGAGTTGCGCCAGAGGAACGACCCGGCTGACCAGACCGCAGCGCTCGGCCTCGGCGGCATCCATCATGCGACCGGTCAGGATCATGTCCATGGCCTTGGACTTGCCGACGAAGCGCGGCAGACGCTGCGTGCCGCCGGCGCCCGGGATGGTGCCGAGCGTGATTTCGGGTTGGCCGAAGCGCGCATTGTCGGCGGCGATGATGAAATCGCACATCATGGCCATCTCGCAGCCGCCGCCCAGCGCATAGCCCGCCACTGCCGCGACGATCGGCTTGCGCACCTGGCTCACCTTCTCCCAACCCACAGTGATGAAGTCCTGGAGGAAGACGTCCTGGTAGGTCTTCTCCTTCATCTCCTTGATATCGGCGCCAGCGGCGAAGGCCTTGTCGCTGCCGGTCAGCACCAGGCAACCAATGCCGCGATCGGCCTCGAAGGCGTCGAGCGCCTGTCCGAGCTCGCGCACCAGATCGGCGCACAGCGCGTTCAGAGCCTTCGGTCGGTCGAGTCGGATGATCCCGACCCGGCCCTTGGTCTCGGTCTTGATGTTCTGGTAGGCGGCCACTTTTTCCTCCGGCTGTGGTGGCGCTCTTAACTAGCGCTGGCAGCGCGCGCAATAGAAGGTCGAGCGACCGGACTGCACGAGCCGCCTGACGGTCCGGCCGCAATCGCGGGTCGGGCAAAGCGCGCCGGCGCGGTCGTAGACATTGAACCGGGTCTGGAAATAACCGAGCTCGCCGCCCGGCTGGACGTGGTCGCGCAAGGTCGAGCCGCCGTCGTCGATCGAGCGGAGCAAGACCGATTTCAGCGCCGCCACCAGCCGGTCGGCCCGCTCGCCCTGGACGGTATGGGCCGACCGGCGGGGCGAGATGCCCGACAGAAACAACGCCTCGCAGGCGTAGATATTGCCGATGCCGACAAGTGTCTTCTGATCGAGCAGTGCCGCTTTTATAGGCGTTCGTCGTCCCTTGAGGCGCACCGCCAGGGCGGAGCCATCGAAAGTCTCATCGAGGGGCTCGGGTCCCAGTCCTTTGAAGAGCTTATGCCGTTGCACGGTCTCGGACGGCGTCAGAAGCATCAGGCCGAACCGTCGCGCGTCGTTGAAACGAACCTGCCAGCCCTCGTCGGTCTCGATCACCACATGGTCGTGGCGCTGGAACGGATGCTCGGCGGCGCTTGCGGCATCGAACAGCGTCATGCGGCCGGACATGCCGAGATGGACGATCAGGGTCTGGCCATCGTCGAGGCGGATCAACAGGTACTTGGCGCGCCGGTCGATGGCCCGCACGGTTCGTCCTTCGACCTTGTGGGCGAACTTGGCGGGCAGCGGCACCCTGAGATCGCGCCGACGTTGGATCAGCCGCACGATGCGGTGGCCGACCAGGCGCGGGACCAGGCCTCGGCGGACGGTCTCGACTTCAGGTAGTTCCGGCATGCGCCAAATTGCGGGCCCCGAAGAGCGCGCTGCCGACACGCACATGCGTGGCGCCGAGCCGTACCGCGATCTCGTAGTCGGCGCTCATGCCCATGCTCACCTTGGCGAGGCCGTTGCGCGCCGCCATCTTGACCAGCAGGGCAAAATGCAGCGCCGGCTCCTCGTCGACCGGCGGGATGCACATCAGCCCGACCACCGGCAGCTTGTGGGTGTCGCGGCAGGCCGCGACGAAAGCATCGAGCTCGGCCGGCAGGATGCCCGCCTTCTGCGGTTCCTCGCCGGTGTTGACCTGGATGAAGCAGTCGGGCCGGCGGCCCGCCCGCGCCATCTCCTTGGCCAGCGTCGCCGCCAGCCGCTCGCGATCGACCGATTCGATGACGTCGAACAAGGCCACCGCGTCGCGCGCCTTGTTGGTCTGCAATGGACCGATGAGGTGGAGTTGCAGGTCGGGATAGTCGGCCTTCAGCGCGGGATATTTCTCCTCGGCCTCCTGCACGCGGTTCTCGCCGAACACGCGCTGGCCCGCCGCCAGCAGCTCGCGCACCTTGTCGGCGCCGTGGGTCTTGGAGACGGCGACCAGGGTGACCTGGCCGGGATCGCGCCCCGCCGCCCGCGCCGCCTCGGCGATGCGGCGCATGACCTCCGCCAGGTGATCGGCACCCTCGCTCATGAATCAAGACTCGTGCGGGCCGCCAGCGCCTCGGCGCTGTTGGGATTGGCGGCGAGTGCGGCGTCCAGCGTCTCGCGCGCCCGGTCCTTCTCGCCCAGAGCGGCCAGGCAGATGCCGTAGTTGGTGAGCAGGCGCGCGTCGTCCGGCAGGCCGCGGAGCGCGTGCTCGTGCAGCGAGCGCGCTTCGGCGGCGCGGCCGAGATCGACCAGCACGCTGCCGAGGTTGGTCAGCACCAGCGGGTCGTCGGTCGCCAGCCGTGAGGCGCGCTTCAGCACCCGACGGGCCTCGTCGAGCCGCTTCAGCCCGTGCAGCGCCAGGCCGAGATTGTTCAGCGCGCGCACATCGTCAGGCACCGTCTTGAGATAGGGCTCGAGCAGCTCGACCGCCGCCGCCGGGCGGCCGCCCTCGATATGCAGGATCGACAGCCGCAACAACGCATCGCGGTCGTGCGGATTGTAGCGCAAGGCCCGTTGCAGGGTGCCGACCGCCTCATCGGCCTGGCCGGCGGCGTTCTGCGCCATCGCCAGCGTCCTGAGCGCCGGCATCAATGTCGGATCGATCGACAGCGCTTTCTGGATCGGCAGCATGGCGTCGGAGACCCGGCCGGCGAACAGCAGGACGAAGCCCATGACGTGGTTGAGCGTGGGGTTCTGCGGCATCAGCGCGAGCGCCCGCTCGGCTTCGGCGACGGCCTGCTCGTGATGGCCCAGGCCGCTCAGCGCGAGCGCCTTGTCGCCGAGGATCTGGGCCTGTCGCTGCACGTCATCGCCGGCATCGGCCATCGCCATGTCGAGCACCTCGACCGCCGTCGAATGATTGCCCAGGCGATAGAGGACGTGGCCCAGCATGTTGCGGCAGCGTGCCGCCAGCGGCTTCAGCTTCTCACCTTCGGGCTGCTCGATCGCCTTCTCGACGTTGGCGATGATTTCCGCGAGCTCGCGCTCGGCGGCGGTGAAGCGGTTCTGCTCGACATGCAGCGAGGCCAGCGCCAGCCGCGCCTCGATATGGAAGGGCTGGCGGCGGATGGTGTCGCGAAAGCGCTTGGCGGCCTCGTCGAGCTTGCCCTGCTGACGGGCGACCAGGCCGAGATTGTAGGACAGCATCGGCTCGTTGGGATCCTTGGCGATCGCCTTGCGCCACAGCGTCTCGGCCTCGGCAAAGGCGCCGCGCTGCGACAGGCAGACCGCGAGGTAGTGCAGGATCTCCGGCCGATCGCCATAGCGGCCATGGGCGGAACGAAACAACGGCTCGGCGCGGTCGAACATGCCGGAGCGCAGGAACTGCAGGCCGTTCTGGAGGTCCGGGTCGGGCTGGGGAAGGGGCTGTTGAGCCATGGCGCGCTGTGTAGACCCGGCAAACGGCCAAGGCTACACGAAATGCCATGGCCAAGGACGTCGATCTGTTCAAGGCGGCAATGGCCGGGGTGCAGCCGCTCGAGGGCCAGAGACGGGGCAAGCGACGTGCTGTCGCGCCGAAGGTGAAGGCCGCCACGGCGCCATCAGCATCTCCTCAGAAATCCCTCCCGTCGGCGGACACGGCACAATTTCAGACGCCGCAGATTTTCGACCGCGATGTCGACCGCGCCCTGTCGCGCGGCCGGCGGGCGCCGGAGGCCAAGCTCGATCTGCATGGCATGACCTTGGCGGCGGCCGAGCGCGCGGTCGCCGCGTTCCTCGCCGAGTCGAGCGAGCACGGTCGCCGCCTCGTGCTGATCGTCACCGGCAAGGGCCTGCGCCTGGAGGGCGGCCGGGTTTTCGGCGGCCGTATCCGGGCCGAGTTTCCGGTGTGGCTCGACCGGGCCGACAACCGGGCGCGGGTGGCGGCCGTACGTGCCGCCCATCCACGCCACGGCGGCAGCGGCGCCTTCTATGTCCTGCTGCGCCGTCGCACGGTCCGTGCACGATAGTGCGTGCCCTCGGTTCCTGCCGCTCGCGGGAAGTTGAGCGGCCGTGCCTTGCGATTGGCCGATTCGAAATCGATCTCTCTCGTCAGCGATAAAGAGCGGAGGGCCGAAAGATGCGTCGGATTGCCTTGATGTCTTGGCTTGTCTTATTGACGGCGACGATCGGCGGCGGCGTGTGGGCTGCCGAGCGCATTGCCGCCAAACCCTGCACGGCCGTCGCACCGCCGGCCCATCTGATGAGCCTGCAGCCGGTCGAGGACTATCCGCTGACCGCGGGCAAGATCGTCGCCGTCGATGCCAAGGACGGTCGGCTCACCATCAGGCATCGCGGGATCGCGCGATTCTACCTCGACCCCGGCACCTATATCTTCCACGTCGAGGACCGCGCCCTGCTCGCCGGGCTGACGCCCGGCGACAAGATCAAGTTCGACGTCGCGCGCGAGGGCAAGCGCCGCTACACCATCACGCGCATCGAGAATAGCCTCTAGGCGGCGCGACGGCTGCGTTCGGCGGCGAGCAGGCGTTCCTTGCGCGCCACGCCCCAGCGATAGCCGTTGAGGCTGCCGTTGGCGCCGACGGCGCGATGGCAAGGAATGACGCCGGCGGCCTGGTTGGTCGCGCAAGCGCGGCCGACAGCGCGGGCCGACGTCGGCTCGCCGATGCGCTGGGCGATCTCGCCATAGGTGCGGGTCTCGCCCGGCGGGATCTCGGTCAATGCCTTCCAGACCTTCCACTGGAAGGCGGTGCCGACGATGTCGAGCGGCACGTCGGGCGCATCGAGCGCCGACGGCTTGCGACCGTAGAGACGCGCCAGCACACCCTTCACCCGCGGTGCCAGGACCGCGTCGTTGCGTTCGATGTCTGCCGCCGGGAAGTTGTCCTTGAGGTCGCGTTCGAGGCCGCGATCGCTGTCGCCCAGGAACACCGCGGCGATGCCCTTGTGGGTCGCCGCCACCAGCACGCGTCCATAGTCGGACTCGACGGTCGTGAAGTCGATATGCGCGCCGACGCCACCTTTGGCATAGGTGGCCGGCGTCATGCCCAGCGCCTTGTCGCTGTTCTCATAGACGCGGCTCGGCGAACCGTAGCCTGCGCCGTACAGCGCGCCGGCGACCGACTCGCCCGAACGCAAGGCCTTGCGGAAGCGCTCGCGCTTCTTGGCCACCAGCCAGTCGCGGGGTGTGAGGCCAAGCTCGGCGACGAAGCGCTTGCTGAGTGTGTTGGGCGAGACGCCGACCCGGCGCGCCACCTCGCTAAGCGAGGGCGGGGTGTCGACATCGGCCGCCTCGAACAGGGCGCAGGCGCGCGCCACCGGCTTGCTGAGGCCAGCCTCAGCCTGCCAGTCGCGTGGCTTGCAGCGCTTGCAGGGACGGAAACCCGCGGCCTCCGCCGCCTCGGGCGAGGCGTGGAAGTCGACGTTCTTGCGCAGCGGCGGACGCGCCGCGCAAGACGGCAGGCAGTAGACCCCGGTCGTTTTGACCGAGAACCAGAACCGGCCGTTGAAGGCCCGGTCGCGCTGCTGAACAGCGTGCCAGCAGGAATCCGGGTCGGGGAACGTGCCAGGGTGGGAGGTACTGGCGAGCGCCACTGGGGGGAGCGGGTGAACAGAGAAGTGTTGGGTCATGGGTGCCATATAGACACCCACGCCAACCTGCTCTATCCGGCGCCCGCCGGCAATTCCCCGGCCCGGAAAGCCCTGATTTAGGCCCAAAAACCCTTGCCGGCCTCGAACCGGGCTTTGCCGCGGTCGAGCCCGATATCGCGCAACAGGCGGTCATCGAGCTCGGCGAGTTGGCGTCGCGAACGGCTGAGCTCGGCACGGGTCAACAGAGCCTCGACACCGACCACGACCGTCCCGGCCAGCAGCGCGAAGGCGCGGCCGAGGGAGAAGGAGGGGGCTTCCGCGCGGGCGAATTCCCGCACGCTGGACAGGGTCGACATGACTTAGCTCCGTTTGAGGCGGCGAGGGCAGAATTGCCCTGGTTGACCTCGTTTGTGTCCCTAATTTGCTGTATGGTTGGCCTGTTCGCAAAGGATGAAAGCTCGGGCGAGACTTACAAAAACTATGAACATGTTGCCTTAAATGAGCCGCTCTCAGTTGCCCCTGAATGCGCTGCGCGCCTTCGAAGCCGCCGCCCGTCACGCAAGCTTCACCCACGCCGCCGAAGAGCTGCACGTCACCCAGGCCGCCGTCAGCCACCAGGTGAAGGCGCTCGAGGAGCGGCTGGGCGTGGCGCTGTTCGTGCGCCGGCCGCGCGGCCTCGAGATCACCGGCGAGGGCCAGGCGCTGCTGCCCGACCTGCGCGACGCCTTCGACCGCATGACCAACGCGCTCGAGCGGGTCGGCCGCAAGGCCAACTCGGGCACGCTCAATGTCAGCCTGGTGACGACCTTTGCCTTGGGCTGGCTGGCGCCCAGGCTGCATCGCTTCCAAGCCAAGCATCCTGAGATCGAGGTGCGCATGACGACGGCGCTGCGCCGGGTCGATTTCGCGCGCGAAGATTTCGACTGCGCCATCCGCTTCGCCGTCCAGCCCGAGCCCGACCTGCACGCCACGCGCCTGTTCAGCGACGTGCTGACGCCGCTCTGCGGCAAGCGCTACAAGGACAGGGTCAAGACGCTCGAAGATCTCAAGCGCGTGCCCTTCATCGACATGACTTACGATCCCGAATGGTCGATCTGGCTGCGCGCGGTCGGCCTCGGCGACTTCAAGCCCAAGCGGGTGCTCACCTTCGACTCGACCATGATCGCGGTCGAAGCGGCGATGGAAGGGGCCGGCGTCGCGCTCGGACCGCCGCAGCTCTTCCGCGAGGAGCTGGCGGAGGGACGGCTGTTCCAGCCCTTTCCGCAGATCGTCGACTCAGGAAAAGCGTGGTGGTTCGTCTGTCCGCCCGCATCGGCGGGCCGGCCCAAGACGCGCGCCTTCGAGGAGTGGCTGGTCGAGGAGCTCAGCGCCCCGCAGAGCCGGTCCGGTCGCCCGGCGCTGGCGGCCACGGGCCGGCGTTGAAGTAAGGCCGGCGTTGATCGCATGACACAAATTTTGCTAATGGCGAGCCGGCCATGACCATCGCCATCAGCCGCCCCTGGGCGCTCACCGGAACAGTCGCCGTGGGCGCCGTCAAAGAGCCGCGGATCGCGGGATTCATGACCTTTGCCAATACCGGCGGACCGGCCGACCGGTTGGTCGGCGCGGCCAGCCCGATGGCCGAGAAAATCGAAATCCACGGCATCAAGGTCGTCGGGTCCGACATCACCATGCGTCCGCTGGAAAAGGGCGTCGGGCTGCCGGCCGACACGACCATCACGCTCAAGCCGCGCGGCTATCACCTCATGATGTGGGGGCCGAAGGCGCCGCTGGCCAAGGGACAGCTGGTGCCCGTGACCCTCACCTTCGAGAAGGCAGGCGTTCAGCAAGTCGAGCTGGTCGTGGAAGGCGAAGGCACGATCGGCGACGAGACCCTGCACGAAAAGAAGTAGCGGCGCCGCCGCTCTAGCGTGGCGGATAGGAGTGCTGCTCGCCGAACGCGTCTTCGACCGTGAGTGCCTGCGGATCGTCGCCGAGATAGCCGGGCCCGATCGGCACCTTGCCGTGGCCGCCGGGGACATCGAGCACATAGCTCGGCTGGGCGATGCCCGACAGCCGCCCGCGCAGCGCCTTCATCAGCGCCTGACCGCGCTCGATGGCGACACGGAAATGGCCGGTGCCGCGCACCAGGTCGGGATGGTGCAGGTAGTAGGGTTTTACGCGCGCCGTCACCAGGGCGCGCATCAGCTGCTCCAGCGTGTCGACGTCGTCGTTGACGCCGGCCAGCAGCACGCTCTGGCCCAACAGCGGGAAGCCCTCGTCAGCCAGCCGGGCAAGGGCGCCGCGCGCTTCGGGGCTGAGCTCGCGGGCATGATTGCAATGGATGCCGAACCACAGGCCGGCGCGCCTGGGCTTCAGCGCCGCCACCAGCTCGTCGGTGATGCGGCCAGGATCGACGACCGGCACGCGGCTATGGATGCGGATGACGGCGACATGCGGGATGGCATCGAGCGCGGCCAAAAGCTCGCCGAGCCGGCGCGGCGCCAGCATCAGGGGATCGCCGCCGGTCAGGATCACTTCCCAGATCTCGTCGTGGTCGCGGATGTACGCGAGCGCCGCCGACAGCTCGGCCGCGCTCAGCGCTTCGCCGCCCGGCCCGACCTTTTCCCGGCGGAAGCAGAAGCGGCAATAGACCGGGCAGACATGCAACGGCTTCAGCAGCACGCGGTCGGGATAGCGATGCACGATGCCCTTCACGGGCGAGCGCACCTCGTCGCCGATCGGGTCGGCGAGCTCCTCGGGTGCGACCTCGATCTCGTGGACGCTGGGCACGAATTGCTTGGCGATCGGGTCGTGGGCGAGGTCGCCGCGGTCGATCAGGCCAAGCATTTCGGGCGTGAGGGCGATCGCCATCGACTGCGCGGCCTCGGCCAGCCGCGGGTCGGCGGCGACCAGTCCCTCCTGCTCGAGGGCCTTCAGGGTGCGCAAAGTCGTCATGGCAGGCGTGACATAGGCCCCTTTCTCGCACTTTGCGAGCCCATGACGAGCGACGATTGACGATGCTAGGTCGAGGCGGTCTGGGGCAGCCACAGCGCCAGGTCGGGCCACAGCGACAGCACCAGCAGCATCATCAGCATGGTGATGACGAACGGCGAGGCACCGAAGATGACGTCGTCGATGCGGCCGCGCTTGCGCAGGCCCTGTACGACGTAGAGGTTGATGCCGACCGGCGGCGTGATCATCGCCAGCTCCATCAGGATGATGATCATGATGCCGAACCACACCGGATCGTAACCGGCCTTGAACATGATCGGCGCGATGATCGGGACGGTGGCCACCATCATCGACAGCGTTTCCATGAACATGCCGAGGATGAAGTAGAACATCACCACGACGAGCAGCAGCTGGACCTTGCTGAGGCCCAAGCTGGTGATGAACCGATTGACCTGGCCGGTAAGCCCGATCGAGGTGATGACGAAGTTCAGGAAATAGGCGGCGAGCAGGATGGCCATGATCATGGCCGTCGTGCGCATCGTGCCCTCGAAGGCGTTGAGCAGAGCACGAAGCGTCAGCCGGCGATTCCACGCAGCGATGCCAACGGCGGCGATGACGCCCAGCGCCGCCGATTCGGTGGCCGTCGCCCAGCCGGCGTAGATCGAGCCGATGACCGCGAGGAAGATGATCAGTGGCGGCAACAGGTCGGGCAATGCTGCAATCCGCTGCGACCAGCTGGTCGCCGTCGGCGTGCCGCCAAATCTGGGCCGAATGATGCACACCAGGAGGACGGTCAGGCTGAACAGGCTGGCGAGCGCGATGCCGGGAATGAATCCCGCGAGGTAGAGCTTGGGAATGGATGTGTCCGTAAGCACGCCATAGACGATCATGTTGATCGAGGGCGGAATCAGGATGCCAAGCGTGCCCCCGGCCGCGATCGTACCGAGAAAGAGCCGCTCGGAGTAGCCGCGCTTCTCGACTTCGCCCAAGGCGACCGTGCCGATCGTCGCCGCCGTGGCCACGCTCGATCCCGACGTGGCGGCGAACATGGCGCAAGCGGCGATGTTGGAATGCATGAGCCCGCCCGGCAGCCAGGGCACCCATAGCACGAGCGCATTGTACATCCGCTCGGCCATGCCCGAGCGCAGCAGGATCTCGCCCAGCAGGACGAAAAATGGGATCGCGACCAGCAAGAAATTGTTCGATGTGCCCCAGGCGATTTCGCCGATCGCCAGCGACAGCGGGAGTTTCGAGTAGATGGCCGACAACGCCAGGCCCAGGACGCCGAGACCAGCCGCGACAGGAACGGCAAGCGCGAGAAGACCGATGAGGATGACGAGCGTAACGACAAGCACCTCAGCCGCTCCCTTCCCCCGCCTGACGATCTTTCAGGTCGCGGATCTCGTCCTCGACTTCCTCTTCGGCCGATCGCGTGCTGATCAGCTTTGCCGCGCCACGCAGATCGCCGGCGGCAATCAACCTGATCGCATCGATGCACAGCAGCACGCCGATCACGACGAAGGCCACCAGTCCGGCGATCCAAAGCGCTTGCGGAATGATGGTCGGCGTCTCGAGCGCGGACTGGCTGCGCGAGTCCGATGTCCACGACTGAGAAACGACCCCCCAACCATGCCAGGCCGTCAGGGCGAAGAAGGCGACGAGCAGCACCAGGGCCACGACATCGAGGATCAAGCGAATCTTCTGGGGAAACAACACGTAGAGCGAATCGATTCGGATGTGGGCGCGGTCCAGCAGTGCTGCAGCCAATCCCCAGGCTGTGCCGATGGCCAGTGAATAGCCGGCAAGCTCGTCGGCGCCCCCAATGGAGCGAGCGAGGAACTTGCGCATCAGCACGTCGACGCCGATCAGCACAGCCGCCAGGAGAACCAGCGCGCCTCCGAACCACAGGCTCCACTGAGCGAAGCGGCGTACACCGCTCATTGGACGCTCCGCTCCTAGGGCGTGGGCGCCTTCAGGCCAAGGGCTTTGCCGACCGTGTCGTTCCACTCATTGGCGCACGCGCCGCCGCAGCGCTTGGCCCAACCAGCAAGCACGGCACCCTCGACCAGCTTCTTGTGGGCCTCAGCTTCCTCCGGCTTCACCGGCACGATCGTCATTTTCGCCAGCTTGCCCATGGTGCAGGGCTGCTTGTCCGTGTTGCAGTTCTCCGCTTCGGCGGTTGTGGTCTTGATCGTTTGCCACATCTTGTCTTCGTAGGCCTTGAACTGCTCGAGCAGGAAGGACTGGACCTTGGGATCCAGCCGCTTCCAGCTGTCGAGATTGACCGCCAGCACATTGATGCTCCAGCCAAGCGACATCGGATAGATCGACTTGGTGACTTCCGGCCAGCCGGCGGTGTTGCCCGACAGGCTGCCGGTCACCGCGCAATCGACCACGCCGTTGTTCAGCGCCGGCACGACCTCGGCAAAGGCCATGCTCACGGCCGTCCCGCCAACGCCACCCAGGAAATCGCGCATCGTGTTGTTGAAGACACGGATCTTCTTGCCCTTGAAGCTGTCGAGACCGCCGATGACGTCGCGACACCAGAACACCTGGGGCGTGTTGCCGCCAAACGCCAGCAGCTTGGCGTTCCAGTTCTTCTGCATCTGGCGGTCGATCACATCGCGATAGGCGCTGCAGGCGGCGCGCGCCTTGTCGGGATCGAGCGTGAGGCCAGCGAGGTCGCACGCCTCGAAGCGCGGATCGTCGCCCGCCATCTTGGAAATGTCCATGGCGGCGAAATCCATGACACCGAGCTTCAGCAGGCGCAGCATCGTCTTGTCGTCGATGCCCATCTGATCGAGCGGCGTTACATCGACCGTGATGGCGCCCTTCGATGCTTCCGGAATGGTCTTGCGCCAGAATGGCAGCTCATCGTGAATAGATACCGGTGTCGGACTGTTGAGGCCGATCACCTTGAACTGGGCCTTGGGCAGATCCTGTGCGGCGACTGATGAAGCGACCGCAGCCAACGCCAAGCCCGCCAGCAACCGGTTCCGCATGTGCACCCCCTCGCTCACCCAATCAACCTTTTGATACTAGCAGCAAAATGCATGCCATGCGAAATCGTGCTCAACTACAGCCTGAGCTCCACTTGAAGGAACAGAAATGGCAAACCTCACACTCGCCCACGCCAACAAGATCATCGAAACCGCGTTCGCCAAGGCGCGCGAGATGAAGATCAAGCCGCTCGCCGTCGCCGTGCTCGACGACGCCGGCCACGTGAAATCCCTGCAGCGAGAGGACGGCGCCAGCATGTTCCGCTGCGACGTCGCGATCGGCAAGGCCTGGGCCTCCGTCGGCATGGGCGTGGCAAGCCGCACGCTGCTTGAGCGCGCCAAGCAGAACCCTCAGTTCTTCGGCGCGCTCTCGGCAACGGCGCAGGGCAAGTTCCTGCCGCAGACCGGCGCCGTGGTGATCAAGGACAAGGACGGCAACGTGTTGGGCGCCGCTGGTGCGAGCGGCGGCACGGGCGAAGAGGACGAGGCGGTGTGCATCGCAGGGGTCGAGGCTGCTGGGTTGGTGGCGGGCTGATAGAGCGCGGACCTCCAGGTCCGCATTCAGCATGAGCGGACTCGGCGCATTCACATGCGCCTTTGGAGGTCCGCGCTCCAATCACTCCTCCGGCTCGGTCGTGAACTCGAGCGGGTGGCCGGCCTGACGGCCGGCATTGGTGCCTTCCGTGGCCTTGCTCTCGGCGATGTCGCGCGTGAAGGCGGCGACCACGCAGGCACCCCGCTGGTGCGCGGTCATCATGATGCGATAGGCCTGATCCTCGCTCATACGGAAGACGCCCATCAGGACTTTGACGACGAACTCGCGCGGCGTGTAATCGTCGTTCAGCAGGATCACCTTGTAGAGGCGCGGCTGCTCGATCTTTGGCTTGGCGATGGTATCGGGCTTGACGTCGATATCGCTCATCGGCCGTCTCCTACGCTACAGGTCGATGCCAGAGCGCTAGTTTGCCGGCTCTCTGCTGCATTGCAACAGCCCTCTTTCAGGCCGCTGCGGCCTGTTTCACCGCCGCCTTGAGGTCCTTCACAAAGGCGGCAAAAGCCGCATGTCGCGCTGATTGATCCGGCATCCTCAGGATGGAGGACGGATGAACCGTCACCATGCCGCGCTGGCCGTCGGCAAGCTCGATCACTTTGCCGCGCTCTTTCGAGAGGACAACGGACCGACCGGCCAGAACGACTGCCGCTGTAACGCCCAACGCCAGGATGAGCTTGGGTTTGACGAGATCCACCTCCTGGCGCAGCCAGACGCGGCAGACCTCGACCTCGTAACGGTTCGGCTTCTTGTGCAGGCGCTTCTTGCCGCGCGGCTCGTTCTTGAAGTGCTTCACGGCATTGGTCAGATAAGCCTTCTTGCGGTCGAGCCCGGCTTCGGCCATGGCACGATCGAGCAGCTTGCCCGCCGGCCCGACGAAGGGATGGCCGGAAAGATCTTCCTGATCGCCCGGCTGCTCGCCCACCATCATGATCGAAGCGCCGGGTGGGCCCTCGCCGAACACGGTCTGGGTGGCATTGCGGTAGAGCGAGCAGAGCGTGCAGGCAGCCGCCTCCTTGGCGACTGTCTTCAACAAGGTCGTAGCGGCGGGCATGATCAACCCTCCTCGAAATAGCGCTTCAGGGCCTGAGCATCGCGGGGAGCCTTGAGCTTGTCGGTGTTGTCGAAATAGACGAATACGTCGCGCCGCTTCTCCTCAGCCGGCGTGCCGACGAAGGTGCCGTCGCGCATTGGCTTGCCGTCGCGCCAGGCACGGATGCGGCGCGCCCAGCGGCCAAGCTCGGCCGTGCCGTAGCCACTGCGATAGAGCTCGCGCGATCCGTGCAGGCGGCAGTAGACGAAGTCCGAGGTGAGATCCATCAACAGCGGCCAGTCGACCGTGTCGGCGCACACGAGTGCCACCTCATGCTTGCGCAGAAGATCGATGAAATCGGGATCGCAGAAGCTTTCGTGCCGGACTTCGAGGGCATGGCGCAGGCGGCGCGTCTTGTCGACCCGTAGCCAGGCGCGGGTCTTCAAGCGATGGTCGTGACGACGTCCGCAGGCACCCGCCGCCTGCGTATCGCGCGGCAGCAAGGAGAAGAACGCATCGAGCTTGCCGCGGTTGTAGCGAAAGGACGGCGGCAGCTGCCACAGGATCGGTCCCAGCTTCGAGCCCAGACGCAGCACACCGGAAGCGATGAAGTTGGCCAACGGCGCCACCGGATCGCTGAGTCGCTTCATGTGGGTCAGGAAGCGCGGCCCCTTGACGGCAAAGATGAAGTCATGAGGTGTCGCTTCCGCCCAACGCCCGAAGGAGTCGGGCCGCTGCATGCTGTAGAAGGTGCCGTTGATCTCGACTGTCGAGAACACCGAACCGACATGCGCCAGCTCACGATTCTGCGGCAGGCCCTTGGGGTAGAATCGCCCGCGCCAGGACTTATAGGTCCATCCCGACAGACCGATGCGGACTTCGCCCGAATGGGTACCTTGGCGATCCATGGCTCTCGAACGCACTCGATGAACGGCGGTTGCCCCGAGTCGCTCGCCCTATTGGATCGTTGCCATACGTGCCTTTAGAATTTACAATGTGACATTGTCATACTTGGCGAAGTCCGATGGCACGCAGCAGCCGCCCCGTCACCGTCACGCTCGGCGAACTTCGAGAACGCGTGGAAGCACGCGTCGCCTCCGGCGCCTATGCATCAGCCAGCGAGGTCGTGCGGGCTGCCATACGTGCTCTTGATCGCGAAGAGGCGGCACTCAACGAATGGCTTCGCCGCGAGGTCGAGGAAGCGTTCGCCGATCCAAGGCCGGCGTCTCCTGCCCGCGACGTTTTCAAGCGGCTGAGAGCACATCACGCCAGGCGCGCTAAGGCGGCGCGCAATGCGAAAGTATGAGGTCGAATTCCTGCGGCGTGCAGAAGATGACCTTCTAAATCTCTACGAAACCATTGCCATGCAAGCCGGTCCGGTTGTGGCCGAGACCTATATCGAGCGCATCGAAGCGGCTTGTCTTGCTCTTGAGACCTCACCCATGCGCGGCACTCGGCGAAACGACATCTCGTCAGGTTTGAGAATCATGGGCTTTGAACGCCGTGCTACCATTGTCTTTCGGGTTCGCGGTTCTCGCGTGACCATTGCCCGAATCCTTTACGGCGGTCGTGACTTAGAACGTATCTTGAGAGATCGCTAATACGGCTCCTTCAGGAACCGCTCGACCAGGCGGTCGGCGCGGCTGCGGTCGGTGAAGGCGAGATGGCGAGCGAGATTGCGCGGCGAGGAGGCTAGGTAGAAGCGCTCGTATTGCTCGTTGCGGCCGGCCAGTGCACCACCGGCGAAGTCCCAGGCCAAGCGGAAGATGCGGATGCGCTCCTCGGCCGCCATGCCCCTGGCGCCCGGCAAGTAGCGGTCGATCAAGGGCCGCAGATCCTTGTCGGCCAGCTGCGCCGCCGTCGGCGCCGCGAACATGTTGTGCGAGCCGATCAGGCGCAGGATCTCGTTCACGCGGGGAAACCAGATCGGCAGCATGGACCGCAAGGCGTGCAGCGGGCCGGTCGCCGACGTCCAGAGCCCGCTCGGCCATTCGCGCGCTTCGGCTTCGGCGGTCGCGACGGCCGCGCGCGTGAACTCGGCATAGGCCCAGATCTCGCCGACCATGCGCGAGGTCTCGGGATCGGTCGCGTTGATGGCCGCCGCCATGCGCAGCGCCAGTCCCCAGGCGAAGTCGAGCTTGACCGAGGCGCGAATCATCGTCTGCTGCTGAACGTTGGGCGACCAGCTCGTCGTCGGCACCTTGTTGTAGACGGTGCGGTTGCAATCGATGAACACGCGCTCGCGGGGCACCTCGACGCCGTCGAAGATGACGAAGGCGTCCTGCTCGTCGAAGCGACTCGACAACGGATGGTCGAAGCGGTTGGCCGGCGCCGAAAAGCTGTCGCGACAGATGAATTTCAGGCCGGGCGCCCCCATGGGCACGCAGAATGACAGGGCGTAGGCATCGGCCCCCTCCGGCAGCGGCGCCGCCGGATAGACGGCGAGCTCGTCCGCGAATGGCGCAAGGGTGGCGAGCACACGTGAGCCGCGCACCACGATGCCGTGCGCGGTATCCTCGACCTTGTGCAAGGCATAAGGGTTGCCTGCCGAGGGCGCGTCGCCGGTTGCCTTGTCGACGGTCGGCTGCACGATCGTATGGGTCAGCGAGATGTCAGCCCGGCGCAGGAACTTCTGGTAGGCGATCAGCCGTTCGGCGCCGGCCTCGTTGCCGGCCATGCCCCATTCGTCGGGCCGGCCGGCAAAGCCCGCGAAGGTGACGTTCATATAGTCGGGCGTACGGCCCATCAAGCCGACCGAGTATTCGGCGACGGCGCGCAACGCCTTGCCGCGCCCTGCAAGATCCTCGCGCGAACGCGGGATCATGTGGCTGACCGGAATGGGCTCGCCGGTCTCCGGGTCGGGCATCAGGCAGATATCGGCCTGCTTGTGATGCAGGTCGAACACGTCGGCCAGCGCCTGGGCGGCGCCGCTGAGCTTGGGGTGGTCGACGACGTCGGCGATGCGCTCGCCGTCGACCCAGACTTCACGTGGCCCACGCAGGCCCTTCAGGAACCGCTCGCCCGTGCGTGCCGACATGATCGCGCCCCCTATCTGGGCGGCACTGTCATCCCACCGGCATGGTCTCGGCAAGTGGCGGCAGCTTCACCACCTTGGCGAACCAGGCGTCGAGCTTGGGATGGCCCGGCCGCCACGGCTCGTTGGCGTAACGGAAGTCGAGATAGCCCAACGCGCAGCCGATGGTGATCTCGCCGATGGTCTTGAGATCGCCCAGCGTGCCCGCCTCCTTCTCCAGGAGGTCGAGGGCGCGGCTGACCTTGCCGCGCTGCAGCTCGATATAGGTCTTGCGTCCCTCGTCCTGCGGCAGGGCGATCTCGCGGCGGCGTGGTTGGGTGGCGTCGAGAATGCCGTCGCCCAGCGCCTGCTGGCAGATCGCCTTCCAGCGGGCGGGCCCGGCGGCGGGAAAAAGCTTTGGCGCACTGCCGATGCTGTCGAGGTACTCGCAGATCACCGGGCTGTCGTAGAGCATGGCGCCATCGTCCGTGATCAGGGTCGGCACCTTGGACTGCGGATTGAACTCGAGCAGCGCCGGGTCCGTCGTCGCGACCTTCCAGCGTTCGACCTTGTCATTGATGCCGCGCGCAATGGCACAGGCGGTGACCTTGCGAACGTACGGGCTGGCGGGTGAATACGCGAGTTTCATTGAGTCGTCCCTCTTTTAAAAGGAGCGACACCCTAGGCCGCCGTCGGCGCAATGCAACCCATTCCCTCAAGCGTGCTTCGCACTGCGTCGTCGAGTGGCGTGTGCGGCTCGCTGCCGAGGAGCTTCAACAGGCGTCCATTGGCCAGGCGCACGGGCGTGCGCCAGAGGTAGCGCATCTCGCTGAGCTCGCGAAACAGGGGCACGACGGGCGAAGCCACCTGCACCAGCCACCAGGGAAAGCGGTGGATCGGGAGATCTGGCCTTCCGACGGCCCACTTGATCGCGCCGGTCAGTGCGGCACCATCAGCATCCCAATGACCGTCCATGTGGAACGTGGCAAAGGCCGGCAATTCCTGTTCGTGTTCGAACAATCGCATCATGGTTTCGGCGACGTCAGGCAGATAGGCCCACTGATGGCCGACACCACGCACTGCTGGATTCATGACAGCCTTCACGAGGCGGCCTGGCGTCACCAAGCCTTGCGAGAACCAATTGTTGGCCGCACGTGGACCGAAGAAATCGCCGGCGCGCACGATCAAGGTTCGCACGCCCTGATCGACTGCGGTGTGCAGTCGTCGCTCCATCTCGACGCGGATGGCGCCCTTGCGCGTGCGCGGCCGCTGCGGCGCGTCCTCGGCGATCAGCGGAAATGCATCGGGCCCGTAGTTGTAGACCGTGCCCGGCAGCACGATTCGCGCCTCGTTTGCGCGCGCCGCCGCGATGGAGTTGTCGAGCATCGGCAGCACCAGCTTGTCCCAGTCGCGATAGCCGGGCGGGTTCACGGCATGGACGATGAGCGACGCGCCCCCTGCTGCTTGGGCAACATCGTCGGATCGCATGGCGTCGCCCTTCAGCCAGGCGATCTCCACTCCGTGGCGATGCGCCGCCAGGTGTTCCGGATTGCGGTGCAAGGCCCGTACGGTCCAGCCCGCCATGGCCAAGCGGCCTGCCATCTCGCCGCCGATGCCGCCCGTTGCGCCAAGAACCAATGCCACCTTGCCTTCGCTCATCCTCCGCCTCCATCGTTGCTGGTGCGGATATGAGCCCAGGCTGCGACTCAACGAAATTAGCTGAATCCGAACAATGGCTATACAATTGTGTATGGCTTCAGCACCCAGCTGGGACCTTTACCGCACCTTCCTGAGCGTCCTCGAAGAGGGGTCGCTCTCGGCCGCCGCACGCGTGCTCGGCCTGACGCAGCCAACCGTTGGGCGCCATATCGAAGCGCTCGAGCAGGCGCTGGGGGCACAGCTCTTCGTGCGCTCACCCAACGGCCTCGTGCCCAGCGAAGCAGCGGTGGAGCTTAGGCCGCATGCCGAAGTGCTGGCAGCTGCTGCAGCGTCGCTGCTGCGCCGGGCGACGACACGCAGTGACGCCATCGACGGCCCGGTCAGGGTCGCCGCCAGCGAAGTCATGGCTATCGAGGTGCTGCCGGCCATTCTCGTGCAGTTGCGACGGCGTCATCCGAGCCTGGTCGTCGAGCTTGCGATCTCCAACGACGTCGCCGACCTCCTGCGGCGTGAGGCCGATATCGCGGTGCGCATGGTCGAACCTGCCCAGAAGGCACTGGTGGTGAAGCGGGTCGGCACCATCAAGGTCGGGCTCCATGCGCATCGTCGCTACCTCAAGCGGCACGGGACGCCGCAATCGCTCGCGGCGCTCGCAGATCATGCCTTGATCGGCTTCGATCGGGAGACTGCCGCCATCCGCAGCATGCGGCGGAGAATGCCGGACCTCAGGCGTGAGCTCTTCAGGCTGCGCACCGACAGCGACGTCGCGCAGCTCGCCGCCATTCGGGCCGGCTACGGCATCGGTGCCTGCCAGATGGCGCTCGCGGCACGCGACCGCAACCTCGCACGCGTGCTGCCCGACGCCTTCGAGCTCGACCTGCCGACGGCCGTGACCATGCATGAGGACCTGCGCGCCAATCGCAGCTGCCGGGCCGTATTCGACGCGCTGGTTGCAGGCTTGCAGGTCTACCTGCGCGAACAGGTTGCCAACCGCCGCGGATCCCTATCAGACTGATGCCATGGACTTTCAGACGGAGAAGCTCGGCGGTCACATGGCGGCCGCCGTGCACGGTCTCGATCTCAATCGCCTGCCGGATGCTGCAACGCAGGCAGCCCTTCGGGATGCGCTACACCACAGTCTCGTGCTCTGCATTCGCGGCCAGACGCTCGCGCCGCCGGCGTTTCGCGACGCCATGGCGCAGTTCGGCAAGCCGATGCTGCGCAAGCAGCTCGCGCAGACGCCCGAATGCGCCGAGGTCAACATCATCTCCAGCGAAGACCGCGACGAGCTGGGCGACGGCAAGAAGATCGTGAACGGTGCCAACTGGCACACCGACGACAGCTTCATGCGCGAGCCCTGCTCGCTCACGATGCTCTACGGCGTGATCGTGCCGTCGCGTGGCGGCGACACGCAATTCACCAACATGTATGCGGCGTATGACGACCTGCCGGCGGAGACCAGGGCGTGTATCGATCCTCTGACGGTGATCCACAAGTACAGCTCCAGCCGCAAGCTCAGCCGCATCTCGACGCGGCCGCTCGAGGAGATGGCGGCGATGCCGGAGGCGATCCATCCGCTGGTGCGGACACATCCGGAGACCGGCCGCAGGGGGCTGTATCTCAATCCCAACCGGATGGAGCAGGTCGTCGGCCTGGAACGCGACGAGAGCAATCGGCTGCTCGACGCTCTGATCGCCCATGCGATCCAGCCGAAATTCCAGTACCGCCACGTCTGGCGGCAAGGCGACATCGTCATCTGGGACAACCGCTGCACCATGCACAAGGCCAACGCCGACTATCCCGAGGGCGAGCGCCGGCTGATGCACCGCGTGATCGTGGCAGGCACCGAGCCAGTCTAGCCGGCAGCCATGCCCAGT
>Ga0081455_10001852_pt1 | contig 25462 bp, 24 predicted proteins | sample TabmetS3T2R1_FD_70207 | JGI IMG/M metagenome (GOLD analysis project Ga0081455, IMG submission 70207) | Tabebuia heterophylla rhizosphere microbial communities from the University of Puerto Rico - S3T2R1 | ecosystem: Host-associated > Plants > Roots > Rhizosphere ...
TTTAAGGGCAATGTCTGTGATTCGAGGCCGGTTGAAAGTGCCTCCAAGTTTTGCCTGAAGTGACAGCGGGCCGGTTACGTCAAGCTCGCGGGGGATCCTGTTTCTGAGAAAAGGCAGGGCACGGGCGAGCAGCGTAGCGGACAGAGAGTCGAATCGCATTTCAAGCTCCACGGGTTGCTGCGACCAGTCATGCCGTTGTCGAAGCGGGCCCAACTCTCCATCGATCCTGACATCGTGACCGAGCCCCTCGGTCACCGCCGCGGCGAATTTAATCCTGGTCTTTGCGGAAGGGTTGAGTCCTTTGATTTCCATCTCAACGTTTTTGACGCGAAACTCCGCCGGCTCCTTGATGGAGCGGTCAATGAAATCAACTCGGCCGTTCTTTACATTTATTTTCGAAACCAGAAAATGTACTGTTAGTGGTTTTTTTTCAGGTGAAGACGTTTGCGATCTTGGCGCGGCTCTGGTTTCTTTCTTTTGGCTTGCCAACTCCACCAGGTTCAACAGACCTCGTTCGTCCGTAATGATTTGGAATTCTGGCGCTTGGAAGGTCAGTGAGTTGATGACAATTCTGCCGACCAATAGCGGCAGCAAGCTCACTCCCAGCCTTAATTCTTGGGCCCGGATTAGTGGCGTGGCCGCAAAACGGGGATCGTCGGCAATGCGAAATTCTCGCGCAGAGAAGCCGAGTCCACCCCACAAACTGGCCTCGAGGCGATCGAAGGTCGCGTCCTTGCCCAGAAATCTCTGCAGTTCCTGGTGCACTTGTTCACGGTTCTTGGCCGCCAGTGTGTTGAAGATCTGAATGAAAGCAATGACCGCCGCTGCAGACGCGATCAGAAAGAACAACAGAAATTTGTGCGATTTTCTCATTTGGCTAATTCGAGCCCGACATCCTGTTTTCCAAAAACTACCCCGATTGAAGAAGTATTTCGACGGCGAAGTGGGATCAACAGCATCGATCAGGTTTGCTCATGTCCCTGATTCTTAGAACGCCGGAACATGGAGACCCTCTGGTCCTTGCTTCGGGAGTCGTTGCTTAATGAACGGTTTCGACAACAGTGGCGATACCTTGCCCCACACCGATGCACATGGTTGCGAGGCCATAGCGACTGCCGCGTTTTTTCATTTCGTGAACGAGTGTTGTCATAAGCCTTGCACCGCTGCAGCCGAGGGGGTGACCGAGGGCGATGGCGCCGCCGTTAACGTTCAATTTCTTGGGATCGATGCCGAGCTCTCGAATGCAAGCAATGACCTGAGAGGCAAAAGCTTCGTTCAATTCAACCAAATCGATCTGTTCGATGGTCAGACCGGCTCTTTTCAGGGCCTTCTGTGTGGCAGGAATCGGCCCAATCCCCATATAGTTTGGATGAACCCCGGCGGCAGCCGATGCGACGATCCGAACCATCGGCTTCAGTTTAAGCTGCTCGGCCTTTTGCGGCGTGGTCAGCAAGAGGGCCGCCGCGCCATCGGAAAGGGGCGAGGAGTTTCCAGCCGTCACCGTCCCGCCTTTTTTAAAGGACGGCTGCAACGCTGCGAGCTTCTCAAGCGAAGTGTCGGCTCTTGGCCCTTCGTCTTTATCGTAGACGAGGGGTGAGCCCTTTCTCTGGGCCATCTCAAAAGGAATCATCTCCTCTTTGAGACGCCCTTCTTCGTGGGCCTTTACCGCTTTGAGGTGACTTCCCAGCGCGAACTCATCCTGCTCTTGGCGGGTGATCTGATATTTCTCGGCGACGTTTTCCGCGGTCTCGCCATTATTGATTAGCGAGTAGAGTTCTCCCATACGGCGGTTGGGAAAGCGCCAACCCAGCGAGCTGTCATACAAGGTGACGTCGCCGCGTTGAAACGCGTTCGCCGGCTTGGCCATCACCCAGGGTCCGCGCGTCATGCTCTCGACGCCGCCGGCGACAAAGAGATCGCCGTGGTCGGTTTGAATGGCTCGTGCGGCCTGGTTAATCGCCTCCAATCCGGATCCGCACAAACGATTGACCGTGGCGCCTGGAATCGTATAGGGCAGCCCCGCGAGAAGCGACGCGTTGCGCGCGACGTTGCGGGAATCCTCACCCGCTTGGTTCGTACAGCCGACATAGACATCTTCGATTTCTTCTTTGTTGATTCGGGTTTTGTCAACCAATTTAGCGATAATGTAAGCCCCCAAATCATCGGTTCGAACGTCTTTCAAAATTCCACCGTGGCGACCCATGGGCGTGCGCACGGCTTCAACAATTACTGCTTCCTTCATGGCTTCACCTGACCTTCGTTGTGTGAATAAAATCCCTTGCCACGAGTCTCGCCGAGAAAACCCGCGACGACCAATTTCTTTAACAGCGGCGCCGGCCGGTAACGATCGTCTCCGGTGTGGTGTTGCAGACCTTCGAGGACTGTCAGGACCTCATCCAAGCCAATCTGATCTGCCCAGCGTAGCGGACCGTGCGGATAATTCACGCCGAGGCTCATAGCGACATCGATCTCCTCCGCTGTGGCGACTCCTTCTTCGAGGCTCCTAGCGGCTTCGTTGATGATCAAACTCAAAATCCGCGGGAAAGTCAGTGCGGGCGCATCTTTAACCCGAACGGTTTCCTTGCCGATGGATTTGAACAATTGTTCGGCGCTTTGTATAGCACTCTCCTCGGTTCGTATGCCCGCCGCCAGCTCAATGACCTTCCTGTCTTTGAACGGATAAAAAGTTGCAAAACCAACAATGCGCTCGGGTTTCGCCGTCCATGAGGCCATGAGAGTAGTTGAAAAACCGAGGCAAGAGGTGATGATCACGGCTGGAGTAGGCAAGGCCAGATCGAGCTTTTGGAGAAGCGATTTTTTCTTTTCAACATAACCCGAACTCGTGTCGATCACCAGAGGAGTTGTCGGTGTGAGCTCTGCCAGATCTGAAATCAGCACTGCATCAAGCCCGGCGCCGCGGCTAAGCTCGAGCAACTCTTGAGACAGTCGACTTGCGCCGGTAATGGCGAGACTATTTTTTGTCATAGACGTAAAAGCCGCGACCCGTTTTCCTTCCGAGATTTCCCGCCATAACCATTTTATGCTGAATCGGGCTTGGGCGAAACCTCGGATCTTCAAAAAACGATCGGTAAAGCGACTCCGTTGCCGCAAAATTGACGTCGTGCCCGATCAAATCCATCAGTTCAAACGGACCCATGCGGAAATTACCCGCCAGTCTCATAATGCGATCGATGGTTTCAATCGTCGCGTCCCCGTCCCCCAGTATTCGCAGCGCCTCGTTGTAGAAGGGCCGGGCCACACGGTTAACGATAAAGCCTGGAATGTCTTTTGCCCGGGCCGGGGTTTTGCCCATCCGGCGCATTAACTCGACTGCCTTGTCGATCACTTGCAACGTTGTGCGGTCGCCTTGAATGACCTCAACCAATGCCATCAGCGGCGGAGGATTGAAGAAGTGCAGGCCGAGGACTCGCTCTGGGTGCTGGGTGTCGGAGGCGATAGCCGTGACCGAAAAGGAAGAGGTGTTGGTGGCCAGTAAAACTTCGCGACCGCATATGCCGTCCAGTTGTTTAAAAATATCGCGCTTGAGCTCCAGCTGTTCCGGAACCGCTTCAATGATCAGACTACTTTCTTTGAAGGGTTCGAGATTGGTTGTGCTGTGAAGGCGATCCAGAATCTGCTTCTCGTCGTCAGGGCTAATCTTGCCCCGTTGGCGACTTCCTTCCAGGAAATTGCGAATCCGGCCCATTCCTGCATCGACGAATTCCTGCTTGATGTCATAAATCAGAGTTTCAAAACCCGCCTGCGCGGCGACCTGGGCGATGCCCGCGCCCATGGTACCGGCGCCTAAAACACCAATTCTTTCTGATTGCTCAGCCATATGCTTGAACTACAACTCGTCTCGCGTCTCGAGTCCGGTATTTCGGCATAAAACACGAGACCTGAAACCCCGACACCCGAAACCCGTCTCGCTATTTCCCTGTAAACACCGGCTGGCGTTTTTCCAAAAACGCGCGCACGCCCTCGTCGTAGTCGGTACTTCGCCCGGCGATCTCCTGCAAATGGGACTCGTACTCCAGGTCCGCTTCGATATCGGGTAGAATCGCGTGGTTCAGGGCCCGCTTGATCAGACCTATACCGCGTGGCGCACCGGCCACTCTTGCGGCAATCTCCTTGATTGACTTGGCAAACTCCGCGGCCGGGAAAACTTTGGCGACGAGTCCGATACGCTGGGCTTCATGCGCATCTATCGTTTCGCCGAGAAGAAGTAGCTCCATCGCTTTGCTCAGGCCGACAAGACGCGGCAGGATGAAACTACCGCCAGAGTCCGGCGCCAAACCGACACGCACAAAGGATTGAATGAACTTTGCTTCCTCGGAAGCGACCCGCAAGTCGCAGGCGAGGGCCAAATTACAACCTGCTCCAGCGGCAACGCCGTTGACAGCGGCGATGACTATCTTTTCCATCTGGCGGATCTGCCGGATCATCGGATTGTACTTTTCGCGCAACGAAGCGCCGAGGGATCCTTTCTGATCTGGCGTTCGGCCTTTGAGATCCTGTCCGGCACAAAAGGCCCGTCCCGCCCCGGTGATTACAAAACAGCGGATCTCTTTATCGCGCTCACCTTCCTTTAATACATCCAACACTTCCTTGTTCATCTGGGGGACGAAGGCGTTGAGCGCTTGCGGGCGGTTGAGCGTGATGGTAGCGACGCCGTTTTCCTTCTCATAGAGGATGGTTTCGTGTGCCACAGCGAAGCCGACTCCTTACTTGCCTTTGAACTCCGGCTTACGTTTTTCGAGAAAGGCTTTCATCCCTTCGGTGCGGTCTTCGGAGGCGAACAGCATGTAAAACGATTTGCGTTCAAACTCCAAGCCTTCGTCCAGGCCGGTATTTGCAGACTTGAGTACCGCCTCTTTGGTGGCCTTTATGGCCAGAACCGGCTTCGCGGCGATCTTCTTGGCCAGGTTCTTCGCCTCGTCGAGCAGTAGCTCAACCGGAACAACGCGGTTCACCAAGCCGAAGCGCTCGGCATCAGCAGCGCTCATCGTTTCTCCCGCCAGTACTATTTCCATTGCCCGATATTTTCCCACGGTTCGAGTTAACCTTTGGGTCCCGCCGCTACCCGGAATGATGCCGAGATTGACCTCCGGTTGGCCGAAGCGCGCCGTCTCTGAAGCGATAATGATGTCACAACTCATGGCGAGTTCGCAGCCGCCTCCCAACGCGAAACCGCTCACAGCCGCAATCACGGGCTTAGCGATTCGGTTGATTCGATCGCGATAGGCCAACCGCTCCTGAATTCTTGCATCGAAGGGACCTCGTTCGGCCATTTCTTTGATGTCGGCGCCGGCAGCGAACACCTTCTCTCCGCCAGTCACGATCATAACTCGGACTTCGTCGTCATGATCGAGCTCCTGCATAGCCAGGGACAGGTCCCTGACCAGGTCGTAGGAGAGGGCATTCAGTTGCTGGGGCCGGTTGAGAGTGAGGACTGCAATGGAAGCGTCTTTTTCAACGATGACGTTTTCAAATTCCATACAATCCAGACTTTTATAAATACACCATGGAACCGGGGGATTCAAGGTAAGTGACAGTGCGTCTTCCGAGGAGAAAGCCTTGTAAAATCATTAGCCTAGGAAACTTTTTTGGCCTTAGAACCGCGCCGGGTCTTAAAGTTGACACCCCACGGGTGATTTGCAAATATAGGTGCTTATACATGTCCAACCGGCTCGAACCTACTTCCCGTAATTACGACGAAAAACTTCAGCGCATATTAAAAGTTTCGGCAAAAATCTTTGCCGAAAAGGGGTTTCATCGGACCTCTGTACGCGACATCTCACGGGCCACAAAGATGAGTTTGGCGGGTCTGTACTATTATTTTACGACCAAGGAAGAACTGCTCTATCTCATTCAAGAACGCTGTTTCGTTACCCTGCTTCAGCGCTGGGAGAGCGCCGCGACGCCTGGTATGGAGGTGCGCGCACGGATTCGTGTGTTTGCTCAAAACCATCTGAGCTTTTTTTGCCACAACATGCACGAGATGAAAGTGATGGCCCACGAAGACGAGTCCCTCACGGGGGAGTTCCAGGTCAAAATCTTGGTCCTCAAGCGGCGTTATGTAAAAGTAATCATGGATCTCATCCGCGAGCTTCAGGATCAAGAAGGTGATAAAAAGCTTGACCTGCGTGTCGCGACGTTCTCTCTGTTCGGCATGATGAACTGGATCTATACCTGGTATCAGCCGAAACGTGACTTGCCGCTCCCCCAACTGATGGAGCAGATGTTGCGCATCTACTTCTTCGGTGTATTGCAAGGAGCGGCAGTTGAGGCCCCCTGGTTCAACTCAATTTCCGATGCTTCGAACAAAGAAACCTTTTCCCTCTGGCACAATAATCAGTAGGCAAGGCAAAGCGGGAACCGAGATGAGTTTGTTGGAAATCCGTTATGATTCGCGTTGGCGATAAGGCACCGAATTTTACCTTGTAAGGAGTTTTCCGCGGGACCGTCTCGGATTTCACGATTCAATCCTTTCCAGAAAAATGGCTGATCCTATTTTTTTATCCCGCAGATTTTACCTTCATCTGCCCCACGGAGGTGGCCGGGTTCAGCAAGATGACACGCCAGTTTCAGGCCGAGGACGCCGAAATCCTCGGAGTCAGCGTTGATTCGCTGGAAAGTCATCAGAAGTGGGCGGAAGAATTGGGCGGCGTGAACTATCCACTTCTCAGCGACCAACAAAAGATCGTCAGCCGCGCCTATGATGTGTTGGACGAGAGCGAGGGGGTCTGTTTGAGAGCTACGTTCATCATCAATCCTTCCGGGGATGTCAGCTACTTAGTCGTAAGCCACACCAACGTTGGCCGCAGTGTCGAGGAAACCTTGCGCGTCGTGAAGGCGCTTCGCAGCGAGCGCCTCTGTCCCTCCGATTGGCATTCCGGCGAACCTGCGGGCGATCTCAACCTCAAATATTGAGTGCTATGGCTCTAGAAGCCATTGAGCAAAAAAGGAGCTTATCGAAAGCCGGGCTCGCATACGCGAGTTTGTTTTTGGCATTCAAGACGGTCTGATGAGTACCCTGGGGCTGCTCACCGGAGTCCAAGGTGCCACCGAAAGTACGGCGGTTGTCATTATCACCGGTTTGACGGCGATGTTTTTCGGGCGCGATTTCTATGGCCGCCGGATCCTACCTTTCGTCGAGCGCGGAGAAAGATATCTTCGCCAAGGAACTGCGTGATGCCGAAGTGCTGGCGGGAAAGGAACCCTATTTGGCTGCCGAGGGGTTGCTCAAGGCTTTGAATCAGGAAGGTTTGGCGCGGGAGCAGAGTTACAACATCGTCAAGGTTCTGCTGCGCCAAGAGCATGCATTTCTTAGAACTTTCCAGGAAAAGTCTTCGGCCTGGGATCGGCGGAAATCAACCGGCCTTTGCAGGGTGCATTGGTCATGGCGCTTTCGTTCGTGATTGGGGCTTCGGTGCCGATCATTCCTTATCTGCAGATCACAGGACGAACCGCTTTATATCTCTCGATTGTACTGTCGGGTTTGGTACTCTTTGGCGTGGGCTTCGTCAAAGGTCGCTTGGCGGCGAAATCACCGGCGCGTTCCGGCGCGCAGTTCTTTGCAATTGCTGTTGGCGCCACGCTGCTGGGATATCTGATCGGTTTGGTCGTGCAATATTTCTTTCCGGATGTTTCCATTCCGGTGTAACCACCGAAGGGGTGCTGTCCTTCCATTGTTATCGTGTTACACCTCTGAGTAGCTAAATTTTTCCGATCCTCTGCTATCGTAGCGATTATTCGGTCAAGTATAATCTCGCTTAACAATCACCCGACGTAAACTTTCGGTTAAGGATTAACGTTTGCGAGCTTTGACGCAATTTTCCCCACAACACCGACAGGAGGGGAAAACCATGGTTGTCACCCAAGAACTTTTCGCTGCATACCTGAATTGCCCGACAAAGGCATATCTCATGAGCTCAGAAATCCCAACGGACCAGACTAAATTCGGAAGGTGGAAAGCGGATATTCTAAATAGGCTACGACAACAAGGAATAGAGTTGCTTCGAAAACAAAGCCGCCTGGAAATCAAAGAAAGTCCTGCGGCAGATGATTTTTCGGCGGGAGGATCTGCTCTTTACGTCAATTGTTCCATTGGATTTGAAGAGATGAGATCGCTGATTGACGCTGTTGAAAAGATAGAGTTACGAAACAAAAAGACTCAATTGCTCCCCTGTCGATGCCAATTAGACAAACGCGCGGAGAGAAATGAAAAGCTCCTATTGGCTTACGATGCCCTATGTCTGCAATCCTTCACCGGAGTACCTATCCGTGTGGGCAAGTTGGTTGACGGGGTTAGTAAACGCGTGAAGAAAGTTCAACTAAATAGCCTGCTCAAAGGGGTGCAGGAGCACATTCGACGACTGAAAGAGATGCTTAGACAAGAAAAGGAACCGCCGCTGATCCTAAACAGACATTGCGTCGAATGTAAATTCCGAGCGCGGTGTCGTGAGAAGGCTACGGAGACGGACGATTTGAGCCTCCTTTCCAAAATGAGCCTTAAAGAGCGACAAAAGTTACATGGCAAAGGAATCTTCACAGTCAAGCAACTTTCCTACACGTTTAGGCCAAGGAGACGACGCAAAAGCCCCCGTTCAAATGCGGACAATTTCTCCTATGCCTTAAGAGCACTGGCTATTCGAGAAAATAAAATCCATGTCGCCGCAACGCCCGCTTTTACGATTCAAGACAATGACTGCTTTTTGGACGTGGAGGGCATTCCCGATTATGGATTCTATTATCTCGCCGGGCTACGGTTTTGTCTCAACGGCCAAACAATCCAACATTCATTTTGGGCGGGCGACCGTTGCGACGAGAAAACCATGTGGAACGAACTAGTCATGGACTTACGCGCGAGTGGGTTTGGCCGAATTATTCATTTCGGAAACTTCGAAAAGGAGTTTCTGACAGCGATGACCAAGCGTTATTGTAAGTCAAAGGAACAATCGGAATATGTTGAAAGCTTAATCCAGCAGGCGGTTAACCTTTTGTCGGTAATCTACAGCCGAATCTATTTTCCGACATCTTCGAATAGCCTAAAAGATATTGCCGGCTACCTTGGGCACAGATGGCCGGCCGAAATTGGAAACGGCTATGAAGCATTGCTCGCCCGTCATTACTGGGAAGCCTCAGGGGAGGAGAACGTTAAGGAAGCCCTCCTGAGTTATAACACCAGCGATTGCGAAGCTCTTCAGTTGGTTGCGAACTGCGTCTCTAAGATCTGTGGTCAATTGTCAACTGCGGGACCGAATGACGATTCCACATTTGTCGATACCAATAAATTGAGAGGATTGGGGCCGTTCAAGTTCGGAGAACTGAATTGTGCGATACCGGACTTTGAATACATCAATCGCGCTTCTTACTGGGACTATCAGCGGGAGCGAATCGTTCTTCGGTCGCGGCGCTTACGCAAGCGAATCTGCATGCGTAGAGTTAGAAGGCCGGTAAAGTACCTGGCAAATAAGGCAATCGCTCACCGGCGAACTATTGTCTGTCCTTACTGTAAGTCGCGAGAGATTTATAAATGGGGGCCGAGAAGTAAGACAGTCTATGATCTCAAGTTTTCTCCATCAGGCGTAAAACGTTGGGTCGTAAATTATCAATTTTATCGACACAAATGCTGGCAATGCAGGAAAACGTTTATGCCTCAAAGAAAACCTTGGACAAGGAGCCAATATGGGAATGGCCTGATGCGATTCTTGGTTTTCCTTACAATTGACTTACAAATGTCGCAACGCGCTGCAAAGAGATTATTAGATCAATTCTTTGGCCTGAACATTTCGCGGGGGTCCACTGGTAGGCTTAAAGGTATGGCCGCGGAGTTTTATAGGGCGACCTACAAACGAATTTTGTGCAATATCATTAGGGCTCGAGTGGTTCACGTCGATGAGACAAAGGTTACCCTCAATGGCCAAACTCGTTATGTCTGGGTTTTGGCAAATCAGGAAGATGTAGCCTACTTTGGCTCAGAAAACCGCGAGGGTGCCAGGGTCCAAGATATCTTGAAGAAATTCAAGGGAGTCTTGGTATCTGACTTTTACAGCATTTACGATTCTTTCAAATGTCCACAGCAAAAGTGTCTCATTCACCTGATGCGGGATCTCAACGATGATCTCTTGCGCGAGCCATTTAATGAAGAACTCAAATTGTTGGTCAACGGTTTTTCGTCGGTAGTTAAACCGATTGTTGAAACCATTGATCGGTACGGACTCAAGCGTCGTTTCATGACAAAACACAAACGGTTAGTTGGTCATTTTTACCGTTGGTTGGCAAAGACCAATTTTGAGACGGAAAAAAGCGTCGGCTATAAAAAGCGATTTGAGAAAAACGAAGAGAAGCTTTTTACCTTCCTAGATTACGATGATGTCCCGTGGAACAATAACGCGGCCGAGCATGCCATTAAAGCTTTCGCTAGACTCCGACGCGTGTTTGGTGCGAGTAGTACCGACATTGGAATTCAAGATTATCTTGTGTTGCTGAGCGTTTGTGAAACATGCCGTTATCGAGGAATAAATTTTTGGGAGTTTTTGTGTTCTGGTTACAAAAACGTGGATGCCTATGTCAAGAGTCAAAGGCCTCATAGACGCCGTTTTACCAGGACAAGTACGCTGAAACCCAGCAGCGCAATTACTCCACAAAGCGATGGCAATGTATGCGAGGTTGGGGAGGCTTCTGAGCAGCGTTACGTTTCCTGATCTTCCGCTAGCTCTGGACCGTTCGGTGTTTCGAGGCACATCTTGATGTGGTGATGAAAGCTGCTTCTGGTATGCTTTTGCTGCTACGAGAGGGCGAAAAGTCTATTTATGAATATGCCTGGCCAAAAGAATTATATGATCGCTTCGTAACAGGCCTGGAGTCTAAACACAGAGGAGCCTTTGCTGCCGTTCGCGCGGATGGACAAATTATTGTTGACAAGAACGATGTCAAAGTCGTGGACCGAGCGCTTAAGCAATTTGGCCCTGGCAATTTTGTGTTATTAAAGGTTGGCAGTAGAGGAGTGGGGAAATGCCGCAGTCAACGACGGTTGTGACCCCCGCATATTCCTATGTGGAGGTCGAGTTTGCCGTCGGTGCTTTTCGTTCTCCAACCGTTCTCGCTTACGTCGATACCGGATCTGATGGTTATCTGATTATCCCCGTAATACAAACATCGCTTCTTGGTGCGCCGCAATTTTCCGCTCCTTGAGAGCTTGGAGATGGATCAGTCGTGCAGGCCCAGGAATATCGAGGCGATCTCCTAATCTCCGGATTGAGCATGAGCATTCCAGCCCGCATTACGCTAATAGAGGAAGAATACATAGTGGGCCGCGGCGTGGTAGACCGCGTGCGCATGACATTTGATCATGGCCAGCGGCTGTTGTTGGAAGCGTCAAGCCCCTCCCCTGGCTCACTGCTTCTCTAGTCCTGAATCAGGCTCCTCAGCAGCGTTAAGTTTTCTTTATCTTCCTTCAGGTCGGGACCCTTCGGCGTTTCGAGACACATGGGTAAACCCCAAAAACGCTTATCGTTGAGCAATAGTCTGAACGCTTCGACGCCGATGTAACCTTTGCCGATGTGCTCGTGACGATCCACACGAGAATTAAATTCCTTCTTTGAATCGTTCAGATGAAACGCCACGAGTCGGTCCAGACCGATAACTTCATCGAATTCAGCGAAGGTGCGTTCGTAGCCGTGTTTTGTTCGGATATCGTAGCCCGCAGCGAAAGCGTGTTCTGTGTCGAAGCAGACCCGGAGGCGGTCGCTTTCCTTTGTGGCGTCGATCATGTTGCGAATTTGCTCGAAGCGGTAGCCAAGGTTCGAACCCTGACCAGCGGTAATCTCCAAGGTGACTTTGACGTTGTAACCGGGGCAGGCTGTGTGAACTTCGTCCAATGAGCGGGCGATGGTTTTGATCCCCTCCTCCTCGCCGGCGCCGAGATGAGCGCCAGGGTGAGCGACCAAGTTCGAGACGCCCAAGATTTCACACCGTTCCAACTCATCGATAAAGGCGGCGACTGAACGCTTTCGCAGAGGATCATCAGGCGAACCCAAGTTGAGCAAATAGGAATCATGGGCGATCACCGTTGTGATACCGGTTGCTTTCCGATTGACGCCAAACAGCTCGATTTCTTCTTGTGTATAAGGCTTAGCCGCCCATTGCCGTGACGATTTGGTGAAGATTTGAATCGCGTGGCAATCGATCGTCTTTCCCAGGAGCAGCGATTTGTCGACTCCTCCAGCGATAGACATGTGAGCGCCCAGCAACGGGCCGCGCGGGTTCCGTTTAGTCTGCATGACGATTTGAACGGCTTGAACGATTTGAACTGCTTGAACGATTCGCCCGGCGCGGCCTGTTCAAGCCGTTCCAGTCGTTCAAACGTTCCAGTCGTTTTCGGTCACTGGGTGAAGTGTCTCTTTTCTACCAGCGGCAAGGAGATGCTTCCCGCGCTTAACAGTTTGTCGTGAAACTCCCTGAGATTGAAGCCCGATCCGAGGCGGGTCTGCTCTCGATCCCGCAACCGATTGATGATCGACCAACCGAGAGCATAACCCATCGGACCTGAGGGCGATTGACTGTACCAGTTCAGGTCAGCGCAGGCTTGCGGACGGGGAAAGTGGAGCTCTCGGACCATGAGATCTGCCGCTTCATCGTAGGTCATTTCCCCTATCTGCGTTTTGACGTCGATGATTATGCGGAGTGCACGCCATAGCCGGTCCTTGACCATGACAAAACGGTGTTCTTTGCTCTTGAGAAAACCCTGCTCCTGCATGAGTTGCTCGCAATAGAGCGCCCAACCTTCGTAGAACACAGACGACTCGTTCATCAAGCGCGGTAATGTGGATGCCGCGGGAATGGAGTTGGCAACGGAAAACTGGAGATGATGCCCGGGATAGCTTTCGTGAACCGAAGTGTTCTCTAGTCCAACCCAGTTATGCTCTCGGAGCAAATCGTCATCGGTCGCCGGCGTAACATAGTAATAGCCGACTTGATCGGGATCTTTGGGCGACGGAGACAAGTAGGCGGCGAAAGGAATTTCGTGCCGCCGAAACTCCGGTGTGTGCACGACGTGAAGTTCTTCTTTAGCCGGAAAGGATACGAGATTCCTCTCTCTGACAAATTTGCGTGCCGCTTCCATGGCTTTTTGATACGCCGAAAGAATCTGATCGATGGGCGGATGGTTGTCCTGGATCCTGCGGGCAACGTCCTCGATGTCTTTTCCCGGTGCCAATTGATCAGCGAGAGCCGCGAGTTCTTGCTTCGTCTTGGCGAAAAGGTCTTCTCCCAGGACTAAGAGACTCTGCGCATCATGATTCAAAAAGTGTTTTTTCTTCAGCAGGAGATTGTAATGTTCTTCTCCCACGGCATAAACGCCTTGGCTTCGCGGCAAAAGATCCTGCTCGAGAAAATTCGCAAAGCCGTTAATGGCGTTTTTTGCACTATCTATCGCCGAGTGGAGCGCTGCGATATCCTTAACCTCACTTTGAACTTTTGCATGATTTGGCAGGCTGTCGAGAAAACTGACCCCGCCCTTGGCACTTTCGACGGCCATCTCCGTCCAAAGGCGCGGCGGGTTGGCATCAGGACGGCTGAGATTGGCGATGCCTTGCTGGATCAAGCTGGGAGCACGGTTTAAGCGGCTCAATAGATTTCCGGCCAAATCATTGGTTGAACGCACGGTAAGAATATAGATCGCATCCACCGGCAGGTAAGTATCAGGCCATTTCAGACGGTAGTCTTCTTTTGCGTGTTCATAGCGCTGAATGGTTAGACGACCCTCGATGAGGGCGTAATCGATCACCTGATCCCTGTCGAGTTCTCTGACGCGAATTTGCCGGAGTGTTTTAAGCGACTCTTCAACAAAGGCTTTTTCTGCTTGATATGTCTCGTCAGAGTAATCTTTCAGTAGGTGATCGTAGCCCTCGGTGCCATAGTAGATGGCTTCGGTAGGATGAAGCTCGAAATATCTCTTGAAGTATTCGGTACAGAAATCGGTGAAAGAAGACATCTCAATCCCTTATCACCTTAACCCGCATGCTTCAATTTTCGCGGTGTGGACATGAACTTGATTTGTGAATATTGTAAATTGAGATCCCAGTCCGACGAGCGAAACGGTATCAGACGCCACTCTTGAGCTGCCGTCTTAAGTATTGGCCCACGGAAGCATCGGTAACTTTGGCACGAGGTTCGCCCTCGGGCCATTCCATAACAATATGGCCGCGCACCAGGGTCATCACCGGCCAACCGGTCACCTCCCAGCCTTCATATACCGACCAGGGCGTTACCGTGTGGAGAAGATCTTTGGTGATCGTGGCGCGGCGTTTCAAGTCGACGACGATTAAATCTGCATCCGCTCCAGGGACGATCGCCCCCTTCTTCGGATAGAGACCAAAAATCCGCGCGGGATTTTCGCTCGCAACCTGCGCCAGCCGTTCGATGGAGATGCGTCCTTTGTTCACTCCCTCGCTTAACATCATCGGCAGCATTCCCTCGACGCGGGAAGGAAAGCCGCTGATCGTGGTCCAGACATTTCCGGTCTCCATGGACTCACGGGTTCTGGTGTGAGCGACGTGATCGCTGCCGATACAATCGATGGCGCCTGAGGCAAGCGCCTGCCAAAGGGCCTCGTGCGTCGAGCGATCGCGGAGCGGCACGTTGATCTTCCAGGCGTCCTTGTGCAGCACCAGGTAGTGGGTGCCGATTTCGCTGTAAACCGTCAATCCTTCCGCCTTGGCCTTTTCAATTTCCGCGATGGTTTCCCTGGTCGTCACGTGGACGATGTAAATCGGACAGCCCGCGACTTGCGCATAGTAGAGATAGGTTCTGGCATGGCCCGCTTCGGTGAATGCCGGCGAACGATCATCCCACGCCCCCATGTCGGTGCGCCCGGCATCCACTAGACGCTGCTGCAGGACACGAGCAATCTCCCAGTTCTCGCAATGCAGCAGCGCAATCGCTGGAGCACCGAGCTTGGCTACAGAATCGAAAGTCGCATAGATGCTCCCGTCGTCAAATGCGTAGGCCGGCCACGATGATTTCCACGGCCCCTGCATCTGCAAGTGAAGCTTGAAAGAAGTGATACCGTGCTCTTTTGCCAAGTAGGGAATCTCTCCGACGTGCTCGTCCGTGCCGAGGATCGGCGTCAGAAAAAAATCGATCGCCGCGCTGCGCGACGCCTCATAATAGAGCGGCATGGCTTTGGTGAACGACGGAATATCCGTCGGTCCTTTGACCTTGTCCGCCCCGCCTGTGATCGCGAGGCTGACGAGCTGCATGCCCCAGGTTGTCACTCCGGTGGCCGCCGCCGCTCTGGTCTCGGTTTGGAAATCATCGGCCAGCGGCCGATGGCTCCCTAGGTGGCATTCGGGATCGATGGCGCCAGGCAAGAGATGCTTGCCGGCGAGATCTATTTCGCGATCCGCAGCCGGTAAAAAACCATCGCTTCCCACAGCTGCGATCTTACCGTCGAGAATCGCGACGCCTCCCTCGATGGTACCGCCGGGGGTGACGATTAAGCCATTTCTAAACACAAGGTCCGCTGTTTTGTTGGCCATAATTGAGGCTCAATTCCTCTCTAGCTTTACTTTCTCGCCTCCTCCAGGTAACTCAGGTCGATCACGCTGTCCACCGATGGTGGCATCTTCTGTAGGCCGAACTCTTTCCAGCTCTCGGCGAGTCTTCGCGCTCCCTGTACGTCCACACCGCCGTCCCTGGGTATGGTTTTCTTGGTTTTCATATACAGGGCATAGGTTTTTTCCGCTTCCTCCTTGTCCGACTTGGTGCGTTCCGCCAGCGCGCGAACGGCTGCTTCCTTATTTTTCGGCTCATAGAAGAACTCGCAGGCCTTCACATAGGCGCGCAGAAACCGGACGACTAGGGCGTGATTTTTTTTCGCCCAGTCGCGACGCACGCCGGTAATCGTGTACTGGAAATTGTCAACGTAGTCCGTCGAGAGCCCGAGAGAGCTAAAGCCCGACGCGAGAGCGATGAAATCAGAGGGCTGATTGACCAATGCCCCTGCGACGCCCTCCTTTTGTACCGCGGCCAAGCGTTGAGGCGCTCCACCAAGACCGATCATTTCATAGTCGCTCGGCGTGAGCCCATTGGCGGCCAGCATGCGCGCTAGAATATAATTCAAGGGATCCGTCGGACCCGTCACGGCCAGGCGTTTTCCCTTCAAGTCGGCGTAGCTCTTGATCGAGGGATGGACGATGAGTGTGTAGATCGGCACCGTGGAGTCTCCGGCAACAACAATAAGATCGGCGCCCGCGGAATTTGCTCCGAGCAAGTTCACCAAGTTCATCTGCGCGAAGTCGGTGGAACCAGCGACCAGGGCCTGTGTGGTAGCGGTCGTATTACCGCCGATAACTCGTTTGAAATCGATGCCCTCTTTTTGAAACAGCCCTTCCTGCTCGGCGATCAGAAACGGCCAGTTCGAAGCGGTGAGGACGATGTTGCCGTAGTTCACCGGCGTGAGCTTCTGTTGCGCTTGAGTTCGGGAGGTGGAAGTTAAAAGCAGCAGCAGCGCAAACCCTAGGCGTTGTGAACGAGCAAGGCGAATCATTCGACCTCCTTTAGCCAGTGTCCAAATCTCGACGGTGTCATCTATTGCTTGAGCCCTTCCGCAAACCGCTCCTGTTTCAGCCGTTCGATGATCGAACCGTCGACAAACTCCTTGGGATCGCGGCGCGGGGCATCAGGGTACTCCTTGCCGAAGTTTTCCAAGATCAGCCGAATGCCGTCCAGAGTCGGCGCTGGATAATCGGGTATGAGCGACGAGACGAAGTCGAATTCGGTGGCGACGAGTTTTGGATCGGCGATTTTCATGTACTTGCCAATGATGCGTTCGGCCTCGGCGCGGTTGCGCTTCATGTAGACAATCGATTCAATCGAGCATTTCAAATATCGGTAAGCGAGGTCCCGATGGCCCGAGAGCCAACCTTCGTCGACCACGACCGAAGTCCAGGGAAATGGAATTCCCATCTGCTGCGGCGTGGCCATCACGCGAAAACCTAAAGCGCGGGCCTGATCGGTAGCAGCAGCGCCGAGAAAGGTATATTGAATCGTCCCGGCCTTGAGCGCCGCCACCCGGCTCGAATCACCACCCATCTGGAGCATCTTCAAGTCTTTGTCGACATTCAAGCCGTTCTTGCGAAACAGATAGCGGAACCCTTGATCGGTGGATGAGCCGAAGCGCGAGATCCCAGCGAATTTTCCAGCGAGCTCTGGGATAGTCTTGATCTCCGGGTTGGTGACGAGATTGGAAGCCAACCAGGGTAGAGGATTGCCGAGGATCAAGAGTTTGACGCCTCTAAGCCGAGCCTCGATGGAAACCGGCCCGCCACCCGCTACCTGAACACTGCCCCCGACCAACGCGGCGATATTCATGGTGCCGCTGTTGATGTAAAGCAGCTCGCCTTCGAGACCGTGCTTGGCGAAGAAGCCCTTCTCTTGCGCTACCCAAAGAAATGCCTGGGTAGCGTTCACCGCCGAGTAAGAGATGCGCAGCTTATCGGCTGCGAAATTTTTTGAGGCGAAACCAAAAGAGAAGCTGGCCAATATCGGCGCGAGGAGAATAATCCGAATGGGCTTAGGGTTTATCATGGGACTGTGGATACAGTGATTCGGCTCTGCGGTCAAGCATTGGTATTGCGGCGATAAAGTAGATTGTGTTTCTTGACAACTCAAAGGAGGCTTTGTTACGAAGTAACACCATTTAGGATCTGGAGGTCCAATGCGGCCAAACCATGACGGCTCGCTGCGAAACATTTGTTGTCTCATTGTTCAGTGGACGGCGATTTTTTTCGTCGTCCACTCCGCTCGTGCCCAGAGCATCGACGACACATACAAACAGGCGTTGAAGGAAGGCGGCGCGCTTAACGTCTATGGAACTTTGACGCCGGATACGGCGGTGAAAGTCTTGCCGCTATTCGAGAAGCGCTTTCCCGGCATCAAGACCGTCAACACCGGGGCAAGCTCCGATAAAATCGTCGCGCGGGCGATCTCTGAAGCGCGCGGCGGCAGGACTATCGGCGATGTGTTTCATATGAACTTGGAAAACGTGATGCAAGTACACGAGCAAGGCCTGGTGCTGGAAAAGCTTCCACCGGAAGCCGACGTTTTTGCGAGTCATCTCAAAGGAACTTACTGGATCGCGACCCGTTTCAATACCTTGGTAGCGGCATGGAACACGCAGTTGGTCAGCAAAGCGGACGAGCCGAAAAATTTCGAAGAGTTCGGCGAGCCGAAGTGGAAGGGGAAACTTTTGGCCGAGCCGCGTGACGCCGAGTTTATGATCGCCTTCGCCGAACAGAGATATAAGAGCGCCGACAAAGCGATCGACCTGTTCAAAAGAATCGCCGCCAACGGCGTCGAGTTTCATAGCGGCCATCCGCAATTGGTGGAACTCCTGATGGCGGGGCAAGGCTCGGTATGCATGACTTGCTACACGCATCATCTGCTGCCGCGAATGCAGAAAGGAGCGCCGCTCAATTATCTGCGCTCCCTCGGCGTCGGCTTGATCACCGCGACCGCGGTGTTTAAAAACGCGCCCCATCCGAATGCAGCATGGTTGTTTCACCGCTGGGCGGCATCGGACGAAGGGCAGAAAGCATTCGGCATCGAAGGTCGCATACCGGCGAATCCAAAAGTGGAACCCGCCGAGCCCATCGGCATCACGACGGTTTATGGCTTGGGCGAGAAGGAATATCGGGAGTTTGGCAAGTACGAAAAGATTTGGAGGCAGATCTTCAGTTTAAGATAGGGTGTTCACCCATCGGTAGTCCGAGGCAGATCGCCAAGGATTTGTAATGAACGATGATGCTATTTTATAAGTAATCCGAGGAGGGAAAGTCATGGCAACTCGTTGGCTGTTCAAAACCGAACCCAGCGTTTATTCCTATCAACAGCTGGTCAAAGACAAAAAAACCATGTGGGACGGAGTTAAAAACAATCTGGCCCTAAAGAATCTCAAAGACATCAAGAAGGGCGATGAGATTCTCATCTATCATACCGGCGATGAAAAGGCGGCAGTGGGGATTGCACGCGCTCTGGGCGGCGCTTATCCGGACCCGAGCCAGAAAAATCCCCGGATGTTAGTGGTCGATATTGAAGCGGTGAAGTCGCTGCCGCGTCCAGTGACCCTGGCCGAGGTCAAAGCCAACAAGAAACTTGCCAATTTTGATCTGGTCCGGTTGTCGCGCCTTTCAATCATGAAAGTTAGCGATGACCAATGGAACACCTTGGAAGGAATGTCGAAGCAGTGAGCAGCGATCAAGCTTCCGCTCTTAACCTCGAGCCCTTCTCCGTCTCCTCCTGAAATTTCATTTCAGCGTCTTGAGGCAAGACCCATTTCTTGAGCGGTCGCCCCTCGGCCAGGGCGCGCAGCTCCCTTTCCCAGATTTTGCGGAAAAGAATGACGCCGATGTCGGAGCGGCCAAGATGTTCCTGTGGGCGATCCGTGAGTGCGCCCTGGCCGACTTGCGCGACATAGTCTTGTGCATGCACCAAGGAAACCTTGTCTCTGAAAAAGCTATCCAGGTCCCGGAAACGTAGGTTCCCTGAGAGTACTGCTTCGCCCATTTGAGCAACGGAAATTTTTGGTTCTGTGAGCAAAGCGGCGCGGCGCTCGCGGTACTTAACCGCGGCCTCGCCAGTTAAAGGTAAACGCCGAAGTCGAAACTCCAAGGAGTGCTCGTCGTCGAGGGGGACATCCCATTGCATCCGGTCCTCCCATGGACACTCCGGTTCGGGCGATGGATTTCGAAAGGCGTAGGTGTTGGGCATGAAAAATTGAAAGACGTTGCGCCAGCCGGCGCTAAAACTGGCGTAGCCCGTTGTCCCCCAGGGACTCTCTTCCTTGGAAATCTTAGGGAGGCCGCTTCGCTTGTTGGCGGCGGAGGCCGAATACGCGTCGCGGTGCACGAAGGGCACATGATACGTGTCGCCGTTGTTGTCGATACGTTGAAAAAAATTGCAGGGCCACACTTCGGTTGATAAAACTTCCAATACTCCTTCCTCCTCCATGTGGGGATAGAAGGGAAAAGGAGGAGCGTCACCTTCACCAAGATAAGCAAAGATCAAACCGAGATACTCCCGAGTCGGACAGTGCCTGATGCGAATCTTGTTTGCGAAGGATTTCTCCTCCGCAGGTTGCTCTGTGCATTGACCCGAACCGTCAAACAGCCAACCGTGATAGACGCAGCGGAGGCAGTCGCCTTCCACCCAGCCGGTGGAGAGCTGTGTCCCTCGGTGCGGGCAGCGAAATCCCACGACGTGAGGGGTGCCAGTCTCGCCGCGGTAAAGTGTAAAACGCTCGCTCATGATCTCGATTGGTTTAGCGTCGCGGGGTCGGAGTTCTTCTGCGCGATGTATCGGATGCCAGAACCTGCGCATAAATTTCCCGGCAAGACTCCCCGGCCGGGTAGAGACGAGATCCTCGTAGCGAAGTTTTTTCCGACTAATGTTGCTCTTGCGTTTGGCTGATGCCATAAGCATTTCTCCCGAATTCTTTTGCTAGCCAGGACGATGGGCTAAAACAGAACTCAGCATTTCACCTCGCTTGCGCCCGAACCGGTCGTTGCAAGTGATCACGGAGACATTCTCAGCGGTGTTCCCAATCGTTTTAGATTAGCTTCGAAGCGGCGGCGGATCTCGACGTCTTCATCTTCGTACTCGATCATCGTGCCGCCTTTCTTGACCGAGATATAGACGCCGTCGGTTTTCTTCTTGGCCGCCTGATGCAGGCCGATGGGGAAAAGTCTGCTGCCAAATCTGAGCGCCAGCTGGCGCGCGGCCTCTTTGCCTATGTTGAAGTGCTGGTGGAACCATCCGCCCGGTGGGCTGAGGACGCTCCCTTCGCGCCAGCGAAGTTCGACCACTTCCTCGCCCCGGCCGGTGGCGTAGGGTTGGGTGCCGCTTTCCTTCGGCCAAAGCAAAGTATATCCCTCCGATTTGAGAATCACGATCACAGCGCCGCCGCCGTGATAGTGCGCTTTGTGGTAGAGCCCCGTGGGCCAATCGGCCACGTGTCCGATCAGTCCGTTCTTCGACGTCTCGAACTGAACCATGCCGACTTCGGTTCCCTTGACGTAAAGGTCGTCTCGGACTTTGACTTCTTTGGCATCGGGAATGAAGTTAGTCTCCCAGATCGACTGTAGACCGACGGCATAGAAATTTTGGCTGGTTGCGAAAAAGTCATCTTGGCCGTGAAACCGATCGGTAAAGTTAAACGGGCAATTGAAGATGAATTCTGGATTGCGGTAAAAATCCATCGCAATCGGTGCGGTGGTTACCGCCATTAGCCGTACCGGCTCTCTGCCGCCGTTGACCAGGCGATGCCAGCTGTTCAGCGGCGGCGCAAAAAGACTGAACGGCCCCCATTCGAACAACCGCCTTTGCCCTCCCTCTTGCCAGATTTCAGTCGCGCCGTGGCCCGCCAGAATGCAAATCATCTCTTCATAGAGATGCCGCTCAGGGTTGAGCGCTCCGCTCGGCGGTATTTCCGCCACATACATGCCGGTCTGTCCTTCCATGCCGTAGAGATGGACGAACGCGCCGTTGCCGCCAAGGCGTCGCCACGGACTTAACTTCAATTCACGGACATCCTCGACGCTAAAGCCTTCGGCAATGGGAACACCCTCGCTCTTCATCCATTGGCAATAGCCGGTGCGTTCCAGCGAGGCCAACATCTCTTTGAGTTCCGATTCCATGAGCGATCCTTTTTATTTTGGTTTTCCAGCTTTGGATTACGTTACGAGGGAGCTATCTTTTCTTATACAATCCGTCAATGAAGCCGCTTTGGTCAAGTTTGGCGATGAAGCTGCCGTCGATAAATTGTTCCACCTTGGCGGTTTTTATAGCCGGCTCCGATACCGCGATTTCTTCGAGGACGCCGCGTACACCGTCCGTGCTGGGATAGGGCTTGGCCGGAGTGATGCGCGAATAATAATCGTAAGCTTCCTCGGCGATAGCGTTGTCGCTCACGTGGAGAAACTCCTTGATCATTTGAATACTTTCCGTTTTGTGCGTCCGGTAAAAAGCGATTCCTTCGACAAACGCCCGTAAAAAGCCAAAGACTGCCTGCGGCTCTTCCCGTATGAAGCGGTCGGTTGTGGCGATGTTGTTATGTGGATAGGTCAGTCCTAGTTTTGAAGCGTCGGCGAGCTCGAGAAATCCCTGCTGCCTGGCGATGAGCGTGTTGGGCGCATCGACGACGGAACCGTCCACCGAACCGCTCAGCAAGGCGCTCATTCGCTCGCGCTGGTTGCCGATCTGCATGATGGTAACGTCCTTGGCGGGATCGAGACCCAAACGACTCACCATAAAGCGCGCGGCGAAATCGGATGAACTGCCGAAACGGGAGATTGCGATCTTCGCTCCCTTGAGCTTTTTAGCGTCCTGTATCTTGCCGTTGACGTAGAGGCTGTAGGGCATGGTGGGAGTGTAAGTCGCGACGATCACGTTGCCGGCGCCCTTGAAGCGCGCTCTTTGGGCCGCAGTGCCACCGCCGCCACTGATGAGTTTAATCTCCCCCGACAAGAGCACCTGGAGCGCCTGACTGCCGCCTTGCAGCAGGAGGAAGTCGACGTCGAGGCCGTTGCGTTTGAACGCGCCAATTTTCTTGGTCACATAGAGCGTTTCAATACCGCCGCTGATGCTCGCCAATCCAAGCAGGAGAGTCTTTTGGGTCTGAGCCGGGAGCGAGTGTGGAAATAACAAAAGCAACCAAACAGCAAGGACTGCACCTTTCATCAATTTTTACCTCGAGTCTTTGTTCGCGGCTAAAACCGCGCTCGGATAACGCTCCGACCAACAGAATCGGTTCATCCGAGTTTGCATTGGATCCGCTCGGCGAATTATAGATGCGGTTGCTATATATAGCATCCAATCCGGTTTGACAATGAAACTTCACGACAAGGTTGCTCTGATTACGGGATCCGCAAGCGGCCTGGGCTGGGAGATGCTCCAGGCCTTTGCAGAAGAGGGAGCGGAGGTCGTGATCTGCGATCTCTCGCAATCGGATGTGGACGCAGCCGCTGTGAGACTGGGATTGCCGGCGGAGAAAGTTTTGGGCGTCAAGGCGGATGTGACTTCGGAGCACGAAGTCAGTGATCTTTTCAATCGCACGTTGGAGAAATTCAAGCGCCTGGATGTTTTGGTGAACAATGCTGGCTTTGCCTGGCCCCGCGGCGGGCCGGTGAATCTCGAGCTGGCTGACACGCCCCTAGACGTGTGGCTTAAAGTGCTGGATACCAATCTCACCGGAACGTTCTTGTGCAGCAGACAAGCGCTCAAGATCATGCGGCCCCAGGGAGGCGGGTCGATCATCAATATTTCGTCGCCGCAGGGAAAAAAGGGGAAGCTTCTACGAGGGCCGTATTGCGCCGCCAAGTTTGGTGTCGAAGGGTTGACACAAGTGCTGGCGCTGGAGAATGCTGCTCATAACATCAAGGTGAATTGTCTGGATCCCGGAGGGATCGTCGCTACCGAGGCGATAAAAAACATTCCCGGCAATCGTGGAATGCGAATGCTGAGCCCGGCCATTGTCAGGGCTTGCGCCGTTTACCTGGCATCGGATGAGTCGAGCGGAATCACAGGTCACTCCTTCGTCGCTACCGACTGGAACCAGGAACACGGTCTTGAGGTTCCCTATACCGTGGCTTAGCGGCGAGCAGGTTTGTTGAAAAACGATTAGGAATGCTTCGAGTACCTCAGCATGAACGAACAAACATCAGTAAGATAGAAAATATTGAATTCCTTCCGTTCGTCCTGAGCCTCGTCGAAGGACTCCGAAGACGTTCAACAACCGCCAGTGGCGAGTTCTCCCGTATCTGGAGGAGGCTCATGCTCGAAAAATCGCGATTAAAAATTCTCGCTTGTGTTCTATCTCTCTTTAGCTGTTTTACCGTAGTTGAAGCGAGAACTGTCCACATCGCGGTGCCGACCCTCAGCATGGTCGTGATCGCGTTCACGACGGCCAAGGAGAAAGGTTATTACCGGGAAGAAGGTCTAGATGTCGACTTGGTAGTAATGAGGGATACCTTGGGCATATCCGCTCTGATTGGTGGGAATGTGGATTTCGCTTCCATGAGCGGTGCCGGACTGACCGCAATTCTCGGCGGTGTGCCCCTGCGTTTCGCCTTCAGCAGTTTTTATCGCCCCATGTTTTGGATCTACGCGAAGCCGGAGATTCAGGATATCAAGGCGCTCAAGGGAAGAAGGATCGGTGTGACGGGTCTTGGCAGCGGTCCGGACAATCTCCTGCGCGAAACTCTCAAGCGCAACGGCCTCGAGGGAGGTCGAGATGCTGTGATCGTGTTCGAGGCACCGTGAAAGGGTTACGCTACGCGCGAGAAAACAAAGCCGGCACCATTCCGATTTTACTCCGCTATATGAAAATCAAAGAAGATCTCGCCGGCCAATACTACGATCAAGTTCGGCCCATCATGACCACGGACGGAACCGCAAGCCCAGACCTACAGAAAAATATCTCGACCAGGCTCTCAAGGTTCTCACGCCCAAAGAGCAGCCGTCCGCTGAGAGGATTTTTAACTATTCTCTAGTGCGCAAGATCAGCGTTGAGCTCGATGCCACAGGATGGAAACTGGGAAAGTAGCTGTGAAAGCCACTCCATCAACCGGATGGCCCGCCATCGGGCAATACTCTCGGATATCACGAGCGAGGCATATCATGATCGGACAGCTACATCGCAGTCTTACTGTCGTTGTTGTGGCGGCCATCGCCGCGTATCTCACTTTTTCGACGTCGGTAAATGGAGCGAGTGGTCTTGCTGATGCCTATCGCATCATTGCGGGCAAGCAATTTATCGATCTCACCCACAGCTTCGGCCCCGACTCGCCGGTCTGGTCCGGCTTCGGCCAGGCGAAGATGACGCCGGCCATCGACCCGGCGACCAAAGTTCCATACACGATTGCCAAGGACGGCTTCCACGCGACCTACTATGAGATGGTCGGCCAATACGGAACCCATATCGATCCGCCGGCGCATTTTTCCGAGACCGGCATCACCATGGATCAGATCCCGCTGAAGCAGATGATCCTGCCGCTGATCGTACTCGATAACACGCTGTATCTTGCGAAGGATCCCAACCACGCCTTCTCGCTCGATGACCTGCGCGCGTGGGAGAAGCGGCACGGTCGAGTGCCGAAGGGGTCGTTCGTGGCGCTACGCACCGACATGTACAAGGACTGGGACAACCTGGAAAAATTCAAGCGTCGCCCGTTCCCGGCCTGGGCGTTCGAGACCATCAAGTTCCTGTACGAGCAGCGCGGCGTGGTGGCGACGGGCCACGAGTCGCTCGATACTGACACAACCGAGAAGATGGTGTCCGAAACTTGGCTCCTCACGCACGGTCATTATCAGATCGAGGCGATGGCCAATCTCGACAAGGTGCCGCCGAAAGGTGCGCTGATCGTGGTGACCTGGCCGAAGGTGAAAAACGGCCTGGGTT
>Ga0081455_10001853_pt1 | contig 25446 bp, 24 predicted proteins | sample TabmetS3T2R1_FD_70207 | JGI IMG/M metagenome (GOLD analysis project Ga0081455, IMG submission 70207) | Tabebuia heterophylla rhizosphere microbial communities from the University of Puerto Rico - S3T2R1 | ecosystem: Host-associated > Plants > Roots > Rhizosphere ...
GCTGCTGGCGTCATCTGCCCGAGGTCAAGGAAGACGGCGCCCTCTGCGCCCGTTGCGAGGGGGTGGTCAATGGTTGAACCGGTTGCGCCGAATAAAGCCCTCTCCCGTTCGGGAGAGGGTTGGGTGAGGGTTTCCGACCTTGGGCGTAGGACGCTCGCCCCGGATCCAGTCCGGGGCTCGCTCCCCCTCACCCAGCTTCAAAAAAGGACCATCGGCGTCGATGGCCCTTTTTTGAAGCTCCTCTCCCCGCCGGGGAGAGGGAGATGAAAGCGCGCCATCACCGCACCCTCGGCTTCCTCACCGCCGCGCTGATCCTGCTCGCCGACCAGGTCAGCAAATGGGTCATCATCAACCCCGTGAACCTCAAGGCGCGCGGGCTGATCGAGGTGCTGCCGATCTTCAATCTCGTCTGGGTCGAGAATTACGGCGTGTCGATGGGGTTCCTGGTGGTCGAGAGCAATGCCGAGCGCTGGCTGCTGGTGGGCCTGACCGCCGCGATCGCGATCGGGGTAACGATCTGGATGTGGCGCGAGAAGGCGCGCGGCGACGTCTTCGCGCTCGGCCTCGTGCTGGGTGGCGCGGTCGGCAATATCCTTGATCGCTCGCGCTTCGGCTATGTGGTCGATTTCCTCGATCTGCATTTCGGCGAGTGGCATCCCTTTTTGGTCTTCAATGTGGCGGACGCGGCGATTACCATCGGCGTGCTGCTTCTGGTGCTTCGGGCATTCCTCATTCGGGATAAGAAGGCCCCAACGGAGAAAATGAATGCGTAAACTGGCGATGGGTGTTCTGGGGCTTGGCGGACTGGCCGTGCTGGCGGGCTGCGGCGGCGGCAAAGGCGGCGTGATGGGCCATGCCGCGCCCGACGAGTTCGCTGTCCAGCGCCGCGCGCCGCTGGTGATCCCGCCCGATTTCGCGCTCTCCCCGCCGCGCCCCGGCGCGCCCCGCCCCCAGGAGGCTGATTCGAGCACGCTCGCGCTCCAGGCCATGTTCGGCGGCCAGGCGCAGCGCAGCGCCGGCGAGGCGGCGCTTACCACCCGCGCCGGCAGCGCTCCCGACGCGGGCATCCGCTCGACGGCGGGCGATCCCAATACCACCGTGGTCGACAAGGGCGGCGCCACCCGCGACATCCTTTCCGCGCCCGAAAGCACCAGCCCCGAGGCTTCGGCGAGCGTTCCGAAATAATAGATGAACGCTGCCCAACCCTCCCATGTCATCCCCGCGAAGGCGGGGATCCATATTCTCTGAAGCGAGGAGTTTATGGATTCCCGCCCTCGCGGGAATGACAAGTAAGCGTTAATGCGCGCGCTGATCCTCCGCCGCCTCGCCACGGCGTTGCCGACGCTGGCGGCGATCCTGATCCTGTCCTTCCTGCTGATGCGGCTCGCCCCCGGCGGGCCGTTCGACGGCGAACGCCCGCTCGATCCCGAAACCCGTGCCGCGCTGGTCGAGACCTATGGCCTGGACGAGCCGCTACCCGCCCAGATCGCCCGCTATGTCGGCCGCATCGCACACGGCGATTTCGGCCCCTCGCTGGTCTATCGCGACTTCACGGTCACCGATCTGGTCGCGCAGGGCCTGCCCATCTCGCTGACACTAGGCGGCCTCGCCTTCCTGCTGGCGCTCGGGCTCGGCCTCGGCGCGGGGCTGACCGCCGCCGCCTTCACCGGCCACCGCGCCGATCACGCGCTGATGCTGCTCGCCACCCTGCTGACCGCGCTACCGACCTTCGTGACCGGCCCGCTGCTCGTGCTGGTCTTCGCGCTCGGTCTTGGCTGGCTGCCGGTGTCTGGCCTCGAAGGCCCGCGCGGCCTGATTCTGCCGGTGATCGCGCTCGCATTGCCGGTCGCGGGCGCCATCGCCAAGCTCTCCCGTGCGGGGCTGGCCGAGGCGCTGGCGCAGGATCATGTCCGCACCGCGCGCGCGCGCGGGCTTTCGCCCGCCGGGGTGCTGCTCATCCACGCGCTCCGTCCCGCGCTCGTGCCCGTCGCGAGCTATGCCGGGCCGGCGGCCGCCGGTCTGCTTACCGGCGCGGTGGTGATCGAGACAGTGTTCGCGCTTCCCGGCCTCGGCCGCTATTTCGTGCAGGGCGCGCTCAACCGCGATTATCCGCTCGTGCTGGCCGTGGTGACGCTCTACGCGGCATTGATCATCCTGTTCAATTTTTTCGCCGACCTTCTCTACGGCTGGCTCGATCCAAGGGCGCGGGGATGAGGGCCACCCAACCAACACTCCATGTCACCCCAGCGGAGGCTGGGGTCCATGGCTCTCCCCGCACACGGCGACGATCGCTGGAACAGACATGGACCCCAGCCTTCGCTGGGGTGACGGTGGTGGGATAATGCGCCCTCCGCTCGTCATCCTCGGCCTGATCGTCGCCGCCGCCCTGATCGGCCCCCTCCTCCTCCCATGGCCCTATGACGTGATCGACTGGAATGCCGTCCGCGTCCCTCCGCTCTCCCCCGACCATCTCCTCGGCACCGACAGCATCGGCCGCGATCTGCTCGCCCGCACGCTGGTCGGCACCCGCGTCACGCTAGCCGTGGCGCTCGCGGCCGCGCTGGTTTCGCTGCTGATCGGGGTCGGCTGGGGCGCCATTGCGGGATGGGCGGGCGGCAAGGTCGACGAGGCGATGATGCGGATCGTCGACGCGCTCTACGCGCTGCCCTTCATGTTCGTGGTGATCCTGCTGATGGTGGTGTTCGGCCGTTCGATCCTGCTGGTCTTTCTCGGCATCGGCGCGGTCGAATGGCTGACGATGGCGCGTGTCGTGCGGGGGCAAGTGATCGTGCTCAAGCAGCGCCCCTTCATCCTCGCCGCCGAGGCCGCCGGGGCGCCGCCCCGCGCGATCATCCTGCGCCACCTGCTCCCCAATGTCGCGGGGGTGGCGATCGCCTATCTGCTGCTGACGGTTCCACAAGTTGTCATGATCGAGAGCTTCCTGTCCTTCCTCGGGCTGGGAGTCCAGGAGCCGCTGACCTCACTCGGCATCCTCGTCAAGGACGGCGCCGACGACATGGACATCGCTCCTCACGCCCTCCTGCTGCCCGGCGGCGTGCTGGTCGCGATCCTGCTATCACTCACCCTGCTCGGCGAGCGCCTGCGCGACAGGATGGCAGCGTGACCGTCTACGAAGTTCAAAACCTCACCGTCGCCATAGACGCAAAAGCAATTGTGCACGGCATTACATTCGCGCTGGCGCCGGGCGAATGCCTTGCGCTGGTGGGCGCGTCGGGATCGGGGAAAAGCCAGAGTTGCCTTGCGCCTTTCGGCCTTTCCCCCGGCGTCCCCGCCGGATCGGCGCGCCTGGGGGGGACGGAACTGGTCGGCCTGGCCGAGTCCGACCTCCGCCGCCTGCGAGGCAGCGATGTGGGGTTCATCTTCCAGCAGCCGATGACCGCGCTCACCCCGCACCTCACCATCGGTCGCCAGCTCGCCGAAGCCTGGACGCAAGCGGGCGCGGCCCGTCCCTCCCGTGCCGAGCTGGCGACGGCGCTCGATCGCGTCGGCCTGCCGCGCCCGGCTGAACTGCTCGACCAATATCCGCACCGTCTCTCCGGCGGCCAGCGCCAGCGCGTGATGATCGCCGCCGCCATCGCCCATGCGCCGAAATTGCTGATCGCGGACGAACCGACCACCGCGCTCGATGCCCCGCTGCGCAAGGATATTCTCGCACTCATCTCGCGCCTCCGGGCCGAGCAGGGATTGGCCCTGCTGCTGGTCAGCCACGACCTTGCAGCCGTCGCCGATCATGCCGACCGCATTCTCGTCCTCAACGAAGGCCGCATGGTCGAGACCGGTTCGGCTGCCCAGATCCTCGGCCAACCGCGCGAGACTTACACCTGCGAATTGATCGCCGCCTCCCCGCGCCTGTCCGATCCGCCGCCCGCCCTGCCGCCGATCGGCGAGCCGCTGCTAGAGGCGCACGACGTCTCCGTCACATTTGCCCGCCCCGGCTGGCGACGCGGCGCTTTTTCGGCTGTCGATGAAGCCAGCATCGGGCTCGCGGAAGGCGAGGGCCTCGCGCTGGTCGGCGGGTCGGGATCGGGCAAATCGACCCTCGCGCGCGCCATCGCCCGGCTCGGACCCATGCACGCGGGGATCGTTTCATGGCGCGGGCTTCCGCTTCCCAACCGCCGCGCGATCCGGCCGACCGAACGTCGTCACATCCAGCCGGTCTTTCAGGATCCTGTCGCGAGCCTCGATCCGCAATGGCGGGTGGCCGACATCGTCGCCGAGCCGCTGCGCTATCTCCAGCCCGGTAGCAACGCCGCTCAGCGCGCGGCCAAGGTGGCGACGCTGTTTGAGGAAGTCGGCCTCGCCGCCGACTTTGCTCTGTGCAGACCCCGTGCGCTCTCCGGCGGTCAGGCGCAGCGCGTCGCCATCGCCCGTGCGCTCGTCGCCGATCCCAAGCTGCTGCTGCTCGACGAAGCGACCTCCGCGCTCGATGTGCTCGTTGCAGGCCGGGTGCTCGATCTTCTCGCGGATCTTCAGCGCCGGCGGCGGCTCGCGATCCTCTTCATCAGCCATGATCTCGCCGTGGCCCGCCGGCTCTGCCATCGCATCGCGGTGATGGAAGCGGGCCGCATCGTCGAGGAAGGCCCGACCGAGACCGTCATCGCCGATCCGCGGCATCCAGCGACACGGCGGCTGGTGGAGGCGTCGGCGTGAGGTGGATTTGCAAGTCTTCACCGTCATCCCCGCGAAGGCGGGAATCCATAAACTCCGAACGCTTGAGAATATGGATTCCCGCCTTCGCGGGAATGACAGGAAAGTAAGAACAGGCTCTCATTCATGGGGGATGCTGTCGAGCAGATGGATGGCCTGGCGTCGCCGCGCTTCGTCAGTGGCGGTTTCCAGCAGCGCGCTGAGGCTCGACCGCGCTTCCCGGTTGCGGCCGAGCTGCCATTCGATCTGCGCGCGCTCCCACCAAAGATAGGCCACGGTCGGGGCGATCGTGGTCATCCGCTCGTAGAGCGTCGCCGCGCGCTCGAGCTTGCCGGCCTGCACCGCCCGGACGGTCTGATTGTTGAGCAGGCGGACCAGCACGGCGCGATTCTCCATCGGCGTCCAGCCCGCCGGATCGAGCGGCTGCCAGCTTCCCGTCGCGCGCCGGATCACCTCCTGCAGGGTCTTCGCGGTCAGTTGCCGTCCGCGATTATAGGGATCGATCACCACCTGCCCGGCCTCGTCGGTCAGGCTGGCGACGATATGGCCCGGCGTGTTGAGCACGTCGGCTTGCCACCCTTGCCGTCGCGCCTGCGCCACATAGAGGATAGCGAGCGCCACCGGCAGGCCACGGCGGCGGTCGAGGACCGAGATCAGATTGGCGTTGGCGGCATCCTCATAGGTGTCGCTGTCGCCCCTGAAGTCATGCTTGTCGCTCAGGATCGCCCTGAGCGTCGCGGCCCGGCGCGCCCCGCTGCCCGCCCCGATGGATGCGGCCGCGATTTCCGCCGCCAGATCGCCGAGATAGGCTTCACAAGGTTTCAGGTCCGCGTCCGGGAGATCGAGAGCCGCCAACCGCAGCGCGGCCCGATCCAGATCAATGGCCTCGTCCTCGATCAGGCCCAGATCGGCGATGCTCTCGATCATCAGGCAATCATGTCATCGGAACAGGGTCTATGCCAGCGCGGAGTTCCCTCTCCAATCGTCATCCCGGCAAAAGCGGAAGCTTTGCACAACAGCCCCTATTTCGTCATCCCGACGAAAGTCGGGATCCAGACGCGCCGAAGATATGATTTTACGGAATGTAGCGGTTCCGGATTCCGACTTTCGTCGGAATGACGATGGGCAATTGGATTTATGCAACGATCCGCGAGAGCTGGCATCACGCTTCTTCCAAGGGATTCGAAACGAAAGGAGATTCCAGCTTCCGCTGGAATGACGGCGGATTTCCGTTAGAGATCGCCCATGTCCTCGGTCAATCCTCACGCCCTGTTCGATGCCTGGTATGCCGAAGCACGGATCGGCGAGCCCAATGACAGCAACGCGATGGCGCTCGCCACCGCTGACACGACTGGCCGGCCGTCGGTTCGGATGGTGCTGCTCAAGGGCCACGATGCGCGCGGTTTCGTCTTCTACACCAATTTCGAAAGCCGAAAGGCCGAGGAGTTGCTCGCCAATCCCAACGCCGCCCTGCTGTTCCACTGGAAGAGCCTGCGCCGCCAGATCCGCATCGAAGGCCCGGTCACGCGGGTCGATGATGAAGAAGGCGATGCCTATTTCGCGACGCGCAGCCGCGATTCGCAGCTTGGCGCCTGGGCGTCGGACCAGTCCCGGTCGCTCGAAAGCCGCAAGCTGTTCGAGGAACGCTACGAAGAGATGAAGGCGCGGTTCGATGGCCAGCCGGTGCCGCGCCCTCCGCACTGGTCGGGCTTCCGGGTCGCGCCACGGACGATCGAATTCTGGATCGATCGCGCGCATCGCCTCCACGAGCGTCGGCTGTTCGTCCGCGACGGCGACGGCTGGCGCGAAGGGTTGCTCTATCCGTGAGGCCGGCGCGACTCACCCGCAACGCGGCGCTCGCGAGCGTCTCGGTCGCGCTGCTGCTGATCGTGCTCAAGGGCTATGCGGCATGGACGACGGCTTCGGTAGCCATGCTCGGTTCGCTGGCGGACAGCGGCCTCGATCTGATCGCCTCGCTGGTCACGCTCTACGGCGTGCATCTGGCTGCCGAGCCCGCCGATCGCGACCACCGTTTCGGCCATGGCAAGGCCGAGGCGCTCGCCGCCCTGTTCCAGGTCGTCCTGATCACCATCTCCGCGATCGGCATCGCGACGCGCGCGATCGACCGGATGATCCACGGCGTTCCCACCGCCAACGCCGAATATGGCATCGGCGTGTCCCTGGTGGCGATCGTCGCGACGCTGCTGCTGGTCGGCTATCAGCACAAGGTGATCCGCGCGACCGGGTCGGTGGCCATCAACGCCGACAATGTTCATTATCAGAGTGACCTGCTGCTCAACGGATCGGTGATCGCGGCGCTGGTGCTCGATCAATATGCCGGTGTGCCGGGTGCCGATCCGCTGTTCGGCGTCGCCATCGCACTATGGCTCGCCTGGGGTGCCTACCGTGCGTCCAGCCAGGCGATAGACCAGCTCATGGATCGCGAATGGCCGGAGGAACGGCGGCAGCACTTCCTGCGCGTCGCTTCGCAGCATCCGCTGCTCAAGGGCATTCACGACCTGCGTACCCGCACAAGCGGCATGAAGGATTTCGTGCAGTTCCACGTCTGGGTCGCGCCGACCATGACGGTGCTGGAGGCGCATCGGGTGATGGATGAGATCGAAGCCACGCTCGGACAGGAATTTCCCGGCGTGGAGATCCTGATCCATACCGATCCCGAGGGCCATGTCGATCCGGAGCATATCGCGTGAAGCTGCGCATCGTTCAGGTCGACGCCTTCGCCGACCGCCCCTTCACCGGCAATCCCGCCGCCGTCATGCCGCTCGAACGCTGGCTGGACGACGCGACGATGCAGGCGATCGCGGCGGAGAATAATCTTGCCGAAACTGCCTTTTATGTGCCGACGAGCGGCGATGCCGATTATGAGCTGCGCTGGTTCACGCCGATGGTCGAGGTCATCCTGTGCGGCCACGCGACCCTGGGCAGCGGGCATGTCGTGCTGACGGACGATCCGGCGCGTGACCATGTACGCTTCCGCACTCGCCAGCGGGGCGTATTGGAGGTGCGTAGGGCGGAAGAGGCCTATGAACTCGATCTTCCCGCGCTGCCGCCTTCTTCCGTTGACGATCTGCGCAGCGCCGAGGCGCTCGGCGTGAAGCCGGTCGCCACCCTGTTCCGCGAGGGCGGCTATTTCGTGACGGTGCTTGAAACCGAGGCCGAGCTGCTCGCACTCGAGCCTGATTTCCGCCGTCTCGGCGCGGCGGTGCCTGGCGATCCCAGCCACATCGTCACCGCACCGGGCGAACGCACCGATTTCGTCAGCCGCATGTTCGCGCCCAATGCCGGGATCGACGAGGATCCGGTCACGGGCAGCGCCCATGCCGTGCTGACGCCCTATTGGGCGGAGCGGCTCGGCCGAAACACGCTCACCGCCTATCAGGCGAGCAAACGTGGCGGCCATGTCGCCTGCCGGCTGGCCGGAGACCGGGTCGTGCTCGGCGGAAAATGCGTGACGGTGATCGAGGGCGAATTCAGGCTGTAACCAGCTCGGCGGGAACCGTCTGGGCGATCCAGCCGCCGCCGAGCACGCGGTCCCCGGCATAGAGCACCGCTGCCTGCCCCGGCGACACGCCGAAGGCCGGCGCATCGAAATGGACCGATTCGCCGTCGAAGCGGACGGGCTCGGGCTTGGCCAGCGAACGGACCTTGGCGGTCATCGGCCCCTCATGGGCGCCGCCGATCCAGTTCACCTTCTCGAGCCGCGCCGCGCGAACCGCCAGCGCCGCCTTCGGGCCGACCACCAGCCGCTGCGTCTCCGGCTCCAGCCGGACGACGTAGAGCGGCTCGGGGCTGCCGCCGATCTCGATGCCGCGCCGCTGGCCGACAGTGAAGTGAATCAACCCCCTGTGGCTGCCAAGCATGCGGCCCTCAAGATCGACAATGTCGCCCGGCGCGATGGCGTCGGGTCGGTGCTTCGCCACGATCCGTGCGTAATCGCCATCGGGGACGAAGCAGATGTCCTGGCTGTCGGGCTTGGCCGCAACCCCCAGCCCAAGCCCCGCCGCGATCTCGCGCACTTGCGCCTTGGGCAGGCCGCCGAGCGGGAAGCGGAGATAATCGAGCTGCGCCGGGGTGGTCGCGAACAGGAAATAGCTCTGGTCGCGCGCGGGATCGGCGCCACGGTGCAGCTCCGGCCCGTCCGGCCCCACCACGCGGCGGACATAATGTCCGGTGGCGAGGCAATCGGCGCCGAGATCGCGCGCCATTCCGAGCAGATCGTTGAACTTAACCCCCTGATTGCAGCGCACGCAAGGGATCGGCGTCCGCCCCCGCGCATATTCGTCAACAAAATCCGCGATCACCGAGTCCCGGAAGCGGCTTTCATAATCAAAGACATAGTGCGCTATGCCAAGCCGATCGGCGACGGCGCGCGCATCGCGGATATCCTGGCCCGCGCAGCAGCTTCCGGTTCGTCCCGTGGCGGCGCCGTGATCGTAGAGCTGGAGGGTGACGCCGATCGTCTCCGCGTCGCTCGCAGCGGCGAGCGCGGCCACGACCGAGCTGTCGACCCCACCCGACATGGCGACGACGATGCGCCGCCCGGCGAGCGTCTGGCCGGGCGCGAAGCCTTCGATCTGGAAGTCGATCTCCATCGCGTCCCCATAGGCCAGCCGTGCCGGATGGGAAACCATGCGATTTACCGGACCTTCAGCTATTTCGCCTATGCAACGCTCCCGCGCCGTTGGGGGGCGCGGAGAACGGGGTCGCATGCGAATCGAACATCAGAGCCTGATCGGACGGGCGGAGCCGGTAGCGGCTGACTTTCCCGTGATGGTCGCGACGGTACTGGCCAGCCAGGCGTCCAGCCCTACCGCCTCCGCGCAGCTCCATCATGATGTTGCCCGCCGCGTCGCGGACTCCCGCGAGGAGGCGATGGCAACGCTGATGCAGGTCCGGCCCGGTTGGCGGGCCGCGGCCGGCGCGCTGGGCGGGAGCTTCCACCCCGGCGTTGCCGCGCGGATCGGCGCTAATGGCTTGTAAAGGAAAATATCGGATATGTTTACCTTGGCATTTTAGGCTTCGTTCAATGGCTTGGGCCTAAAGCCGAACCACGGGGGACAAATGAGGGTCGCGAAGGCCAGATTGAAGGTTAAGTGATGATCGAGAATCAAAAGATACGCCCCGCACAAGTGATCGGCCCGCTCGGCGAGCCGCTGACGCTTGATTCGCTTCCGCCGCCGTCGACGACCCGCTGGGTCGTTCGCCGCAAGGCCGAGGTCGTGGCGGCCGTCAATGGCGGCCTGCTCACCGTCGATGAGGTATGCGATCGCTATCGCCTCACCGTCGAGGAGTTCGCCACCTGGCAGCGCGCGATCGACCGTTCGGGCATGCCGGGCCTGCGCGTGACGCGGATCCAGCACTATAAGTCGCTTTACGAGCGCCAGCAGAATTACTGATCCCGCGCACGCTCAGGCGCGGGTCATACGATGCGCCCTCGGGAGCCCCTTCCCGGGGGCGTTTTCGTGTTCACTCAAGCTCGAAACTCACCGCGACACTGACCGAAAGCTTCTGCTCGCCAGGCTCGATCGCGGTGTCGGCGGCTTTCTCCGCGCGCGCGGCCATCATCGCCATCGGATAGGGCGGCGGCGCATAATTTTGCGATTCGCTGATCGAGATGATCCGCTTCACCCTTAGCCCGGCGGCCTGCGCGTAAAGGTCCGCCCGCGCCCGCGCCGCCTTCACCGCGGCAACCCGCGCCTCGTCGAGGACCGCATCGGCCTTTTCCACCGAGAAGACCGGCCCGTTGATCTGGTTGGCGCCCTGCTTGACCAGCGTATCGAGGATGGCGCCCGCGCGCTTGATATCGCGGAAGCGCACGCTGACCTGATTCGACGCCTGATAGCCGGTGATCTCCGGCGCCTTGTTTTCGGCATAGCGATATTGCGGGCTGAGATTGATCGAGGCGGTCTGGATATCCCGATCGGCGACCCCCGACGCCTTCAGCGCCGCGACGGTCGCCGCCATCCGACTCGCATTCTGCCGCATCGCGTCGGCCGCGCTCAGCGCCTGCGTGACCACGCCCGCGCTGATCGTCGCGATGTCGGGCGCCCGGTTGACCGATCCTTCGGCGGAAATATCGAGCCGGGTTCCCGCAATCGGCTGTGGACCGCCCATGGGTTGGGCAACGGCGGGCAGGGCCGCGAACAGGGCGCCGGCCACGGGCAAGGCGAGGCAGGGCTTGGAAATCATTGGGCGTCTCTCCTTCGTTCATCCTCGCGCCGCGAAGACGGGTTCCTATCATGGCATGGCGGCTTGACGGGGCGTGAACGGATTCCGGTTCGACGGCGCTTGAGGGAGGTGATGTATTCGTATAATACAGCGCCGCCGCGAGTGGCGCAGATTTAGGTATCCTTATGAACATCGAACCGGGCTTCAGCAAGGAAGCGCTGGAAACGGCCGCCCCGGCCGAGGACGATCCGGCCCTGGCTCGCAAGCGCAAGATCATTGTCGGCATCGCGATCGCTGTGCTGGCGGCGTTGCTCGCCTTCATGATGCTTCGCGGGCGTGACAAGCCCACGCCGCCACCGGAGGCGCCGCCCAGCGTGACCGTGGTCGTCCCCGGAACGCAGCAGGTTGCCCGCAAGATTTCCGCCACCGGAACGCTCGCCGCCCGGCGGGAGATGCCGGTCGGCGTCGCCGGTGAGGGTGGTTCTATCGCGAGGGTCTATGTCGATGCCGGCGATTGGGTCCGGGCGGGCCAGATATTGGCTATGATCGACGCCTCGGTGCAGACCCAGGAAGCGGCGCAGCTTCGTGCCCAGATCGCCGCTGCCCGCGCCGACGCCGCCCTGGCCGAAGCCGAGCTGAAACGCGCACAGGCGCTGGTTTCGCGCGGCTTCGTCTCGCGCGCCGATGTCGAACGCCGGGTCGCGACGCGCGATGCCGCGCGCGCGCGGGTCGCTGTTGCCCAAGCTCAGCTTGGCGAGGTCAACGCCCGGATCGGCCGCCTGGCCATTCGCGCGCCGGCCGCCGGGCTGGTCCTGACCCGCGAGGTCGAGCCCGGTCAGGTCGTCATGCCCACCGCCGGCGTGCTGTTCCGGCTTGCCAAGGACGGCGAGATGGAGCTGCGCGCCAAGCTCGCCGAAAGCGATCTCGCCCAATTGTCGGTGAACGACAGCGCGGAGGTGCGCCCCGTGGGATCGACGAAGAGCTTCAGCGGCCGGATCTGGCAGGTCTCGCCGACGATCAGCACCACCACGCGCCAGGGCGAGGCGCGCATCGCGCTTCGCTATGATCCCGCGCTGCGACCTGGCGGCTTCGCCGGTGCCGAGCTTCATACCGGCACTCGCCTGGCCCCGTTGCTACCGGAATCGGCCGTCCAGAGCGACGACAGGGGTAATTTCGTCCTGGTCGTCGGGCCGGATCGAAAAGTGGCCCGGCGCGACGTGAAGGTCGGTGACGTGACGGCGAATGGCCTTCCGATCCTGTCCGGCCTGAGCGGGCGCGAACAGGTGGTGCTCTCCGCCGGCGCCTTCCTGAGCCCCGGCGACAGGGTCGATCCGGTTCGGAGCCGGCCGGCCAAATGAATTTCCGCAACATCTCGGCCTGGTCAATCCGGAATCCGATTCCGCCGATCGTTCTGTTCGTCGCGCTGACGCTGGCGGGCATCGTCAGCTTCATCCGCATGGACGTGAACGACATGCCGGATATCGAATTCCCTGCCGCCGAGATCGTCGTGACCCAGCCCGGCGCCGCGCCGACCGAGCTTGAAACGCAGGTCACGCAACGCATCGAGGCGGCCGTTCGCGGTATCACCGGCGTCGACGAGGTCACCTCTTACGTCAGTGAAGGCAATTCTCAGACGACGGTGCAGTTCACGATCGGAACCCCGGTCGATCGCGCCGTCAACGACGTTCGCGAAGCTGTCTCGCGGGTGCGCAGCGAATTGCCGGACGGCATATTGGAACCCCAGATAACGCGCATCGACATTTCGGGCGGCCCGATCGCCTATTTCTCGGTCGAAGCGGTCGACATGACCCTCGAGCAGTTGAGCTGGTTCGTCGACGACACCGTCGCCAAGCGGCTGCTTGCCATCGAGGGCATGGCCCAGGTCCGCCGCGGCGGCGGCGTCAACCGCGAGATCCGCGTGATCCTCGATCCCGTGAAGCTCCAGTCCCAGGGCCTGACCGCGGTCGAGGTCAACAACCAGCTCCGCCAGATCAATCTCAATGCCGCCGGCGGGCGCGCCGAGATCGCCGGTTCGGAGCAATCCGTGCGCGTGCTCGGCAACGCGCTCGACGCGCGCACGCTGGGGGAGACCCAGATCAGCGTCGGCGGCGGGCGGACAGTGCGGCTCGCGGATATCGCCGAGGTCCGTGACCTCTACGCGGAACAGCGCGCGCTTGCGACGATGAACGGCCGGCAGGTGCTGAGTTTTTCGATCGCCAAGGCGAAGGGCTACTCCGACGTCACCGTCTACAAAGAGGCGATGAAGGTCATCGATCAGCTCCGCAAGGAAAACCCGAAGATCAAATTCTCGCAGATCTTCACGACCATCAACTATGTGAAGGGTCAATATCATTCCGCCATCGCCGCGATGATCGAGGGCGCGGTGCTGGCCGTGCTGGTGGTATTCCTTTTCCTGCGCGATTGGCGGGCGACGGTGATCTCGGCGCTCGCGATCCCGCTGTCCGCGATCCCGACCTTCTGGTTCATGGACCTGATGGGCTTCACCCTCAACGGGCTCAGCCTGCTCGCACTCAGCCTGGTCGCCGGCGTGCTGGTCGACGACGCGATCGTGGAGATCGAGAACATCGTCCGGCACATGCGCATGGGCAAGACCGCCTATCAGGCCGCGATCGACGCTGCCGACGAGATCGGCCTCGCCGTGCTCGCCACCACGATGTCCATCGTCGCGGTATTCCTGCCGGTAGGGTTGATGCCCGGCATCTCGGGCCAGTTCTTCAAGAATTTCGGCCTGACCGTCGTCGCGGCCGTGCTGATGAGCCTCGCCGTGGCGCGCATGATCACGCCGATGATCGCCGCATATCTGCTCAAGGCACACGGCAATGCCGTCCATGGCGAAGGCCGGTTGATGGACCTCTACATGGCCACGCTGCGCTGGACGCTGGTCCACCGCTGGAAGACCGTGCTGATCGGCGTCGGCGCGTTCGTCGCGACGATCTTTGCCTTCGCGACCTTGCCGGTCACGTTTCAGCCGACCATCAACACAGATTACAGCCAGGTCGCGATCGAGATGGCGCCCGGCACCACAATCCAGCAGACGAAAGACATGGCCAACCGCGTCGCGTCGCTGCTCCAGCGGGAGCCGGAGGTGGAATCCGCGTTCGCCGATATCGAGGAGGTTGGCAAGGCCGACATCTTCCTCACCCTCCGCAAGGACCGCGAGCGCACCAGCGTGGAGTTCGAGCGCGCGACGGCTCCGAAGCTCCACGCCATTCCCGACGCGCGGATCAACTTCAAATCCCAGGCGGGAGACAAGTCCGGCCGCGATCTCAACGTCACGCTCGTGGGCAATGATCCGGTGGCGCTCGACCACGCCGCTCAGGATGTCGTCCAGGAGCTGGCCACCCTTGCGGAGGTTCGCGCACCGCGCATCAATGGCGATCTCAAGCGGCCCGAAATCACGATAAAGCCCAATCTCGATCTGGCGGCCGACCTCGGCGTGACGACGGCGGCGCTCAGCGAGACGATCCGCATCGCGACGCTCGGCGATATCGATCAGAATGTGGCGAAATTCTCGCTGTCCGATCGGCAGATCCCGATCAGGGTCTCGATTGACGAGCGATCGCGCCGCGCGCTTTCGACGATCGAGAACATGCCGGTGCCCACCGTCAACGGCGGATCGGTGCCGCTCAAGGTGGTCGCCGACATCAGCTTCGGGGCGGGGCCGAGCGCGATACGACGCTTCAATCAGGAGCGCCGCATTTCGATCGGTGCCGATCTTGCGCCCGGCCTCGTCTCGGGCGATGCCCAGCCGAAGATCGACGCGATGAAATCGCTCCAGAATCTCCCACGGGGCGTGGAGAAGGTAGCGATTGGCGATGCCAAATGGCAGGCCGAGCTCGCGGTCAATTTCGTGATCGCGGTGGTATCCGGCGTGCTGATGGTGTTCGCCGTGCTGGTGCTACTCTATAAGCGGGTGCTGCCGCCCTTGGTCAATATGGGCTCGCTGCTGCTTGCGCCCCTGGGGGGTGCTTTGGCGCTCCATCTGACCGGCAACCCGGTGTCGATGCCGGTGATGATCGGGCTGCTGATGCTGCTGGGCATCGTCGCGAAGAATTCCATCCTGCTGGTCGATTTCGCGATCGAGGAGATCAGCAAGGGCGTCGAAAAGAACGCCGCGATCATTGATGCGGGCCACAAGCGCGCGCAGCCGATCGTGATGACCACGGTAGCGATGGTGGCGGGCATGATCCCGGTCGCATTGTCCTTCTCGGGCGACGGAAGCTGGCGCGCGCCGATGGGCATCACGGTGATCGGCGGGCTCATTCTCTCGACATTGCTGACGCTGCTGATCGTGCCTCCGAGCTTCAGCATCGCCGAGGATATCGAGGATTGGCTGGGTCCCAGGCTTCGGCGTTGGCTCACCAATGGCGGCGAAAAAGGCCATCATCCCGCGCCACATCCTGCGGAATGACTTGAACCTTCCGCCACGCCGGTCATTCTGCGCGGCATGAACCTGTTCGCCGCCGCCGGTCTCGACCGCCTCAACATCGCCCAGAGCGGCGTCGGTCGGATGCGCCTGATCGCGACCGGGCTCTTGCTGGCGATGGCGATCGTCTATGTCCTGACGCGCACGCTTGAGCCGCGCCATACCGCCCTCGGCTATGTCCGCGCCTTTGCCGAGGCGGCGATGGTCGGCGGGCTGGCCGACTGGTTCGCGGTCACCGCGCTGTTCCGCCACCCGCTCGGCCTGCCGATCCCCCACACCGCGATCATCCCGCGCAACAAGGATCGGATCGGCGACACGCTTGCCCTCTTCCTGCGCGACAATTTCCTTGTGCCGGCGGTCGTGGCGCGCCGGATGCGGCGGGCGGACGTCGCAACAGCCGCCGGCCGCTGGCTGGCCGCGCCGTCGATCAACGAGCGGGTCCGTCAGGGCGCGAGCCGGCTGCTCGGCGATGTCGTGGAGGCGCTCGCGGACGAGCGGCTGGGCAATATGGTGAAGGGCGCGATCGTCGTCCGCCTGCGCACCTTCGATCTGGCGCCGGTTCTCGGGGCGGCGCTGGACGCGGCGATCAGGGAAGATCGGCACGTTCCGCTGCTCGAGGCGCTGGTGCGCTGGGCGGATCGAGCGCTGGCCGAGAATGCGGAGCTCATCCGGCAGATGGTCCATGATCGCGCCGGCGCAATCATGCGCTGGACCGGACTCGACGAGAAGCTTGCCCAGGCGATCATCGACGGCCTCGCCAAGCTGCTGGCGGACGTGGCCGGAGATGCGGATCATCCATTGCGCGCGAAGGCCGAGGAAGGCTTGAAGACGCTCGCCGCCAACCTTCACCAGGATGAGGTGATGCGCGGCCGGATCGCGCGTTTTCGCGATGCGGCCGTCAGCAATCCGGCGATCACGGGCTGGATCGAGAGCATGTGGCAATCGCTCCGCACGAACATCCTCCGCGCGGTCCGCGATCCCGATACGGCCGGCAAGGGGCGGCTAGGCGAAACCATCCGACAGCTTGGCGAGACGCTCCAGAATGACGCCGCGCTTCGCTCGGTCATCAACCGCTTCGCCCGCCGGACGGTCGTCGGCGTTGCCGCCAATTATGGCGACGGCATCGTCACCCTGGTTTCCGAAACGGTTCGCGGGTGGGACGCCAAAACCGTTACCGGACGCCTGGAAACCGCGGTGGGGCGGGATCTTCAATATATCCGCATCAACGGCACGCTGGTCGGCGGCCTTGTGGGCCTGAGCCTGCACTTCCTGAGCCAGTGGCTGTGACGCCCGGAATATTTCCGCAGGATTGGAACCGTACCCCGGCCTGCGCCGGGGTACGGGACAGGGCTCCAGCTCGACAGGATATTCTAACCGTCGCCCGCCCGCTCGATATCCGCTCCCACGCCCTGGAGCTTGACTTCGAGCCGCTCATACCCGCGATCGAGATGATAGACGCGATTGACCTGCGTTTCCCCCTTGGCCGCCAGCCCGGCGATGATCAGGCTCATCGATGCGCGCAGGTCGGTCGCCATCACCGGCGCGCCGACCAATTCGCCCACGCCGCGCACCACCGCAGTCCGCCCGCGCACCTGGATGTCGGCGCCCATCCGCGCCAGCTCGGGCACATGCATGTAGCGGTTCTCGAAGATCGTCTCGGTCAGCACGCTCGCGCCATCGGCCAGCGCAAGCATCGCCATGAACTGCGCCTGCATGTCGGTCGGAAATCCGGGGAAGGGCGCGGTCGAGAGCGTCAACGGCCGCAATCGCCCGTCCGCGCGGACGCGCACGCCGTCCTGCTCGATCGATGTCTCGACCCCCGCTTCGCTCAGGCTTTGGAGGATCGTGGCCATGTCGTCGCCGCTCGCGCCCTGAAGCAGGATGTCGCCGCCGGTGATCGCCGCAGCGCAGGCATAGCTGCCGGCCTCGATGCGATCCGCCATCACCGCATAAGTAGCCCCGTGCAGGCGTTTGCGGCCCTGGACGGTGAGGCGCTCGCTGCCGATGCCGTCGATCTTCGCGCCCATCGCCGTCAGGCAATGTGCAAGGTCGGTAATCTCCGGCTCGCGCGCGGCGTTCTCGATGACCGTCTCGCCCCGGGCGAGCACGGCCGCCATCAGGGCGTTCTCGGTCGCGCCGACCGACACGAAGGGAAAGGAAACGCGGCCACCGACCAGCCCACCCTTGGGCGCGGTCACCCGCACATAACCGGCCGTCAGCTCGATTTCCGCGCCGAGCGCCTCAAGCGCCTTGAGATGGAGGTCGATCGGCCGGTTGCCGATCGCGCAGCCGCCGGGCAGCGAAACCGTCGCCTCCCCCGCTCGCGCCACCAATGGACCCAGCACCAGGATCGAAGCGCGCATCTTGCGGACGACATCATAGGGCGCGACCGTCGATGAAAGCGCATCCGCCCGCATCGTCATCACGCGCCCGAAATCATGCCCCCGCGCGCCTTCGACCGTCGTGGAAACGCCAAGCTCGTTAAGGAGATGGCCGAAGCTGTCGACGTCCGCCAGACGCGGCAGGTTGCGCAATGTGAGCGGTTCATCGGTCAGCAGCGAGCAGGGCAGCAATGTCAGTGCCGCGTTCTTCGCGCCCGAGATCGGGATCGTGCCGGCGAGCCTCTGCCCGCCCCGGATAAGGATTCGGTCCATTGGCGGCTTCTATCGTTTTGGCCACCCCGCGCAAGTTCGCGCAATCGAGGAAATTCCTGCTGCGAAACGAATTATCCAGGTGACCTTGATCGTTGTTAGCGCCAAGACGGTCGGGTTTATCTAAGTGATTGCCCTTATAGGGGATATGGATCTGTTCGGGGGGCGCGTGAGCGAAAGCTGCCTGGTGGAAAGACTGGGGCATTATCTCAGGCTGACAAGCCGTGAGGCAGCCGCCTTTGCTAGCATCGAGGGACCGGAGCGCGTGTATCGGCGCGGCGCGATGATCCGCCGCGAGCATGATCGCGCCCAGGAATTGTACGTCGTCAATTCCGGCTGGCTGTTGAGCTTTGTCCTGCTCGACGACGGCAGCCGTCAGATCCTGCGCCTTCACTTGCCGGGCGACATGGTCGGGCTGTCTTGCGCCGCCTTCAACGAAGCGACGGAATCGCTGGTGGCGTTGACCGACGTGAAGCTGTCCCCGGTCGAAAAGGCATCGCTCAACCGGCTCTTCGTCGAGCATCCACGGCTCGGCGCCTTGCTGTTCCTGATCGCGCAGGCGGAGAAGGTTTCGCTCAGCGACCGGCTTGCATCGTTGGGCCGCACCTCGGCGAAGGCGCGCGTGGCCGCGCTGATCCTGGATACGGTCGCGCGTCTGCGGGTTATGAACGCGGAGCTGCGCGACAGCTTCGCCTTCCCCTTGACCCAGGAAGAAATCGGTGACGCCACGGGGCTCACGGCCGTCCACGTCAATCGCATGATGCGCGCGCTGGTCGAGGAAGGCCTGATCGCGCGGCAGGCGAACCAGCTTACCATCCTCAATGAGGACCGGCTGGCGGAAGTAGCGAACTATATCAATCGCTACGCCGCGCTCGATACGGACTGGTTGCCGCCGCCGACGACATAAGTGGCTTCGCCGACAGAGACGCGCTCACCCTGCCTGTCCTGAGCGCCGCCGCAGGCGGCGTCGAAGGGAGCTCGTTGAAGGGTCAGCGCCCGCCGCGCTAAGGCTTCGACAGGCTCAGCCTGGGCGCGATCGAGAGACGCCGTTCACGCCTTTTCGAGCGTGCATTGCAGCGGGTGTTGATTTTGCCGCGCGAAGTCGATCACCTGGCTGACCTTGCTCTCGGCGACCTCGTAACTGAATACCCCGCATACCCCGACCCCGCGCTGATGCACATGGAGCATGACCCGGGTCGCGTCCTCGATGCTCATCCTGAAGAAGCGCTGCAGGCAGAGCACGACGAACTCCATCGGCGTATAGTCGTCGTTGAGCATCAGCACCTTGTAGGGCGAAGGCTTCTTCGTGCGGGTTCGCGTGCGCGTGGCGACGCCGACGCCGGTGCCTCCGTCGACATCCTTGCCGCCGGCCATTTTGATCAGGACATGCTCGAAATCGCGCATCATGATTGAGTCAGGTATCTCCGTCGCAAGGATATGGCATCGAAGCCAATCTGGGCAAGGGGATGTCGCGCCGGATCATCGCCAAATTGGACTCCAAAAGCAAACGGCCGCCCCCTTGTCGGAGACGGCCGCCTTAAAGCGCTTTTATGAACGAATTCAGAAGGCGGTAGCGCCCTTGATCTTCTCGCTGGCTATCGCATAGCGGCTGGACAGCGGCTGAAATACATCGCCCAGCATCTTGGTGATCGTCTCGCTCACCTTCGATGCTTCGGCAACGGCCGAATCGAACGAGCTCTTCGCATATTCGCTGTTGAGCTGGATCAGCTCGGCGGGCGACTTGACGGCGCTATAGCGCTTCAGGGCAGCCGTGGCCGATTCGAGGCTCTTCTTCGAATAATCGGCGGCTTCCTGGGCCAGCGCTTCGGCGTTCTTGGCGGCGATCTTGGCCGACTCGGCGAGCGCCTCAAGATTACCCTTGGTGAGATCAGCAAATTCCTCGCTGAGTTTCGTGCTCTTTTCGAACGCGGCCTTCGCGCGATCGCTCATATCGGTAAACATCGTCTGGATCTTCTCCGGCGCTGTGGCGGTTGCCATTTCGGGTGTTCCTTTCAAAATCGTATCGGGGTTCTTCGGTAGGGAATGAGGAGCGACTGGAGCCGGCGAATCGACCACAGCCTTTTCGACGGCAGCTTGCGCGACCGTTGCGGCCTTTTCGACCGGCGCCGCCGCGATGATCGGTTCCGGCGCGGGCTTGATTGCCGGCAACGGTGCCGGCGGTGGAGAAACAGGCTCGGCCTTGGGGGCAGGAGGCGCCGTTTCCGCAACTTTTTTGACGGGTTCGGGCTTTGGCTCAGCCGAGGCCGCAACCGTCGTTTCGGGAATCCGCTTGGGTCGTGGCACGGGCCGCGTCACGCGCGGCCCTCGGGGCTTGCCTGGCCCGGATGTCGTAGTCTTGCGTGCCATTGGATAATTCCATCCTATGTTGCGTCGCACAATAACAAAAACCGCATGCGGGCGCAAGCGCTTTTTTGTGCACTGCAACATAGAACGCGTTCAACGACTTAAGGCGTGCAAACATAGCGCCCAGGCGCATCTTCCAGCGCCTCGAGCTTTCCTTTACCGGGGATTCTCGCCTTGTTCGCGGGCACGGCTTCGCTGCCGTGCGACTCGATCCATTGACGCCAATAGGGCCACCAGCTTCCCTTGGTTTCTTTCGCACCCGCAATGAACGCCTCGAGCGAATGCGCTTCGCCGTCGTTCGTCCAATATTGATATTTGCCAGCGGATGGCGGGTTGACCACGCCGGCGACATGCCCGGATCCCGCCAGTACGAAGCGCGAAGGTCCGCGAAGATGGCCGGTCAGCTTCCACACGCTTGCCGCGGGGGCGATGTGATCCTCGCGGCCGGCCTGGATGAAGGCGGGCGTCCTGATCCGGCCGAGATCGAGCGGGGTTCCCGCGATCTTCAGGGCATCGGGTTCGACCAGCTTGTTGTCCCGGTAGAGATCGCGCAGATAGGAAATGTGCCATTTGGCCGGCAGGTTGGTGGTGTGGCCGTTCCAGTACAGAAGGTCGAACGCCGGATAGTCGGCCCCTAACAGATAGTTGTTGACCACATAATTCCAGATCAGATCGCGCCCGCGCAGCAGATTGAAGGTCGCAGCCATATAGCGCCCGTCGAGATAGCCCTTCTCCGCGGCGAGGCCTTCGACCAGCTTGAGAAATTGGTCGTCGACAAAAAGGGTGAGATCGCCCGCGCGCGTGAAGTCGACCTGTGCGGTGAAGAAGGTGGCGGAGGCGACCTTGTGGTCCTCGCCGCGCGCAGCGAGCCATGCAAGCGCCATGGCCAGCGTCGTACCGCCGACGCAATAGCCGATGGTGTGGACCGACGACACATCGAGCAAGTCGCGAACCGTGTCGATCGCGTCGGCCATCGCGGCGACATAGTCGTCGGTCGCGACGTCCGCTATCGCGCTGTCCGCAGATTTCCAGGAGACCATGAACACGGTCAGCCCCTCGCCCACCGCCCAGCGGACGAAGCTGTTTCCCGGGTTGAGATCGAGTATATAGAAGCGATTGATCCACGGTGGAAAAATGACGAGCGGGATCGCATTCACCTGGCTTGTCGTCGGCGCATATTGGATGAGCTGGTAAAGCCGGGTCTCGTAAATCACCTTGCCCGGGGTCGCGGCGATATTCCTGCCGAGCTCGAAGGCCGCAAGATTGGTGTGGGTGAGCTGGCGCTTGCGGATATCGTCGAGCATCCGCCTGAGGCCGAGCAGCAGATTCTCCCCGCGCGTCGCTATCGTCTGTTCGATCACCTGCGGGTTGGTGAAGGCGAAATTGGACGGGGAGAGCGCGTCGACGAAGGCGCGAGTCGCGAATCGTATCTGCTCGCGTTGCTTCGGCTCGATCCCGTCGAGTGCATCGACACTCTTCAGAAGGAGGTCCGACAGGATCAGATAGCTCTGCCTGACCAGATCGAACAGGGGGCTGGCCCGCCACTGGGGCGCCGCGAAGCGTCGATCCTTGTCGGCGGCCGATTCGGGAAACGCCCCGCTCGTTCCCGCCGGCAGAAGCTTTTGCCAGAGCTTCACGCCTTCGGACCAGAAATCGGCCTGCAAACGGGCGAGCTTGTCCGTTTCCGTCGCCCAGCCGGGCGAGGTGTTAAAGGCCGGAATCGATAGCGCCGCCCCGGGCGTCTCGCCGTTCGCCATCGAATCGGCCGCATATTCGATCAGCATCTGCTGCGCCCGCCCCAGCACGCTCGTCCAATGCTGAAGCTCCTCCAGCGTCGCCGTGGGTACGGCCAGCGGATCCTCTTGGTCATCGGGGAGCGTGCTCATCGGCGTCTCTCCATAAATTCTCGTCCCGCCCCCTGCCCTTGCGCGCGAAACCGCCTTATAGATGCCCTGACGACTTTAGTGGCGATCACCGCCGCCGTCAGCAGAGGAAACAATGTCCGAGGAATTCTACCGCATCAAGCGCCTACCGCCCTACGTGATCGCCGAAGTGAATGCGATGCGGGCAGCGGCGCGCGCGGCGGGCGAGGACATTATCGATCTCGGCATGGGCAATCCCGATCTGCCGCCGCCACAGCATGTCATCGACAAGCTGTGCGAAGTGGCGCGCAAGCCCGACGCGCATGGCTATTCGGCCTCCAAGGGCATCCCGGGGCTGCGCCGCGCCCAGGCGGGCTATTACGCCCGCCGCTTCGGCGTCGAGCTTGATCCCGAGACCGAGGTGGTCGTGACCATGGGGTCGAAGGAAGGGCTGTCGAGCCTCGCCACCGCGATCACCGCGCCCGGCGACGTCGTGCTCGCGCCCAATCCCAGCTACCCCATCCATACCTTCGGCTTCATCATCGCCGGGGCGACGATCCGCTCCGTGCCGACCACGCCGGACGAGAATTACTTCCGCGCGCTCGATCGGGCGATCGCGTTCACCGTGCCGAAGCCGTCGATCCTGGTGGTGGGCTATCCGTCCAACCCGACCGCCGAGGTGGTCGATCTCGCTTTCTACGAGCGGCTGGTCGCCTGGGCGAAGGAGCATCAGGTCTGGGTGCTCTCCGATCTCGCTTATTCCGAGCTTTATTACGACGGCCAGCCGACGCCCTCGATCCTGCAGGTGCCGGGTGCGAAGGATATCGCGATCGAATTCACCAGCATGTCCAAGACATACAGCATGGCGGGCTGGCGGATGGGTTTCGCGGTGGGCAACAAGAAGCTGATCGCAGCATTGACCCGCGTGAAATCCTATCTCGACTACGGCGCGTTCACGCCGATCCAGGCCGCTGCCGTCGCCGCGATCAACGGGCCGCAGGATATCGTCGAGGCCAATCGCCAGCTCTACAGGAAGCGCCGCGACGTGCTCGTCGAAAGCTTCGGCCGCGCGGGCTGGGACATTCCGCCGTCGCGCGCGAGCATGTTCTGCTGGGCGCCGCTGCCGCCCGCGCTCGCGCATCTCGGTAGCCTCGAATTCTCCAAGCAATTGCTGACCCATGCGGGCGTCGCGGTGGCGCCGGGGGTCGGCTATGGCGAGGACGGCGAGGGCTTCGTCCGCATCGCTATGGTCGAGAACGAACACCGTATCCGCCAGGCCGCGCGCAACGTGAAGCGCTATCTCCAGAGCATGGGCGTCAACACGCCGGCCCAGGCGAAGGGGCTGTAATCAAGAAATCCGCTCGCACTGAGCTTGTCGAAATGCCCTCCTTTTCTTCAAGAAGGAAAGGGCTTCGAGAAGCTCAACCCGAACGGGAAGGGTGAGCATGTCGCCCATCCTCCCCGATGTCCTGCCGCCGGGCCTGCGCCTCGTGATCTGCGGCACCGCGCCGGGCACGCGGTCGGCTCGAGACCAGGCCTATTACGCGCATCCGCAGAACGAGTTCTGGGGCGTGCTGCATCGCGGCGGGGTGACACCGCGCCGCTTCGCGGCCCACCAATATCGGGATCTGCCGCGCTATGGCGTGGGGCTGACCGACATCTGCAAACATGTGTTCGGCCCGGATAGCGCGATGGTACGCGATGATTTCAATCCCGAAGGCCTCGCGCGACGCATCGAAGCCGCCGCGCCGGGCATATTGGCCTTCAACGGAAAATTCTCGGCCAAGCATTTCCTTCGCCGGGCGGCCGTGTCCTATGGCCTGCTGCCGGAGACGATCGGCGCCACGAAGCTCTATGTCGCGCCCTCGACCTCCAAGCTCGCCCGCCGTTACTGGGACGAGGCGATCTGGATGAACCTGCTGCGGCTCGCGGGTTTCAGCCCGCTCGAGACTGTTGCGGAACCGGAACCATGATCCGCCGCCGCGCGTCTCCCATCCGATGCTTGCTCAACCCCTGATATTGCAGCACTGTCCCGCGCGATGAACGGGGCCGATTTCACGATCGAGGACGAAGGCGAAGCGCCGGTGCTCCGCTTTTCCGGCGCGCTGACGCTGGCCGAGGCGGGCACGCTCGGATCGCGGCTTGAAACGCTGGACAGGCGGCCCGCGCGCATCGATCTTTCGGGCATAGACCGGATCGACACGATCGGCGCATGGCTCGTCCATCGCGCCGCGCGCGAAACCGGCGCCGAGATCGTAGGCGCCGATGAGGGCGCCAGCCACCTTCTCGAGCAGGTCGCCGCCGCTGACCGGCCGCTCAAGATAAGGCCCGATCGGACGCCGCCTTTCCTGCGCGTGCTCGGCGAAATGGGCGACGCGACCGTTCAGGCGGGGCGCACGCTGCTCGGCCTGCTCGGTTTCTTCGGCGCGGTGATGATCGCGAGCTGGAACCTGATCCGCCACCCGCGCAGCCTGCGCATCAACGCCGTGGTGCGCCAGTTCGAGGTGGTCGGCGTCAAGGCGCTGGCGATCATCGGCCTGATGAGCTTCCTGATCGGTATCGTCATCGGTCAGCAGGGCGCGGTCCAGCTCCGCCAGTTCGGCGCCGAAGTGTTCACGATCAACCTGATCGGCCGGATCACCCTGCGCGAGCTTGGCGTACTGATGACCGCGATCATGGTCGCGGGCCGCTCCGGATCGGCCTTCGCCGCGCAGCTCGGATCGATGAAGCTCGCCGAGGAGGTCGACGCGATGCGCACGATCGGCGTCTCGCCGATGGAGGCGCTGGTGATGCCGCGCGTGCTCGCGGCGGTGGCGATGATGCCGCTGCTCGGTTTCTATTCCTCGCTGGTCGCGATGATCGGCGGCGGCATCTTCTGCTGGATCAGCCTGGACATCCCGCCGGTCACCTTCGTCCAGCGCATCCGCGAGGTGGTGCCGATGACCGATCTCTGGATCGGGCTGATCAAGGCGCCCGTGTTCGGCCTGATCATCGCGATGGCCGGGTGCTTCCAGGGCATGCAGGTCGAAGGCAATGCCGAGGAGGTCGGGCTGCGCACCACCGCCTCGGTGGTGCAGGCGATCTTCCTCGTAATCGTCCTCGACGCCGCCTTCGCCGTGTTCTTCACCTCGATCGGCTGGGTGTGAGGATACGCGGCATACAGATCCTCCCCGGTACGGGGAGGGGGACCGCTCGCAAAGCGAGTGGTGGAGGGGGCTGCAGGCTTGGCGAATCGCGTGCCGCCATCCCGCCCCCCCCCCCCCCC
>Ga0081455_10001854_pt1 | contig 25440 bp, 29 predicted proteins | sample TabmetS3T2R1_FD_70207 | JGI IMG/M metagenome (GOLD analysis project Ga0081455, IMG submission 70207) | Tabebuia heterophylla rhizosphere microbial communities from the University of Puerto Rico - S3T2R1 | ecosystem: Host-associated > Plants > Roots > Rhizosphere ...
GGTGTGCGACGCAAAGCTATCGCTGCATCTCCGCCGCGAAATTTAGCTCGTCAATTTGCCAACGACCGACTGGATGCGAAACAGCAACATTAATGTCAGCTCCTCTGGTCGGATAATTTATGTGCGCATGGAAGACTCCGTTTGGCTCAAAAAAGTGTGACTGAAATACAATCTCGCCCTCTATATTTGGCGGAGAGAGCGGCGTCCCAAGCTTGGCCAGCTGAGTCATCAGATCCTGTTGCGCTGACGGCGGGTATTGGAGGCGCATCGAGGGACTCAAATGATCGCCAAAAAATTTTACATTACGTTGCACGATGAGCTCCTGGATCACTTGTCTCCCGAATTGATTCCCTTCCCGCGCCATTTGGCGTTTATTGGAATCCAACCACCAATATCCAATGCCGAGTAGTACTAGTACAATAATGACAATGATCAGAATTTGGCCTGACGTTTTCGATTGTGACTTTATTTTCATTTTATTTAAGATTATCCGCTAATAGCCAAAACCCAGGCCTTTAACTACCTGGCCATTGTGAATCAATGCGCCATGGCTTTGCATCCCCGTGTAAGCGCCAAAACGGTTTCGGGCGTTCACCTTGAAATTGACCAGATAACCAAAAAGCGGTTTGTCCGGCGTTCCCAAATTGCTGGGCTTGGGATCGCCACCCCACTCGATGCGGGCACTTCCGGAGTCGATTAATTGTGTATCGAGCCATCTCATTACGATCTCTTTGTAGTTCGTGGGATATGGTCCGTAGCGTTCGGTGTCGGAAGGTTGCGATTCCGCGAATAAATTACCAAGGATGCACGTTCCCATAAAGAATACGCCGGTCAGCGACACAAGCTTTTTCACGTTTGCATCTTCTAATGAGCAAAGCCGGTAGTCCAGCTTATTGAGGCGTTGCCGATTTGATCGCATCGATTGTCCGCATCCCAAAGACGTCTCCTGAGATGAAATGATGGCCGCGTGGTCAGGATCACGCCGGCACTGCTTCTTTCTCAATTCCGCCTTATTATGAGCGCATGACGTCCCGGTCTTCGATCTTAATGCTGCTCGTCGTCGCTTCGACAATGACTTTGGTGCCTCTCGCCGCTCAAGACGAATCAACACAAATTTTGCCCGCAACCACTGAGCGTGTGAAATCGTTTGATCCAGCAGCGGCGACACAGAACTGGCTGGATAAAGTCCCACGGAATCAACGAGAAAAATCCGATGCCTATTTTGAAGGCGGTTATTGGCTGATTCTCTGGAATTTTCTCCTCGCGGGGGCAATTTCGATCTTTCTTTTGGCCTCAGGATTTTCAGCGCGACTGCGCGATCTTTCCGAACGCATCACGAAGGTCAGGAATTTCCAAATCGCGTGCTATGCGGTTGCATATTTGCTCATCGTTTACGTACTGAGTTTTCCGCTCAACTTGTATGAAAACTTTTTTCGCGAACATCAATACGGCCTGGCGACTCAGAGTTTCGCCCCTTGGTTCCGGGAACAATTAATCGGCTTCACGCTCACTTTAATCGGCGGAACCTTCCTGCTGGTAGTTCTCTACGCCCTCTTTCGGCGCGCACCGCGAACATGGTGGATTTGGGGAACTATCGTCATGACCGTTTTCTCGGGAATGCTTCTCCTTATCGCGCCGGTTTACATCGAACCGCTCTTTAACACATACAAACCGATAACTGATCCAAGTATTCGAGATCCAATTCTTGCGATGGCTCGAGCGAATCAAATTCCCGTGAAACAGGTTTTCGAAGTGGACGCTTCGCGGCAGACCACGCGTGTCAGTGCGAATGTGTCGGGGTTACTCGGTACAACGCGCGTTGCGCTCAACGACAACCTGCTTAAGCAATCCACGCTTCCGGAAATCCGCGCTGTCATGGCGCACGAGATGGGACATTACATTCTCAATCATGGCGCGAAGCTGCTCACGTACCTTGGAATTCTTGTCCTCATTGGATTCGCGCTTACTCGAATCCTCTTCGATACCGCGGTAAAACGGTGGGGCCAAAATTGGGGCGTGCGTGGAATCAGCGACCCTGCCGGCCTTCCACTACTTGCTCTGATTTTTGCTACCCTGCTCTTTTTTGCCACGCCAATTCTCAACACCTTGGTACGCACTACGGAACGAGAAGCAGATGCTTTTGGGATCAATACCTCACGTGAGCCAGACGGCATGGCAAAAGTGGCGCTGAAACTGGGCGTGTACCGCAAGCTCAACCCCACGCCGCTGGAGGAATTTATTTTTTTCGATCACCCAAGCGGTCGCGCCCGCATTCGTATGGCGATGGATTGGAAAGCGGCGAATTTGCCGGCGGGCGAATCCGGGCAATCGAGCGCGCAACCCGCTACTTACTAAGCAGCTATCCCCGCCCCGAAGTTCTCCGCCCGCTCTATCCCGTCTCACGTGGATGTTGTGACGGCGCCGCGGCGGTAAATGCGAACTTGCGTTTTCGAATCAACATCAAGTTACGAATGTAAATTAGCGAGTTGGGAAGATATGCGAGAATCCCAACCGGGTCGCGCCGGAAAATAAAATAAACACACATGAGTACACTCCCGGCAATACTCCAGTACCAGAACGAGACTGGAATGATACTTTCGCCCTGGCGCTCTGACGCGAGCCACTGGACGAGGAAACGCATTGAGAAAAGAGCGTTCCCGACGAAACCGAGGACCATGAGGTAGCTCCAGTCCAAGCCGAAGAAGCGGTATTCTTTTCCAATCCAGGTGATGGCAATAAGTGCAAGTGTGCTCATAACATATTCCTTCAACGCATGAAGATACTGAGAGGCAACCTTAGGATCGCGCTTTTATTTGGGCGATTAAAGTGTCCGCAATTGTCGCGGGAGTCTGTGCAATCGCGATGCCTGCTGCCTTAAGCGCTTCGACCTTGCCTGCTGCAGTTCCTTTGCCGCCGGAAACAATGGCACCGGCATGACCCATGCGTCGCCCCGGTGGAGCCGTCATCCCGGCGATAAAAGCAGCAATCGGTTTTTTACAATGTTTTTTGATCCACTCGGCCGCTTCTTCTTCGGCGGCCCCTCCGATTTCCCCGATCAGGATCATTGCATCGGTGCCCGGATCGTCGTTAAACAATTTCACGCAATCAAGATGAGACAGACCTCCAATCGGATCACCGCCGATGCCAATGCAAGTTGATTGGCCGTAACCGCGCGAAGTAAGTTGCCAAACCGCCTCATAAGTAAGTGTGCCGGAGCGCGAGATCACGCCGATCTTGCCGGGTTTATGGATGTACCCCGGCATGATGCCAATCTTGCACTGTCCAGGAGTGATGATTCCCGGGCAATTCGGTCCGATGAGTCGCGATTTTTTTCCACGCATCAGGGCTTTCGCTCGCATCATGTCGATCACTGGAATTCCTTCTGTGATGCAAACGACGAGCTCCACTTCGGCATCCACAGCTTCAAGAATCGAATCAGCAGCAGCTGGAGCAGGCACAAAAACCATCGACGCGTTACAGCCAGTCTCTCGCCGCGCTTCCCACACTGTGTCGAACACGGGTACCTTGCCATCGAACATCTGTCCGCCCTTACCGGGAGTTACACCTGCAACGACGTTCGTGCCGTAATCCATGCATTGTCGTGTGTGAAATGCGCCGGCGCTGCCTGTAATTCCCTGCACCACAAGGCGCGTATTTTTATCAACCAAAATAGACATGATCCGACTGATTAGAGAGGAATGATAACGCTGGAAGCAACCGTGATGTGCGAAGGAACGAAGACGATTCCAAATATCGCCTTCCTTACTCGAGTGTTCTGGTTTTCCAACACATTCGAAATTCGTGCTTCGTCACTGCTGTTTGCGTTTGTGAACGACCAGCTTGTTTCCGTCTGGATCGCGAAATTGCGCCATCCAACACACAGGCGTTTCAAGCTTTTCCATATCGAAAGTGACTCCGCGTCCTTTAAGTTTGTCGATCGCAGCATCGATATCTTCTACCTCAAACGCGACCGTGGTACCATCGCGGGACGGTTTCCAGGCGGGGTGGCAGCCAATACCGATTGTGGTTGGGCCAAGATCGTATTCGACCCATGCCCCGTCCATTTGAGTTCGTGTAGGTTTTAGCTCAAGCGTCTCCTGATAAAATTTCCGTGCGCGTTCCTTGTCTGAAACAGCGACAGCGACAAATGCGACTTCTTTGATCATAACTTTACGTGTCCTTTCTTTTGTGGATGATTATTTTATTACCGTCCGGGTCCTGCACGACGGCCATCCGGCACACCGGACTCTCGATTCCTTCGGCGGCAAACTGCGCCTTTGCTTGTTTGAGGCTCTGAACAGCATCCTCGAAGTCTTCGACTTCAATGGCGACGCTGGTGCCATCTTCGGATGGTTTCCACTGATCGCCCACACTGCCGATAGCCAGCGTGTCGGAGCCTATTTCGTATTCAATCCAGACTCCTTCGCCAAATTCACTCGAGACCTTGAGTCCCAGCGTGCCCTCGTAAAACGCGCGTGCGCGTTTGATGTCCGTTACCGGAATTCCAGTGAATGCAATCTTGTTCGCCTTCATTTTTTTCCTTTTGCCGCTTTCACGGCCTCTTGCGCGGCATCGGCCAAATCATCGGCTGCGATGACGGGCAGCCCCGAATCCGCGATCATTTTTTTCCCTGCTTCGACGTTTGTTCCCTCGAGCCGAACGACGAGCGGCGTCGATAACTTTACTGTCTTTGCTGCGTTGATAATTCCCTGTGCAATGACATCGCATCTCATGATGCCGCCAAAAATGTTAACCAAGATTGCTTTTACGTTCTTGTCCGCGATCAAAATCTTGAACGCTTCGGTTACCTGCTCTTCCGTGGCGCCGCCACCTACATCGAGAAAGTTGGCCGGCTCACCGCCATAGAACTTGATGATATCCATCGTGGCCATCGCCAAGCCGGCTCCGTTCACCAGGCAAGCGATGTTTCCGTCGAGACCGATATAGTTGAGGCCATGCTTGGACGCTTCGACTTCGCGCGGGTCTTCCTCGGCGATATCGCGCAGCGCCGCGATTTCTGGATGACGGTAAAGCGCGTTATCGTCAAAGTTAAACTTCGCATCGAGCGCGAGGACCTCGCCCTTCTTTGTCACAACGAGTGGGTTCACTTCCACCATTGAGCAATCGTAGGCAATGAAGGTGCGGTAGAGCCCTTCAAATAATTTCGAAGCATTCCTTAACTGCGACGATTCGAACCCGAGTTGCTTCGCCAGTTTTCGAGTCTGAAATGGCTGCAACCCGGCCAACGGGTCGATTGGTTCGCGAATGATTTTCTCGGGCGATTTCGCCGCGACGGCTTCGATTTCAATACCGCCTTCCGTGCTGGCGACAATAACCGGCGCTGCAGTCCCTCTGTCGAGCAGGACGGCAAAATAAATTTCGCGCGCAATATCAGCCGATTCGGCAACGAGCACTTTGTTTACCTGACGACCGGCCGGCCCCGTCTGGTGGGTAACCAGAACCTGACCAAGCATCTTTGCCGCGACATCGCGTACTTCCCCCGGCGTTTTGCGAACATGAACTCCCCCTTTGAATCCATTCGTAAATGCGCCTTTACCGCGCCCGCCAGCGTGAATCTGCGCTTTAACGACGACTTCCACGTCACCAAGTTCACGCGCGATTTGTTCCGCCTGGTCAAGGGTCGAAGCGACCCGTCCCCGCGTAGTCGCTACATCGAATTTTTGCAGAAGTTCTTTGGCCTGGTATTCGTGAATATTCATCGGTAAGCAGCGACGGTCTTTCGTTCGCTATCGATTTCGGGAAAAGCAATTAGCCTGCCGCGCGCGGATCAGCAACGGTTTTCTAATAATGTGCTTGCCTTGGCCGAATTGAGCCTCCTACCCTCGCATCCATGAACAACCTCACCAGAATCAACATCTTAGCTTGCACCGTACTCGCCTTAGTTTCACTCTCGCTCCAAGCCGGCACCGCCCCGCAAGAAAAAGCATTTGTCGACAAATACAAGACTGCGTTTGAAGGAAAGGACACCGCTACACTGGAATCGTTTCTCTATACCCAGGGCGCCGATCCAGCGATATTGGGGTTCTACAAAATGATGCAATCCGGAGAAGCCGGAGAGAAAATATCCAACATCGAGCTCGTCGATCTTACGCCGGATGACGCGAAAAAAGCGGCGACGCCAATGGATTCGCCGACCGGAGGCAAAGTTTGCCTCACACTTAAACCAACCAAAAAACTGATCATCAAGGTCGAGAAGAAAGATGCCAACGGCAGTTCAACCAGTACAAGCGAGAACTTCATCGCTGAGAAGGACGGCAAGTTTGTTATCCCTGTGCCAGGACCGTGTAAGTAACAACCGGCCACAGATCATAAGACCGCCAGTGTTGTAGCCACCGCGCGCTGTACCGTGCCCGTTTACTCGCGAGGGGCTGCAGTTTCTCCACTATCTTCGCTCCTTTTCAAAAAGCGTTCCCACTGTCCGTTGCGCCGTCGGCGCCTCGAGTGAGTTAACAAAATTCCGAAACCGCTCGGAAAAGACATCAGGACGAAGCTTCCAGTACTCAGCCATTCCAGGCGCAGCGACATAATGGCGGAGAAGTCCATGCCACCCCTCCCAGAGCTGTTTATCCATCAATCCGTAAACATAATGAAAGTGAATTGTCTCGAACGCTTTCAGGAATTGGTAGGCAGCATGGAAGAAGCGCGCCCGCTCTTCAACAGAGAGCGTGCCGATATCCTCCAGACCAATCCGCCAGATGCGCTCCACTTCCGCGTTCTCCATGAAAGGTTTAGTCACATCGCGCAGGGCAGTTGCCGCGGCGTCCTGGGTAGCGAGCTTCGCGACCCGGGTGCTTCGATGGACTTGCACCGCTAGGTACAATACTGATAAGACGACAGCGATTGAGCCGACTAATTGCGAAATGGCGCTAATCGCGTCCCAGTTCATTGCTGTGTTGTAGCACAGTCGCGCATTTAGCGTCGTAATGAAAGCTGAGGAGAACCGAGCAGCTGTTATCGAACCGTTCCGTCTTACTGAGCTTTAACAAACGTGTGCAAAACAGCGAGCCATTTGCCACCTCGTTTGTTCCACACTGTGGCTGCGTAATAGGTCCCGGATGTATCGTGGCCACTTGACGTAGATTGGGCAGTTACTTTGTAGGTAGCTATCGCCACTTTGGGACTGAGTAGTCTAACTTTCATATCGGCGAACGAGTAGTTGCTTAGATCGGTTTTCTGCATGTCTGCAATTTCAGCGTCCGCGTCTTTGACACCTTCCGCGTCGATGGCACTAAAATCTGGCGCCAGATATTTCCGAAATGCTTCGGCGTCCTTGTTCTTGAACGCTTCGGTAATAGCCTTTTCCAATTTCTCAATTGCTGCCTCTTTAGTTGCCGATCTGATCGTCTTGAATGGAGATAAAGTTGGAGTCGGACTGGGACTCGGACTTTCCTGTTGACCGAAGCAAATTGAAGCAGCTGCAGCCAAGCTGAAACAACAAAGAATAAATTGTCTTTTCATAGGTGGATTCTTAGGGCACTCCGCAGGCGTGGTCGAATCATTTTTAGATTCTTGATTTCGTGTTTGGCCGCTGCTTTTAGACGCCGGGAGGCGGCGGTTCGGACGGCAGATTCGGCGCAGGCGGGATCGAAGGCGACGCGGGCAACGCATTAGACAGAATTGGCACAAATTCCGGCGGCATAACACTCGTCCACACATCGTAATCCGGTCCGAACTGCCGAAGGAACCCGAGTGTGAATGCCCGCAAGCAGACAAATACCGGCAATAGTATAACCGTTCCAACGTACGGTAGCGCGGCCAGACAGCAGGTCGCACACGTTACAATCGCGCCGATCATTAGTGCAGCCACCATCAATACAATTCCAAACAAACAAAATAAAAAGAAAGAACCCGCATGATGCATTATCAGAAGAGCGACATCGCGAAACGCCTGTACTGGCCCGCATCGCTTCCGGTACATCACCGGCACCATGAAATAAGTCGCAATACTAACCAAAATGACGATTAACGACCAAACGACGAAAAGGAAAACGATCAATCCAATGAACGCTGTTGATCCGGTTTCCCACGCGCTTTGTTTCAACCAGCCCAGACCAAAGGCACTTGCGAGGATCAACCCTGCCAACAGCATTGCGGCAAACATGATTGCCAGCAGAAATAAAAAGTAACTGTTCCCTTCTTTTCGGTACTCACGCCATGGTTCAGCGATTGCTGCCCGATTTCGGACGATACAATCTGTAAAAATAAAATTGCCGCGCGCTTTCAACCACGTCAGCACGATTACGAATGCCAGGAAAAGCAGCCCAAGCCCGACCACAGCTACTACCAGCCACGGTTTCCATTGCTCCAGGTGAGATGGGATGATGTTCTGGGTCGACCGGTGTGATTCAAAATTGCCGAATGGCGATGGAAAATTGGGACCAATACCTGCAAGGTGTCCGGACAGGAACGCGGCGAACCCAATTACGAGCCATTTTTTCAAATCAAATGGTTGAAAAAGAATCTTGTTCGTTAGCTCGAACGCTTGGCCAAAAGGTTTGAAGATTTCGATCTTAGGCCTGATATCGTTCATGCGCGCATTCTGAAACGGTTTGGGCAATCTAATCAAGTCTCGTGCACGGTTGTTTCACGATCGAGCCGCGCCATGTTACGACGATGTCACGCCGAAAACGCCGCTACCCAATTGGCGCCGAACTCATAGAACCTGATCGCACTCACTTCCGTGTTTGGGCGCCGAAAGCGCAGGGGGTTGACGTGGTTCTGCAAGAAAATGCAGCCAAAGACTCAAAGCAGATTGTTCACGCGCTGCTACCGGAAAAGGAGGGATATTTTTCAGGTACTGCTAATGTTGGCGCCGGTGCCTGTTATCGGTTTCGCATAAACGACCGATTTTATCCCGATCCCGCATCACGCTTTCAACCCGATGGGCCACATGGTGCTTCCTGCATTGTCGATCCGGCAGGGTTTCGGTGGACTGATTCGCACTGGCCGGGCATTACTTTGCAAGGTCAGATCATTTACGAAATGCATGTCGGCACGTTTACCAAGGAAGGAACGTGGCGCGCTGCTGCGCAGCAACTGGAAGAACTGGCCCGTATCGGAATCACTGTGATCGAAATGATGCCGATCGCGGATTTTCCGGGCAGCTTTGGGTGGGGGTACGACGGCGTCGACCTCTTCGCTCCTTCCCATCTGTACGGTGTTCCCGACGATTTGCGCAGTTTCATCGATCGTTCGCACTCGTTGGGTCTGGGGGTCATTCTTGACGTCGTCTATAACCACTTCGGTCCGGAGGGAAATTATCTCGGCGCTTTTTCCGATCATTATCTGACCCGTGGAAAAGGAAATGAATGGGGCGACGCCATCAATTTCGACGGCGCGAATTCAGCACCGGTCCGCGAGTTTTTCATCACCAACGGATGCTACTGGATCGAAGAATTTCATTTCGATGGCTTTCGCTTTGATGCGTTGCATGCCGTCCCGGATGAATCCAGCGAGTACATCATTGGTGCCGTCGGTCGTGCGGCACGCAAGGCAGCAGCTAAACGTTCAATTATTCTGATTGCGGAGAACGATCGGCAGGAAGCCAAGATGGTGCGACGACGCAGACACGGCGGTGACGATTTGGACGGAATGTGGAACGACGATTTTCACCACAGTGCCGTGGTTGCATTAACTGGTCGAAAGGAAGCTTACTTCGATGACTACCGCGGCACGCCGCAGGACTTTATTTCTGCTGCGAAATACGGTTTTCTCTACCAGGGGCAGGCGCTCTCATGGCGGAAAGCAATGCGGGGATCTCCCACTCTCCGCATTCCCCCGGAGGCCTTCGTATGCTTTATCGAAAACCACGATCAAATCGCGAATACAGGCCCTGGTGAACGAGTTCGTTTTCAAACGTCACCCGAACGGTATCGCGCGATGATAGCTCTGCTCTTACTGGGGCCGTGGACCCCACTCCTGTTTCAAGGAGAAGAGTTCGGCGCGTCGAGCCCGTTCATGTTCTTTGCTGACCTGGGCGATGTCTCTATTAATGAGGCCATTCGGAAAGGTCGCGCCGAGTGGCTGGCGCCGTTCCTATCGCTTAGTGAGGAGGACGCACGGAAAACGTTGTCGGCGCCAGATGATCCGGATGTATTCGCGCGCTGCAAACTCGATTTCTCTGAGCGCGAGAAAAATCAGCGGCTTTACGACCTTCATATTGATCTTTTGAAATTGCGGAGGGAAGATTCGCGCTTTCGTCGGCAAATTCCTGCCGGGATCGACGGCGCAGTTTTGGGAACGGCGAGTTTCGTCCTCAGGTATTTTTCAAAAGAGGATGATGATCGCCTGTTGTTAATCAATTTTGGCGGGAGCGAGGTTCTGCACCCTGCTTCAGAACCTCTTTTGGCACCGCCATTGCGCTGCAAATGGGAAACACTTTGGACAAGTGAGTCTCCTCGCTACGGCGGAACGGACGCGACTCCAATGGCAGGTAAAGAGCAGTGGGTTTTGCCAGCCGAATCCACCATCGTGTTGCGACCAGTACGGTAAAGGCGTGGTGATATGCACCATTGGATAAGAGACTGCCAAGATAATCGGCTGAAGCCATTCGTCCTTCAGCATCAAATCTTGCGTCCAAATTTTTTCTCCAGTTCCACAAGTGAAATCTGGATCATGGTAGGCCGTCCATGCGGACAGCAATATGGCAGATCGCACTCCAGCAAATCACGAATCAGTTTCTCGATCTCGGGGTAACGCAGCGGATCATTCGCCTTCACAGCATGACGGCACACGGTTTTGGCAATCATCTCTTCACCCAGGCGCATCGGCGAAGTGCTATTGCCAGCGCTCTTTAGATCATCAATCACCTTGCGCATGAATTGGGCCGGATCCGAAACGCTTAAGAAACCGGGAAGACTATCGATCTTGAACGTGCCAGGACCGAAACTCTCGATTCCGATTCCCATCTTTTGCAGGATTGATAGGTTGCTTTCAATCCAATCCGCGTCGCGCGGTGGAACATCGAACGTCTGGGACAAAAGGAGCTTTTGTGCTGGGACCCCCTGTTCTTCCATTCTTCGCCGCAATTCTTCGAACAGAATTCGCTCATGCGCGGCGTGCTGGTCAACGAGAACGAGTCCGTCAGCGTTTTCCATCAAGACGTAAAGCTTGCTTAGCACTCCAATGATCTGGAATTGCTGTTGAGCAGGGAGCCTTTGCGACCCTTCCAGAGCATCCGAATCGCCTGCTGAATCGGGGCGCGGTGACGGCAGACCTCCCTCCATCGTATCCGGAACTCGCGTAAGCCCAGAGTCAACCACTCCAGATACAATTGAGCCGAGGTGTGGCAACTCGCGATGTAACTCGCGTGGAGCCGCGATCTCGGGTCGTAACTTGAGATCGGGTGCTGTTTGTTCAGGAACGGCTGCGGGGCCGCGAAATTTTTCCTGCCAGGCCACGCGGCCGCGTTCCAATGTTTGCTGAATCGAGCGAACGATCGCCTCCCGAACTGAGGCAGGATCACGAAAGCGCACTTCCCGCTTTGCCGGATGAACGTTTACGTCGACAGCAGATGGTTCGACTTCCAGAAAAAGGAAGGTAACCGGATACTGGCCTTTCATCAGCGCGGTGTGATAGCCCTCGCGGATTGCGGCTGTCAGAAACGCGCTTTCGATGGCACGACCGTTTACGAAAACGAGTTGCTGGGCTCTCGTCTGCCGACTCAGTCCTGCCTGCCCAATGAATCCACCTATGCGAATGTCCTGCGAAAGTGCGTCGTTTATCTCGACAAGACGTCCTAGTAACTCAATCCCATAAAGGTCTCGGATTCTATCGCCCAGTGTTACCGCGGCCGGTAACTGGAATAACATGCGGTCATCTCGCAATAACGAAAAGCCAATTTGAGGATGCCCGATGGCCTGCAAATGGATCTGATGCTCGATGTTGCGGCTTTCGGTATTTTCGGAGCGCAGAAATTTACGACGCGCTGGCAGGTTATAAAAAAGGGATCGTACCTCTACTTGCGTGCCCGGCGCTTCGCCGCCATCGCGCACGATGTCGATCTTACCGCCGTTGACGACGATTTCGCTTCCTGCCACTGCATCGCGCTCTCGAGTAGTCAGACGAAATCGCGACACACTGGCGATGCTCGGCAATGCTTCGCCGCGAAATCCCAGTGTGGCTACTGCTTGAAGATCGGCAGCCGATCGAATCTTGCTCGTGGCATGCCGCTCAAGCGACAGCAGCGCGTCATCACGATCCATGCCGCAGCCATCATCGATCACTCGCACGAGCGAAATCCCTCCCCGCCGAATCACTGTATCGATCTTGCGCGCGCCGGCATCGATGCTGTTTTCGATCAATTCTTTCACTACTGACGCCGGACGCTCCACCACTTCGCCCGCTGCCACCTGGCTGGCGACAGTCTCAGGTAACAATCGAATCCGGCTCATTTCTATTTCAAATTGTAGATTCCGGATTGCCGATTGCGAATTTATCTTGCGCCTTCGGCGGTCATGTTTCCCATCGTTTTCGGAGAAACCGATCCATACGCCTGAGGCGGATGGATCGCGTTGTTCTCAACGCATTGGCAACACCAAGCCAGTTTTGACTTGGTTACACCACAGCCGTATTTTATGGAAAGATGATTAACGTTACGGACAACGCTGTTCGGCAGCTCCAGAGTCTGCTTCCGGCGCAGGACGAAAATCCGCGAAAAGGTCTGCGCGTCCAGGTTGCGAAGGGCGGTTGTTCTGGTCTGCATTACGAGATGACTCTCGAAGAACAAAAAGATGGCGATGCCGTGGTGGAGCGGGATGGAATGCATTTTTTTATCGACAGTGAAAGCCTGCCTTACCTGCGCGGCGCGACCCTGGACTTTGGCGGTGGTTTGACCGGCACCGGTTTTCGGGTCGTAAATCCAAACGCATCGCGCACCTGTGGATGCGGTTCGTCGTTTGAAACGACTCAATCAGCTTGAAACCGGGTAATCTTCTCGCGCTGACTTGATGGACTATGGTGCATATCCATATGACGAGCCATACGCTCGTCCACGACGACGGATCAATTATTTTGCCTGGACGGTTGTCATCCTGCTGCTGACCGGATTCGCATTGGCAGCGTGGCTGGGAAGTTTTTATATCTTCAATCAGCCGGAGCGCCCTGACAGCTATCGAATTTTGCAAAGGCTCCACAAGATCGAGCCGCCCAAGCGTTTTGAACTGACCGCCGCGCCCGCAGGTGAATTTCTAAATTCGAAACAACTCTACGAGCGCTATTCGGAAATGGGTAACGCTGAGCTGGCAAGGACGAACGGGGAGCTGGCACGTAATTACATTCGCAACTATCAGACGGTGCGCGGGCTGGTTCCCTACGTAGTTGGCAGATTCAAAATTGTCGCCACACGAGAGCTTGGGCCGGGCGATATATTTACCTCCGGCATGGTTGCTTTAACCAGTGCGGTGGATAACGGCGAATTGCTCATGGAACATCTTTACCCGGCAAATCCGGAGGCGCTGCCGCTGATGAAACAGACACTTAATGTCGGATTGGAAATCAAGCTGGAGCGCTCACATGACATTTCTTCGGTAATTCACGCCGAACGTTTGGTCGATGGCCGCATCATGATCACTGCCATCCCGTTGCTTTACGGAAGCTATACGGTCACGCGTGGTTTGGGCACCTTTCGGCTCGAGCCGCCGCTTAGTCTCAATATGGCCGCAGGCTGGCCATTATTTAAAGCGCCCGAACGCAAGGAAATTGAACAGCATTACGCAGAGAACCAACAAAAATCAGCGATAGCGCGAGGAGGTCCGATCTCCGTACCCGGCTTCAGTTCCAACGCGACGCCACCACCGGCTGTGAATGAATTGGTGCGGGTCGAACAAGCGATTGCCATTGGTCCACTGCCCACAGCGCCAGCCATTGCAAAGAACGAGAAGCTCGCTAATCCCACGCCACCGCCAAAAGGTAAACGAGGCAAGAAACAAAAACTCGAGTCCCCTCCTCCAACCGCCGCTACTCCGTCCCAACCAGTCATTGCACAAAGGCCTGCCGCCCCAAGTGCGACGCCTTTCACACTTGCCTCTGCAGCAACGCCTCCAAAGCTTTCTGTGGCTACACCGGCGCCAGCCGCGAATACTGCGAACACTCAAGCTCCAGCCGTTGCCCAGGCCCCTTCTGTTCCAAGCCCAACGCCAGTGCCAGTGCTGCCAGCTCAACCCGCTCCACCCGACGCCTCCAATGTAGCTCTCGCTTCAAACGCGGGCGGAGGCAGCTGGAAAACATTTTCGCCAGGTAAAATGCCGCTTGGCCGGCTGATAGGAACAACCGATCTGCGTGATGTCGCCGAGCGCGGACTTGCCGGTGAACGCGTTTATTTGAAAGGACAGTTTGTCGTGAATTTTTCTGATGCCAACAAGGCGGTGCTGCGTCCGCGCACGAAGTTGACGGAGAAGGTGCTGCATTTCGGCGGGGGTTCTTCTACCCGCATCATTGTCGAATTTCCAGCCGGCTATGTGCCGCCGCGACAGGGCACTGAAGTGAACCGCGATGAGCAGCGGCCCTACGAAATTACGGAAGTGCGTAAACAGGAAGACGGCCAGCTTAACGTCTTTGTGCGCGAGATCATGCAACCGAATTGACTCGGTTGTAGAACGGCCCCAAGCGGAGCGCGCTATGTGACATGCCTATTCAGTCCGTGATCTTAAGATCAATTTGCCGTTTTGGGTCTCTATTGTGCCGACACCAGATCCGTTGCGGTACTCGGCGAGATAATCTCGCAATCGCTTCGAACGATATTTCCAGTTCAATAGATCGGGCGGCATAGCGTGGCCGTTTACGGTGATTCCGCTCAATTGCAGGTTCTCGAGTGATCCCGCGCTCTTTAATTCGCCCGTAATATCGCCGTTAAAATAATAACCCGACCTCCCAATAAATTCTCCAAGCGGCACGCTGGTCTGACAACGCAGCCGGTCCCCATCGATCGAGACAAAAATCTTGCCGCGCAAATCCTGGTTGGTGGCAATCAACGTATTGATGTCATCTGCCGTTAGCTCAAGCTCCGCGGGCTGACCGGCTCGCGCTTTTTGCTCAAAATCCTCACATCGTTCATGGACAGATTGAATTTGGGCGTCGGACGCGGCGAACTGAGGCACCGACACGGAGGTTTGGCCAAGGGCCTGCGCTTTCGTCAGCCAATAAAGCCCGTGGAAAATCGCCGAGCTTCGGTACATGCCCCACCACATCCCGGCAAAGCAAGCGATTCCCAGCACAATCGCAAACACAACAAGAATGAGACAACCTCGCCAGATGCATCCCCCGCCCCTTCTTGGTGGCGGCGCGTCGACCCAACCGTTCATACAACGTAATTAATGATTAGCAGGAGCGGATCCTGAAATTTCCGCCTGTGCTTCCATCAGTTTGTCGTAGAGCGCACGCAAACCATCACCGAGCACGCGCGTGCCCGCGAGCACCGGCATGAAGTTCGTGTCACCGCTCCAGCGCGGGACGATGTGGATATGCAAATGGTCTGTTACGCCGGCGCCCGCGCACTCTCCGAGGTTTAACCCAATGTTAAATCCCTGCGCTTTTGTGGCCGCGCGTAGGAGCGCTTGGGCGTGTGCAGTCAAACTCCACAGCTCGACAATTTCATTCTCACCGAGTGCCGCGAGTTCCGCCGTCTTCCGGTACGGCACCGCCATCAAGTGCCCCACGGTATATGGATAGCGATTCATCATCAGGAACGCATTCTTTCGGCGCGTGATCACGAAATGCGCGGCGTCATCGCTTGCTTGCGCGGCGGCGGAAAGAAAATTCAGCTCGCGCGGTTGCTTTTCAAAGTACTCCACGCGCCAGGGCGCCCAAAGCGTCTCCACCTCCTTCTTCGGAAATTCTTCGTTCGCCATACCTGTCCGGCGACGAGACTAGGATTACGAATACGAAAGTCGAGCCAGCATTTCTTCTTCTTCGCTCGAACCGTCGAGCAAGAGTCGCTGCGATTTTGCGAGTCAAAACCGGTCGCAGTTATTCGCAACGATGAAAACGGCCGTCGGATGCGGATGCTTAGCGAGCAGTAGGTCGCCGCATGAATACCGAGCGTCCGATCAAACCGACAGCAAGCAGTCCAATCGCCGCGAGGCCATTGTATAAGTCCCCGATCAACATCCCAATCACAAAGATCGCACCGCCGGCCATGACGATCCAAACCGACCAAGGATATCCCCAAGCCCGATACGGTCGCGACAGGTCGGGTTCTCGACGTCTTAGAACAATTATGGCAACGCAACAGACCGAGTAGTTGGCCATCAGAAAGAACGACGTCATCGCAATCAGCCGCTGAAACGTTCCAGTGGCAATCAGGCCTAGAGAGACCGCGGCGGTTAAAAGCATGGCCATCCCTGGTGTGCCCCCAGCGTTCACAATCGAGCCGCGCGCCCAGAAGAGCCGATCCCGTGCCATCGCGAATATGACGCGCGTAGCCATCATGATGACTGCATTTAAGGCGGGCACGAGCGAGATCACTGACAAGATGGTGATAATGTCCCTGCCACGTGCGCCAGCGATAATGTTGGCGGCACCGGCTGCAGGCAGCGTTGCGCCCGACAGTTCCGACATAGGCAGTATTCTCAGCAGCGCGATATTGACCAGGACGTAAACCACAATCACCGACAGGACCCCGCCAATCATTATCCTCGGGAGATCGCGCGCCGGATCGCGATCTTCTTCCACGAAATACAACGGGCTCTGCCATCCGCCGTACGTAATTACAATTGCCTGCAATGCGATAAGCAATCCGCCGAATGTTATTGATGAAATTGCACCGGCGGACCTGTATCCATGGGTCGGCACAACGAAACACGCCACAATGAGAACGAGAAAACCAATGCACTTCAGCGACGTAGTAATTTCTTGAAACTGACTACCGACGCGCACTCCCATCCACTGGACCAAAACGATACCGATAAGGATTGAGACACCAACTACACGAACGGCAGTAGGAGAAAGTGGGACGAGTGTGGACACGAATTCTGCAATGGCTATCGAGAGGTATCCGAGAATCGAACAGTACATGAGCCAGTCGGTCCAGCCTGCTGCAAATCCCGCCGTGTTTCCGAAGGCGCGACGCACATAAACATAATACCCACCGGCCTGTGGGAGCATGACACCTAACTCCGTCAACGCACTCGCGCCGAGTAATGTGAACATTCCACCGGCGATCCACAGAAGGACAATCGCGATTGGCGATCGGAACTGCTCAGCGACCAGACCAGGCGTGCGAAGAATACCAACTCCAATAGTAGCGCCGACGCTCACTGCGAGACCGAAACCCAGACCCAGGACGCGGCGAAGGTGGCCGGAAGTTTCCGATTCCATGAGAGTGCGGAGTATAAAGGCGTAGTGTAATCAGAAACCAGCGGCAAAGGACTGGGCACTAAATCCAGTATCAGAAGCTTGGACGATCCGCGTCAGTTAGATCCTTTTCTGTATCTGGCATTCTGTCGCTTGGCCTCGCGCGAAGGCAAGCTCTGTGCTCGACTACCGCCAAAGCCGTCGGTTAATATTTGCCCCTGATGAATCCGAAGAAGCTCTTCGGAGAATTAAAGCGGCGCAACGTCTATCGCGCGGCCGTCGCTTACGGCGTCGTCGCATGGTTTCTCACTCAGCTGACAACACAGGTTTTCCCGTTTTTTGAGATTCCCAATTCTGCAGTACGTTTTGTTGTCATTGCGCTCGCGTTTGGATTTCCAATCGCGATGCTACTCTCCTGGATTTACGAATTGACACCGGAAGGAGTAGTACGAACGGAAGATCTCGATCCGGTACAGGCGAGATCAGCTCAGCACGCTACCGGGCGGACCCTCGATTTCGTCATTATCGGGGTGCTGCTGTTGGTTATTGTAATGCTGATCGTCGGGCGAATCCCCTTTTACAGGCAGACCGGCGAGTTGATTTCTCAGAAAAGTATCGCGGTGCTCCCATTTGAAAGTCTTAGCGAAGACAAAGCCAACGCCTACTTTGCGGAGGGTATCCAAGACGAGATCCTAACGCGCTTATCCAAGATCGCAGATCTGAAAGTTATCTCGCGAACGTCGACGCAGAATTATAAGAGCACTCCGGAAAACATAGCTGAAATCGCCAAACAACTTGGTGTCGCGCACATCTTGGAAGGAAGAGTCCAAAAGAGCGGCGATGTTGTTCGTGTAAACGTTCAACTAATCAAAGCAGCCAATGATTCCCATTTGTGGGCAGATACCTTTGATCGAAAATTGACTGACCTCCTCTCCGTCGAGAGTGAAGTAGCTAAAGCCATAGCCGAGCAGTTGCAGTTGCATCTGACTGGTCGAGAGGAGCAAGTCATCGCCGCCAAACCGACAGATAATGCCGAGGCTTACGATGCCTATCTGCGCGGTCTGGCTTACAACGTGCAAACGGCATACACACCTGCCAATGCGCTTGGCGCGCAGAAATACTTACGGGAAGCAGTGCGATTGGATCCGAAGTTCGCACTTGGTTGGGCACTCCTGTCCATTGCGGGCGCGCGCGGCTACATCACACAGAGTCTCCAGCCAACAGTCGCTCTTCGCGAAGAGGTACGGCAGGCAGCTGAAACAGCTCTTACTCTTCAGCCGAAGTTGGGCGAGGCGCTGCTTGCCACGGGAAATTACTACTATGCCTGCAAAAAGGATTACGACACTGCGGTGCACTATTTTGAAAAGGCGCACCGCCACCTGCCGAACAGCAGCCAGATTCCTGCTTTACTGGCCTCCGTGGCGCGCAGACGAGGCGACTGGAACCGGAGCGAGTCGTATTTCAACCAAACCGAGCGGCTCGACCCTCGCAATGTCAACCTGCTCGGACAGCACGCCCAATTGTACATCGAGCTTCGCCGTTTTTCCGAGGCGCTGCGAAAGTTTGATCAGATTCTCGAAATTATTCCAGACGACGTCGACACCATCGCGGCAAAGGCGGCGATCGCACAAGCTGAGGGCGATCTACCGCGGGCGGCCGCACTCCTCGCCTCGATCCAGCCGCCAGCCGACGACCCCCAGGCGTTGGAAACACAAATTTACCAAGCGATCCTGGAGCGGCGTCCTGAACCAATGATTACTCGGCTAAAGCAAATCCTAGCCAAGCCTGATCCAGCGTTGGGTTCTATAACTGGCGAACTGCGCTTTTATTTAGGATGGGCCCAACAAGTGGCCGGCGATCATCCCGCTGCTCAGGAGAGTTGGCGACAGGCGCGAACCGAACTGGAGCCTTTTCTTAAAGAACAGCCTGAGAATTCTGGCCTCATGGGGGTCCTAGCTCTGGTTAATACAGGCCTCGGTGACAAAGCCGCCGCGTTCAAACTGATCGAGCAAGCGATGGCCGTGATTTCGATCGAGAAAGACGCGGTAGCTGGTCCTATTCCCATCGAGTTTCTTGCCCGCGTGGCGGCGCGGACGGGAGACCCAGAACGTGCGATCGCTGCTTTACAAAAGCTATTATCGATACCGTACGATGGTGCTTTGGCTCAAAACGTGCCCCTTACCCCTGCGCTGCTCCGGCTCGATCCTATGTTCGATCCCTTGCGGGACGATGCGCGCTTTAAAGAGCTCCTATCGGGCGGGGCGAAATAGTCGAAGTTCCGAACTTTAAAGAGAAGTCGTCTGGAATTCGGTCCGCGTTTGGTTCCTAGCCCTTCTACCTCAATTGCCTTTGCCATGGTCCTGTCCCTTTTCCTCGCGCTGCTGCGCGGAACTTGCGCAAAGAACAAATCCGTTCTGGCCACCAAATCGATTGACGGCTTTAACGTACCACCGATACGGACGTGGCGTGCCGATTCTAACTAGTTCGCCGGGTATGTTCCCTCGACGACTGGTGAATCGGTCATTCCCGCTTTGAACGCCATCGCCCTTAACGTCCTTCCGTACACCGTAATGGCGTCCCCTTTCGGGCCGTTTATTATATGGGGGCCGGTTGGCGTAGGCGGAGAACCGTCGTCTGTCCAGCTCAAAGAAGCTCCCAATGTCTTCGTCTCGATTGTGACCTTAACGTCTTGCCCAGCGGGACCGGGCTTGTTTGATGGATCCAGCGTCGGCTTCGCGCACTGCGTCAGTGGTGCGCTTTTTTCACAAGAAGACAAAATCGTTAGTGCGACGCCCGCACAAATAATCCAAGTTAGTATTTTCATGTGTTTCCTTGTTTGTGTGAACAAACCTTCGTTCACGGGTTAACCCTGCGAGAAGAGGGTCAGGTGGAGCTCTGGGAGTGGCCTAACAAACTTAGCGCGTTCATGATTCTGCTCCCAACGCAAAGACAATGTCAATAGTGTTTTTTGAACGTTCGCAGCACTCGGGGAGGAAATGGATGAGGGAGCGTCGTTTCGAGGCACCTCACCGCCGCCGGACTTTTTGAGTCATAAATTCACGGTCGCCAGATTGACACAATCAGTGTTGAGGTTCTTAAATGACGTTCGATGAAAGTCACTCAGGTTCGATACGTCGGGCTTGCGCCGATAATCCTTATTTGCTTCTGCGGTTTGGTCGCATTTGCAGTGAGTGCGGTGGGCGCTCCTTTCGATTCAGTGAATTGGGTTCAACTTTCCCCGACCAATTCGCCTCCGGCCCGCTCGTCTCTTGCGATGGCCTATGATCCTGTCAGCGGGAAAGTGATTATGTTCGGCGGGTTCGACGGCACAGGATACCTGAATGATACATGGAGTTTCGATGGCACGAACTGGATCCAAATCGCCACCCAATCTGCGCCTCCCGTGCGCGCTGCGGCGCAAATGACCTTCGATTCTGTCATTCAAAAGATCGTCCTCTTCGGCGGATACAACGGAACTAATTACCTCGGTGACACATGGCTTTGGGATGGGTCGACGTTAGAGTGGACACAGGCGACACCCAAGCATAACCCTCCCGCTGTTACCGGTCCGATGTTGTTTCCCGATCCAAATGGCAGGGCTGATCTTTTCGGCGGGTTCGACGGTCAATTTTATCAGCTGACCATGTGGCAGTGGACCGATTCCGATTGGACGAAGTTATCTCCACCGACTGTTCCATTTGCTCGCGCTTCAGCGGCCGCCGCGACAAATACTTCAACGGGACAGGTTGTGATGTTTGGTGGTCTCGCCGACGTCAATCCGAATAACACCTGGACTTACGATGGAACGACGTGGACTGAGCAATCTCCGGCTGTGCAACCACTACTGGTGTATGCCGCTTCTGCAGCATTCGATCCCGGCCTGCAAGGAGTGGCTCTCTTTGGAGGTGGGAGCGGCGGCGTAGACCAGAACACCACATGGTTATGGGACGAGGTGGACGCCACGTGGACACAGCTGTCTCCGGTGCAAACGCCACCCGCGCGCGAAGGGGCTGGCATGACCTACGATGCAATATTACAGCGTGTTGTTCTTTTCGGTGGTCAGGACAACAACGGATATTTTAATGATACCTGGGAACTAGCTTCGACGGCTACTCCTTCACCTACACCCACTTCTAGTCCAAGCCCCACAGCTACATCCACGCCAATATCCACGCCCACTCCATCAGCTAGTCCGGCCCCCAGAGTGACTCCCAGGCCTCGCCCGATCCCACATCCTCGCCCAACACCGCCGCGGTGAACGAAGCACAGCTGGAAGGCAAAGCTCAGTTAATGCGGAGTCGGAGGAGCGCGCCGGAGTAGGACGCGGCCTCGGTGTTACTCCAGGGATAACGGTAGAAATCGGCGTTAGTATTAAACCGGCTTGTGTGCAGTAGATCCGTAACCGGTAACGGCTACAACAATCAATACAGGCAATACTTTTACGGATTCAGTGAAACAACCCAATTCGCTGTCTGTCGGGTCGTTGGATTATAAAGATAGATCAACCAAGCCTGAACGGTTGTGCCATCTTGTATTAATGATTCCATATTGATGACCTGCCATCCAGCCGGAATCGACGGACCATAAAATGTCGCGATGAAGTGCCAGTTAGGTGATGGAGAGTCTGGTTGCAGCTCCATCATGCTGCGTGATTTCGGTTGTTGAGCAAATCCGGAGACCAAAGGTAACAGAATTGCGATTGCGATTATTATTTTTTTCATTCGTATTTTCTCTATGTTGGTTTGTTTGTTTAAGGGTAAGAATAAGTGTGAACGAACCTTTCGTTCACGGTTAACCCTTGCGGGAAGAAGGTCAGGGAAGGTTTGTGGAGTAGCCTGACAGACTTAACGCGGGCGAGATTCTGCCCACCCCATAAATGGAGTGTCAATAGTATTTCTTCAGGCAAAAAACACGTCAGTTTGTTGCGGCGTGTCGCAGGTATTTTCCTACGCTTGCCTTTCGTTCAGACCACTGCGTGGCCATGTCGACCACAAAGAGCGTTTACGATGGTGTTTCCGCCGGTCGCTTTGCAACGCCGCTTCTCGAAACGTAATCTAAAACTGCTTCAGCCCGTCGGACACGCGCGCCGGGATCGCGAATGGCAACCGTGCGCCCGGCATCCGCGCGCATTGGAATCGACCATCTTTCTATTAAGGGTTGATAGGAGCGGTATCGACTCGCGGCGCACCTTCTTGTTCGCCGCGAAAGTTATGGCGATCTTTCACTTCGGACACTCTGGTCGAGCCTGTTGTTTGCGGGGTGCATGACGTGAGAATTCCCAGCGCCATAACCGCGCCCATGATGTTGTAGATGGCCAAGCCGAGAAGTTTCACCGAAAAATGGCTACTAAATGGCAGTACACCAGAGATCAGATCGACGCTATGGCGATCCCTGCGAGGTCGGACTTCGCAAACGTGCATTTTTCTTAGTGGCAAACTTCCCAGTCATCGCCCTTGAACGCTTCGATGCCCTCGCGCGTGATAATCGGAACCATGAGAATTGCGGTTGTTCACGCTTCCACACTTCTATCGGCTGCCACCGGATTCGAAGCGCAAGAAAACACGCATGCACGAAACTAGCGCCCCGCTCGGCGGTCTTAGCTTCTACGTCAACTTAGTCCCGATCAGTAGTAATGATGACGCTGCTTGCCGCCTTTGGCCCGCTTGCCGGAGTACTGGTGGCCGCCGTAGGACCGATTTCCATAGTAGCGATTGCCGCCGTAGGAGCGGCTGCCGTAGTAGCGATTCCCGCTGTAGGAGCGATTGCCGTAGTATCGATTACCGCCGTAGGAGCGATTCCCGTAGTACCGATTGCCGTAGTAGCGGTGGCCGCCGTAGCCGTAGCCATAGCCGCCGCCGTAGCCCCCAATAGCCACACCCACCGTAGGATAGCCATAGCCGCCACCGTAACCGTAGCCACCGTAGGGGTAGCCATAGCCGCCGTAGCCGTAACCGCGGTAGGGGTAGCCATACCCGCTGCTGTAGCCGTAGCCGGGACCGTAGCCGTACGGAGAGTAATACCCATAGGAGGAAGAACCGTGGCCGTAATAGCCGTATGGATATTCCGCGCACGCGGTTAACGTCACCGCAGCGACGCAAATTAAGGGAAACATGAATTTTGCTTTCATCTCAACTCTTAATCGCAGCGAGCGGTCAGCGCAGATGGGTTTTATACGCCGGCCGCGTTATTTTTGGGATATTCAGCGATTCATCGTAAACGCGAATCCTGGCATCATGTGAGCGGCAGCGATGTTTGGTGTATCTGATCGTGTTCGGCAAGTCCTCTGCGCCACCGCCGCATAATCTCGCTATTCACTCATACCAATCAATGTCCACCGCCTGGTGCTGGCGTCGCGCTAGCAGTGCCGCCAACAGGCGGTGGGGAAGGCGACGGGCTGATTGAACGCTTAGGTTTAAATAAATTAGGGAACCTAAGCCTGAATCTACGTGACGGGGTCGGACTTGCAGACGGACTCGCTGTTGCCTCAGGCTCTGTTTTTTTGCGGGGGCGCCTTTCCGTAGGCGATACCGCTCGCGACTCGGCCGTGACAGGCGGAGTAGCTGTCTCAGCCGGCGTGGCTCCCGGTTCAGCACTTTTGAGCTGGCGATGTTTCTTTGCGGGCGAAGGTGATTGTGCAGGCAGGTGGGCTGGTGCGGCTACTTGAGCTTGCACGATGCAGGTGCCGACAAGAGCGATTACTAAAACGGGCACAGGAAACTTAGCAGTCATAACCTCAAGCATCCTTTGTAGAGAAAATGGGGTCGCATCTAAACACTTAATATTGCGTGAATCAACTTTTGTGTGGCAGCCGCATCGTGATTAGACCGCGTTCGGCAAATCCGCTGCGCCACCGCAGCGTAATCCAGCCCGCCGAAAAGTTCGCCAATCTCGCGCAGCGATTTACTTCCCGTCTCCCAAATCATCCACATCGCCACGATCCGGCCTACTCCCACACCTCGTCCCGCTCCAATCCCCAGAGAACGCCCAACGCCGCATCCGAGGCCGTAAGGGATTGCCAAGTGATCAGTGATTGGTGATCGCCTCAAGCGCAGAGAGCGAGCCATGCCCCCCATGACTTCAGGATTCTAATCGAATATCAAATGTTTAGATTTGACCCCGTTCGTTTCTTCGATACGCCAATTCAGATCAATCGCCAGAAGCCGGTTTAGGCGTACGAACCTCTAGTTCTCCACGTGGTATTTTTCGCAAGGCAAGACGAAGCTGCTTTATGTTCCTATCAAGAATTTGGGCGAGGCTTGTTACCGTCATTCGCTCGTACTGGCGCACGGTAAAGACAATACTATCTATGACCCAGCGACCATTCTCAGGAATAAGAGTTACTCTCGAAGATTTCGTACCGCCGAGGTCAGTCCCATCCCTTGCAATTTCATTGTACCGATCCTCGACCATAATTTCTAGTTTGCGGTCAAAAACAGTAGGATCAGATATTCTGACTTCGTCGGGAACCAATGCTCGATCAGTCAACGGATCACTCTTCATTAGGGCGCGAACGTCTAGGTTAAGATCCGCAGGCCACCACCAGTCTTGTCTAATACCCATTCGATCCGCGAGGCAGTTTCTCTTTACGGTTAGTTGGTTGAGCGCCGCCAGGAATTGATCGATTCGCTTTTGTTGCCTCACGCTAAAGTACCGTCGGAGCGGTTGAAACGAAGCAGGTTCAAGTGGCCGAACTCGGTTGATATCGAATACTTTCTCGACGGCTTCCGAGCCGCCAACTACTGGCGGCAACCGAGCCGATTCGCGAGGAACTTCCGAATCGACGTTTGGGTGGAATCCCATAATAACAGGAATCCCATAAATGACGACGAATAGTCTCGTGTTCTTCACTCTATTGCCAAGGGGTTGGTCCGTCCCAAGACCGAAGTTCCGATGTCGAAGTCATTCGCGCTGGCAGCGGTGAGGTAATGACATGCCAGCCTTCAGTGGGAACAACTTCTAAATGTAAAGGGGCGCGGTGACTTGAAGAAATATTGTATTGTGAGAGGACTTGTGCGTAACCCTTAGCAACTTGAGCCACAAAAACGGCGGCATGATTGTTAGACTGGCCGGCGGGCTTGCTCGGATATATATATCGCCCGTTTTGAGGCACCCATTCTTTGGCAATAGCAG
>Ga0081455_10001855_pt1 | contig 25440 bp, 22 predicted proteins | sample TabmetS3T2R1_FD_70207 | JGI IMG/M metagenome (GOLD analysis project Ga0081455, IMG submission 70207) | Tabebuia heterophylla rhizosphere microbial communities from the University of Puerto Rico - S3T2R1 | ecosystem: Host-associated > Plants > Roots > Rhizosphere ...
CCGAACCATTCGACCCCGTCGCCTCGACGACAGACTCGTCCTCGACATCGGCATCGACCCGGCCCCGCACCGCCGAACCATTCGACCCCGTCGCCTCGACGACAGACTCGTCCTCGACATCGGCATCGACCCGGCCCCGCACCGCCGAACCATTCGACCCCCGCGCTTCCACCGCGTCGTCCGTGGAACCGAGATCGCGATCGTCGGGATCATCATCGTCGCGATCGCCATCGTCGGCATCGGCGTTGACGCGGTCACGCCGCCAGGGGGACCGCGACCCCGCCCGCCGCTGGCCGAGGATCTCGGCGAGCACCGCGAGCCCGAGCGTGCCCAACGCACCGACCGCCACCACCGCGATCGCGGCCCGCATCGTGCTGCCGTACATGGCCGTGGCCGTGGACGGAGCCTCCAGCGGAGCGCTGCTGATCAGGTATGCGGGGTCAGCCCCCTGTTGCACCTGGAGGTCCGCCAGGACCGTGCTGGCCTCCTCGAGCACGATGTCGGTCGACCGCATGGCCGACGCCGCGTCCGGTCCCTCGCCCGTCACCTCGAACACCGGGTCGCGCTGGAATGCGCTCGCCACGATGCTGTAGCCGGCGACACCCTGCTTTGCCAGCTCATCACGCGTCGAGTCGCTGTTCATCTTGCGGGTCAGGATGTCGGTCACGATGGCGATGTCGCCGTAGCGCGTGAACGCGTTTTGGCCGACCTTCGAGGCCGCCTGGGCCGCGGGATCCTCCTCGAGGTCGGGAGCATCACGGGGATTCAGGAGAAGGATCGAGCCCGTCGCGTTGTACGTGGGGGCCGAGACCTTGACAACCCCCACGAGGCCGACGAAGGCGAGCAATGCGGCGGGTGCGGTCACGCGCCAGTGCCTGGCCAACAGCCGCAAGAGTGAGAGGACGTCCATAGACACCGCCCGAGTGTTGATCTTCTTGTCTGAGCTCGATTGAGCCATCGGTTCACTTCTGTCTTGAGACGCGAAAGGGCGGCTGGTCATCCCCGAGCTCGCCCGACTTGCCTAATCATTCCACAGGGCCGCCGGCATTCGCAGGCGCGAACGAGCGACGGCTTTGCCATCACTTCGGCCCCAATTTCGTCGCTGACATCGTCATTCCGCTTCGTGGGATACCGATTCGTTGACGCCCCGCGCCCCCGGCCGCCCGGAACGTGAGGGGGGCCCGGGCCACGACCGAGGGATCGCTCCTGAGCGTGGCCGTGACCTCGCAGTCGACTCCGGCGGTGGCGCTCGCGGGCGCCGTGTACACGCCGGCGGCGGTGACGGTCCCGCACCTCGGTTCCCCGGAGGCGTCGAGGACCAGGACCCAGTCGTCGGTGCCGTCGCTGCGGAGGCCCGGGGTCGTGAACCGCCGCATGCCCTCGTTGGGGAACGCGTAGCCATCGCTGATCGCGAGGTAGGTGCCGGCCGACGGGTCGAACCAGCGGGCCCGGACCGGGCCGCCCAAGGCACTCATGTCGACCTGAAACCTTCGGGCGCCCCGCTGCGTTACCGGGACGTAGGCGAGGAGCCACGCGTGGTCGTCGGTCAGGGCGGACGTGATGTAGTCGGAGCCTCCCCACATGCCCCGGCCCTGGGTGACCAACGTGGTCCCGGCGAATCCGGGATCGGTGCCGGAGGGCCTGAGCTCCCACCACGGCAGCGAGGCGAAGAGGTCGAATGCGTAGGCCGAGTAGTCGGCGCCCGGGCTCGTCAGCGCGGCCGGGAAGTCCTGCCACTGCCACACGTCGCGTGAGCCGAACCCGTCGCCGGCGGTTCCGCCGCCGAGCACGGACCAGTACCGGCCACGCCTCGTCTCCCAGGGCTCCTGGGTGAAGTGCCCGGTGTTGTCCTCGTACTCGTAGGTCCCCTCCTGCATCCACGCCGGCTTGCGAGGTGAGAGGTCCCAGGCGCGTTCGGCCGTCTCATAGACGTTTCCCTCGCCGTCGGGGCCATAGCCGTAGAAGCTGTTGAGGTCGACGACGGGGCCGAAGCCCGGGACCTGTCCCGGGATCTCGTCGGGACTGGAGGGTTCGGCCATGAACAGCTGCGGCGCCCCCGCCGCCTTTATCCCTTGAGCGATCGCCCGCGCTCGGGCCGCGCCCTCGGATCCCTGGGGCGGCGTGAAGTCACCGAGGCCGAGCCACACGATGTTCGGCTTGTCCTTGTACCGAGCCCCCAACCACCGGCCCCAGTCGAAGAGCGCGTCCCGGTCCGGCTGTTCCAGCACCTCGCGGTACCAACCCTGGTCTCCGCCATCGAAGCCCAGGTACGTGTATGCCAGCATCACGACCATGCCGTGCGCCGCCGCCTTGTCGACGATCGAGTCGATCCACCGCCAGTACCGCTCGGACGCCGGCGACGCGCCAGCAGTCGAGAAGTCGCCGGGCGCAGCGAACGGCGGATCACCCTGGGCGTTGGCGGGAGCGTTCGGCGCCGCGTCATACCCTCCGGGATGCACCATCGCATGGAGGTAGAACGCGTTGAACCCCTGTGCGCTGCGGGTGTCCAGGTACCGGTCGACCTCGGCGGGCGTCGCCTGCGTCGACATCAGCCATGCCGCGTCCGCCTGGATGCGCCAGGGACGGCCCCGCTGATCGACGACGTGGCGGCCGTCATTCGCCACCCTCAAGGGAAACTCCGCTGTGGCCACGGTTGGCCCCCGCCCTAGTTCGGCGATGCCCCACACGACGTCCCGGTCACCCGCCACCGAGAACTGTCGCGACGCGCCCGCATCGATCGCCGCGCGCTCCGGTGTGATCGCCAACGGCTCGTCCCTGCTCCCGGGCGCCTGAGCACCGCCACAAGAGCAGAGGCCAACGGTGACGCCCACTGCTGCCACCCTGATCAACGGGGACGCCGTCATGACCGGTCGACCACCCGGCGCTGGAGGCGCCGTCGTGCCGAGCTCAGGACACGCAACTTCAGCTCGCCGCCGATGACGCGCCATTGCCGGTCCGAGATCAGCCAGCGTGCGATCAGCCCGATCCCGGCCACCTTCTGGTGGAGGGCGAGCGGCGACGTCGCCACCGCCCTGAGGTACCCGATGAGGACGCTGGTTCGATCCAACGGGTAGTGGTGGTCGTCGTGATTCGGGTCGTACCAATTGGCGAGCTGGTGAGCACTGGCGTTGGCCACGCCGGACGTCGCCTCGTGGATCCGCAAGCGGAAGAGCGGTTCGTCCACTCCGGCGAACCCGCCCAGGAGCGCCAGCTCTGCCATCAGGACCAGGTCGGACGCGTCGTAGTTGCGGATCAGGCCGGTCCTGAGGAGGGCATCGCGTCGGATCACCCCGAACTGCCATTTTGCGAACGACCTCGTGTGGTCGATCAGGAGGTCGTTCAACCGGCCGATCGACTTCGGGTGGTTCCTCCAGCGAACGCCGCCATCGATCCTGGCGAGGGGCTCCCCGGCGCCGTCGATGAACGTGGTCCGCGGGAACGCCAGCACGTCGGACGGAGAGCGATCGAGCGCCGCCACGCAGCGCTCGACGAACCGGGGTGCGCACACGTCGTCGTAGGCGGCCCACTTGAAGAACTCGCCGGTGGCCTGCTCGACGAGGAAGCGGTAGTTGGCGGCCACGCCGCGGTTTCGTGGCTGCCGGAAGTACCGCACCCGCTGGTCGCGTTGGCAGTACTCACGGCAGATCTCCGGCGTCCGATCGGTCGATGCGTTGTCCGATATCAGGATCTCGACGTCGCCGTAGGTCTGCGCGAGCAGCGAGTCGAGGCAGGCGTCGAGGTACCGCTCGCCGTTGAACACAGGGACGCCGATCGACACTCGTGACCGCCGGTCCGGGCGGCCGGCACGGGCTTCGAACGGCTGGCTGCCGGCGGCGACGGTGGTTCCGGTCATGACGACCTCGGGCGGACGACCTGCCGAAGGAACTCGATCTGGCGCCGCAGATCCCCCCACCACAGCACCCTCATCGAGACCAGGAACGCGACCAACCCCGCCAGCGAGGCGGCGACGAGCACGGCGAGGTCGCTCACCGTGCCCTGGAGCACCGTCGCGACCGCGAGCCAGGCGCCGACCAGCGCCGCCGTGCTGGTGGCGGCGGGAGCGAGCTGGCGCAGGTACGCGCCCACGGACAGCGGGATGAGGCGCTGGACCATCACGAATCGGATGGGATTGAGGAGCGCCCCCTGGACGAGGAAGCAGGCGGCCATGCCCGCGATCCCCCACTGCAGACCGACCACGAACGTCGCCAGGGCGATGACGGTGGTGAACAGCGACCAGCGGAACTCCCAGTCGGCTCGTCCGGCAGCCTGAACCACGGGGTTCGTCAGCGCGATCAGGAGGAAGAAGATGCCGTGCGCCGCCAAGAGCTGGAGGGGCAGGATCGCCGCATCCCAGGAATCGCCGAACGCGATGGGCACGGCCAGCGGGGCGCACAGGATGACGAGCGTCATGGGGGCCGACGCGAAGAGCGCCACGCTCGCACTCGCCTCCAGGAAGTAGCGCGCCACGCGTTGCCCGTCGTCCTGGAGGCGCGAGAACATCGGGAGGATGACGCGATCGGCCGTCTTGCCGAGCGTCTCGATCGGCACCACCAGGACGCGCCCCGCGAGCCCATAGAGCGCGAGCGGCGTCGCGCCCAGGAACCTCGCGATGAGGACCTTGTCCCCGTTGTTGGACAGGTAGTTGATGATGTCCGAGCCCATCATGCGCGAGCTGAACGACCAGAGCCCACGGGCCGCGGCTGGTGACCACGTCGGGGGCGGGAGCCGGGCCGGGCCCAGGACCAGTGCCAGATAGATGGAATCGAGCACGAGGATCTGGATGACGAGCGCCCAGTAGCCGGCACCGTTCACCGCGGCGACGACGGCGATCGCGCCGCTGATGGCCGTGCTCAATATCTCCGCGATGCCCAGGGCACGGAACCGCATCTCGCGAGCGAGCATGGCGGTGGGCACGATCGCGAGGCCCTTCAGGACGAGGGAGATCGAGATCAGTCGAAGGACGGCCGTGAGCTCCTCGGTCTGGAAGAAGTCTGCGAGCAGGGGGGCGCCGAGGACCGTCGCCACACCCACCACGAGCGCGCTCCCGATGGTGAACGACAGGGCCGTGCCCACGCCGGCCCGGTCGAGGTGCTGGCGCTGGATGACCGTGACAGGTAGCCCCAGTGCCAGGAAGATGGTGGCGATCGTGACGTACACGGTGGCCTGCGCCACGATCCCGAAGTTCTCGGGGCCGAGCAGGCGCATGAGCACGACCACGAACGTCATGCGCCCGGCCATCGTCCCGATGGTGGCGATCAGGCTCCAGCGAACGCCGCCGGCCACGTCGGGCTCGGCGGCTTCCTCGGCGGCGATCGCGCGCGACGGATCGTCCCGAACCGGCTCCCAGGGCTCCTCGGCGAGCGTGGCCGGTGCACTGCGCACCGCATCGTGAAGCGCCCTGGCGGCCACGCGGGCATCCGCCTTGACCTGCCAGCCGTTCGGCGTCTGGACGGCACCGGGCCGATCTAGCGCCAAGTGGCGGGGGACCCAGTCGTCGACAGCAAGGCCCGGAGGCGGCCCCCGACCCTCCTCGACGGCGGTCATCCGGCGGACCCGGTCACGCTGGCGACGCCACCGGGATCACCCACCGATCCGTCGGTGCCGAGGGCAATGCTCAGCAGTTCCTGGTGCCGTCGCGGCCACGAATTGGCGTCGATGAACGCACGTCGCTCGTCCTCGTCCAAGGGCCCCCGCGCGAGCGCGTCGGCAACCCCGTCCGCGAAGCTCTCGCCCTCGGCCACCCTGACAACGCTCCGATGGACCGCCTGGATGGGCGGCAGATCGGTCGCTGCCACGGGCCGGCCGCCGGCGAGGTACTCATAGAGCTTGAGTGGGCTCATGGCGGCCGTGATCCTGAGCCTGCGGTGCGGCATCACGCAGACGTCGGCGGCGTGTACGAGGCTGGCCACCTCCGCCCGACCCACCGGCGGCTGGAGCTGGATGTTCGGGACGCCGCGCAACGAATCCACTGCCGCCGGGTCGCCGACGAGCCCGACCAGGACGACGGTCCCGTGGGAGAAGCGGGCGGCGACCTCACGAACCGCCGGGACATCAAGGCGGTCGTCTACGACGCCTGCGTACAGGATGCGGGGCGACGGCAGCGCCGCGAACCATGACGGGGGTGCTGGCGGCGACAGCCACTCGTCGGGCGCCACGCCGTTCGGGACGATGGCGCTCGGGCCGGTCGGCTGGATGCGGTCGACGATTGCCTGCGACACGGCCACGACGCCACGGCCGGAGTCGTGAACGCGGGCATACGCCTCCTCGTACGCCGGCCACCAGCGGCGGAGCGGGAGCCCGGATGCCCAGTCGTCCCAGGCGTAGAACGTGACCCGACCGGCCCACCGCAGCGGCGCGAAGCCGGCCACGAACGGGTTGGTGGTGATGACCGCCGGCCTCCGCGCCCCGAGCCGAGTCGCTGCCTCCTCCAGGGCACCGTCGTAGGCAGCGTAGGCCCGCTCGAGCGCAGGGATCGACGCCGGATCGCGGCGACGCAGGCGCCGGGGCTCGACCAGCGCCCGACGGGAATCGTCCGGGAAGGGCGCCGGCCGCTGACCCGTGAGACGGCGAGCCCACTGGATCGGCGCGCTGCGATAAGGGTTGGCGACGACGAGGTTCCGGACCGATGGGCTGGCCAGGAGGGTCACGAGCAAGCGGTCACCAGCCATGAACATTTCGCGTCGCACCGCGTTCGTCCACGTCTCGCCGTAGAACGTGAACACGACGTCATGGCCGCCACCGGGCCCGCCGAGCGCCACCCCGGCCGGTTGGGCCGATGTCGCGCTGAGACCACCGCGCGTCGTGGTTGGTCGCGGAGAGACCACAAATGCCGCCCTTGTTCGTCGTCCCGTCGCCCACAAGTGTCTCCGCTCCGGATGAAGTGGCGCTTAAGGGAAGCTGAGGGCGGGCTGAAGACCGCGCGCTGAGCGCTGGGGCGACCCCGTTGAGCGGCGGCTCAACGGCCTTTCGTCGACGCCGACGCCAGCCCGGGTGGCCGCGCCAGGGCCCGAGGCACGAGGCCCACCAGCTTGCGGCTCCGGTGGGCGACTGTGAGCCACTGCCGGCGGAGGAACAGTCGGGCGATCGCAGCATCGGCCTGCCGACGATCGCCGGGACCGAGGTCGGCTTCGCGGACCGCGACCAGCAACTCCCGGCACTGGAGCGTTGTCGCCACGCTTGCCTGCCAGGGCGGAACGCCGATCCGGCGGGCGGTGACCGCGAGGCGGGGGAAAGGCTTGGCGCGACGGTAGGAGAGAATCTCCCCGACGTGACCGAACGGGCCGGCTAGGGCGAGCCTGGCGGCGAATATCTGGTCCTCGAAGAGCATGATGGGCCTGGGGATACGGGCGACTGGTTCCCGCCGCACCATCCCATAGAGGGGATCGAGCAACAGCCGGCTCTCGTTCAGCAGGCGCAGGAACTCCGTGAATCGCTCGACCGCCCGGGCGGACCGGAGCCTCGTGCCGTCGTAGCTTGCCGATTCCACCGTTCCGTCGGGGGCGACATGCGCCTGTTGGGTGGTGACGAGGATCAGCCCAGGTTCGTCGTCGAGAAGCTCCGCGCAGCGAGATGCGTAGGTCGGAACCAGCCGGTCGTCGTCTCCGATCCATTTGAAGTACGCGCCGCGGGCCCGCTGCAGCACGCTGTTGAAGTTCGGGACCAGCCCGATGTCGTGCGGATGTCGGTGATACCGGACGCGGCTGTCGGCTCGGGCCAGTTGCCGGCAGATCTCCTCGGTGCCGTCGTCCGACGCGTTGTCCGAGATCAGCAGCTCGAGCCGGCCGTAGTCCTGATCGAGGACCGATCGCGCCGACTCGACCAGGTGCTGCTCGCCGTTGCGCACCGGCAGCCCGATGGAGACGAGAGGCGGGACTGGAGCCACGAACGCCCCCTTGCTAGGCGCTCGGGGTCCGCGCCGACGCCTCGGCCGCTGCGCGCGTGGGCCCTCCGGCGTCCTCGACCCTCTCCAGCCAGATCTCCCTCCAGAACGAGTAGATCGACCGCGGGCAGTTGGCGTGGTAGGCGCCCTCGCAGACGACGTCCTCGAGCACGATGCAGGGGTTCTTCATGCGTAGGAGCCGGCCAGTGCCCTCCTCGATGCACCGGTCGACGCGACGCAGCACGCGCGCCTCGCGGCCGCAGTGTCGCGCCATCTCCTCTTCGAACCCGAGGCCGCGGTTCCGAAGATCCTTCGTCAGCGTCGCCATGATCTCCGCCTTCGGCTTGATCCGGACGAGCTCGCCCGGCTGCAGGTCGGTGCTGCCCGTAGGCGTCTTGGTCAACGTCCCCTTGACGAACCCCCACCGCAGGCCCTCGCGGAGCCACAGCCGCCGGGGCAGGACCCTCGTGGTGAGGTCCTGGAAGCGGTTGAACAGCCCGACGAACACGGCGCGCAGCACGGCGGCGATGCCCACGTTCCGGGAGCGGACGTCTCGCGCGTACTGACCCAGCTCGCGGAACGGCAGCAGCTCGGGAGCGGCCCGGAGCAGCTCGGTGGCCTGGCACGAGAACAGCTCCTCGCCGTTGGACGCGCCGGATTTGCGCGACCGGCTGTACACCTCCGCCACCGTCAGCCGGGCGACGCTCGTGCCCAGGGGCCGCGAGCCAGCCCCGTTCGCGGGCGCGTGCGGCCTCCGGAGCCAGGCTTTCTTCCAGTAGATGAGGCAGGCCGTCTGGCAACCGCCGTGCGCCTGCCCGTCGCAGCGCACGCCGGCGAGGTGGACGGCGTCGTGCATCCGCCGCATCCCGCTGCGGCTCATCGTGTCGCACAGCTTGTTGGCGACCTTGGACACGATGAACTGCTGGCCGCAGTACTGGAGCATCTCGGGCATGAACGGCAACGAGTCGAGCTCGCCGTTGTCGTCCAGCGTCGCCAGGATTTCCTCCTCGCTGCGGACCTCCACGAGCTCGCCGGCGCGGAGGCCGAGCCTCTGGTCGACCGACGACGGCCGGATCCGGACTGCCGTGCTAGCCACCGTCCACACCGGTCCAGCGCAGGCGATCGTCGAGCCGCGCCCGGTCCTGGAGGCGCTTGATCTCCGCCAGGCGCACGTAGCGGCCGCCGAGGAACTCGTCTGCGGTGAGGTCGTGCCGCCGATAGGCCTCGTAGAGCTCCTCGACACCCTTGCGGACGGTCCAGCGCGGCCGGAACTCGGGCAGGACCCGCTGGATCTTCCCGAAGTCGACCCGGTAGTCGCGGGCGTCCGCACTGGCGCCGGCCGCATACTCGACCCGGCTGCCGGTGACGACCGACTCGACCATGTCCGCCACCTCGCGGACCCGGAAGTTCTCCTCGCTGAGCCCGACGTTGAAGGCCTGGTTGTGGGTGCGCTGACGGTCGACGCCGAGGGCCGCCACGAAGGCACGGCAGATGTCCTCGACGTGGACGAGGGGGCGCCACGGCGATCCGTCACTCTTGATCAGCACCTCGCCGGTGGTGACCGCATAGCCGACCAGGTTGTTGACCATGATGTCGACCCGGAGGAACGGCGAGACCCCGTACGCGGTCGCGTTGCGGAAGAACACCGGGCTGAAGCTGTCGGTTGCCAGCGTGGAGACGTCGCGCTCGACCAGGATCTTCGACTCGCCATACGGCGTGACCGGGTTGAACGGCGCCTCCTCGGTGAGCGGGGAATCGGTCCCGCTGGCTCCATAGAGGCTGCAGGACGAGGCGAACAGGAAGCGCTCGACGCCGGCATCGCGGGCCGCCCGAGCGAGCCGGACCGAAGCTCGGTGGTTGATGTCGTACGTCAACTGCGGGTCGAGGTCACCGAGCGGATCGTTCGACAGGGCCGCCAAGTGGACCACGGCTTCGAAGCCCTCGAGATGGCGGGGCTCGACATCCCGGAGGTCAAGCCTGACGCTGGCGACCTCGCGCCGGCCGTCGCCGAAGCCGCACGCCTCGTAGAGGCCGGTGTCGAGCCCCACCACCTCGTGACCCGTCTCGAGGAGCAGCGGAACCATGACCGAACCGATGTAGCCGTGATGGCCCGTGACCAACACCTTCATCGCTAGAGCACCACCTTTGAACCGTAGAAGCCCTCGGCGAAGCGGCTGGCGGCGTTGGCCTCCATGCCCCGCAGCCGCAGTACCGAACGGAACGTGTCGCCGTCGAACCACGCCCGGCCCCGCTGGCTCGGGAAGTGGCCGAGGATGCCGTCGACCTTGCGCTGGGCGGTCGCTTCGTCGAGGGCGACGAAGACGTTCGGTGACCCCAGGTCGCCGTCGTACTTCGGGATCTCGTACTCGAGGATCAGGTGGTCACGCCATGTGTTCCACGTGAGCTCGGCGACCAGGCGATGGTCCTGGTGCCGGTCGTGGCGGTGATGCGTGAGGATCAGGTCGGGGTCCACGTCGGCCTTGAGGCCCTCGAAGTAGTCCTTGATGTCGGCGCCCACCCAGGGGAAGTAGCTCTCCCGGAAGCGTTCGATGCGTATGTCCTGCTTGCCCGCCGAGGCCAGGAAGTGCTCGGCGGCGGACTGGGCCTCGCTCGCCCGCACGTCGTTGGAGCTGAGCACGACCCAGTGGAAGCGGGCGTTCGGGAACTCCTCGACGAGGCGCAGGACGGTCCCACCGCAGCCGATCTCGATGTCGTCGCAGTGGGCACCGAGGCACAGGATCTCGAGCGCGTCCTCCTGCGGCTCGATCAACGCCAGCGGGAGCATCAGGCTGGCCCGGATCGCCAGAGCTCCCAGGGCGGGCTTCCCTGGCTGTAGAGGTCCTCGAGGACCTGCCGGTCCTTGAACGTGTCCATGGGCACGAAGAAGCCCTCGTGCCGATACGTGGTCAGCGCGGAGATGTCGATGAGCCGGCCAAACGGTTCATGCACGAGCTCCTCGCCGGGACCGAGGTAGTCGAATATCCGGTTGCTCATCACGAAGAAGCCGGCGTTGATCCAGACGCCCGCGGCGGTCACGTCCTCGATCGCCTTGACGACGCCGTCGTCGGACGCGGCCACGACATGGAAGCTGTGGCTCGGGGTGGCCGAGACGAAGGAGGCGATGCCGCCACTCTCACGGAAGAAGTCGACGACCCGGTCGAGGGGCACGTCGCTCAGGCCGTCGCTGTAGTTGGCGAGGAACACGTCCTCGTCCTCCAGGTACGGCCGGACCGCCCTCAGCCGCTCGCCGATGTTGGCGTGCGTGCCGGTATCGACGAACGTGATGCGCCAGTCGTCGATGTCACTCGACAGGAGCTCGACCTCGTTGCCACCGCCCGAGAGCACGAAGTCGTTCGAGAGCCACTCCTTGTAGTTCAGGAAGTACTCCTTGATCGAGTCACCCCGGTAGCCCAGGCACAGGATGAAGTCCTTGTGCCCGAAGTGCGCGTAATACCGCATGAGGTGCCACATGATCGGACGGGGCCCGATCGGCACCATGGGCTTGGGGATCGTCTCGGAGAACTCCCGCATCCGCATCCCCAGGCCCCCGCAGAAGAGGACGACCTTCATGGCTCACCCGCCTTCCTCAGTAAATCGTCACTTCGGGGATCGGAACGACGAACTCGGCCCCCCACGACCGCGCGTACGCGAGCTGTTCGATGATCTCGTCCTTGAAGTTCCAGGGCAGGATCAGGATCACGTCGGGCTCGACCTCGGCGATCCTCTCGGGCGCGTGGATCGGGATGTGCGTCCCCGGCAGGTACCTCCCCTGCTTGTAGGGGTTGCGGTCCACCGTGAAGTCGAGGAAGTCGGTGCGGATGCCGCAGTAGTTGAGCAGCGTGTTCCCCTTGCCCGGGGCGCCGTAGCCGACCACCGTCTTGCCCGCGCGCTTGGCGTCGATCAGGTAGTCGAGGAGCTTCCGCTTCGTCTCGCTCGCCCGCTCCTCGAAGACCGCGTACGTCGTGATGTCGGCGTAGCCGGCGTCGAGCTCGCGTGCGCGCAGCTCGGCCAGCGCCGCGGACTCGCCGCGCCGCTCGTTGGCCGCGTGGCACGCGTAGATCCGGAGGGACCCACCGTGGGTCCACAGCTCGTCCACGTCGAAGATCCGCAGGCCGTGGGCGGCGAAGATCCGCTCGGCCGAAACCAACGAGAAGTAGGAGAAATGCTCGTGGTAGATGGTGTCGAACTGGTTCTGCTCGACGAGCTGCTGCAGGTGGGGGAACTCGATCGTGACGACACCATCGGGCCCGAGCAGCGTGGCGATGCCGGCGACGAAGCTGTTCACGTCGGGCACCTGGGCAAGGACGTTGTTGCCGATGATCAGGTCCGCCACGGTTCCCTCGCCGACGAGCTTCGACGCGAGCTCGGCCCCGAAGAACTCGGTGAGCGTGGGCACGCCCTTCTCCTCCGCCACCTTGGCCACGTTGATGGCCGGCTCGATGCCGAGCACGGGGATGCCCTTCGGGACGAACCACTGGAGCAGGTAGCCGTCGTTGCTGGCCAGCTCGACGGCCAGGCTGTCGGCCGAGAGCTGCAGCCGCTCGGTGATCATGTCCACGTAGTCGCGACAGTGGGCGAGCCACGAGTCGGAGTACGAGGAGAAGTAGGCGTACTCCGTGAAGATGTCCTCGGGGGTCACGTACTCCTGCAGCTGCACGAGGAAGCACTGCTCGCACACGTAGACCCGCAGGGGGTAGAACGCCTCCATGGCGTTGACGCGGCTCGCCTCGACGTAGCTCTCGCAGAGTGGCGACATGCCCAGGTCGACGAATGTGTGCCGCAGCTCCGCACCGCAGAAGCGGCAGGGTCCGCCGGTGGCGCCGTCGCTGGACGCGTCGCTGTCGCTCGAGGTCGCGCTGAAGCCACTGCGCGTCGTGCTGGAACGCGGAGGAACTGAAACCACTATGCCGCCCTTGTTCGTCATCCGGTGGAGTCAGTGTCCTCGGACCGGTTGAAGCGGTCCTGAAGCGCACCTGAGGGGTCGCTGAAAAGGCGCGCTCGGCGTGAGGACCCTGCGCCACCAGCTGCTACAACCTGTGGTGCAGCGCGACCGGCAACGGCTCCCGGCGGGCCCCGGTCGCGGACGGGCGACGACGCGCGAACCTCGGGAGGCGGCGGTGTTCAGTGGTGTTTGCTATGTGATCCGGGGTTGTCCGCATGCGTGCTGACCAGCTCCGCCGTGGCGACACCGTGGAGGTGCGCAGCGCGGCCGAGATCCTCGCCACCCTCGACGAGCTGGGTGCGCTGGATGGCATGCCGTTCATGCCGGAGATGGTCGGTTGCTGCGGCCGCCGGTTCTCCGTGGACCGGCGCACCGAGAAGGTGTGCGACACGATCAAGGACCTCAACAGCCGCCGGATCGCCGACTGCGTGTACCTCGAGGACCTGCGCTGCGACGGCTCGGGCCACGACGGCTGCCAGGCGGAATGCCGCCTCTACTGGAAGGAGGCGTGGCTGAAGCGGGTGACGCCGAGCGACCCCGCCTCAGCGGTCGACGGCGACGACGCCGACCACGAGGCGCGGCGAGCGCTGCTCGAGCTCGTCACGAGGGGCGCGCGCGCGGAGACGCCGGAGGGCGACGCCCGCTACCGCTGCCAGGCGACCGAGCTGCTGGGGGCGTCTGAGCCGCTGTCACTGACCGACCCGCGCCCCTACCTGCGCGAGTACACGTCGGGAAACGTGTCGATCCGGACGTTCACGCGGGTCATGAGCCGCGCCACGGTCACCGAGGTCCGCAGGAAGATGGGTCGCCTCCCGGCGCTGCCGGTGCAGGGTCCCTCGGCACGGTCGCCGGACACCCCGCGGCTCGACCTGCAGCCGGGCGAGTGGGTGAGGGTGAAGTCCCGCGAGGAGATTCGCGAGACGCTCACGGACAAGGGCATGAACCGCGGCCTGTGGTTCGACGTGGAGATGCTCGCGTTCTGCGGCCAGACCTTCCGGGTTCGGCGCCGGATCGAGCGCTTCGTGCACGACCGCGACGGCAAGATGATCGAGCTCTCGAGCGACTGCGTCACGCTCGACGGCACGATGTGCTCGGGCGAGCGGAGCACCCAGCGCTGGTTCTGTCCGCGGGCCATCTACCCGTATTGGCGGGAGTGTTGGCTCGAACGCGTCCAGCCGCCCAACGGCAACAGGTCCAACTGACGGGCAACGTGAGCGCGGGTCGCTCGACCGGGGCTCAGGAGTACCAGGCGACGGTTCGCTTCAGGCCCTCGTGCAGGTCGGTGGTCGGCCGCCATCCGCAGACGCGGGCCGTCTCCGCCACGTCGGCGACCGCCTCGGTCTCGCGCTGCCGGTCGGGCAGGCCGCCGAACAGCGGCTCGACGCCCGCGCCGACGAGGGTCGAGATCGTCTCCACGACATGCCGCACCGTGTGGAGTCGTCCGGTCCCGACGTCGACCACCCGGCCGATCACGTCCGGAGCTTCCGCCAGGACCAGCAGGGCATCGACGACGTCGTCGATGTACACCCAGTCGCACAGCCGCTGGCCGCTCGACAGGGTCGGCGCCTCGCCCCGCAGCAGGGCCGTGATGCTGTACGGGACGACCTTCGACACGTCCGGCTGGTCGGGTCCGTACACCATGAACGGGCGAGCCGTGGTGACGGGTGTGCCGTACAGCGACAGGAACATGCGGGCGTAGCCACCCATCGCCCACTTGGTGGCTGCGTAGGGCGAACAGGGTGCGTCGCCGGCGGCGGGCTCGTCGCCCGATCCGATCAGGACGACGCGATCACAGTGGGTCTCGGTGGCCGCCTCGAGGACGCTGACGCTCGCCACCAGGTTGTTGGCCAGGGTCGTGGGCACCACGTCGATCGACCTGGAGCCGGTGACCTGGCTGGCGAGGTGGAACACCACGGTCGGCCTCGCCTCGTCGATGAGGCGGTGGACAAAAGTGCGATCGGTGAGGTCCCCGGGCACCCACGTCGCCCCCTCGACGTCGTCTACCGGGTGGCGGGCCGTGCAGATCGTGGTGTGCCCGTCGGCGACCAGCCGCCGGACGAGCGCGCGGCCGATGAACCCGCTCGCGCCCGTCACCAGGACGTTGCCCGACGCTGCCCGCATCTCCGATGGTCCTCTGCTCGGCTCCGGTTGCGATCGCCGCCCACCGTTGGGATGGGCGCGCCGCAAGCTTGTCATCCCCCGCCGAATCCGGCATTCTGGCGGCTTCGGCGGCGGCGCCCCGGTTCCCCTTCCACGGCGCGTGACGAGCATAAGGCGGCGGCATGACCTCAGTGCACCACGACGCGGCATTCACCGACGACGAGCGGCGCGCGGCGCTCTACCAGGGCGACATCTTCCTGACGTCGCCCGACGAGGCGACAGCAGCGTTCTGCATGTTTGCCCGGGAGCTCGCCGAGGAGGCGTTCGCCGGCCTCGACCCCGAGACGGCGCAGGACCGCATGCCGGTCGAGCGCTACATCGAGATCCTCTCGGCGCTGAAGCCCACGTTCATCCACCATCCCCGATCGAAGGAGCTCCTGCGCGCCGTCCTGGAGCGCAGGGGATGCGACCTCGACCAGACGTACTTCGACGTCCCCCGGCTGAGGACCTCGACGTCCGACGGGTACCTCACGTCGGGCATCGCGTACGCCTGGCACCCCCACCGCGACACCTGGTACTCGGCGCCGCTCAGCCAGCTCAACTTCTGGATGCCCGTGTACCCGATCGTGGCCGGCAACGCGATGGCCTTCCACCAGGACTACTTCGCCACCGAGGTTCCCAACACCTCCAGCACGTACAACTACTACGAGTGGAACCTGAAGCACCGCGCCGCGGCCTCGTCCAACGTCAGCGGCGACTCCCGGCCGCTCCCGGGGCCGACCGTCGGCGTCGACCTGCGGAACCCCCTCGTGTTCGTCAGCCCGGTCGGCGGCCTCATCCAGTTCTCCGGCCAGCACCTCCACTCGAGCGTGCCGAACCACTCGGGCCGCACGCGGTTCTCGATCGACTTCCGGACCGTGCACATCGGTGACATCGAGGCCGGCCTGAGTGCCGCCAACGTCGACGTGCACTGCAGCGGGTCGTCGATCCGCGACTTCATCCGCGCCTCCGACCTCAGCCCCATGCCGGAGCGGATCGTCGAGCTGTTCAACGACGGCACCGAGGCGCGCGGAGACCTCGTGTTCAGCCGCGGGGGCTGACCTCCCGTCAGCCGCCGGCAGCCGGCGTCGACCCCAGGGCTTCCACGTCGACCCATCGGCCGCCCGCGGCCTCGACCTCGGGCAGCGTCCGGCGGATCTCCCGCATCAGGTCGGGAAGGAACAGCGCCACGGCGTCAGGGCGCGCTGCGACCAGCTCGGCCGGCGGGACCACTGGGATGTCCGTCGCCGGCATGCGGCGACCGTGCTTCGCCGGTGAGGCATCGGCGACTGCGGCGAGGAGGCTGCGGTCGACACCGGCGCGGCACAGTAGGGCCACCGCGCGCGAGGCGGCGCCGTAGCCCAGCACCGTGCAGCCGGCCGCCTTCTGCTCGGTCAGCCACCCGTGCAGCGCCTCGGCCCGGGCGACGGCGCTGTCCTGCAGGGAACCAACCCGCGCCGGGTCCTCCACGCCCAGGGCCGCCTCCTCGGCCAGGAGGGCGCCGACGCTCGGATCCTCGCCGGCCGTGTCACCGTAGCGAGTGGCGGCGAGCAGCACGGTCCCGCCGTAGAGCTCGAACCGCCAGGCCTGCCGCGGCACGAACCCGACCGTCGCCAGCATCCGGGCCAGCGCCGCGGTCGAGTAGTAGGCGTAGTGGCCGTGGCGCAGGGAGTTCCACTGACCGAGCCGCACGATCGTGGCCAGCGAGTGGTACTGGAGCAGGAGCACACCGCCGGGCGACACCCGAGCCGCCCGCTCGGCTAGCGCCGTCGCCTGGTCGGCGCCGTGCATGAGCCCGAAGCAGTCGAGCACGACGTCGGCCTCCTCGCCGTCGCCGACGGCCGCCAGCCCCCGCGCCGCGAGGAGCGTCAACCAGGAGCCGCCATGGGGGCTCCCGTACTCGGCCGTACGTCCCCCATCGGGCAGCCAACCGGCGCGGTCCACCCGGTCGACGGCGTCCTCGGCCTGCTCGACCAGCGCCGCCGGTTCGGCGCCGCGGGGCTCCTCGGGAACGGTCGGGTCGACCAGCAGCTGCGCCAGCCCGCAGTCGGCGCAGAGCCACATCTGCAGCGGGTAGGCGGGGTCGGGACCGGGCTCGTCCGCCGGGGGGAAGTGGTCGGCGGCGGGCTGGTCGCCGAGATCGAGCACGATGTCGCCGTTGGCGCTGCGGCACGAGCGGCAGCGATGGGGCTCGCTCACGGCCCCGCGCTCCGCTGCGGGCCTGCCAAGATGGCGGGATGGAGGTGCGGACGACGGGGCTGGCGGACGTGCTCGTGTTCGTCCCCGCGCCCCACCGCGATCACCGCGGTTTCTTCACGCGCACGTTCGACGCGGCCGTCGCCGCGGCGCACGGCGTCGACCCCGCCTCGTTCCTTCAGGACTCCCAGTCCCGCTCGACGCTCGGCACGCTGCGGGGGCTCCACACACGGGGCGGACAGGGGGAGGCCAAGCTCGTCCGCTGCGCCCGGGGTGCGATCCACGACGTGGTGGTGGACGCCCGCCCCGAGTCGCCCACCTTCGGTCGCCACGAGACCTTCCGCCTCGACGACGAGCAGTTCTGGCACCTGTACATCCCTTCTGGCCTGCTACACGGCTTCCAAGTGCTGAGCGACGTGGCCGACGTCTGCTACCGGATCGACAGGGAGCACGACCCTAGCGAAGACCGGGCGGTGCGCTACGACGACCCCGACCTGGCCATCTCCTGGCCGCTCCCGGTCGCCGAGCTGAGCCCCCGGGACGCGGCCGCCGGCTCCTGGGCCGACTTGCTGGCGGCCACGGGTCGGTAGCCGTTCGGTCGCGGTCGACGCACCCGCGGGCCTAGGCCCGCATGTCCGGCCGGCGACCCCCCGAGGCCGCCGCATTGCCGATCACATCGTCGTCATACCGGTGCGCGCCGCGGCCCGAGCCGTTCACGGGGGAATCGTCCTTGGCAGCGGCGTGGTCGGCCTCGGTCGTGCCCGCCTGGCGGTAGGCGTCGTACGAGGAACCCCGGTCCGTCGGCGCCATGTTGAGCACGGTGCCGAGCACCCTCGCCCCGACGGCGTTGAGCGTCCGCATCGCGAGCGTGAGCTGCTGCCTCGTGGTCCTGCCGGCGCGGACCACCACGAGCACGCCGTCGGCGTGCGCCGACAGCACCGCGGCGTCGGTGACCGGCAGCAGCGGCGGCGTGTTGACGACGACGACGTCGAACCGGTCGCGCAGCCTCTCGAGCAGCTGGACCATGGCGTCGCTCCCGAGGAGCTCCGAGGGGTTCGGTGGCAGCTTCCCGCTCGGGAGGAGCATCAGCCCGTTCACGCCGACGGGCTGCATCGCCGCCTCGAGTTCGCCCCTGCCAACGATCACGTCGGTGAGCCCCATCGCCCCACGCACCTTGAAGTGGTCGTCGAGCGTGGGCCGCCGGAGGTCGGCCTCGACGATCAGGACCCTGCGATTGGCGGCCACCAGCGCCGCCGCCAGGTTGATGGCGGTGGTGGTCTTGCCCTCCTCGGCGACCGACGACGTCACCACCAGGATCTGCACCGGGCTGCCGACATCGATGAACTCGAGATTGGTCCGCAGCTGGCGGAACGCCTCGAGGCCGGCCGAGCTGGCGGCGACCCGGCGTCCCCGCGGGCCCTCCCGCAGCCGGCGGTCGAAGGGCACCATGCCAAGGACCGGCGCCTGCTCCAGCTCCCGTAGCTGGGCCTCGGACCTGATGGTCTTGTCACGCACCTCCAGCAGCCATGCCAGTCCCAGGCCGGCCACGAGCCCGATGGCCGCCGGGACGCCGATGGCCGCCGCCCGCCGCGGCGGCACCTTCGTCACGTTCGGCCCGGAGACGACCTCGAGCTGGACCGCCGGCCGGCCACTCCCCCGGTTCTCGACCTCGTCGACCAGGTCTACGAACTCGGACGACACCGCCTGCGCCACCCGCTCCACGAGCTCCTGCGACTCGTGGGTCACCGTGGCCGTGACCAGGAGGGTGTCGACATCGCTGTCGGCGCCCATCATGCGCTTGATCTGGCTGGGTGCCAGATCGAGCCCGGACTCGTCGATCACCTTGTCGGCCAACCGGTCGGTGGACAACAGCCCCAGGTAGGAGTTCACCCGGCGCTGCGCGAACTCGTCGCCCTGCGCGGCCGACTGGCCCGCCGGTTGGGTGGACGTCGCCACGAAGAAGGTCACCGACGCCCGGTACTCGGGCTCGGAGCGCGTCGCCACGAACCCCCCGATGGCGACCGCGAAGACGACCGGAAGAGCGACCGCCCACCAATAGGTCCGCACCGCGTGGAGATACTGCTGAAGATCCATCCCTGCCCCGCCTCCCAGCGCCCCAGATATTAGGCGGCAAGGGTCTCGTCCGCCTCACCCGCGGGCGCCGCGGGGTCCGGGCCTCGCCGATCGCGTGCCCACCGGTTGGCTACCCTTCGCCCGATGGCTGGGGGGACCGGGGCTGGGCAGGAGGCTCGCGCGTGACCGCGGTCGTCGGCGCGGTTCGGCCCGCCGTGGACGTCGACGGTGCCAGCACCGTCGACACCGACGCGTACGCCCGGGCCACGATGCTCATCGCGTCGGCGGCGGTGGTGCTGGTCGGCTCGGACCTCCACGTCGCCTACGGGGCGACCGCGGCGCTGGGGGCGGCCGTCCTCCTGTTCCCGCTCTGGCTCCCGGTCCTGCGGGAGCACGCGTTCGCGACGCTGATCACCGGCCTCGCGGCGTTGTCGGCGGTCGCGGGGCTCATCCTGAGCGAGCTGTCGTCGGTCGACCACGTGATCAGCGCCACCCAGCGCGTGCAGACGATCGGGCTGCTGGGTTCGGGCATCGCCGCCTTCGGGCTGATCCTGTGGGCGCGATCGGTCATGCCGCTGCCCCGGATCGCGATCCTCTACGGGGCGGGTGCGCTGGCGAGCTCCGCGGCGCACGGCGAGCTCCACTGGACGTACAACCTGGCCGTGCCCACGACCTTCGTGGTGCTGGGCGTCCTCGAGCGTCGCCGGGCCGGCGTGGTCCCGGCCGTGGCGGTGCTCACGCTCGGCGTCGTCGGAATCGCCCAGGAGGCCCGCGGCTACTTCGGGGTGTGCGTCCTCGCCGCCGTCCTGACGCTCTGGCAGCTACGGCCGCGCCGACCGGACCTCCAGGTGCGGGCCCGGGACCGCTGGTTCCCGCTCGCGTTGGTGGCCGGCCTCGGTTTTGCCGCCTACCTGCTCGCCGGCTCCCTCGCCACCGGTGGGGTCCCCGGCGATGCGGAGCAACGCCGCTCGGCTGCCCGGATCGAGGCGACCGGCTCGTCGATCGCCGGCGGGCGCCCGGAGTGGGCTGCGACGCGCGAGCTGGTCGAGTTGAGCCCCGGGGGCTTCGGCGCGGGTGTGGTCCCGAACTGGGCCGACCGGTCTGCGGGCGAGACGGGGCTGGCGTCCGTCGACGTCGACGCGGGCGGATACGCGGACGACTACATGTTCGGCACCACGTTCGAGCTGCACTCGGTGACCGCAGACCTGTGGGCGCGGTTCGGGTGGGTCGGCGTGGCGGTCGCGGGGGCGATTGCGCTGGCGCTGGTCCGCAGCCTCAGCTTCCTCGTGGGCGCACGCCAGGCGCCCACGTTCCTGCTCTTCGCCTGCCTGCTCGCGCTGTGGTACGTCCTGTTCGGGCCCTTGTACGGCAACTGGCTCGACGTGTGCGTCGCCCTGGGCATGGCGCTCGTCCCGGTGGGCGCGACGTTCACTGGCCGGCGAGCTGCTGCACCACCTGCAACTTGACCCCGTCGTCCAACGCAGTCTCCGGCTGCCAGCCGAGCTCACGACGAGCACGGGCGGTGGCGCCGTGCGTGGCCCGCACGTCGCCGGCCTGCGTCGGCAGGTGCCGGGTGATCAGCGGGCGGCCGACGTGCTCCGCCACCAGGCCCAGCAGCTCGTTGACCGTGGTCGGTGACCCCCCGGCCACGTTGAACACCGACGCCGGGGCGACGTCGGCCTCCGCGGCGGCGAGCGTGGCGGCCGCAGCGTCGGAGACGTAGGTGAAGTCGCGGACCTGCTCGCCGTCGCCGTACACGGCGACCGGCCGCCCGGCGGCCACGGCGGCGATGAACCGGTGGAGCGCCATGTCCGGGCGCTGCCCCGGGCCGTAGAGCGTGAAGTACCGCAGCACCACCGTCGAGAGGCCCCAGTTGGCGCCGTAGGCGGACGCCAGGTGCTCCATCGCCAGCTTCGTCACGCCGTAGGGGCTGAAGGGCCGGGTGGCCGCATCCTCGCCTATCGGCTGCTCGGGCACGTTGCCGTACACCGAGGACGACGACGCGAGCACGAGGCGCGGCACACGCGTCCGCCGCGCCGCCTCGAGCAGCCGCTGCGACGCCGAGATGTTGCGCTCGACGTAGACCGCGAAGCCGTCCGACCACGACAGGCGGACACCCGGTTGCGCGGCCAGGTGGATGACGGCGTCGGCGCCGGCGACCACGTCGTCGAGGTCCTCCCGGGCGAGATCGAGCTCGATGCCCCGGAAGCGGTCGTGCCGGGCGAGCCGGGCGGCGTTGGCCCGCTTGATCGAGGGGTCGTAGTAGTCGGTGAAGGCGTCGACACCGTCGACCCCGTGGCCGCGTTCGAGCAGCGCTTCGCACACGTGGGCGCCGACGAATCCCGCCGACCCGGTAACGACGTATCTCATGGCGGCGGGTTGTGGGGGTGTGTCCTAGGCGCCAGTGCGGTCGACCTCCGGCTGCGTCGCCGGCGCCTCCGCGCGACGCTGCCTGCGGGACAGCCAGAGCTCGCGGGCGATCGGCAGCACCGAGATGGCGACGATCGTGAGGATCGCCAGCTCGAGGTTCTCCTCGATGAAGTCCACCTGGCCGAGGAAGTAGCCGAGCAGCGTCACCCCGATCGCCCACAGGAACCCACCGATCAGGTTGAACGTCACGAACGTGCGGTACTGCATGTTCGACACCCCGGCGACGACCGGCACGAATGTGCGCACCACCGGCACGAAGCGGGCCAGCACGATGGTCTTGGCCCCGTAGCGCTCGAAGAACCCGTGGGCCTTGTCGACGTTCTCCTGCTTGAAGAACCGTGAGTCGGGGCGGTTGAAGATCGCCGGTCCCGCCCGCCGGCCGATGACGTAGCCCACCTGGTCGCCGGCCACCGCGGCGATGAACGTCCCGACGAGGAGCCACCCGAGGGGGAGGTGCAGCGCCTCGTCGACGCTCGACGGCCCCGACGCGAGGAACCCGGCGGTGAACAGCAGCGAGTCGCCCGGCAGGAAGAACCCGACCAGCATCCCCGACTCGGCGAAGACGACGGCGAAGACACCCCAGAGGCCGATGTCGTCGATGAGACTCTTCGGGTCGAGCAGGCCCCCAGCGGCGAGCACGCGTCCGAGCATCTGGGGAAGGCTACCGGTAGGGCCTGGGGGGTGCGCTAGTGAGGCGCTACTGCGGCTGGTTCCACTCGACCCAGCCGGCCCCCATCCGCCCGCTGGCGCCGTCCCGGAACCGGCACAGCGCCCGCGGGAAGCGCGACACCCTGCCGGCGCCGTCCTCCAGGAGGACCGGTGCGAAGGCCACCGGCTCGACGTCGAGGGTCAGGTCGTCGTAGCCGACGGTGGCCGACGCCGGGAATCCCTGGTCACCGGGAACCCAGACCGAGGCGGTGTGCCCGACACCCGCCAGCGTTCCGCCTGGCGGCTGGACGAAGCCCGGGTGATACGGCACCACGTCGTCTCCCAGCCGCACCGTGGTGCCGTGGAAGCGGGTGCCGTCGTCGAGCCAGCCGGCCGACCAGGTCCATCCGAGTGTCCACCAGTCCCGCGTGCCCCACGAGTGGTCGCGCTCGCCGATGGCGTCGAGCTCGATGCGCTCGTCGCCCACGAGCACCTCGCCGTGGACCCGGCACGGCACCTCGTAGCGGGTGGTGCCCGCCGGGTATGCGTAGGCGGCGCCGTCTGTCTCCCACTCGAGGTCGAGCCCGAACGCCACCCTGTCGCCGACCGGCGGCCCATGGGGGTCGTACATGGCGGCGGGGTCGTCCAGGCCGAGGGCGAACGCCTCGCAGCCGAGCGAGATGTGGTCGAACGGCGTCTCGATGTTGTGGTCGGCCCAGAGGCCCTCGGCGCGGACCTCGAGCGACGGCGGCCGGGGTGGCCGGACGTCGTGGTCGACCACTGTCGCCAGGCGCCGGCCCTCACCCACCACGCAGGCCCAGTACCAGGCCACCGTCTGGTTGGGATAGAGGCCCAGGCGCACGTAGCCGCCGAGCGTGGCGTCACGGGTGGCGAAGTCGTAGTACCACGACTCGCCCCACCAGTCGCCCTCTTCCGGGGGATGGTAGGACTCGTCGGCGGCGGTCAGCCCGGCGGGTATGCGATCGGTCACCCGCCGAGTCTGTCGCGATACGCGCGGACCTTGTGACGGTTGCCCACCGGCCCACCTGATCACCCGGGCAACCTCGGGGTAGGGCGGTAGCTTCCGCCGGGTGCACTATCTGAGCCCCGAATGGATGGAGGCCGCCCGACTCGCGATCGCGGGCAATGCCAGCCTCCGTGGCGCCACCGCTGGCGTCCGGCTCACGGTGGAGCACGTGGTCACGGGCGGACCCCGGGGGACCATCCGTTGGCACATCACCATCGACGACGGGAAGGTCGGGCTGGCCGAGGGACCCGCCGTCGAACCCGACCTGCGGTTCACCACGGCCTACGCGACCGCCGCCAGGATCGCCGCGGGCGAGCTGGGTGCGCAGCGCGCCTTCGTGGAGGGCCGCCTGCGGGTCGGCGGTGACCTGGGTGCCCTCATCCGGCACCAGAAGGCGTTGTCGACGATCGACGACGCCCTGGCGGGGGTCCGCGCTCGGACACAACGCCCGTAGGATGCAGCGGCCGTGCCCGAGTTGCCCGAAGTCCAGGCCCACGCCGAACGCCTGACCGAGGCGTTCCAGGGTGCCGTGCTCGAGCGGTTCACGCCCTTGGCGTTCACGGTGCTCAAGACGGCGACGCCGGGCCCGGAGTCAGCTCAGGGGCACGCCCTCGAGTCCGTCGGCCGGCGGGGCAAGCACCTGCTGCTGAGGTTCGAGCCATGCACGTTCGTCGTCCACCTCATGCAGGGTGGGCGCCTCCGGGTCGACGAGAAGCAGGCCGCCCGGCCCCGGAACGGTCAGGGACGATGGCGGTTCACTGACGGGCGCGCTCTGTTGCTCACCGAGGCGGGCACCGAGCGCAAGGCCGGCGTTTGGGTGGTGGCTGGCGATCCGCTGAGCCAGCCGCCCCTCGACAGCCTCGGTCCCGAGGCCAACCTGCTCGACGAGCCCACGCTGGCCCGCCTGCTGGCCGACAACCCGATGCGCCTCCACGGCTGGCTGCGGGACCAGGCGATCCTGGCGGGCATCGGCCGCCGCCTCGCCAACGAGATCTGCCACCGGGCACAGCTGTCGCCCTTCGCCAGCACCGCCAAGCTGACGCCCGAGGAAGTCAAGCGGCTCCACGTGGCGATGGGCGAGTGCATCGACGAGTCACTCGACTACGAGCGCACCCGCGACGACATGTCGTCGTCAGCGGATCGCCCGGGCGGCGTCCACCACCACGCCGGCGAGCCGTGCCCGGTGTGCGGCGACGCGGTGCGCGCTGTCGAGTACCGCAGCTACACGGTCAACTACTGCCCCACCTGCCAGACCGGCGGCAAGGTGCTGGCGGACAACACCACCAGCCGCTTCCTGAAGTAGGCGACCCTCGCCGGGTGCGGCGGGGCGTCGCGTCAGATCAGGCCGAGCTCGACAACCGTGTCGCGCTCGCCGGCCAGCTCGGCCACGGAGGCGTCGATCCGCCGGCGGCTGAAGTCGTCGATGTCGAGGCCCGGCACGATCTGGTGGTCGCCGTCCGCAGTGGTGCACGGAAAGCCCGAGATCAGGCCCTCGGGCACGCCGTAGCTGCCATCGGACGGCACCGCCATCGACACCCAGTCGTCTGCGGGCGAGCCGAGCGCCCAGTCACGCACGTGCTCGATGGCGGCATTGGCGGCGGAAGCGGCGGACGACAGGCCGCGGGCCTGGAGGACCGCCGCACCCCGCTGCTGGACCGTGGGGATGAACTCGTGCTCGAGCCAGCCGCGATCGCCGCCGATGGCGTCGAACGCGGGCTTGCCTGCGACCTCGGCGTGGAACACGTCGGGGTACTGGGTGGCCGAATGGTTCCCCCAGATCGTCATCCTGGTGACGTCCGCGACGTCGGCGCCGGCCTTGCGGGCGAGCTGGGCCTTGGCCCGGTTGTGGTCGAGGCGGGTCATTGCGGAGAAGCGCTCGGCCGGGACGCTCTCAGCGTTGTTCATCGCGATCAACGCGTTGGTGTTGGCGGGGTTGCCGACGACCAACACCCGCACGTCGTCGGCCGCGTTCTCGGCGATGGCCTTGCCCTGGGTGGTGAAGATCGCGCCGTTGGCCGACAGCAGGTCTGCCCGTTCCATGCCCGCCTTGCGGGGCATCGCGCCGACGAGGAGGGCAAAGCTCACGCCCTCGAACGCGCGGCCGGC